>Ga0075436_100002788_pt1 | contig 11965 bp, 10 predicted proteins | sample RhiMethybrSRZTD5_FD_75303 | JGI IMG/M metagenome (GOLD analysis project Ga0075436, IMG submission 75303) | Populus rhizosphere microbial communities from Tennessee, USA - Rhizosphere MetaG P. TD hybrid SRZTD5 | ecosystem: Host-associated > Plants > Roots > Rhizosphere > Soil | place: USA... | reverse complement strand
CGGTAATCCGCGAAGTCGCCGGTCTCCCGCCCGCGCTGCAGGTACAGCGCCGCGAGCCGGCCCCGGTCGGCGGCGCCGATGGGATCCGCCGCGACCCGTTTTTCGAAGAACGCGATATCCTGGTCAAGCGCAGCACGCTCGCCGCGCGCCCGCGCCGCCGCGTTCGCCCGCTCGGCAGAGGCGGCGGCGGCGCGTGAAGCGCCGACCGCCCCACCGGCAAGAGTGGCGACGACGAGGACGAGGGCGAGCGCGTGGGTCCGATTCACGGCAGGGTTGGGGCGGCCAAGTACGGGAACGTCCCGCTGAACGGCTTGTCGTTCGCGCTCACGTTATCGGTCGTGAGCCCCGGCGTCACGTTATTGGTATTGCCGAGCAGGTCGCCGAACAGCGCGCCGAGTCCGATATCAACGACGTCGTCGGGAAGCGACCGTCCCCCGAAGCCGCCGAACACCCAGCTCAACCAGAACACGGGCTTCCCGTCGCGCTTGGGATAGGTGATGAGCATATCCGGCAGTAGCGCACCGGCGATGACGTTGGCGTACGCCGCGTCGCGCCCCGCGACGCCGGTCATGAAGCCGGTCAGGTCGTCCCGGAAGTTCGCCACGTCGGTGCTCGGCATCCCGGCGTTGTGCTGGTGGTGCCGGGCCTTTCTGATCATGACTTCACTGACCAGAGGATTGCCGAGCCGGTCGCGTTGCGTGAACACGCGAGCGCCGGTCGCGGTGACGTTGAAGCTGGGACCGGTCGCGACACCGGGCCCACCCCCATCCTGGCAGGCGGCGAGCGCCGCGAGCACGAGCGGCACGGCGACGCGGAACCATCGAGTTGAGCTGTTCATGTGTGTTGCTCCTCTCCTCACGCGTTCAAGGTTCTGGTGATGTCGGATTACCGGCTCGTGGTTGCCCATACACCGATCTGCGGATCAGCACCGCCGCCGCCCGGGGGCAAGAGCATCGACTCGGGCAGCTCGACCACGATGGCGAGGGCGTTGAAGCCGCGTAGGAAATCGATCCCCGGCGAGCGGAAGGCGGTCGCCTCTGGCTTGGGGCCGATCTTGGAGAGTGGCCCGGTCACCGGCGCCCGGTCCGGGATGATCTTGAAGAACTGCTCGAGATCGATGAAGAACGGGTCGTCGCGCAGCCCCGCGTAGAGCTGAATACCGGAGGCCGTATTGAGCACCGTGTTGACGGAGCCGCTCAGCGTGGGGGGTGCATCGACCACGCGGGTCGCGGTGCCTGTCAGCGCGGGTGCCACGGGTCCACGCATGTGGACGACCTGGTTTGGCCCCGTGCCCTCGAAGGTGAATTGCAGCACCCGGTCTTCGACTGCGTCGCCGGTATTGTCGATCTTGATCTGGTACAGGATGTCGGGGTCGAACGACGCCGTCACGGACTTCGCGGGCGTGAGCGGCGAAGCGGTGGTCAGCACCAGCGTCAGGCGATCGGGCGTCGAGCCCGGAAACACGAACACGTCGTTGATGTCGAGGAACTGGCTCAGCTCAACCTCCGGCGTGTCCTGGTGATCCGAGGCGGCGGCGTACTTGACGATGGCCGCCGTTCCGGCGATCACCATGAGTGCGAGGCCGGCGGTGAGGATCGAGGCTTTCCGGCGCATGTGGTCCTCCGATTCGAGAAGAAGCAACGGGCGCAGAGCGGACATTCTCTCTACGCCCCTCGGGGGCCATCGGATTGCTGCGGAGATCACGCTTTAATTGAAAGGGAGGCTTTCCATGGGCCGTGCCGTCGTCATCGCTGTCATAGTCCTTGTTTTCGTCACGATCCGTGCCGGTGCACAAACCACCGATACCGAACGCGAAGCCGCCGCCGCCATCCTCCGACGCATCGATTCGCTCGAAGCGCGTCTCAAGCCCACCGAGACCGCCCAGCGTCTCGCCGCGCGCAACGACCCCGGGCGCGATCGCGTGCTCGCCCGCGTCGCCGCGCTCTGGTCCGGCGAGCTACAGGGTGTGTCCGACTGGATCGGTCATCATCCCGAAGTCGGCTGGCACGAATTCCAGGCTGTGGACACGCTCACGGCGCTGCTCCGCCGCTACGGCTTCACGGTGGACACCGGCGTCGCAGGGATGCAGACGGCCTTCACGGCGACCTGGACCTCGCCCGCCGGCGCGAATGGCCCCAGCCTCGGCCTCATCGCCGAGTATGACGCGCTGCGCGGCACGCAGGGCGACTTCCACGGTGACCAGCACAACGCGCAAAGCCCTGTCGCGCTCGCGGCCGCGCGCGCGCTGCTGGAACAGATGACGCAAGGCAAAGTACCTGGCCGGATCATCGTCTACGGGACGCCTGCCGAGGAGGTCGATCCGCCGGCGAAGCAGATCCTCTGGGCCGCGGGAGTGTTCAAGGGCGCCGACATCCTGGTGCGCAGTCATTCATCAGTCGAGACGCGGCGCGACCGGCCGGGCTTCGGCGTCTGCTGCCTCAACATCGACGCCGTGAAGTACACGTTCACGGGCCGTCCCGCGCATCAACTCACCGCCTGGAACGGCCGCAACGCGCTCGAAGCCGCAGTGCAGTTCTATTCGGCCGTCGATCACCTGCGCTCGACCTGGCGGCCCGAGCATCGCGTGCAGGGCGTCATCCCCGAGGGCGGGATCGCGCCCAACGTCGTCCCCGATCACACGGTCGTGGACTACTTCATTCGCTTTCCGGACGAGGTCTATCTCGAGCACGTCGCGCACATGATGGACGATGCCGCGCAGGGCGCTGCGCAAATGACCGGCACCGAGGTCGCGATCACGCGCTACGGCGAGTATCGCGACGGCGTCACGGTCGCAACGCTCGAAGAGTTGTTCTTTGCGTATGCCAAGAAACTCGGCGCGCCAGGACTGCAAGAAGAGAAGGGCCGTCCCGCGGGCTACGAAGAGACGGGCCCAGTGAGCCGAGATGTCCCGGGCGTCGGCATTACGGTGCGGAGCTCGTCATTCTCAAACCACACCTATGGAATGCGCGACGACACATTCGCCGACATCGGGCACAAGGCGTTCTTGATCGACGCCCAGATCGAAGCCGCCGTGTTGTACGACTTTGTCACCAATGCCGAGCTGCGGGCGGCGGTGCGAGAAGAGCACAAGACGCTGGCGGGATTGCAGGGCGAGTACCTCAATGCGCTGCGTCGCGTGTACGCGCCGGAGATCGGAGCCGACACAGCGCTGTCAAAGCAGTCGCGCGCGGATATGACGGTCCCCAAAGTGCAACGCCCGTAGTCTGGTGGGGCAATAGCCAACGACGGGAATTCGGTGCACATCTAGGAGCACATGCGCACCCGCTTCATCTTTTTCGGCGTTCTGGTCGCAGCGTGCAGCGGCGGCGACAAGAGCCTCGGGCCTCCTCCGCCTGCGGGCTTCGATGCGACCGGCGACTGGACGTTCAGCGACGAGGTGAAGGAAACCAGCCTGCACGTCACGTGCACCAGCACGGGCATCTTCTCGCTCACGATTACGGGAACAACCCTCGCGGGCTCCGGCGCCGGCGTCGGCACATGCACCACGCCGCAGGGCTCGGAGAGCGATACCAGCATCGTGTCGCTCTCCGGCACGCTGAACGGCCAGGACATCCACTTCACCGACGGTGCTTGCACGTACACGGGCACGGTGTACGACGCTGGAACCCTGGTTAAAGCGTCCGGCTCGGAAACCTGTCCGCTCAGCGACAGCGCCGGCCACACGTTCACCCTGCGCGGCAGCTGGGCGGCAGCGTACGTCGGTGATCGCACGCCCCCGGTCGCGTCCGGCACGCGCCAGGGGCCGGCCGGTGACACCGTGGTCGTGCCGGGCGATACGCTGACCATCGCGATTCATGCGACCGACAACAGGAAACTCGCCTGGGTAGGCTACGATCTCGGCGCCCCGGTCTCGAAGCGCGATTCGGACGCCGTAACCGGGACGAGCACCGATGTCACCATGCGAGCCATCATTTCGCCCGGTGCGAGTGGCCAAGCAGTGGTCAACGTTTTTGCGCGCGATTCCGCCGGATTGCGGAGTCAAACGACGCTGCCGTCGATCTCGGTCGCGAGCGGTACGCGGCGGCCCATGCATGCGCTCGCACTTCCGGCGCCGGTGTACGACGTGGCCGTGGATGTGAAACACAACGTCGCCTATCTCAGCTACTACGGCCGGCACGAGATCGGCGTCGTCGACATCGCCAGTGGAACGTTCCAACCCTCTATCGTCACCACGTTTTTGCCGCGCAAGCTGGACGTGAGCGCCGGCGGTGACTCGCTGATCGTCTCGATCGACAGCCAGCCCGCGCTCGCCATCATACGCACCACGGTCTTCCCGTACCCGACGACGATCGTGCGCGTGGACTCGAACTACACCGGCGGCGCCGTGCAAGTGGCTGACAACGTGCGCGCGATGGCGAACCGCAAGGTGCTCGTCACGCTGAAATTCCGCGAGCAGTATAGTTGCTGCGCCGCCAAGATCGTCGAATACGATCTGAATACGGGACTGTCGCGCCCACGAGTCGATTCCGACGATCGGCAGTGGCTCGCCCGCTCCTGGGACCGCGCGGTGCTCGCGACCGCCACGGGGTCAACGACACCGGTACACGCGCAGCTCTACACCGCGCTGAGCGACACGTTTTCCAACTCGCAGACCATCACGCTCCCGGTATGGCTGTACCACGCATCCGCCGACTCGACGGGCAGCAAATACCTGTTCGCGAATGGTTTGTTCGATGGATCGCTCAACCCGCTGCGCGCCTTCACCGACACGGCGTTCCAGCAGGGAGGCGGGACGGTGCTGTCACCCGATGGGGCGACGGCATATCTCGGCACGTGGAGCGGATTCTTGATCGTGCGCACGTCGGACGGCGCTGTCCTCGAGCGCTCGCGCCTGCCGTTCTGGCCCATGCAGCTCGCGATCAGCGCGGACGGCGGGACATTGATCGCCGTCGGCGGAACGCCGACGTACTTCGACCCGCCCAACAATCAGGTGCTGATTATCTCGGTGCATTGAGACACTTTGAGCACGCTGAGATGTAGACCAAAGGGGCGTTGCCACGCTTGACACCCCGCTGCATGCTCAATGGAACGCCAGAGGCTGTGATGCTCGCGCATTCACTCGCCGTAGTTCGCTGCCTGCGCCCCGACATGCCGCTGCTGCCACGCGCTGTCGTGGAGGCGATTCTGCTGTCGGAGGGTCCGATCGGATCGGCCGACGAGGTCGCACGACGTCTTGGTCTCCCCAACCGCTTCAAGCTCGCTCGGCTGCTCAAGCAACAGGGCCTGCCGCCCCTGCATCGCCTGGCGGAGTGGGCGACGCTCGAGTCGTGGACTCTCGCGGCCGAGCGCGGTGGCGTGTCGCTGTGTCACATCGCGTTTCATGCGAAGCGGCATCCGAGCGCCTGCTATCGCCTAGTGAAAGAGCTCACAGGCTTGGGGTGGGAAGAGGTGCGCGTGCTGGGATCGGCGTGGGTGCAGAATGAGTTTTCGAATCGCTTGAGACGCTGCGGTCGAGTATCAGACCAGACCGCGCGGCCCGCGCTGGTGCAGCGTCACGGCTCCAGCTTGAGGCGTTCCAGCTGATCGAGGAAGCCGGCTTGGCCCGGCAGTATCTTTTGTCTGGCGATCTCCAGCCCGAACCATCCCGCGCGGTCGACTTCGGGATAAGTCTTTCCTTTCAGCGTGAACGTGTTGCTCCGCACCAGGGCGGGATCGCAGTCGCCTTGCATCGCCCACGCGTGTACGATCTTGCCGCCGCGCTGCTGGAGTGGCGTTAAGGGGAGAAACGTGCCATGGACTGTGAAGCCGGTCTCCTCAGCGAATTCGCGCTGTGCGGCTGCCAGCGGATCCTCACCGATCTCGAACTCCCCCTTGGGGATCGACCACGCGCCGTCGTCCTTACGAGCCCAGAACGGCCCGCCGGGATGCACGAGAAAGACTTCGAGGGCGTCGCCGCGCTTGCGGTATAGTAGAAGGCCAGCGCTAGTTTTAGGCATGGTTCGCCGTCTCCTCGCCGCCGCGTTTCTTGCCGGCCTCTCGTGTGGCGAAAACTCTGGCCCGGGCTCCTTAATAGCTCACGGGTCGAGCCTTGCTGCTCAGCTCGACACGCTCGACGCGGCACTCGGGTCACCCCAGCTCAAGAGCCTCGGGAGCCTGGCGCTGCCGCTGTTGAAGCTCGGCGTCACCTTCTCTACGATGGACTCAACAATGTTCGGGCGGACCCTGGAGTGGGATCCGATCTGGCGCCGCCTCGACTTCACAGCGCGCGCCGGCGCGCCGAGCAATGCGATCAGACTGATGCTCTATAAGAATGACGCGACGGGAGTGCCGGTGGTGCCGAAGGAGGAGGTCGGCTATGCCGACTTCGTGCCGCTGAACTTACACACCGGTGGCAAGCCCGACAGCGTCTCGTTGCGTATTGCCGTGTTCAATAACGCGACACCGAACCCCGGCTCCGTTGCCGACATCCTGGCTTGGCGCCGTCCCTCCGATGTGTCGTGCGGCCAATGCGCGAGCTTCAGTGCGTCGGCGGGACCTGTCACTATCGGCAACCGCACGATCCACCTCGACGTGCCGTTCCAGATCCCGGTTGATGGCGACGGACAGTATGCCGCGACGTCGTCGGGTGGCGGGCTCAATTTCAATCATACCGCGACCCTTCCGGGCCCGTCGTCGACCGCGGCGACGGCGAATCTCGGATTTCGCTTCGGCAGTGATTCGATCATCGCAACCTCCGGCCCGCTCCATCCCAACTCCGGCAGGTTGATCGGGCAATTGAATGTGACGGTCAACGGCACGCCGTTCGCGACGGTCACGCGCGCCGCGAACGGGGGGGGGACCACGGCAAGTCGGCCAGGCGGGCAAGCGATTGGGGGCACCGATCTACGCGTGCTCGAGGGAGTCTTCGCGGTGCCGGCCGATATCGCGTATTACATCGAGTGGCCGATGTTCGTGGTGTTCTACTGCGGGTGCTAACGCAGTCTATCCCTGATAGCTCGTCCATCGCGCGTCGCCCGCGTTGAGCAGCCGGAGCAGGTCATGCTCCTCCACTCTTTGGTCGAAGTCTCGAAGCAGGTCGCCGGCACTTCCGGCCGCCTCGCCAAGATCAAGCTGCTCGCCGATCTCCTCAAGCAGGCGAGCGCGGACGAGATCGAGATCGTCATCGCCTACCTCTCGGGGACGATTCGCCAGGCCAAGGTGGGGGTGGGGTGGGCGACTCTTCAGAAAGCCAAGGCTCGCGCTGGCACGTCGGCAAGCCTGCAGATCCGCGATGTTGATGACACGCTTGAGAAGATCTCCAGGATGTCGGGGAAGGGTTCGGCGGGCGAGAAGCAGCGGCTGCTTAGCGATCTGTTCTCGCGGGCGACGGCTGAGGAGCAGGACTTTCTGTTTCGACTCCTGAGCGGCGAACTGCGTCAGGGTGCGCTGGAAGGCATCATGGTCGAAGCGCTTGCCAAGGCGCGCGATCTCCCGGCCAACGAAGTCCGGCGTGCCATGATGCTTGCCGGGGATCTTACCGCCGTCGCCAAAGGCGAGCTCTCGAGCTTCAAAGTCCAGCTGTTTCGCCCCATCAAGCCGATGCTTGCGAAGACTGCAACCGATGTGGAGGAGGCGCTCGCGGAGCTGGGACCGGCGTCGTTCGAGTACAAGCTCGATGGCATTCGGATTCAGGTACATAAAAAAGCGAGCGAGGTACGGATTTACTCACGCACGCTCAACGACATCACGGCCGAGCTCCCTACGGTCGTCGACAATTCAAGAATTCTTGAAATAACCGAGGCCATACTGGATGGCGAGGCGATCGTCCTCAGCGCCGAAAAACGCCCCGTGCGCTTTCAGGAAACCATGAAGGGACTGGGCGGCGGCATCCCCTTCTTCTTTGATATCCTCTATCTCGATGGGACGTCGCTCCTCGACCAGCCATACTCCACGCGCGCAAAGATCCTCGCCGAGCACGTGCCGGAATCGCAGCGCCCGCCTCGCATCGTCACCGCCGACGCCAGGCAAGCCCAGGACTTCTTCGATGCCGCCATTGCCGCCGGTCAGGAAGGGCTCATGGCCAAAGGTCTGGAGTCCACATACGAGGCAGGCCGGCGGGGCGGCGCGTGGTTCAAGGTCAAGAAAGCCAACACGCTGGACCTCGTCGTGCTGGCCGCCGAATGGGGCCACGGCCGCCGCCACGGCAAGCTCTCCAACCTGCACCTCGGCGCCCGCGATCCCGCCACCGGCGGCTTCGTGATGCTCGGCAAGACGTTCAAGGGCATGACCGACGAGCTGCTCGACTGGCAGACCAAGCGGCTACACGAGATCGAAACCCACCGCGACGGTGTCGTCGTTTACGTGCGCCCGGAGCTGGTCGTCGAGATCGCGTTCAATGGGCTGCAAGACAGCCCGCATTATCCCGGCGGCCTGGCCCTGCGCTTTGCGCGGGTGATTCGTTATCGTGACGATAAGCAACCGGAAGAGGCGGACACCATCGAGACCGTCAGAAAGCTCCACGGCACATGACCCTCTTGATCCTCGCCGTTCTGCTGCAGTATCCACGCAGCCAGCACGGGAGCGTGAGCCAGCATATCCAGGGCACCGAGGTGACGATTTCCTACAACCGCCCAGTGGCTCGGGGGCGTGCGTTGTTCGGCAGCCTCGTCGCGTGGAATCGGATCTGGCATCCTGGAGCCGATTCCGCCACGACGATCTCCTTCACGAAGGATGTCACCATCAACGGCCAACCACTCAAGGCTGGGCGGTACTCGCTGTGGACCATTCCCGCGGAGTCGATGCCTTGGACCATCATCTTCAATCGCGGCGTCGGCGGCTGGCACACGAACTACCCGGGCGAGTCGCAGGACGCGCTGCGGCTCAACGTGAGTCCCGACAGCGGCGCCTACATGGAAACGCTGACGTATTACTTCCCGGTGGTGGACGCAGACTCGGCGCTACTGCGGATCCATTGGGGGACGACGATGGTCCCGCTGATGATACGGACGGCGAAGTGAGATCGACCAGGATCGCTTGGCGCATCCCCGTCATTCCGGCCGGCCAATCGGACGAGAGTAACAGCCGAGTCCCCTCGGGCAACGCCGTCGCGCGGGAGAGAAACAAGTCCGACGGGATTCGTACGCGCTCGACCACGGTGCCGGCGGGCAACGCAACCTTGTCGTAGCCGTAGTACCTCGGCAGATATGCCACCGACCCGTCGGGGGCCAGTCCCGGCAATCTTGCTCCCGGAGGTTGCTCGTTGCCGTCGAGAATGAAGGCTGTCGTAACTACGTTGAGGGCGCTGTCGAGCAACAAATCTCCCCACAGCCACTTGCTGCCATCCGTCGTCGCGGTCGCCGCCGTGGGCCACCTGAAGTTGAGGGTGGCGCATGGAGAGAAGGCGTCCGTGGCAACATCGTACACGTAAGCACACGCCGGCGCGCCGTTCGAATAGATGAACACCCTCGACTGATCGGGCGAGCGATACAGCTGCGCCGTAGCATTGAGGTGACCGTTCAGACCGATGTCTCGGCGCATCGTGTCGGCGCCGGTCGTGAAATCGTGGTCCCAAATCCCGAAGTACGTGTATCCTGACGAGTCTCGCGACCCGAACACCAGCGCGTGCCGATGTGACGTGACCACGACGTTGCTTGTGCCTGTGACGCCCGCGATTGGCACGGTCGTCACCGCCCCCGATAGGCGGTTGAGGATTGCCAGCCCCGAATCCGGCGTCGCGACGATGACGCTGTCACCGCCCGGGATAATATCGATCCCGAACGAGCCATAGTCGGCGCGAGTCATTGGCAAATGGGTCCTCGGCCCCAGCGTCATCGAGGTGAGCGAAAGCACGCCAACCTGTGCGCTCTCCGGTTGCGCGAGATAGAGGACGTTACGCGCCGAGTCGTACGCGGTACCGGCGGCGCGGGCGATAAGCCAGCGCGTTTGGAATGGCCGGCGGATGCCGTTCAGCACGCGAAGCGTCCCTGCGTTTCCGAAGCTTGCTCCACCAGCCGCATCGCGGACCCGTACGAATACGTCCGCGATACCGTCCCAGGTGCCCGGTATCACGTAGTCCACAGTATCGACAAATGTCGTGTCCGTGGTGGGTATCGAATCGTACAGGTTCATCGGCGCGCCAACGCTGTAGACGACGGAATGCAGCTTGTGGTCGTCAGAGGCGCGGACAATGAGACGAAATGTCTCGCCGGTGACGAAAAAGCTACTGTCGACAGCCGGTCGGACGATCTCGGCCGTGAAGCTCGGCGGTGCGCGCTCGATTCCCTTAATCGCCGACCATGTCCCCGTGAACGCGACGCGCCCGTACGGTATGCCGAAATTGATGTGGCACTCGACGGTACCGCCCGCGCTGTCGCGCGGCATGTTGAACAAGTCACCGCGGTACGAGCAATCGCCGAAATCGAATCGCACCGTCGCGGCGCCGACGTTTCCCGCAATCGTCGTCGTACCGGAATTGTCCGCGTAACCGGGACCGATGGTACACTCACCGGTCTGTGTGACGGACCCTGTCAAGTCAGCGTTGTGTTGCGCGATGGCGATCACGCCTTGATCGCGACACTCGAATTGGTGCTGTGTGCTGACGAGTGTCTCTCTAAACGACCAGGTGCCCGCCACGTCGGCGGGTGGGCCGGGTTCGTCAGGAAGTGGAGCACTCGAGTCTTTGCCGCAGGTGAGACACGCGACGATCCAGAGGGGGATGTATCGGCGGGGCGGGCGGCTCATGAAAGTCGCCTATGTTAGCTCAAATCGGCTCTGTCCTCCACGGGCGTCACTGAGGAATTGTCCGAATGTAGTATTTACGCTCTCCATGGCGGTCCGTAACTTGGCCCACCTATGGAGCACAAGCTCGCGGAGGCTCTCGCCGACCGATACACGATCGAGCGGGAAATCGGCGCTGGCGGGATGGGCACCGTCTATCTCGCGCGCGAGCTGAAGCACGACCGCCAGGTCGCGCTCAAGGTCTTGCGCCCCGAGATCGCGTCGCACCTCGGTGTGGCGCGGTTTCTCAATGAGGTGAAGATCACCGCTCGACTCGATCATCCGCACATCCTCACGTTGATCGACTCGGGCGAATCCGATGAATTCCTCTGGTACGTCCAACCCTTCGTGCGGGGCGAATCGCTCCGGGCCACGCTCGATCGCGAGAAGCAGCTCAGCATCGAGGACGCGGTAGCCATCACGCGGCAAGTCGCCAGCGCCCTCGAGCACGCCCACCAGCGCGGCGTGATTCATCGCGACATCAAGCCGGCGAACATTCTGATTCACGAGGGTGAAGCGATGGTCGCCGACTTCGGCATCGCGCTCGCGGTGACCGAAGCCGCCGACTCGCGCATGACGGCCACCGGGATCGCCATCGGCACGCCACAGTACATGAGTCCCGAGCAGGCGACGGGCGAGCGCCACATCGACGGTCGCAGCGATCAGTATTCGCTCGCCGCGGTGCTGTATGAGATGCTGTCCGGCGTCACGCCCCATACGGCCCCGACGACGCAAGCGCTCATCGCGAAGCTGCTGACGGAGCGACCCACCCGCGTGCGCGCCATTCGGAGCAACGTGCCACCGAACATCGACGCCGCCGTGGCGAAGGCGCTCGAGATGACGCCCGCCGACCGCTTCGCCAGCGCCGCGGAATTTGGCGCGGCGCTGCAGTACACGCCGTCGGGGGGATTTCCCGCGGCTGAGGCGCCGCGTCGGAGCCGGGTCGTCTTGTTCGCCGCGATCGCCGGTGTCGTTGTCCTCGCCGGCGCGGGGGCGGCGGTGATACTGCGCCGGTCCGCTCCGGCGCTTACCGTGGGCCGCTCCGAGCAAGTCACCGCCGACCCCGGACTCGAGATTCAGCCCGCGCTGTCGCCCGACGGCAGGCTGGTCGCGTACGCCGCGGGCAGCGCGAGTCAGATGCGGATTTTCATCCGCCCAGTGGGAGGCGTAGGCGGGGGGGGGCGCACGATTGCACTCTCGGACGATTCTACCGCGGTCGAAACGCAGCCTCGCTGGTCTCCCGATGGCA
>Ga0075436_100002784_pt1 | contig 11976 bp, 11 predicted proteins | sample RhiMethybrSRZTD5_FD_75303 | JGI IMG/M metagenome (GOLD analysis project Ga0075436, IMG submission 75303) | Populus rhizosphere microbial communities from Tennessee, USA - Rhizosphere MetaG P. TD hybrid SRZTD5 | ecosystem: Host-associated > Plants > Roots > Rhizosphere > Soil | place: USA... | reverse complement strand
ACCGGGGCGAGGGGGTTTGGTTCCGCTTCTCGCTCCCGAAGGGCGCGTACGCGACGGTGCTCCTCCGCGAGTTCCTCAAGGCCGGCGCGGTGCCGCGCTGACCCGCGTGTCCACGCGAGTTTTCTAATACGTGGGCCGAGCGTCCAACGCCCGCGGAGTCGTAATGGCGGTCGAGGCTCCGCGCCCCTGGTTCGCGCCCCTCGCCGTCGCGCGTTCCACGCCCCCGGCCGAGCCGTTGGAGCTCGACCGCGTCCCCACCGGCGTCCCCGATTTCGACCACCTCTCCGGCGGATTGCCCGCCGGCTCGATCGTCCTCCTGGCCGGAGAGGCCGGCGCGGGCCACCAGGAGTTCGCGCTCACGAGTGCGGTCCACATGATGCTCCACTACGATGACCCCGCGCTCCACCAGTTCTACCTCGGTCGGACGCGGGGCCCGTTCGTCTACCCGAAAGGGGTCGCATACGTGAGCGTCAGCCGCCGCCGGGACCAGGTCCTCCAAGAGGTCGCGGGGGCGTTCGATGCCACCTATCGGGAGGTCCTGCTCCGCCACCTCTCCTTCCGCGACCTCTCGCCCACCTACTTTGCCGATTCCGTCGTGCCGTCGGCCTGGTCGTCGGTGACGACCCCGCTCCTCGCCGGCGCGGCGGCGTCGTCCGGCGTCGCCCCGGGCGGCCCCTTGAGCGCCCTCGCCGACGCGCTCGAGGCGGAGGGGCCGTCGAACCTCGTCGTCGTCGACTCGCTCACCGATCTCCTCGTCCGGCGGGGCGTCGATGTCGAGGAGCTCCTGACGCTCGTGAAGGGGTTGCGACGGAGGGCGAAGGAGTGGGGTGGGCTCGTCTACCTCCTCCTCTCGCGCGGCGTCGCGCCGCTCGCGACGGAGCAGGCGCTCTACGACAGCGTCGACGGCGTCCTCTCGTTCACCTGGACGACGAGCCCGTTCCACTCGTTCCGTCAGCGCACGATGCTGATCGAGAAGTTCATGCCGGTCCTCTCGCGCATTCCCCAGGAGCAGCAGGGGCGGTTCATCATCCGCGTCAGCGCGGTCAACGGGTTGGTGACAACGCAGTATGAGCGGATCTGAGAGCAAGGTCGAGCGGGTGCCGACCGGGATCCCCGGGCTCGACGAGATGCTCGACGGAGGGTTCCCGCCGGGCCACGTCGTGCTCGTCACGGGCCTTCCCGGCACGGGCAAGACGTGCTTCGGCCTCCAGTTCCTGGTGGGCGGGCTCCAGCGGGGCGAGCCCGGCGTGTTTCTCTCCCTCGAAGAAGACGGACCCCAATTGCTCGCGAGCGCGCGGCAGTTCGGCTGGCCGGTCGACGCGGCCGTCGAGGGGAAAAAGCTCCACATCGTACGCCTCGACCCGAAGGAGACCAAGCAGAACCTCCACCGGATCCAGGGCGACCTCGGGAAGGAGCTCTCGCAACTGGGGGCGAAGCGGATCGTCGTCGACTCGGTCTCCCTCCTCAACATGCTGAGCGACGACGAACCGGGGCGACGCGCGACGCTGTTCGCGCTCGCCGGGGCGTGCCGCGGCGCGGGGGCGACGACCGTCCTGACCGCGGAGGCCGACCCGCGACACCCCGAGGTGTCCCGGGACGGGCTCTCGGAGTACGTCGCCGACGGGGTCATCCTATTGGGCTACAACACCGCGACCGACGGTCGCCGCGTCGGCCTCTCGCTCCGGGTGCTCAAGATGCGGCGCACCCAGCACCTCCGCAGCGTCCAGCCGTACGAGATCGGGCCGCACGGCCTCTCCGTCGACGCCAAGGCCGTCGACTTCGGTCGGTAGGCGCGCGAAACGGTTTCCGCACCGACGATGTCGGTCGCCGGCCGATGGCGTGGACCCTCTACGTCGATATCGACGCGTACTACGTGTCGTGCGAGCTCCGCGACCGGCCCGAGCTGCTCGGCCGGCCGGTGATCGTCGGACCCGACCCACGGCTCGGACCGACCCGCGGCGTCGTCCTCTCGGCGAGCTACGAGGCGCGCGCGTTCGGCGTCCGCAGCGCGCTGCCCGTCGGGCAGGCCCTCCGATTGTGCCCCGACGCGGTCTGGATCCCGGCGGACCATCGGAAGTACGAGGCCGTAGCGCACGAGGTCCGGGCGTACCTGGGCCGGCGCTTCCCGCGGGTGGTCGCCCTCAGCATCGACGAAGCCGCCTGCGAGGTCGAGGTCGCCGGGCCGCAGGAGGCGCGAGCGGCGGGTCTCGCGCTCCAGGCGTCGCTCCGCTCCGACCTGAGGCTGCCGGCGTCGATCGGCGCCTCGGTCCACCGGGTCGTGGCGAAGATCGCCTCCGACCGGGCCAAGCCGGGCGGGGTGGTCGTGGTCGCACCCACCGAGACCGCCGCCTTCCTCGCCCCGCTACCGGTCCGCGTCGTGCCGGGGGTCGGACCGAAGACCGCCGAGCGGCTCACGCAGGCTGGCGTCACGACGATCGGCGACCTCCTCACGGCCCGGCCGGCCGCGCTCCGGAAAGCCGTCGGGTCGTTCGCCTTCGAGCTCCTCGCGCTCGCGCGCGGCGAACCCGCGGCGCACGCCGCTGACGAGAGCGGGCCGCGCTCGCGCAGCGCGGCCGAGACATTCCTCGAAGACGAAGGCGACCCGGCCCGGCTCGCGGAGGCGCTCCAAGGGCTCGCGGTCGGGCTGGCCCGGTCGTTGGCGGAGGAGGGCCTCTGGTTCCGCTCGGTCACCGTCGCGGTCCGTTGGGAGAACTTCGAGCACGGCCAGCGCGGCCGGACCCTCGCGGCCTCGACCGACGATCCGGCCGTGCTGGCGACGACGGCCGCACGGCTCATGACCGAGCTGCGTGCGAAGGGCCTAGGCGGAGCACCGCGGCGGGTTCGGACGCTCTCGCTCTCCGTCGGCCGGCTCTCGGCCGCCCCGCCGTCGCAGCGCCGGCTCGACGCGTTCACGCCGGGGGCCGAGGGCACGGTTAAGAGCGGCACCTCGCTCTCCGATAGGGCCTCGTCGTGACCCCGCTCGTGGACCTCGGTGGCGGCGGCTCCACCGTCCTCCTCCTGCTCCTGCTGGTGGCGATCGGGTTTGCGTCCGGTCTCCTCGGCTCGTTGATCGGGATCGGGGGCGGACTCTTCCTGGTGCCGACGCTCGTCCTCGGCTTCGGGCTCGACATCCACTTCGCCGTCGCGGCGAGCCTCCTCGCCGTGATCGCGAACTCGAGCGGGTCGGCGTCCACCTACGTCGAGCAGGGGCTGACGAACCTGCGCTTAGGCATGTTCCTGGAAACGACGACCGTAATCGGCGGCCTGCTCGGCGCGCTGCTCTCGGTCACCGTCCTCGCGTCGCACAGCGACGTCCTCGCGCTCGGGTTCGTTCCCGCGGTCGTCGTCGGCGCGATCCTCATGTTCCGCGCCCCGCGGGCCGGCCCGGACCCGGACGCGCCTTCGAGCCCGCTCGCCGACCGGCTCGACCTCGGGGGGGAGTACGAGGACGAGGAGACCGGCGCCCGGATCCGCTACCGCACCAACCACCCGGCCGAGGGCCTGAGCCTCGCCGGCGTCGCGGGGTTCGGCTCCGGGCTCCTCGGCGTCGGGGGCGGGATCTTCAACGTCCCCGCGATGAACGCCGTCATGAACGTCCCGCTCCGCATCGCGAGCGCGACGTCCCTGTTCATGATCGGCGTGACGGCGTCGGCCGGGGTCCTGGTCTACTTCCTCGCGGGCGATCTGCTGCTCTTCGTGGCCGCCCCGGTGGCCTTTGGGTCGCTCCTGGGGAGCGTCGTCGGGAGCTACTATCAGTTCCACGCGGGGAGCCGTTGGATCCGCGCGATGTTCATCGTCGTGCTCCTGGTGGCGGCCGTACTGATGGCGGCGCGCGGCGTGGGGTACCTCCAGTGACGCCCGACGCGCCGGACGACCCGAGGGTCGTCCCGTTCGACGACGAGACGACCCAGGTCCTCCTGCTGCGGCGCTGGGTCAGCCGGATCCTCCGAGCGGGGGCCCTCGCGAGCGGGATCCTTCTCCTCGCGGGGATCGTCGCCCACGCGCTCTCGGCCGGTCCCGCGCTCCTGATCCCGCCCGCTCGTCTCGACCCCGACCAGGTCGCCCAAGCGTTCGAGCGGCCGAGCGCGGCGGGCGTCGTGCTCGTCGCCGTGCTCGTCCTGGCCCTGACGCCGCTCACCCGCGTGATCCTCTCGGCCGGGATCTTCGCGCGCTCGCGGGACCGCCCGATGCTCGCCATCACGGCGTTCGTCCTCGCGATGCTCGCGCTGACGATCTTGGGAGGCGTCGCGTTCTGACGAACCCCACCGAGGCCGAGGACTCGGCGAGGGAGGCGGAGTCCGTCCGCCACCTGCTCCGGCCCTCGGGCCTCTCCGGCCTCCCGCGACCCCGGTACGACGGCCGCTCGCTCGTGAACCTGGCGGTGAGCGTCTTCCGCGCGGCGGGGGGCCGCGTGTCGGCCGGGCCCCCGCTCGCCCCCGGGCTCGATGCGGACCTCGACCCGTTCGCGGGCTCGACGGCGCCGGGCCCGATCGTCGTCCTCCTCGTCGACGGGTTCGGCCACGCGCAGCTCAAGGACTGGCGCTCGACCGGCTCGCGCCGGGCGCATACGTGGTCGGGGCTCGCCCGACCGATCACGACGGTGTTCCCCTCCACGACCACCGCCGCCTTGACCTCGCTCTCGACGGGGACCCCGCCCGCTCGCCACGGGCTCGTCGGGTACCGGCAGTACCTCCCCCGCTACGGCGTGGTCGCCGACCTGCTCAAGATGAGCCCGGTCGGCGTCGCGGGTCGCGACCTCTTGATCGGCCCCCGGTGGCGCCCGAGCGACCTCTCGGGGGTCCCGACGCTCTTCCGCCGCGGCCTCCGCGCGTCGGCGCTCACGCGGGAGCAGTTCCGTGGCACGGGGTTCACCCGATTGCTCTACGACGGTGCCGAGTTCGTAGGCTACGCGACCGGTACCGACCTCGCGCGCGGGCTCGCCCAGCTCCTCGGTCGACGGAACCCGCCGAAAGTCGTCTTCGCGTACTGGGACGAGCTCGACACGATCCAACACCTGCGCGGGCCGGACCGTGGGTTGACCTCCCTCGAGCTCGAGCGCGTCGCGCATCTCGTCGAGCACGTCGCTGGCGCGGTGCCCGAACGTCGGCGGCGAAGCGCACGGGTCGTGATCAGCGGGGACCACGGGCAGGTCCCGGCGACGGTGCGGTCCCGGGTGCGCCTCGACGCGATCCCGTCGATCGTCGCGGAGCTCGCCCGACCGCTCGCCGGCGATCGGCGCGCCGGGTTCCTCCTCGCCCGGCCGGGGCGCGTCACGGCGCTGCGCGCGGCGCTCGGCCGCGTGCTCCCGACCGGGGCCCGCGTGGTCGGGATGCGCGACGCCCTGCGGGCGGGTCTCTTCGGGCCGCCTCCGTTCCATCCGGAGATCGACCAGCGCCTCGGCGACCTGCTCGTGCTCGTCCCGAGTCCCGCCGGCCTCACGTACCGCACTCCGGGGTCCGCGCTCGCCTCGCGGCACCTGTTCGGGGCGCACGGCGGCCTCGAGCCGGACGAGCTGGTCGTTCCGCTCGTCGCGGGACCACTCTCGGCGTTCGCGTCGCCGCGGAAACGGTAAGAGCCGCCGACCTCGTTCGCCGGCGTGGCCGCCCTGCGTCAGCCGATCCTCTCGCTGTTGGGCCACGTCGACCACGGAAAGACGACGCTCCTCGACCGGATCGCCGGTTCGATCCGCGCCGAGCGGGAGGCCGGCGGGATCACCCAGCACATCGGCGCGATCGAGGTCCCGCGCGCGAGCATCCTCAAGCTCTGCCAGGGGATCGTGAAGACCGAGGGGTTCACCGTCCCCGGCCTCCTCTTCGTCGACACCCCCGGCCACCGTTCGTTCGAGACGATGCGTCGCCGCGGCGGGGCGTTGGCCGACCTCGCGATCCTCGTGATCGACGCGCGGGAGGGGATCATGCCGCAAACCCGCGAGTCGATCCAGATCCTGCGGCACGAGAAGACCCCGTTCGCCGTCGCCCTCACGAAGATCGACCTCATCTCGGGGTGGCGCAAGCCGTCGGCGCCGGTCTCGTTCCGCGACGAGCTCGAGCGCAACGGGCTCGAGTACGGGCGCCTCTTGGACCAGCACCTGTACGAGGTCGCGGAGGAGCTCGTCACGGCGGGGTTCTCGGCGGAGCGGTTCGACCGGGTCAGCGATTTCACCCGCAACGTCGGGATCGTTCCGGTCTCGGCCAAGAGCGGCGTCGGGGTCCCCGAGCTCCTCGCGCTGCTCGTCGGGCTCGCGCAACGGTTCCTCGCCGACGAGCTCGCGCTCCAGATCGAAGGCGGCGAGGCGACGATCCTGGAACGGTCCGACCAGAAGGGGCTCGGCCCCGTCTCCTCGGTGATCCTCTACCGCGGCCAGCTCAGCGTCGGGGACGAGCTCGTCGTCACCGGCCGCACCGAGCCGTTCACGGCGCGGATCCGCGGGCTCTACCGTCCCGCGCCGCCCGTCCGGGGCCGCGCGAGCAAGGTCCCCCGGCTCGACTCCCTCGAGCGCGTCGCCGCCGCGGCGGGCGTGTACGTCTCCGCGCCCGGGATCGAAGAGGCGATGCCCGGGGGCCTCCTCAAGGTCGTACGGAGCCCCGCCGAGGCCGAGGAGGTCCGCGCCGCCCTGGCCCAGGAGAGCCACCCGGTCGCGGAGCTCGCGGAGAGCGGGGTCGCGCTCTTCGCGGACACGCTGGGGGGCCTCGAGGCGCTCGCGTTCGAGTGCAAGCAGGCGAACCTGCCGATCCACGACGCCGAGGTGGGCCCGGTGAACCGCGCGTCGGTGCTGAACCTGGCGTCCATGCGCGAACCGGTCCACCGGGCGATCCTCGCGTTCAACGTGCCGGTCCTCGAGGACGCCGAGCCGGAGGGCGACGCCGCGGGGGTCCGGATCTTCCGCGGCGAGGTGATGTACCGTATCCTCGAGGAGTACCTAGCGTGGCGGGCGGAACGGGAGGCGGAGCTCGGCCAGCAACGGCGTCTCGAGCTCGTCCACCCGGCGAAGGTCCAGTTCCTCGCCGGGTACATCTTCCGGAGCTCGAAGCCGGCGGTCGTGGGCGTGAAGGTGCTGGGCGGGACGCTGCGACCGGGGGTCCGGCTCATGCGGTCCGACGGGACGGAGGTCGGGCTCTTGCGCGGTCTGCAGAAAGAGAACACGTCGGTCGATCACGCCGAGGAGGGTACCGAGCTCGCGGCGTCGATCGACGGCGGGGTCGTCGGGAGGAACCTCACCGAGGGCGACGTGCTGTACGTCGCCGTCCCCGAACCGGCCGCGCGGTTGCTGAAGAACCTCCCGCTCTCCGACCGCGAGCGCGCGGTGTTGGACGAGGTGGTCCGCATCCGTCGCGCCACGACGAGCCCGTTCTGGGGCCAGTAGCGCCGGTCAGCGGCGCGGCGGCCCGTCGGGCGGCACGACGAACTCGAGGTCGTCGGCCGATCGCGAGACGACCGGCGCGGGACCGCGGTACACCCCTGACCGCAGGAAGACTCCGAGGAACACCGCAACGCCCCCGATCACCGTGAGGGCCGCCGCGGCCCCGTCCACCAGGAGGACGTCGATGACGTTCGGGGCGACGACGACCTCCGTGGACTCGACGCCGGAGGCGGTGAACGTCCCGTTCTCCGTCCCCGCCGCCGTCCACGTGACCAGGTAGGGGAAATGCAGCGACCCGGCGGTCGACCACGCGCCCGTCATGACCGAGCTCCACGACGCCGCGGCCGCCCCGCTGGCGCACGACGGCCCCGGCTCGGTGCACCCCTCGGCTGGGTAGAGCGTCACATCGACCGGCGATGACGACCTCCAGGTGACCGATAGGGTCCCGTGGTCCGCGTCGGTGCCCGGGAGGAGCGCGGACCCGCTCTCGTGGGGCCCAAACGGCTGCGGGACGGTCGAGTACCCTTCGCGGCGCTCCGACGTCGTTGGGAGGAGGTTGAACGCGAGGAGCGTCGCGACGCCGAGGACCGCGATCAGACCGCCCACGACGACGAGGCCCGGACGCACGGTCGAACGAGGGCCGGGGCTCGGGAAAAGGGCTTCGACCCGGTCGTTCAAGACTCGTTCGAACGCCGAGAACCGGTGGATGCCCTAAATACCCCAAACGACGATGCGTACTACACCGTGACAGGGTCCGAGACGCCCACCGACGGCGCTCCGCGGGACACGACGGGCGCCGAGCGACCGACCTGCCCCATGTGCGGCAGCCCGCGCCGGGTGTTGGACGTGGCGCAGTTGGAAGAGCACTGCGACGAGTGCGGCCTGGTCTTCGACGGTAGTTCGATCGTCGCCACGCCGCCCCGGACCGGTCCTACGGAGACCGCCGAGGGCAGCGGTCGCGGCATCGGCCCGTTCGTCGCGCCGGGCGGCTCTCGACGGCACCTCGGGTCGACCCTGAGCGTGAGCCGCGACGGGCAGGGCCGGCCGCTCGATTGGCACCGGCGCTACGAGTTCCAGCACCTGCGCCGCGTGATGCAGCGCCAGACCTCCCGCGCCGTCGAGGGTCCTCTCGAGCGCTCGCAAGCGCGCGGCGAGATCGCCCAGTGCGGCGAGCGCCTCGGGCTCCCGCCCGTCGTCCTCGCCGAGGCCGAGCGGATCTTCCGCGAGGCGAAGGTACGCGGACTGTTCCGCGGCCGCAATCTGCCGTCGAGCGTCGGGGCGACGGTCTACGCGGCGTGCCGACGCTACGCGATCCCCCGGACGTTGGGCGAGGTCGCGAAGGCGCTCGGCGCGCGCCGAAGCGAGGTCGGTCGGGCGTTCAAGGTCGTCCAGCGCGGCGTCGACATCCCGATCCCCTCCGTCGGCACGCGCGCGTTCCTCGCCCGCTACGCGGAGGAGCTCGCCCTCTCGGCGAGCGTCCGGTCGAACGTTGAGTCGATGCTCGACGAGGCGTACCGCAATCCGGAGCTCTCCGGCCTCTCGCCCCACGGGCTCGTCGCGGCGCTGATCTACCTCGCCGCCGAGCGCAACGGGGAGCACCGCTCCCGAGCCCAGGTCGCCCGCGTGAGCGCGGTCACCGAGGTCACGCTGCGATCGACGAGCCGCCTCGTCGAGCGGATGCTCCGGGCGTCGGGCCGGGCGTGACCGTCGCGATCGGGCCCTACTTTACGAGGTAGTAGCCGGCCGCCTTCTCGCGGACCTTGCGTCGGGCGAACGCCTTGGTCTGGAGCTCCTGGAGGGCGTTCATCACCATCGTCTTCGGGAGCCGCGTGGACTGGGTGATCCGTTCGGCGGTCCCCATCTTCTCCTCCGAGGCGAACCCGGCGTCGCGCATCGCCTTGTAGACCTTGACGCCGTTCGGCGACACTTCGTCCTCGATCGACATGCCCACGACCGCGCGCCCGATTCGGGCGGGGTATTAAACCCCGGTTCCGCCCGGCGGAGACGCCCCGGCGCGACGGCGCCTGTTTTGACTCCGGGCACGCTCGCGCGGTCGATGGGGCCGCCGACGGCGACGCTCGTCTGGGACGACCGGTTCCGTGCGTACGACTTCGGCCCCGAGCACCCGTTCACCGAGACGAGCCGGTGGCTCGCGGTCCGGCTGCTCGAGAGCGGTTGGGCCGAGCGCCCCGGCGGTCCCGGTCTCGCCCGGATCGCACGCATCGAACCCGCGGCGCGCCCGACCCTCGAGCGGTTCCACGCCCCGGAGTACCTGGATCTCGTCGAGCGGCTCGACCGACGAGGGAAGCGCGAGCTCCTCGACCGCGGCGACACGCCGTCGTTCCCGGGGTGCTACGAAGCGGCGGCGCGGATCGTGGGAGGAACCGTCACCGCGACGCGGTCGGTCCGGGCGGGTCCGACGCACCGCGCGCTCCAGCCCGGTGGCGGCCTTCACCACGCGCACGCCGGATCCGCGAGCGGCTTCTGCATCCTCAACGACGTGGCCGTCGCGATCGCCGACGCGCTCCACGAGGGCGTTCGCCGCGTCGCCTACGTCGACATCGATGTCCACCAGGGCGACGGGGTCATGTACGGTTTTTACCGGGACGGCCGCGTCCTCGATATCGACGTCCACGAGACCGGGCGGTCGATCTTCCCCGGAACGGGGGAGGTCCATGAAACCGGTGCCGGGGACGGCGCGGGCCTGAAGGTGAACGTCCCATTGCCCCCCGGTGCCGGCGACGCCGAGTTCGAGTCGGTCTTCCTCCGTCTCGTACCGCCGATGCTCGATTCGTTCCGTCCCGAGCTCATCGTGCTCCAGGGGGGCCTCGACGCACACGCCGGCGACGGCCTGGGTCACCTGCGCTACTCGATGCGGTCGTACGAGATCGCGGCTCGTACGCTGCGTGAACTGACCCGCGAGGTCGGTGCGGCGGGCCTCGTGGTGACCGGCGGTGGCGGCTACGCCCCGTCGAACGTGGCGCGCGGGTTGGCCCTCTACGGCGCGGTCCTCCTCAGCGACGGCGACCGCCTCGAGGTGGGCGACGCGCTCCCCGAGGCGTGGCGGCGCGAGTTCGAAGCCGCGACGGGCGCTGGTGCCCCGCGCACGCTGAGCGATCCGCCGGTACCAAACCCCGCCGGTCGACCGACGGGGGACACCGACCGGCTGATCGGAGAGCTGGAACGGCACCTCGGCCGTCGGTTCCCGGCCGTCGCGCCGGGCTGAAGCAGTCGACTACCAGGTCGAGCGCCGCTCGTGGCCGCGACCCTCGTTCGGGCGTCGACGTCGCTCGGGCGGACGTCCGCCGCCGCGACGACGATCGCCGGAGGAGCTGCCGCCCCGCGGGGGCCCGCGACGTCCGCCCCCCCGCCCGAACGACCCGGTGCCGTGGGACGCGGGTGGGGCGGGGGCGTCGTACGCGAATCCCGGGATCCGCGCGCGGCGGATCTCGATGCCGAGCCGCTGCTCGATGTGGTCGAAGTTGTCGTCCTCCTCGGGGCTCACGAGCGTGAACGCGTCGCCCGATCGCTGGGCGCGGGCGGTCCGGCCGACGCGGTGGATGTAGACGTCCGGCTCCGTCGGGACGTCGTAGTTGACCACGTGGCTCACGCCTTCGACGTCGATCCCGCGCGCCGCGATGTCGGTCGCGACGAGGATCCGGTTACGGCCGGACCGGAACCCCTCGAGGGCGTTGATCCGCTGCGCCTGGCTCCGGTCGCCGTGGATGATGGCCGCCGGGATGCCCCAGAACTGGAGCTGGCGCGCGAGCCGGTCCGCGCGGTGCTTGGTGCGCGTGAAGACGAGGACGCTCGACATCGCTTGGTCGACGAGCAGCTCCTTCAGGAGGGCCGCCTTGAGGTGCTGGGGAACGGGCAGCGCGAGGTGGGTGACCCCGACCGCCGCGGCCGTCGTCTCGGCGATCTGGATCGTCTTCGGGTCCCTCAGGAAATCCCGCGCGAGCCGGACGACCTCGGGGGGCATCGTCGCCGAGAAGAGCATCGTCTGCCGCTGGGTCGGGAGCTCGCGGAGGATGCGACGGACGTCGGGGAGGAAGCCCATGTCGAGCATCCGGTCTGCCTCATCGAGGACGAGGATGCGCAGTTGACCGAACCGCACGTACCCTCGGCTCATGTGGTCGAGGAGCCGGCCGGGCGTGGCCACGATGATCTCGGCGCCGCCGCGCAGGGCCCGCTCCTGGTCCGCCATCCCGACGCCACCGTACACGGCGGCGCCGCGGAGCGGGGTGTGGCGCCCGAGCTTCTTCAGGAACCCTTCGGCCTGGAGGGCCAGTTCCCGCGTCGGCGTGAGGACGAGGGCCAAGGTGCGTCCGGTCGGCTGGTCGAGCATCCGCTCGAGGATCGGCAGGAGGAACGCGGCCGTCTTCCCGGTACCGGTTTGGGCGGTCCCGATGAGATCCCGCCCGCCGACGGCGTCGGGGATCGTGCGTTCCTGGATCGGCGTCGGGTGGAGGTAGCCCAACTCGCGGACGCCGGCTTTCAGCTTGGCGTGCAGGGGCAGGTGGCCGAAACCCTCGACCTCGCCCGCGTCGGGGGGGCTGGCTCTCTCGTCGCTCATCGTCCTGGGGACCGCCGGGGGAGCCACCGAGGTGGTTAAC
>Ga0075436_100002781_pt1 | contig 11998 bp, 15 predicted proteins | sample RhiMethybrSRZTD5_FD_75303 | JGI IMG/M metagenome (GOLD analysis project Ga0075436, IMG submission 75303) | Populus rhizosphere microbial communities from Tennessee, USA - Rhizosphere MetaG P. TD hybrid SRZTD5 | ecosystem: Host-associated > Plants > Roots > Rhizosphere > Soil | place: USA... | reverse complement strand
CGGGACTCGGTTCTTGAAGTGGAACGAGATTCCGTGTGAAAAGCCTACCGGGGCAAATGCGAGGAGCCTGCGGCAGATTGACAGGGTCGTTCCCTCTGTGCAGGTGGCCCTTGACACCCCGGACAGAGCAATCCGGCTAAGCTTCAAGACAGAAGCGCGCGAGAAGTGGCGAGTCCTCATCGACGAAGGGCGTCGAGGACACGTCTACCTCGTAACGCTCGGCGAAGATGTGACCCACGATCGGCTCAAGGAGATGGCGGAATCTCGCCTCGTCGTTTACGTGCCTTCGGCGATAAAGGAGGGTGACGAAGTGTTCAGGAAGAACTCTGCCTTGCGCCCTCTCGACGACCTGCCGCGAGACCTTCGACGCTACGTTCCTAGCCTCTAGGGCGGCTCAACACAAGGACGTACTCATTTGCCATTGTCTCGCCAGTGTGGCCGGCTATGTTGCTAGGCGAATTTCGTAGTGGCATGACCTTGTTCGGAATGCCCCTAACGATAGTATCTTCGTGGACAAGCCCGCACTCGTTTTCGAATAGCTCAGACAGGATCACGTCGGTCTCCAAGCGAACGCCCTTCACGGTTCGGTTTCCGACCACGACACAAGCCCGCGCGCCTGGCGACAGCGCCGCCGCGACGTTTCTGAATGCTGTGCAGAGGTCGTCGTAAAATGCCGAAACTTCGGCGGCCCGGCCCGCGTCCTTTGCCGCGATGTCCCTCAGGTGGCCAGCGAGAGTGGGGGACGCCGGAGGCGCCTTCGAGTCGGTCACAGGAGTGCCTCCTAACGAGTCTCGGTCGATTGAGTTCACTGCCTTCCGATCATATCCGAGCCAAGCGAGGGAAAGGCTTGAGAATTGCCCATACGCGACGGTCGTGCGACTGTCGCCGTACGGAGGGGAGGTAACGATCATGTCGTATTCCTCCTTCGGAATCGTTCCGGGAGTCCGTACATCCCCGGCCAGAACACGTGCTTGATGAATCGGGGTCGGGAGCATGGAAGCGAAATCTTCCATCCGGGCGACATTCCGAGTAGCGACGGCAGAAAATGTCGCGAGTACCTCGGGGTTCCAGTCCCCACGTTTCTCTTTCGGAATACGGAAGACCTTGTACTCATCCCGGCGAGTCCATGAGACGTGTCGTGCGGTCTCGGCCAAGCAAATTTCGAAGAATCCTTGATACGTCGGGCTGACGGACTGTATCGCGCGCCTCAGTCGTCCAAGACCCTGAATCGCACGGGGCGGGAACCAAGCTTCCAAATTTGGAAGATCGACCTCTGGCGGCGCGACCGGAAGACGATTGAATCGCGCTTCGACATCGAGCTTTGATTGATGGAGGCTTTCGGGGTCGAGCGGGGTGGCTTTGACCGTCGCAAGCCTCACGGCGAACGGGTTCAGATCGATGCCCACAGAATTCATGCCGTGAAGCATGGCCTCCACGAGGGCAGACCCAGACCCGCAGAACGGGTCCAACAGGTTTCCGGTGCCACCTACCGGGCCATACTCCGCAATCAGGCGACGAACTAGTGGCGCGACCATCATCGCTGGATAGCGAAAGATTCCGTGTGTTGCGTATCTCGTGTCTTGTCCGCGAAAGTCCCAGCTGGAGTCCGAACGTCGCCTCTCCCGAGGGTCCCTTTGCTTTGGGGCCCTCCCAACCCTAGCCGGGCTACGAGTCTTTGGGATGGCTAGTGCAGCCACTGGTGCTCCATAGACAGACCTCTGGACGGGTGGCGACCACTCGCGGGTAATTCAAGCGAGATTAAGGAGCTCCGGTTACGGTTCGAGCTGAGCCTGTTTCTCGGACCTACCGCCGGATAACTGTGGCTGTCACAGGGCAGAGCGACCCGATGCGTCAACCCTCGCGGCGCTCCGAGTTGGTGTCGCCCCGAGCGACGATAGCGTAGGCGAGGGCGAAGGACCGCTTGCGAAAGCCGAGTTCGAACGAGCCGGCTTCCAGCCACTCCCACCAGGGCGCCCCCAAGGCTATGGGAACGGCTCACAGTCTCCTGTAGTCTACGAAGCACGATCCTGGTTTCAAGAGGGGGTTCTCAGGCGGATTTCGGGACGCTATTCGTCGGTACCAACCCAGAATGTCAAGCGCAACGGACATTGCAACTCCGACGCCGGTCAAAGACACACTTCGATTCTTCTCAGGACCGCAGCCTCAAAGGGGGAATCTTCCCCTCCCCCTAGCCTAGATGTTCCCTGCCAGCGACCAGGCAGGAGTGGAAGCGGTACAAACACACCGACCGGCATCGAGCCGTTCCGGCGGAGCTAGGACCTTCACTCGGTCGACTGCGAGCGACCTTGATCGCTCGAGTGCCGCTTGAGCCAGCCTTGGATCGTAGCCAGCGCCTCCTCCAGAGACTCCCTGTCCCTCTTGATTTTCAAGTACACTCCGTCCGCTTGAAATGTCCGGTATCCCTGTTCGTGAGCCGCAAAGGTTGCTGACGAAGAGGACGCGGACCGCTCGCCATGGTCACCCGCCTGTGGATCGCTTTTCCAAGGTTCCGCCACTGAGCCAGGCTTGGACGGGCCTCCTTGAGATAGATATCGTTGGGCGTCCTTGTAGAGTCTCTCGACATCCGTCGATGCTCTCTCGATGTCCGCGAGAGGAGCTTGCGTCACATCTCTGAGAGTGGTTTTGAAATCAGCCTCGTGGAAACCGGTTCCGAGTCTCTCGAAGAGTGCGCTGAGCAAGCCGACTCGTCGGACTGCCTCCGCTCTCGCATGCGACTTGTCAGCCTCACTTAGAGGATGAGCTATCCTCTCGCCGAGGGAGGTAAGAGCGATAGTTCCTTTCGTGCGATCGATTAGTCCGTAGTATTTTGTCAGAGAAGAGACCTGATGGTAGAAGTACCCGGAATCAGGGCTCTTGAGCCCCATCACGGTGGCCAATCCATTCGCAGTCTTGACGCTCTCACGTCCAACTTTCTCGACGATCTCGAACGCCTTGCTCGCAGTCAGTTCAGGGTAATCCGACTTTCCTAGTCCTGGCATCCTACTTCAATCTCCTTTGGGTTGGTGTCTTCTGAATCGGCAAAGTCCATTCCTATGCTCCCGTGACCGCTGTCGTCGCGATCGGGGCGGCCGCCGGAGTAGAGGGGGAATCCGTCTCATTCAGTATGTCAATGTACGGCTTGTATGCGTACCGCCGATAGTGCCTCTGACCCGTGACTTCACGAAGGATGCCGAGGCTCTCGAGAGCGCCGACGAGCGTGTTAGCCGTAGGGAACGATGAATGAGTGATGCCTCGAACATCTTCCACGGACACTATGGGCCGAGCGAAGAGGCTCTCCAGCAAGGTGAGCGCCTTTGCAGCTCGACCCCCCATGAGTTTCGGGATGTCCTTTCGATGGGTCTCGCGAAGTCGCGCAATCTGATGAGCGGTGGCGGTCGCTTGGGTCGAGACGCGGGCGACCCCCTCGAGGAAAAAGGTCAGCCATCCCTCCCAGTCTCCCTCATCCCGGACCGCCTGAAGCCTTCCGGTGTACTCGTCCCTCCGCTGCCTGAAATGATGCGACAAGTAGAGGAGCGGCCGGCGGAGCGCGTTCTCTCGGGTGAGGAAGAGTGTAGTGAGCATCCGACCCACACGCCCGTTGCCGTCGAAAAAGGGGTGGATTGTTTCAAACTGAAAGTGGAGGAGGCCCGCCCTCGTCAGAAGAGGTATCTTGCTCTTCGAGTTCGTGAACGATTCTAGGTCGCCCATCAGGCGCGTAACTTCCCCGGGTGGGGGCGGGACGAAAGTCGCCTCTTCAATCGGGCAGTGTTTGTAGCCAATCCAAACCTGCTCGTTTCGGAACGAACCCGGGCGTCGCTCGCCTCCCCGCCCGCCGGTCAGGAGTACGCGATGGACGTCACGAACCAAATCGAGATCCACCCTGGCACCATGGTCGAGTCTATCCAGGCCAAGGTTGAGGGCGGCTACGTAATTCGCGACCTCGGCCACATCTTGGCCCGACGTAGCTGGTTCTGCGCCCGCCTCGTATTGGAGCAGGTCAACTAGCGTGGATTGGGTTCCTTCAATTTGACTTGAGAGGACCGCCTCCTTCCTGACGTACATGTAAACGAAGAGGTCGGCGTTGGGTAGGGTCTCGGTGATCGCATCCAGTCGCCCAAGGTTCCGTTCGGCCTCGGTCAGCGCCGCTACGTATTCGTCAGAGTTGGTGACAGGGGGTTCAGGCGGGAGTGCTTTGGGGAGGAATGTCCGGACTCCGTCCCGTAGTGGGACGTACTGGCCCGCGCGGCCCGGCTCGCCCATGGTCTTGAGCCCCCCAGTTCCCTTGATTGTGTCACCGCAATTAAAGTTGACTACCTATGGCACTTTAATTAAGAAACTGGTCTGAAAGGCTCCTTGAAACACTTGGCCCGAGCGCCTCGAGAGGAACCCCCCAATCCTCGACCGCGCCTGCCTGCGGGTCCTCCCATTTCGGCCCTCACGGAGTTGACTCGTGATCGTAGCCTCCCGGTCCGACCAGGTCGCAGGGTTCGGGTTCGTACGGCCGGGGCGCGAGGACATCCGACGGCGTCTAACTCCGGGGTCTGGTGCAACCATCATTTGCACGTGCAGGGGGCGCCCGGACACAGTTGGGTGGGCGTGTATGTTATACAAAACATATAATAGAGTTCGCGCCAGCGCTCTTCCATGGACCCCCTATTCGGAAGCGAGACCCGCGCTCGGGTTCTCGAGCAGCTGGCGTCGACTCCGCGTGCGCAGTCCGCGTACCGTATCGCCCGAGCGATCGGGGCCGAACCCATCCAAGTTCTCAGAATACTCAAAGGTCTGAGGGACCTGGCCGATCGATCCGAGAAAGGATGGGTGCTTACGAACGAACTGCTCCGCCATTTCCTGCGAGACCGGTCGACTCGCGAAGCCGAGAAGCTACGACTGGAGAAGGACGAGCTTCTCCTCTCCTTTGGACTCACGCCGAGCCGGAACCACGAACGCGCACAAGTTCGACCAGATCATCGGGTCCGCGCGTAAGCCCGAAGACCGAATAGCCTGGTTCGGCGCCCTCCTCGCGAAGGAGAGTCGCACCGAGGTGGAGATAGTCGGAGGTTCCGCAATCTCGATCTACCTCTCTTCGGCCGACCACGTTTCGCAAGACGTTGAGCTGGTCGGGAGGAGAGACCGAATCACTCCGATTCTCCGCCGATGGAAGTTTCAGGAAGTGGAGGGGAGAAGCCACCGGGCGTATTGGTTCAAGCGAGCAATTGGACTGGTCGATCTCGTGGGGGCAGGGGATCGTTCAGGCCTTCGCCCTCGCCGTCTGGTGACTCCGCACGGCCCCGTTCTGGTGAGCGCAGTTGAAGCGCTCATAGTGCGTCGCTTGACCCGGGCCCATCGTGAGAAGTCCAACGATCTGTTCAACCAGGCCGTCGAACTTGCGAGGCAAGAGGAGGTCGACTGGGAACACGTTGGATCGATGGCCCGGTACGAGGGAACTCTCACTCTGCTGAGAAAGCTTCGGAAGTCCGTTCGAAAACAATCGAGCGATGCTTGAGGTCGCTCTGCCCTAATCGCCGCGATCGCCCTTGCAACGGAAACTGCACCCGACCCGGAGGCAAGAGATGGGGCCCGGAGGAGAATCAGCGGCTCGAAATCTGCCACATCATAACGCGCGTCCTGTACTAGCATCACGGACGTCACGATGTCGTAGATGCCCTCGGATCTCGAACGACTTCTGCAGATTCTGTCGGAGGTCAACCGCCGGTGGACCGGGCGGGCACCTAACACGCTTGCTCCTCGCGTGACCCTCCGACTCGCCCCCGGGCGAGCCCAGACCGCGGCACCGCGCGACTCGAGACGGGCCCACGAGAGCGCGATCTGACTCGTGGCCGGCCTGCGGTGCGCGGCGGCCCGCGTCGCGCGCCCGCCCCGGGGCAACGGCGAGGGGGATGCACCGTCTCGGGCTGGTCGTCGAGCTAGGTACGGCGCATCAAATCGCTTCGTAGTGGAGGAGCAGCTCGCCGTCTTCGAGGACCTTCGACGACAGTAGCTTGAGCGTCTGCTGCTCCTTCATCGGCCCCCAGTACTGGGGCCCCCGTCCGTAGACGACGGGCTGGAGGACGAGCCAGTAGTCGTCGGCAAGCCCTCGCCGGAGGAACTCTTGGATCAGACGCGGGCCGCCTTCCGCGATGATGTTCCCGCCCTTCTCGCGTTTGAGCTTTGCTACGATCTTGGAGAGATCGCCCTTCATGATCCGGGAGTTGTCCCATCCCGCGGTCTTCAGCCGGTTCGATAGGCAGACCTTGTCGACGCGGTCGAGCCATCGAGCGTAGTCGAGATAGTGTTGAGGGTCGCTCGGCTTTCGGGCCTTCTCGGTCCAGACCCGACGGTGACCGAGAAAGGATCGCCGGCCCATGATGACGGTCGTGACGTCATCGAACCGATTCAGCCACATCTCCCGCCACATGTCGTTCGCTCCCGTCGACACCCGGTCGGAGCCGGGGTACTTCGGGAACTCGCCGCGGCCGTCTATCGTCATGTACAGGTTGGCAGTGATCTTCCGCGCCATCGACCCGTTCCTATGTCTCCGTCCCGGCGGCCGCGGGCTCTGCACAATACCTTGGCTCCTCGAAGTTGTCCCGCATGGCCGTAACAGCCTGTTTCCTAGCGGGTCAGCTCGGCTTATCCCTGTCCTCCTGGCGCGCGTCACAGTGTGGGCGGTCGCGCGAGGAGACCCGCCACTCGGCTCGAAGTCGCCCGCCGCGGCAGCGGGCCGAAACCATCCCCAGGCGACCTGATCTCAACTCGGAGGCGAGTTGTGGCCCGGGAGGTTCGATCTTCCGTCGACAGTCCCAGAGCCGCACCGCCCGTGCGGCGCTTGTGCAGGCGCCCCGTTTGAGGGTCGGGTTGGCATTGCTCGTCCGGGGAGAGGTGCTATCGATGAGATTATATCTGTATTCCGCTATTATAGGAACATGGCACTTACCTACTCGGATGTCGGCGCGCACATCTTTGGTGAGCGAGAGTTCGATGCCGCAGAGTTCGGTCGTCGGACAGGAAACCCTCGCGCGGCCAAGGTCCTAAGTGAACTGCTCGTCCGTGGAGTGGTTGCCCGCAAGCGCCGGGGGCGCTATCGCTTCCTTCGCCCTTCGGAGAGGCCCGATCTTCGAATCTTCGAATGGCGCCGAATGCGAGAGATCGCCCTTGGTGGACCCGATCCGAAGACCTGGGACGGGCCGACAGCCGTCGAAGCTTGGACCGGCGGCCGATATCGCGTCTCGCCAACGGTTTTCACCGCCGTCTTTCATGTAGCCGTGCCGAAGGGCGCCACCCCTAACTGGGAACGCTACCTGTCCAACCACGGAGTGTCCCTCAAGGGCCGCAAGCGGATCGGGGCCCGGATTGAGCTCAGGGAGGTACGGCGAGTCCGAGCCGAAGTCCTGAACGGAGAGCCGGTGCCACCTCGGGAAGTCGTGCTCTCCATGATTAGGGCGCATCCTGGAATCTACGCCAACGCGGAGGCTTTGGTCATTGGTCGACCCGGCGACGCGTGAAAGGGCTGTGATTGCTCTCTTAGAAGAGTGGCCGTGGGACTTGGGCGCGACCCTCATCGGAGGTTACGCGATTTCGGCGTACGGAGCGCCTCGGTATTCGGACGACGTCGACCTCGTAATTCCTGACGCTGCTCGGCCTGCTACCGAAGCGTGGCTGAAAAAGCGAGGCTTTGACGACGCGCTGGGGCGGAAAACGAAGGCTAGTCGAGTCTTCAGGGACGCACCGCGCTTCTCTCGCGATGAAGTGACTCTCGATGTCCTCGCTGGTTACGTGCGGGACAGGGAGGCCAAAGTCGCAGTACCAGAGTCGTGGATTTCCTTGCGGCCCCGCCTTGAACGGCTGGAGCTGCTAAGCGGCAGGACTCAGCGGAAGATCCCTGTCGCGAGGCCAGAGGCACTCTGGGCTCTGAAGCTCCAGGCTGGGCGCGAACAGGACCTGACGGACCTGTTCACGATGGCTGACGTGCCGGTAGAGGCAGAAGAGGTACGGCTGCTGTTCGAGAGCCTGATGGTTCCCTCTCTGGCGGTGAAGCTCCAGGCGGCAGAGAGCAAGCTGCGCGATGGGAAGATCTACAATGACTCGCGTTCCCGCATGGGCTTGAAGAACACTGAAGCTGTGATGGCTCGCTGGGCGGCATTTCGGGAAAGGGTCTCGGCCATGATTCCACCCCGGCGAACGACTGGGAGCGATTGACGAGACCCACGGCACGCGATCTTGGTCCCACATGATCAAGGTAGGGCCGAACTGGTTGGGGGCGCGGCGAGCCCCCGGGCCTACGGGGTCGGCCGCACGGGGCAGCGCGTCTGGCCCGATGGGGTGATCCGTTAGTTTGGGCCGCAAGACAGCTGGACCTAAGGTGTGATTCAGGCTCGGGCGCATTGCACCCCCGCTGGGTGATTTTCACCAACCCAGGCAGGGAGTAGGATTCACCCTCTCGGCGCCTCCCGAATGGCGAGCCCTGCCAGAGAAGCGTGGCGGAGCACGGATCTACTGAGCAGAATTCCTCGGTCGCTCGTGAAGAGGACGTCGCACGAGCTGCACTCGATCGCCGTTGCGACCACCAGGGCGTCCGTTGGCTCGAGTCGGGGATCCCCGTCGCGAAGATCCTTGGCGACTTCGATCGCATCCGCCGAGGCCCCGGCGCCCCAACCGCAGAGGGTGACTCTACCCGACCTCAGGTACGAGCCAAGGTTGTGCGCCAGGGAGTCGACCAGGTCAGCTCGAACTTGGCCTTCCATCATGTCTGAGAGCGAGGTCAGGAGAATCTCCCCGAGCACAACCATAGGGATTGCCGGTCGTGCAGAGCCTCCTGCCCTGTGAACAATGGCTCGGGCAGCGGTGAGCAGGTCGCGGTCCGCGTCCCAACCCAGTGCTATGGGACGCGCGTAGGACGAGTCTAAGTGGCTCCTGTGAGCTCGCGATGCCGGCTCAGGAATGTTCGCACCCCCGTCCACGTCTGGTCGGTGAGGTGCGGCTTGATCGATCGAGCCCATGAGAGGGATCTGGAGAATCCACCCTGCGTTCGAGAGCCATCGATTACGGTGGTCAAGGCCTCCAGAAAGTCCGGACCCAGCCTGGCGGCATCCACCACGGTTGCCAGCTGGGTTGGCGTCAGATCCCGGGCTGGCTCAGCCGCAGCTATTCCGTCGACTTCGAGAGCATAGTAGACCTGGGCGAGTTTCGGAGAGTACGGCCCGTTGAGGTAGATATTGAATTCGAATTTCTGAGCGGCCGGGTATCCCAATGTCTTGAGAAGGTAGGTAACCTTCTGGATCTCAAGGCGACCGAGTTTGGAGGCCATTGTGAGGGGCCGGCCGAGCTCGGTCGAGACTCTCCGGAGTGCCTTGGCGAGACCTCTACCCTGAGCGAGCAGGGCGCTGGTCGGTGGGCCCATGTGGTGGGCATCTGAGCTCAGCTCTATCACGATTGCGCAGAGGGTATCGGAGAGCCGTGTTCTAGTGACCGTACGAGCAGCGAGGGCAACCGCCCCGGCACCCCCGCGGCACTCCAGGGTGAACCAGGTTGTCCAGCTGGTGGATGTAGTGGTGATAGAGCCCACTTTCTCGGTGGAACGCGTCGTCAGCGGATCGGTGGTGTTCCACGTAGAAATACCGGTACTCTTCCGCCGCTGCGTGCTGCCGGAGGCGGCTTCGAAGGTTCACGTCCGACCGGCCCACGTAACGGGGGATCCCAGGCGTGTCCGCGAGCATGTAGACACCCGCCCAGCCATCCCTCACGTGGCTCACAACCGCTCGATCCCCGAGAGACCACCAGCCTGACATATTGTGAAGGACGGGAGCCGATTATATGAAGTACGTATGCTTAATACGCTGAATAGCCTGAGTGGCCCAGTGTCCGCGCCCGCGGTTCCTCCGCTACGGGTTGAGGTGGTCCCGGTCGGATACTATCTGGATCGGGTGGTGGTGCCCATCATCCAACACAACTCGGACCGTGTGTACTTCCTCCGGGCCCGGGACGATCGGAACGACAGCGCCAAGGGCTTCAGGGAGGAGGCGACGCGCCAGCTTCGGAAGTGGAAGCCGCGCCTGGACATACGCGTGGTGCGGACGGAGCTCTGGGACCTACTCGACGCCGTGGAATCGTTCTCAGGCGTGATAGGACGCGAGGTGGAGGCGGGAAATTCGGTGTGGGTGAACCTCTCGACCGGCAGCAAGCTCGAGGCTGTTGCCGCCGCCCTGGCATGCATGGCCCACGGAGCAAATCCGTACTACGTGAGAATGCGAAGCTACGAGCGGGGGGCACCCCGGGAGCCGCTCGCCACAGGCGTAGGTTCGGTTGACCCAGTCCCGTGCTACGCGATCCGGCCACCGTCCGAGCTTGGTCTGGCGATCATGACGCTCCTCTCGGAAAACAGACCGGGGCTGAGCAAGAAGGAGATTCTCGAGGGCCTCGCCGACTCCCAGCTTATCCCGACGACCCGAAAGGACGGACGTGAGGCCACGCCTCAAGCTGCATACGGTAGACTTCAAGCGGCCCTCGACGAGTTGGGCCCGACCCCTGGGCTAATCACAATCCAGGGGGTTCGGAAAAGCGGGAGAGTTCAGATCACTCTGCAAGGACTGCTGGCCCTCCGCCTGTTCTCCCCGCGGTTGCCGAGGTGATACGATCACTGCACCCAATCTTCCGGGTCAGAACTCCTTCGTGGGCGCGCTTTACCGCGGGTAAAGAAATTATACTATGACGCCTACTATCGGGGCATGGCGACGGCCGTTACCATCAGCTCAAAGGGCCAGATCACCCTACCTAAGGAGTTGCGGGATCGCCATCACCTTCTGGAGGGGGAACTCGTCATCATCTTGGATTCGCCCGGCGGGATCCTGATCCGCCACGCGAGAACCAGCCTCCGGGGCTCCCTTCGCGGAAAGCTGGACGGAGAGAAATTTGAGAAGGAGCTCCGCCGCCTCCGGAAGGAGTGGAGCCTCTGACGGATTTCGTAATCGACACGGTGGCCCTAGTGCGGTATCTGGAGGATCGACTTCCGCGGGCGGCCCAGGCGGCGTTTCGAGCGGCTGAAGCTGGCCGTTCCCGGCTCTACTTGCCCCAGATCGCCCTGGGCGAATTCGTCTACATCGCCTTGAGAGGGAAGGTTGAGGGCGCGCTCTCGAACGCGACCATCCAGGAAAACGTCCAGCAAATCCTCGGCTCGAGCTTCCTCTCAGTAGGGGGATTCCCCGAGAGCGCCTGGGAGATCCTCCTCAGCCTGCAGATTCCCGAGCTTCACGACCGGATGATAGCCGCCGAGACGTTGTCGCGCGGCCTCGCGCTCGTATCGAACGACGCCGCTTTCGACGAGGTACCCGGACTGACCGTCGTCTGGGAGTAGCGGCTCGTCTCACCATCCGCCGAAGTCGTCCTCAGAGTCGGCCCATCAGTGGGACCGGAGGGATGCCGCATCCCCCTAGGGCGCACTCACAACGCCCATTGCAGGGGGCCTATCCTAGACGACAGCGCCGTACGCGGTAATCCGCCTCACCTTGTCTCCCTCGAACTCGAAAATGTCGCAGTACTGAACATCGATCTTGCCCCCGTCCTTCTTGAAGACGTGGGCGAGGCCTTCGGCAACCACGACGTTGCCTTCCTCAATCATCCGGTCGACTCGTATTCCTAGACGGACGACGTCAGGGCCGGGCAGGACCTCCTTCTCGAACTCGACTTTGCCATGGGTTCGATGGGGCGCTCCGACTTCCCACCGTTCCACGTCCTCCGTGAACAGGTCGACCATCGCCTTCCAGTCCTGGTGAGCAAAGCATTCCGCCCATCGTTCGATGACCTGCTTTCTTGGCGTCATCAGAGTGGCGGAGACTCGAAGCCAGATTACCTCACCCCTGAAACGAGGAAGTCGATTTCCGTCGCCTCCCTGCCCACGGTCAGTTGGTGCCGAGGTATGACCCACGTCCGAGACCGCGAAGGGTGCAGGGGGCGACGGCGAACCCCAAGACAAGTGAAGCGTCTTCCGTGATCAGGAGGCTTCGAG
>Ga0075436_100002778_pt1 | contig 12000 bp, 7 predicted proteins | sample RhiMethybrSRZTD5_FD_75303 | JGI IMG/M metagenome (GOLD analysis project Ga0075436, IMG submission 75303) | Populus rhizosphere microbial communities from Tennessee, USA - Rhizosphere MetaG P. TD hybrid SRZTD5 | ecosystem: Host-associated > Plants > Roots > Rhizosphere > Soil | place: USA... | reverse complement strand
CGTCGGGTGCGGGGAACACGAGGTGCGGGTTCGCACCGACTGAGTGCGCCACCGCCAGCGCGTACTCCCGCTCGTCGACCTCCCGCTGCTCGTAACACGCCGTGAAGGTGTTGAAGCAGTCCCCCAGGGCCCGGGCCGCGTCCGGCTGCTCGCGCCAGATCTTCCCGATCAGTGAAACCACCGTCGACGAATCGAGCCCGCCCGAGAGGCAGCTCCCGACCGGCACGTCGCTGATCAGGTGCCGCCGCGTGGTCGCCAGCAGCAGGTCGCGCAGGCCATCGATCCGGGTGGCGTCGCCGGTCCCGTTCTGCGCCGCCGGCTCGAGGCGCCAGTAGGCGCGGGGCGCGAACCGCCCGCTCGCCGCGTCGAGCGTCAACGTGTGGGCCGGCGCCAGCGCTTTCACCCCTGTGAGCAGCGTGCGCTCCCCGTAATCGCAATTGGCGTGAACCAAAAAGCCCACCACGGCCTCGTCGTCCGGCCGCGCCTCGAGGCCGGGGTAGGCGAGCAGGGCTTTGATCTCGGAGGCGAAGATGAACGCGCCCGGGGGCGTCGCGTAATAGAATGGCTTGATCCCGAGTCGATCGCGCGCGCAAAACAGTCGCCGCCGCGGACCGTCCCACACGGCGAACGCGAACATGCCGTCGAGCCGGCCGAGACAGTCTTCCCCCCACCGCCGGTAGGCCTGCAGCAGCACTTCCGTGTCGGTGCGCGTCGTGAAGCAGTAGCCGAGCGTCTCCAGCTCGGCCCGCAGCTCCTGATGATTGTAGATCTCGCCGTTGAAGACGATCCAGACGTCGGAGTCGCCAACGGTGAGGGGTTGCAGGCCCCGGTCCGACAGATCGAGGATCGCGAGGCGCCGGTGTCCGAGGCCCACGCTGACGGGCGCCGCGGCGTCCCACCGGTCGGTATGCGGCAGGAAGGCGTGCCGGAAGCGGCCTCCTCCGCCGTTCGGCCACGCGAGCAGGAACCCCTCCCCATCGGGTCCCCGGTGCTGTTGGCGATCGTTCATCCGCTGCAGCGCGGCCACGTCCACCGGCCGCTCGAGGCCGACGACCCCTACGATCCCACACATCGCGCCGCCACCCCCGCGGGGAGCCCGCGGTCGAGAATGTCCCAGGGTCCGAGTCGGTGCATTACCATCCCTAGGGAGAGGGGTCAAGAACTATGCCGACCTCCACCGCCACAGGCGCGGGGCGGGACCTGTGGCGTCCGCTCCACAGCCGGCGGGAGCGACTAAACGCCGGGCCCGGAAGGAGCCCGCGACCGCGCGCTCCTCCCGGGCCCCAAAAAGGGCCGCCGGTCCCAACCGACCTCCGGCGGCCCTCGTTTACATCACTTGAACTCGTATGCTCCGATTGTATAACCGCCGGTCGCCGGACGCGCGGCCCCGGTGATGTCGTTGGTCACCATCGTCAATGGCAAGCCCGCCCCGATCGCCGGGCTCCCCGCCAGCACGCGGAAATCGAGCCCGCCGGCGTTCACGAACAGCGGATCGGTGTTGTTCATATTGCCGGAGAGCGTCGCGCCCGAGCCCGTGCTCGCCACCGCTCCGAAGGCGATGTTGTTGGACACCGTCGCATTCGTCAGGCCGCCGGTGTCGAGCCAGACGCCGGCCGTCGTCGGCTGGTAGAAGATGTTGTTCGCGATCAACAGGTTGTTCACGTCCGTCGCGATGATGATGTGCCCGTCGCGCCACGGATTCGGGAACGCGAACGTGTTGTTCACGATGGTCAGACCGGTCGTCACCGCGCCGTTCCCATTGTAGCGCTGGATCGCCCAGCCGTGGGTGAAGTTGTAGAACACGTTGTTGCGGATCACCACGTTGTTGCCGATGCCGTGATAGACGCCGTGGTCGTGGTTCTGCCAGTTGGCATTCGGCTCCACGCAGCCCTGCTCGCCCGGTCCCAGCCGTCCCACATCGTGAATCACGTTCTGCTCGATGGTGAGATTGTCGGAGTAGGCATCCACGCCCACGATCCCGCCCACGTCGCCGGTGCAGATGTGACCGATGTCGTGGATGTGGTTCTGGACCACGTCGACATCGTGGTTGCCGCCGACGCTCTCCGACCCACCATAGGCGTCGATGCCGTAGCGGCTGGTATAGCGAACCTCGAAGCCCTGCACGCGGACATAGTTTCCGTTGATCTCGATGCCGACGGTGGAGCTGTTGTTCTGGCCGTCGATCACGGCGCCCCACAGGTGCGCTGCCCGGAACACGAGCCACCCCGCGGCGCTGCCGCTGCGACTGATCGTGACGACGTTGGCGCCGCCCGTGTACACCCCGTCGTCCACGATCACGGTGTCGCCGGGGTTCGTCACGTCCGCCGCGTGTTGGATGGTGCGCCAGGGAGCCGTGCTGGTCCCCGCGTTCGCGTCATTGCCGGTCGCCGCGTCCACGTAATGACACGCGCTGACGCAGCTCCCGGGCGGGGGCGCGGCCGTCACCGCGATGCCGGCCGTGCCGCTCTTGCCCCCGGTCGTCGCGGTGATCGTGGCGTTCCCCACGCTCACACCCGTCACCAGCCCGGAGGCGCTCACCGCGGCCACTGCCCCGTTGCTCGTCGCCCAGGTGATTGCCCGGCCGTTGAGCGGATTCCCGGCCGAGTCCCTGGTCGTCGCCGTGAGCTGCAGCGTGCTCCCCACGGCAACGCTCCCCAAAGCGGGGCTCACGGTCACGGAGGCGACCGGTACGACGGTCACCGTCAGCGACGCCGTGCCATTCTGGCCCTCGCTCGTCGCCGTGATCGTCGTGGAGCCCGCGGCCCGCGCCGACACGAGCCCGCTGCCACTCACCGTGGCGACGGTCGTGTTGCCGCTGGACCAGGTCACGCCCCTCCCGGCGAGCGCGTTGCCGCCCGCGTCCTTCGGGGTCGCGGTCAACTGCACCGTCTGCCCGACCAACACGGTGGCCGACCCCGGGCTCACCGTCACGGAAGCGACGGGGATCGGGGCGGCCTGCACGGAGATCGTGGCGACGCCACGCTTGCCCCCGCTGGTCGCGGCGATCGTCGCGCTCCCCGCCGCGCTGCCGGTCACGAGCCCGCTCGCGTTCACGCTCGCGACGCCCGAGTTGTCGCTCGTCCACGTGACAGTCCGCCCCGCGAGCGGATTCCCCGCGGAGTCTTCCACCAGGGCGCTCAGCTGGACCGTGTTCCCCGCCATCAGGCTGGCCGTGGCCGGGCTGACGAGCACGGTATCCACTGGGACCGCGCCGGGGCAGAGGACGCTCACGCTCGCCTGGGCCTTCTTGCCTCCCGGGCTGCTGGCGGCGGTCACCGTGTAGTCCCCGCACGCGGTCCCGTGATAATGACCGTAATGGCGGCCATGATTGCTGCTGGTGTCGATGGCGCCCCCGCTGACGCTCCACGCCACGTCGATCGACGCCGTGTCCCCCGCGGTGGTCAAAGCGACCGCGGTGAAGTCCTGACTGGCGTTTTGCTGCACGGTGGCCGTTTGCGGAGTGACGAAGAACTGGGCGAGTGTTGCACCCGGATCCGTGACCATGACCGGGCGTTCACAACCGAGCACCGCCACGGCGGCGAGCGCCGCGGCGGGCCACATGTGGTCTTTCATGAGCGCCAATCGGCGCGACAGCTTGTGCTTGAAGGTCATGGTTGCTGCTCTGCGGACGCGGATGGAGGGGGGGTGTGGCAGGGCCCTGCGACGGTGCTAACCCCCGCTTTGGTCAACGAAAGACGGTGCGACAGCTTGAACCCGAATGGCATAGCCGAGGCCTTTCACAATACGCCGCGGTCTCGGGGGGCATCAAGAAAAGAAGAAGCCGCCGCGAAGACCCTTGAGGTCGTTTTCGCTGGCGGCCCGGCGGACCTAGCGACGTCGCGTCGCCGTAGTCCCGTGACTCTGCGTCACCGTCTTTCGACGGGTTTGCTCTGAGCAGCGATGTTGAACAGCGCCGGTGCGCGGCGGCCGGCCCGTGTCACCATGACACGGTTTTCGTTGCCACCGCAACCGGAGCCATAGTACAATCCGCCAATCCCCGACGCAAGTCATTTGGGGGTTTTTCGGTTTTTAGGGGTTTCAAAAGGGATCGATCTAGGCGCGACAGATCTCGTCCAACTCGTCCAGGCCGACCAGGACATCGCGCGGTTTGGACCCGTTGGCGGGGCCGAGAATGCCGGCGGACTCGAGCTGATCGATGATGCGGGCGGCGCGGCCGTACCCGATGCTCATGCGCCGCTGCAGCAGCGACGTCGAGCCGAGCTGATTCTGGATGCACACCTCGGCGGCCTGACGGAACAGGGAGTCCCGCTCGCCGGTGTCGCCGCTCCCCCCTTCCCCCGCCTCATCCCCGGCCTTTTCCCGTTCTTCAAGCGCCGCGACCTGCTCGTCGATGCTCGCGCCCGCCGGTGCCACCGCGCGCTCGGCGTGGGCCTTGTACCAGTCCATCAACCGTTCCGTCTCCTCGGTCGAGATGAACGCGCCCTGCACGCGCTGCGGCTCGCTCTTGCCGGGCGGCAGGAACAGCATGTCGCCGTTGCCGAGCAGCGTCTCGGCCCCGTTCTGGTCCAGGATGGTGCGGCTGTCCACCTTGGCCGATACGCGGAACGCGACGCGGCAGGGGAAGTTCGCCTTGATGAGGCCGGTGATCACGTTCACCGAGGGGCGCTGAGTCGCGAGGACCAGATGAATCCCGATGGCGCGCGCCTTCTGCGCCAGCGTGGCGAGCGGCGTCTCGATTTCGCCCTGCACCGTGAGCATCAGGTCCGCGAGCTCGTCCACGATGAGCACGATGTACGGCACGATCCCGCCCGCATATTCGCCGTCGAGCGGCAGCTCCTTCTGGAGTCCGGCCTGCGTGGCTAGCGTCTCACGCGGCCCCTTCAGCGGCTTCCGGTCTTCCACCTTCTTGTTGAAGTCGACGATGTTGCGCGCGTGGTTCGCGTGCAGCAGGCGGTAGCGCCGCTCCATTTCCCACACCGCCCACTTGAGGACGCTCGCCGCCTTGTGATGGTTCGTGACCACCGGCAGGCCCAGGTGCGGCAGCTTCTCGTACATCGAGAGCTCGACCATCTTCGGGTCGATCATCAATAGCTTCAGCCGCTCCGGTGGGTGCGTGTAGATCAAGCTGGTAATGATCGTGTTGATGCACACCGACTTCCCGGAGCCCGTGACGCCGGCGATCAAGAGGTGCGGCATCTTGGCGAGGTCCGCCACCACCGCGTCGCCCTCGAGATTCTTGCCCAGACCCAGCGGCAGCGCGCGGTTCGCCCGCTGGTAGTCGGCGCCCTCGAGCAGCTCGCGCACGTGCACCATGCGGGGGATGGGATTGGGCACTTCGATCCCGACGGCCGCCTTGCCCGGAATGGGCGCCACGATCCGCAGTGAGGGCGCCCGCATCGCGAGGGCCAGGTCATCCGCCAGGGCCGCGATGCGTCCCACCTTTACGCCCGGGCCCGGCGCGACCTCGTACTGGGTCACGACCGGCCCGACCGTGCGGCCCGCGATCGAGCCTTCCACGCGGAACGTCTGCAGCGTCTCGATCAGCTTCTGGCCCATCTGCTCGATCTGTACGAGCCCGGCCTCGCCGTCCTCTGGAGGGGCAGGGGTGAGGAGATCGATGGGGGGAATGAGAACGCCGGGTGGGACGGGATGCGGGATGCGAGATGCGGGAGGGGTGGGCTTGGACTTGGTCGAGATGCGGGATGCGAGATGCGGGATGCGTGGCTCGGTCTCGGGCATCGACCCCTTCTGCGCTTGACGCTTGGCGCTCGCGGCCTTTCCCGCATCCCGCATCTCGTTTCCCGCATCCCGCTTCTCGATTCCCGTTTCCCGGGTCCTTAAACCGACCAGCGGATGCCAGCCGACGGTCAGGATCCCCAGGGCCGACAGCGCGAACAGACCCACCAGCGCGCCCCCCGCCGTCCCGACCGCCTGGTGTACGCCGTGGGCGAGCAGCGCCGGCACGGCGCCGACCAGTTTTTGCGTCGGGGTCCAGGCGGCGTACGCCGGGGGAAAGCTCGCGCCCGTCACGGTGCCGATCCCATACGGGAGCAGCAGGACCAGCCCCGCGCCCAGCGCCGCCGCCCGCGCGGCGGACAGGCTCCCGAGGCGCTCGAACGCCGCCAGCGACCAACCGATGCCCAACACGGGGAGCAGCACGGAGCCCACCCCCAGCGCGTGCCACAGGCGCGAGCCGATCTGGTCGCCCCAGCTCCCGGTGATGGGGAGGCGCAGCAGCGTGAGTCCGAGGAACAACCCGACGACGAGGGCGCCGATGCCGATCAACTCCTGGCGCGCCTTGCCGTTCATGTGATGCGACGGTCCGCGTAGGTCGGGACGACGCCGAAGCGGTCCGGGCGGGCCGCGAAGGCGACGTCATCTTCCAGATCGACGTCGCCCAGCTGGTGCGCCGCTTCGGAGCCCTCCAGCGCCTCGGCCCAGTCGGCCAGCTCGTCCGTGAGCGCGAGGGCGGCTCGGGCCGCGTCGTTCAGGGCCACCTTGCGGAGACCCTTCTTGACGGCCTTGATCACCCGGCCCGCCGTGTACGCGTCCTCGATGGCGAACTGCTTCTCCCGGCCGGCGCAGATGATCACCAGGTCGCGCGGCTCGACCAGCAGCGCGCGGGCGCGCTCCACCAGGGCCTTGAAGTTGACGGGGGCGCCTACGAGCACCGGCTCCCCACCCTGCGCGGCCACCAGGGCGGGCGTGCCGTTGGTGGTGGCGAGCACGATCGTCTTCCCGGCCACGACCGCGGGCACCATCTCCCGCGGCGAGTTCCCCAGCGCGAACCCTTCGATCTTCACGCTGCGGCGCTCGCCCGCGAGCAGCACGCCGTCCTTTTCGAGGTTCGAGGCGAGCCGAACCGCCTCCTCGGAGGTGGCGGCGGGGATCACCGCCTTGGCACCGTTCGCCACCGCCGTAATGATCGTGGTGGTCGCGCGCAGGGCGTCGATGACGACGACACCCCGGCCGGCGAGATCACCCGCGCCGAGGCCGAGCGGGGTGAAGTGCACGTCGATCTTCATGCGGGTGGCTGCAGCAGCTGGGGCTCGCGCTCGAGGAACTTGGTGTCCACGCGTCCCGCGACGAAGTCGGGATGGCGCATGACCCGACCGAGAAACGGAATGGTCGTGGTCACGCCTTCAATGATAAACGAGTCGAGCGCCTGGCGCATGCGCGCCAGCGCCTCCGCCCGGCTGTTGCCGTGGACGATCACCTTGGCGAGCAGCGAGTCGTAGAACGGCGGCACGGTGTAGCCCGCATAGATGTGCGTGTCGACCCGCACGCCCGGTCCGCCGGGCGGGTGATACGCGGTGATCGTCCCGGGACTGGGCTGAAAATTGCGCGCCGGATCTTCCGCGTTCACGCGGCACTCGATGGCGTGCCCCCGCAGCCGGTTGCCGTTCATCACGAACGACAGGGGCTCCCCCGCGGCCACGCGGATCTGCTCCTTGACGAGATCGAAATTGGTGCACATCTCGGTCACCGGGTGCTCCACCTGGATCCGCGTGTTCATCTCCATGAAGTAGAACGAGCCGTCCTCGTCGAGCAGGAACTCGATCGTCCCCGCTCCCACGTAGCCGATCGCCTCGGCGAGCCGCACCGCCGAGTCGCCGATGTCCTGACGCAGCGTGGCGTCCACGACGGGGCTGGGCGCTTCCTCGACCAGCTTCTGGTGGCGCCGCTGCACCGAGCAGTCGCGCTCGCACAGGTGCATGATCCGCCCGTGCGTGTCGCCCATGATCTGGATCTCGATGTGCCGCGGCCGGGCGAGGTATTTCTCCAGGTACACCTCGTCCGAGCCGAAGGCGGCCAGGGCTTCCTGCTTCGCGAGCGAAAACGCCTGCGGGAATTGCTCCCCGTCCTGCGCCACCCGCATCCCCTTCCCACCCCCGCCCGCCGCCGCCTTGATGATCACCGGAAACCCGATTTTCTCGGCCAGCTTGAGCCCCGCGTCGGCGTCCTCCACCGCGCCCGGCGAGCCCGGCACGGTGGGCACCTTGAGCTTTTGGGCGAGCTTGCGGGCCGCGGCCTTGTCCCCCATCTGACGGATCTGGTCGCCCGTGGGGCCGACGAAGGTGATGTTCGACGTGCGCACGATGTCGGCGAATTCGGCGTTCTCGGCGAGAAAGCCGTAGCCGGGGTGCAGGGCGTCCGCCCCCGTGATCTCGGCCGCGGCGATGATGCGCGGAATGTTCAGGTAGCTGTCGCGCGCCGGTGCCCGCCCGATGCAGACATCGTCGTCGGCGAACCGCGTGTGCAGGCTGTCGCGATCCGCCTCCGAGTAGACCGCGACCGTATGGATATCCAGCTCCTTGCACGCACGGATCACCCGCAGGGCGATCTCCCCGCGGTTGGCGATCAGTACCTTCTTGAACATCAGGGCGTGATGTCGCCGCGCAGGCCCGCCGCGGCCGTGGTCCCGCCAAACGACTGGCTCTCCCCGGAATCGACCCCCGATACCTTCAGCGCAAACTCGCTCGGGTTCGTGGCATAGAAGATCGCGCTCTCGTAGCTCACCATCCCCTGCTGGTACCAGTGGAACAGCGACTGGTCGAAGCTCTGCATGCCGTACTGCACCGAGCCCTGCGCGATCAGGTCCGGAATGGACAGTGACTTGGTCAGGTCGCGCATGTTCTCCTGCACGGCCGCGGTGTTGATGAGCACCTCCGACGCCGGCACGCGACCCTTGCCGTCCTTGCGCGGCACCAGCCGCAGCGACACGATCGCCTGCAGCGCCGTCGAGAGCAGATGCCGCACCTCGTCGTGCTGGTGCGGAGGGAAGAACGAGATCACGCGGTTGATCGTCTGCGTCGCGTCCGTCGTGTGCAGCGTCGAAAACACCAGGTGCCCGGTGTCGGCCGCCTTGAGCGCCGTGTCGAGCGTTTCCATGTCGCGGATCTCGCCGATCAAGATCACGTCCGGCGCCTGCCGCAGCACGTGGCGCAGCGCCGCGTTGAACGACAGCGTGTCGTTCCCCACCTCGCGCTGCGAGATGTTGGCGAGGTTGTCGCGGTGCAGGAACTCGATCGGATCCTCGATCGTGATGATGTTCACCCGGCGGTTGGTGTTGATATGGTTGATCATCGCCGCCAGCGCCGTCGACTTCCCCGACCCCGTCACCCCCGTCACCAGCACCAGGCCGCGCGGCCGCAGTCCGATCTCCTCCAGCACCGGGGGCAGGTTCAGGTCGCGGATGGTTTTGACTTCATACGGAATCGCCCGGAACGCGAACGCCACCGTGCCGCGCTGCTGATAGACGTTGGTCCGGAACCGACCCACTCCCGGCACGCCGATCGCGAAGTCCGCCTCCTTGTGCTCGGCGAACTCCTTCACCTGCCGCGGCGTCATGATCTGCTCGGCCAGCGACTTCAGCTCCTCGGGCTTGAGCGGCGCGCTCTCCAGCGACACCAGCTCGCCGTTCACCCGGATCGTCGCCGGCCGGCCCACCTTCAGCAGCAGGTCCGACGCGTTGCGCTGGACCATGTGCGTGATCGCCGCCTTGAAGTTGAAGGTCGGTTGGCCGCTCTGGGGTGCGTCAGGCATGGGGATCTACTCGGAAAAGGGTCTGCCCGAACTCGACGGGCTGGGAGTTCTCCACCAGCACCTCCCGGACGACACCCGCGACCTCGGACTCGATTTCGTTCATGATCTTCATCGCCTCGATGATGCACACCACCTGCTTCGGCGCCACGCGACTGCCCGCCTTGACGTAGGGCGCGGCGCCCGGCTCGGGAGCCGTGTAGAACGTCCCTACCATGGGCGACTTGATCTCGAGCAGCTGCGACGGCGGAGCGGAGACGGCGCCGCCCCCCCCTCCCCCGGGGGCAGCGGGCGCCCGCTGGGCTCCTGCGGAGGGGGGCGCCGGCTCCGCCACGGGCGCCTGCGTCACCACCACGTGCTGACCGCCAGCGTTCGTCTGATGCCCGGCCCTGGTCAGTCGCACCGCCGACCAGGACCCGAATAAACCCCGGCGGACCTCGATCGCTCCCACCTCCGGCGCATCCTTCAGGATCTGCACCAGCTGGGCGATGATGTCGAGGTTCATGTCTCCCGGTCGCGCTGAATAGGGTCCAAAGTTACACGACCTCCACGAGGTCCGTCAGCCCGTCGGACAGGAGCTCGGCCGCCCCGCCGTCCGAGGGGAGGTGGACGTCGTCCTCGATCCGGACACCGCCCTCGCCGGCCAGGTACACGCCGGGCTCCACCGTGACCACCGCGCCACCGGGCAGGGGCTCGGCGCTGGTTTTGGACAGGCGCGGCGCTTCATGCACCTCGAGCCCCAGGCCGTGGCCGAGCGAGTGCCCGAACGCCTCCCCCAGACCACGCGCCGCGATCGGCTCCCGCGCCAGGGCGTCGGCGTCGCGCCCGCTCATTCCCGCGCGCACCCCGCCGCGCGCGCGCCGCTGCGCGTCGTACACGACCCCGTAGAGCGCGCGCTGCCGCTCGCTGGCCCGCGCGCCCACGACCACGGTGCGCGTGATGTCGGCGCAGTACCCGTCCACCTGCGCCCCGAAGTCCAGCAGCAGCCATTCGCCCGACGCCACGACGCGCCCGCTCGAGCGCGCGTGCGGCAACGCGCTGCGCGGTCCCGACGCCACGATGGTCGGAAACGGGTGCCCCTCGCTCCCCAGCTGGCGCAGCGCCCCTTCGAGCAGACCCGCAATCGCCAGCTCGGTCATGCCCGGACGCACCTGCGGGAGCGTGCGGCGCAGGGCCTCCCCGGCGAGCACGGCGGCCGCGCGAATCGCCGCGACCTCGCCCGCGTCCTTCGCCGCCCGCAACCGCTCCACCAGCTCGGTGACCGGGCGCCACCGCCAGGGTTTGCCCGCCTCGGCGAAGCGGCGGGCGTCGTGCACCGTGAGCGCGTGGGCCTCGTAGCCGATCTCACTGAGGGGGCCGAGCGTCGCGAGCTCCCGGAAGAAGCGGTCCCAGACGCTCGTGCCCTCGACCTCGACGCGCGCCACCGCCCCCGCTTCGGCGCGCGCCTGCTCGTCGTAGCGAAAATCCGTCACGAGCAGCACGTCGCCGCGTGTCACGGCCGCCAGGGCCGCCGAACCGGAGAAGCCGGTGAGATAACGAATGTTGGCGCGCGACGCGACCAGCAGCCCGTCCAACCCCTCGGCGTCGAGCGCCCGCACGAGGGCCTCCTGCCGCGAGCGCCGCCGGTCAGGCGCCATGGCGGGCCTGGAGATAGCCGTGCAGGCCCTCGAGTCCCAGCCGATAGCTCTCCGCGCCGAACCCCGTCACCAAGCCCACCGCCGCATCCGCGAGCAGCGAGCGCCGCCGCTCGGGCTCCCGGGCGAACAGGTTGGACAGGTGCACTTCGACGAAGGGCACGCGCACCGCCAGTAGCGCGTCGCGCACGGCGAGGCTGGTGTGCGTGTACGCCGCCGCGTTGATGACCAGCCCGTCCGCCTTGCCCTTCAGACGCTGGATCGCCTCGACCAGCTCACCCTCGTGATTTGTTTGCGTCCAGGACAGGTCGATGCCCAGCGCGCGCGCCCGCTCGCGTGTGCGCGCTTCGATTTCCGCCAGAGTGGTCCGGCCGTACAGCTCCGGCTCGCGCTCGCCCAGCAGATTCAGGTTCGGGCCGTTCAACACGGCGATGTGCACTAGGACTTGAGGCCCCGGAGCCAGGCCTGGAACTGATCGAGGTCGCCCTCGTCCTCCATCGGGGGCCGGGCCCTCGAGCCGGAGCCGCGGGCCGGGCCCGGAGACGCCCCACCTGCATCGGCCGGTGCGGGGGAGGGGGCCGCACCGCCGGCCGCGGGAGCGGCCGGTGGGCTGAAGAACTGATCGAACGAAAACCCGCCGGGCGGCGGCGGCGGCGCGGCCGCAGCCTCCGGGGGCGGCGCCGCGCTCGCGTCGGCCGGAGCATCGCTCCGCGGGCCTTCTTCGCCGAACACGGCGTCGAGGGTGATGCGGTCGTCGACGGGCCGGCTCGCCTCGCCCGGCGCGTCGATCTCGGGCTCCGGCTCGAGCTCGGGCGGCGCGATCGCGAACGCGCCCTCCAGGGATGAACCCACCGACTCCGGC
>Ga0075436_100002777_pt1 | contig 12003 bp, 12 predicted proteins | sample RhiMethybrSRZTD5_FD_75303 | JGI IMG/M metagenome (GOLD analysis project Ga0075436, IMG submission 75303) | Populus rhizosphere microbial communities from Tennessee, USA - Rhizosphere MetaG P. TD hybrid SRZTD5 | ecosystem: Host-associated > Plants > Roots > Rhizosphere > Soil | place: USA... | reverse complement strand
CGCGCTCTACTGGGTGCTGCTCGCCTCCATCGAGCTGCGGCACGCGCCGTGGCTCGGCTGGATCCAGGACCTCTCGGCGCCCGATCCGTACTTCATCCTGCCGGTGATCTACGCCGTGTCGATGCTGGTGCAGACGAAGATCAACCCGCAGCCCGCCGATCCGGTCCAGGCCCGCGTCATGCTGATCATGCCGATCATGTTCAGCGTGTTCTTCCTGTTCTTCCCCGCGGGGCTGGTCCTCTACTGGGTCGCGCAGAACCTGCTGTCGATCGTGCAGCAGTGGCACATCAACCGGACGCTCGCGGCCGAGGCGAAAGCCAAGGCGCACCGCTGAGGCGCCGCGACACCATCGCGGCCGTCGCCACGCCGCCGGGCCGCGGCGGCATCGGCGTCGTGCGCGTCTCGGGGCCGCTCGCGCGCGACATCGCGAGCGCGGTCACCGGAGCCGTGCTCGAGCCGCGTCACGCGACGCTCGCCCCTTTTCGCGCGGCCGACGGCGGCGTCATCGACGAGGGCATCGCGCTCTACTACCCCGGACCAGGCTCGTATACCGGCGAGGATGTGCTGGAGCTGCAGGGGCATGGCGGACCGGTGGTCATGCAGATGCTGCTCGCGCGCTCGCTCGAGCTCGGCGCACGCATCGCCGAGCCGGGCGAGTTCACGCGCCGCGCATTCCTCAACGATCGCCTCGACCTCGCCCAGGCCGAGAGCGTGGCGGACCTCATTGACGCGGCGAGCGTCGAGGCGGCGAGAAGCGCCGCGCGCTCGCTCACGGGGGAATTCTCCGCGCGCGTGCACGCGCTCGTCGCCGCGCTCACGGAGCTGCGCATGCACGTCGAGGCGTGCATCGATTTCCCCGACGAGGAGATCGATCCCGCGGATCGCGCCGCGCAGCGCGACAAGCTCGCCGCCATCCGCGCGAGCCTCGACGATGTGCTCGCCGCGGCGGCGCAGGGCGCGGTGCTTCGCGACGGCCTCACGGCGGTCCTCGTGGGCCGGCCAAATGTCGGCAAGTCGAGCCTGCTCAATCGCCTCGCGGGCGACGACGTCGCGATCGTGACCCCGATCGCCGGAACCACGCGCGACTCGGTGCGCGTCACCATCCAGGTCGAGGGCGTGCCGATTCATCTCGTGGATACCGCGGGGCTGCGCGCCGCGGCCGACGAGGTGGAACGGCTCGGCATCGAGCGCACCTGGCGCGCGGTACGCGCGGCGGGCGCCGTCCTTTTCGTGACGGAGCCGCAGCGCGACGCCACCGAAGAGGAGCTCGCCTACCTCGCGGAGCTTCCCCCCGACGTGCCGGTCGCGCGCGTGATGAACAAGGTGGACCTCACGCGGGAAACAGCAGGCGTGCAGGGCGAGGCGGCCGGTGCGGTGCTGTACACCTCGGCCAAGACCGGCGAGGGCCTCGATGCGCTGCGCGACTGGCTGCTCGAGGTGGCGGGCTGGAAGCCGCACGGCGAGGGCCTATTCCTCGCCCGGCAGCGCCACCTCATCGCCCTCGAAGAAGCCAAAAATCACCTCCTGGATGCGGCAGCCCACACGCAAGTCTTTGAATTATTTGCCGAAGAGCTTCGCTTGACGCAATTGGCCCTGGGACGCATCACGGGTGAAGTAAGCGCTGACGATGTGCTCGGCGCCATTTTCGCCCGCTTCTGCATCGGGAAGTGATGCGTTCCACGTGGAACCAGGCAGGCAAGAGCTCCGAGGCCGGCTTCGTTCCACGTGGAACGAGGAGCGCCGCAGCGTCTTCCCGTAAAATCCCACGATGGATTTCCCCGAACGTTTCGACGTGATCGTCGTGGGCGGCGGCCACGCCGGCACCGAGGCGGCGCTCGCTGCGGCACGCGGCGGCGCACTCACGCTGCTCCTCACCCACGCCGTCGAGACGCTTGGTCAGATGTCGTGCAATCCGTCGATCGGCGGCATCGGCAAGGGGCATCTGGTCAAGGAGGTCGACGCGCTCGGGGGAGCGATGGCGATCGCGACCGACGCGGCGGGAATCCAATTCCGAACCCTGAACGCGAGCAAGGGCCCGGCGGTGCGCGCGACGCGTGCCCAAGCCGACCGCGTGCTCTACCGCGCAGCGATCCGGCGGCGTCTCGAGACGCAGCCGAACCTGTGGCTGTTCCAGTCCGCCGTCGACGATCTCCTCATTGAAGGCGACCAGGTCAAGGGCGCCGTGACGGCGAGCGGCGTGCGATTCGGTTCCACGACGGTGGTCCTCACGACCGGGACTTTCCTCGGCGGGCTCATCCACATCGGCCTCGACCGCCACCAGGCCGGGCGCGCGGGCGACCCGCCGTCCGTGTCGCTGGCGGCGCGGCTGCGCGAGCTGAAGCTTCCGGTCGGCCGCCTCAAGACCGGCACGCCGCCGCGGATCGACGGCCGCACCATCGACTATTCGCGGCTCGAGGAGCAGCCGGGCGATCGGCCCGAGCCCGTCTTCTCGTTCCTGGGCGCGCGCGCGATGCACCCGCGCCAGGTGAGCTGCTGGATCACGCACACCAACGAGCGCACGCACGACATCGTCCGCTCCGGACTCGATCGCTCACCGATGTTCACCGGCGTGATCGAAGGCGTCGGGCCGCGATACTGCCCGTCCATCGAGGACAAGATCCATCGCTTCGCCGGCAAGGCATCGCACCAGATCTTCCTCGAGCCCGAAGGCCTCGAGACCCACGAGGTATACCCCAACGGGATCTCCACGAGCCTGCCGTTCGACGTGCAACAGAAGCTCGTGCGCTCGATTGCAGGACTGGAGCGCGCCCATCTCGTGCGGCCCGGTTATGCGATCGAGTACGACTACTTCGATCCGCGGGCGCTCAAGGCGACCCTCGAGACGAAGGCGATCGCAGGGCTGTTCTTCGCCGGCCAGATCAACGGCACGACGGGCTACGAAGAGGCCGCGGCGCAAGGGCTGCTCGCCGGGATCAACGCGGCGTTGCTCGCGCGCGGCGAGGCCGGCTGGTGCCCACGGCGCGACGAGGCATACCTCGGCGTTCTCGTCGACGACCTGGTGACGCGCGGCGTCTCGGAGCCCTATCGCATGTTCACGAGCCGCGCCGAGTACCGGCTGCAGCTGCGCGAGGACAATGCCGACCTGAGGCTGACGGAGCAGGGCCGGCGCCTGGGCCTCGTCGACGACGCGCGCTGGACTGCGTTCGCCCGCAAGCGAGAGGCGATCGAACACGAGACCGAGATCTTGAAGCGGACCTGGATCAGTCCGTCAAAAATTCAATCAGAAAATCAAGCAGTTATAGAGAAACTGAAGCTTGAGCGCGACGCTTCGCTTTTCGACCTCTTGCGCCGCCCGGGCGTCACGTTTGCCGACGTGAGCGGGCTGCGCGGCGCGGGCGGGGAGGTCGCAGCCGATGTCGCCGAACAGGTCGAGGTCGCCGCCAAATATGCCGGCTACATCGCGCGACAGAAGGACGAGGTCGCGCGTCATCTCGCACAGGAGTCGACCGAGCTTCCCGCCGATTTCGATTACGCGGCGGTGCGCGGGCTATCGCGCGAGGTGCAGCAGAAGCTGAGCCAGCATCGCCCGCAGACGATCGGCCAGGCCTCGCGCATGCAGGGCGTGACGCCCGCCGCCATCTCGCTCATCCTCGTGCACCTCAAGCGCCACTCGGCCGCCGCGTCGAGAGAGAAACACGCATGACGCTCGCCGCGCGCATCGCCGAGGGCATCGCGGCGATGCGGCTCGAGATGCCGGCCGACGCGTGCGCCCGCCTAGTCGCCCATCTCGATCTCATCGCCAAGTGGAATCGGGTGCACAACCTCACGGCGGTGCGCGAGCCCGAGCAGATGGTGGTGCTCCACGTGCTCGACAGCCTCTCCGTGCTGCCGGACGTCGGCGCGGCCGCCTCGGTGCTCGACGTCGGCAGCGGCGCGGGGCTGCCCGGAGTGCCGATCGCGATCGCGCGGCCGAAGGCGCGCGTGACCCTGCTCGATTCGAGCCGCAAGAAGTGCGCGTTCCTCGAGCAGGCGAAGATCGACATCGCGCTCGCGAACGTGCAGGTCGTGTGCGCGCGCGTCGAGCAATGGCGTCCCGACGAGCGCTTCGAGATCATCGTGTCGCGCGCGTTCTCCGATCTCGCCGACTTCGTGGCCCAGGCGCGGCACCTGCTCGCTCCCGGCGGGCGGCTCATCGCGATGAAAGGCGTGTATCCGTTCGAGGAGCTCGAGCGCGTGCCGCCGTCGCATCGCGTCGCGGAGGTGCGCGAGCTGCGCGTGCCGAGCCTCGAGGCGAAGCGCCACATCGTCGTGCTGGAGGCCGCCTGATGGCGCGCGTCTTCGTCGTCGCCAACCAGAAGGGCGGCGTCGGCAAGACGTCGATCGCCGTGAACCTCGCCGCGAGCCTGGCGCATTACGGCCGGCGCGTGCTCCTCGTCGACCTCGATCCGCAGGGCAACGCCACCACCGGTAGCGGCGTCGACAAGTCGGCGTGCGACCGCACGGTTTATAGCGTGCTCCTCGGCGACGACGCGCTTGCCGCGGCGGTGCGCCATTGCGAGGCGGGCTACGACGTGGTCCCCGCGAATCGCGAGCTCGCCGGCGCCGAGGTCGAGCTGATCACGCTCGAGCGGCGCGAGTACCGGCTGCGCGATGCGCTTTCGGCAGCCGCGGCACCTTACGACTTCGTGGTGATCGATTGCCCGCCCGCGCTCAACATGCTGACCGTCAACGGTTTCGCGGCAGCCGATGCGGTCATCATTCCGATGCAATGCGAGTACTACGCGCTCGAGGGCCTGTCGGACCTCGTGGGGACGCTGCGAAAGGTGAAGCAGAATCTGAATCCCCGCATCGAGATCGAGGCGCTGGTGCGCACGATGTACGACCCGCGCAGCACGCTCACCGTGCAGGTCTCCGATGAGCTCAAGCGCCACTACGGCGAGAAAGTGTTCGACACGGTGATCCCGCGCAACATCCGCATCGCCGAGGCCCCATCGTTCGGCAAGCCCGTGCTCCTGCACGATCCGACCTCGAAGGGCGCCATCGCGCATCTCGCGTTCGCGCGCGAGCTGCTCGCGCGCCACGGCGTGCGCGTCGACGAGGCGGTCGGCGAGAACGTCGCATGACCAAGCCGCGCGGTCTCGGCCGGGGACTCGATGCGCTGCTCGGCGGCGCAGCCCCGGCGCGCGGCGAGGAGGAGCTGGTGCAGCTTCCGGTCGAAGCGGTGCGGCCCGGCAAGTACCAGCCGCGGACACGGATCGACGAAGCTTCGCTCGCGGAGCTCGCCGACTCCATTCGCGCGCGCGGCGTGATCCAGCCGATCGTCGTGCGCCCCGCCGGCGATTCGGCCTACGAGATCCTCGCCGGGGAGCGGCGCTGGCGCGCCGCTCGCATGGCGGGCCTCGCGCGCATTCCCGCGGTCGTGCGCGACGTCACCGACGACGCGGCGCTCGGCATCGGCCTCATCGAGAACATCCAGCGCGAGGACCTGAGCCCGCTCGAGGAGGCCTCGGGACTGAAGCGGCTCATCGACGAATTCCGCCTCACGCACGAGGAGGTCGCGCGCGCGATCGGCCGCTCGCGCGCGGGCGTGACGAACCTGCTGCGGCTGCTCGAGCTCGCCGCGCCCGTGCAGGCGCTGTTGCAGGAAGGCAAGATCGACATGGGGCACGCGCGTGCTTTGCTCGCGCTCTCCAAGCAACGCCAGATCGAGCTCGCGCACCGCATCGCGCAGAAGGGACTCTCGGTGCGCGAAGCCGAGCGCCTCGTGAACCAGGCCGCGGGCCCCGCACGCCCCGCGCATCGCGGCGCAGCGCGCGCCGACGCGGACACGCGCCGCCTGCAGGAAGAGCTTTCCGAAACGCTCGGCGCGAGCGTGCGTATCAAGCCGCGGCGCGGCGGGCGCGGCTCGGTCGTGATCGACTACGCGAGCCTCGACGAGCTGCAGGGCCTGCTGCGCAAGCTCCGGCGCTGATCGAAGGCGCGCCCGCGCATGCGCGTGAGGTGCGGCGCTTGCTATACTCTTTCGGTTTCGCTCGGCGGGCCTCCGATGGTCTTCAAGGCACCGGCAAGGCCCATTCGCACCGTTCTTCGGTGGCAGGTGATCGTCACCGCGGCTCTCTCGTTGGTCGCGGCGCTCCTCTGGGGCGCAGACGGCGCGATTTCCGCCGTCCTCGGCGGCGGCATCAACGTGCTGGCCGGCGCGGTGTTCGGATGGAGGGTGGCGCAGGGCGAGGCAAGGACCGCCGGGGAGGCGCTCCGGACGATGCTCAGGGCGGAGGCGCTCAAGGTCCTCCTGATCATCGCGGGGCTCTGGGCGGTGCTCTCGAGCTACAAGTCCATCGTGCACGTCGCGTTCCTTGCGACCTTCGTGATCACGGTGGTGGTGTTCGCGGCGGCGATTGCCGTCGCCGACGCCGAGGATCGCAAGGGAGCCGGATCGACCGGCAAGAAGTGACCAAGAAAATGGCCGCACAATACGAAACGCCATCCGAGTACATCAGCCACCACCTGACGTTCTTCACGTCGAGCGACGAGGGCTTCTGGGCGCTCAACCTCGATTCGCTGATCGTGGGGCTCATCGCCGGCGTCGTCGGGCTCGCCTTCTTCTACTGGGTCGCCAAGGGGTCGACTGCGGGCGTGCCGAACAAGCGCCAGGCCTTCGTCGAGATCATCTTCCTCGAGATCGAGAAGAGCGTGCAGGGCATCTTCCACGGCGATCCGAACAAGTTCGTGGGGCCGGTCGCTCTGACGACGTTCGTCTGGATCATGCTCATGAACGCCATGGACCTGCTGCCCGTGGACTGGGTGACGATGCTCACCGGCGCGCTCGGGGCGCACCACGGCTTCCGCATCGTGCCGAGCGCCGACGTCTCCACGACCTTCGCGCTCGCGCTCTCGGTGTGGGCGATGATGGTGTTCTTCGCCGTGAAGACGAAGGGCTTCGGCGGCTTCGTGCACGAGCTCTTCTGCTCGCCTTTCGGCTCGAATCCGCTGCTGTGGCTGCCGAATTTCCTGTTCAACCTCGTCGAGTACATCTCCAAGCCGCTGTCGCACTCGCTGCGGCTTTTCGGAAACATGTACGCGGGCGAGATCATCTTCCTGCTGCTGTGGCTGATGGCCGGCGCCGGCGCGGTCGGCTTCGTCGGCTCTGTCCTTCTGGGCGTCGGCTGGGGCATCTTCCACATCCTGATCGTCCTGCTGCAGGCCTACATCTTCATGATGCTCACCATCGTCTACATCCAGATGGGCCACGAGAGCCACTGAAGCGCATTCCACACTTCTCGCACGACCTCTTCACCGAAAGGACCCGCCAAAAATGGACAAACTTCAACTGATCGCACAGATCCAGGCCTACACCGGCGTCGGCATCGGCCTCATGATCGGGCTGGGGGCGCTCGGCGCGTGCGTCGGCGTCGGCATCATGTGCAGCCGCTTCCTGGAGGGCGCGGCGCGCCAGCCGGAGCTGATGCCGCAGCTGCAGGCGAAGGTGTTCCTGCTCCTCGGCCTCATCGACGCGTCGTACATCATCGGCGTCGGCCTCGCGATGTTCTTCGCGTTCGCCAACCCGCTGCTCACCCAGATCAAGTAAGGCCGCGACTCTTAGGGGCGAGGAAGCATCATGAACCTCAATGCGACGTTGTTCGCCCAGGCGATCAGCTTCTTCCTGTTCATCTACGTTTCGGTGAAGTGGGTCTGGCCGATGGTGTTGCGCAAGATCGAGGAGCGGCAGAAGGTCATCGCCGAAGGTCTCGCCGAGGCCGAGCGCGGGCGCTCCTCGCTCGCGGATGCGCAGAAGCAGTCCGACGCAGTCCTGAAGGAAGCGCGCAGCCGCGCGCACGAGCTGGTGGCCTCCGCCGAGAAAGCGGCGAACCTGCGCATCGAGGAATCGAAGGCGCAAGCCAAGACCGAAGGCGAACGCCTGGTCTCGGCCGCGAAGGCGCAGATCGAGCAGGAGGTACAGTCCGCGAAGCAGCAGCTGCGCGAGCAGGTGGCGAAGCTCGCCGTCGCAGGCGCGGAAAAGATCCTGCAGCGCGAGGTCGACGCGCGCGCGCACGCGCAGATGCTCGACCAGCTGAAGGCGCAGATCTAGGCATGGCCGAGATCGCCACCGTCGCGCGACCCTACGCCGAAGCGGCGTTCAAGTCGGCGCTCGAGCGCGGCGGGCTCGCCGCCACCGCCGAGGGCGTGGCGCTCGCCGCGGCGATCGCCGCCGACGAGCGGATGCGATCGGTCCTCACGAACCCGCGGGTGAATGGCCAGCAGAAGCGCCAGCTCTTCGCCGACGTCGCCGGATCGCGCCTGGACGAAACCACGCGCAGCCTCATCGCCGTCCTCGTCGACAACCGCCGCGAGGAGCTGATCGGCTCGATCGCCGAGCAGTTCGAAGAACTCAAGCGCGAGCACGAGAAAGTCGTGCGCGCGCGCATCACCAGCGCGCAACCGCTCACCGACGCGCAGCGTGCCGACATCATCGGCGCGCTCGAGAAACGCTACGGCAAGAAAGTCGAAGCCGAGACCGACGTGGATCCGCAGCTGCTCGGCGGGGCCCGCGTGCAGGTCGGCGACGAAGTGATCCACGCGTCCGTGCGCGACGCCCTCGCGCAGATGGCCGCGGCGCTGGCGCGCTGAGGCTTCCAAACGATTCCGAGGAATTCGCAATGCAGATCAACCCTTCCGAAATCAGCGAGCTGATCAAGAACAAGATACAGAACCTCCAGGTGGCGGCCGAGAAGCGCACCGAGGGGAGCGTGATCTCGGTGACCGACGGCATCTGCCGCATCCACGGCCTCGCCGACGTGATGCAGGGCGAAATGCTGGAATTCCCCGGCAATACCTTCGGCCTCGCGTTGAACCTCGAACGCGACTCCGTGGGCTCGGTGGTGCTCGGCGCCTACGAGCACATCTCCGAGGGCGACACGGTGAAGTCCACCGGCCGCATCCTCGAGGTGCCGGTAGGACCGGAGCTCATCGGCCGCGTCGTCAACTCGCTCGGCCAGCCGATCGACGGCAAGGGCCCGATCAACGCGAAGATGACCGACCCGATCGAGAAGGTCGCCCCCGGCGTCATCTGGAGGAAGTCCGTGTCGCAGCCGGTGCAGACGGGCCTCAAGTCGATCGACGCGATGGTGCCGGTGGGCCGCGGCCAGCGCGAGCTCATCATCGGCGACCGCCAGACCGGCAAGACCGCGGTCGCGGTCGACACGATCATCAACCAGAAGGGCAAGGAGCTCATCTGCGTGTACGTGGCGGTGGGCCAGAAGGCTTCCACGATCGCCAACGTCGTGCGCAAGCTCGAGGAGTTCGGCGCGATGGCCTACACGATCGTCGTCGCGGCCTCCGCCTCCGACCCGGCGGCGATGCAATACATCGCGCCCTACGCGGGCTGCACCATGGGCGAGTACTTCCGCGACCGCGGCCAGGACGCGCTCATCATCTACGACGACTTGACCAAGCAGGCGTGGGCGTACCGCCAGATCTCGCTGCTGCTGCGCCGTCCGCCGGGACGCGAGGCCTATCCGGGCGACGTGTTCTATCTACACTCGCGCTTGCTGGAGCGCGCCGCGCGCGTGAACGAGGAATACGTCGAGCGCTTCACGAAGGGCAAGGTGAAGGGGAAGACGGGGTCCCTCACGGCGCTGCCCGTCATCGAGACGCAGGCGGGCGACGTGTCGGCGTTCGTGCCGACGAACGTGATCTCGATCACCGACGGCCAGATCTTCCTCGAGACCGACCTCTTCAACGCGGGCATCCGCCCCGCCATCAACGCGGGCATCTCGGTGTCGCGCGTCGGCGGCGCCGCGCAGACCAAGGTGATCAAGAAGCTCGGCGGCGGCGTGCGCCTCGCGCTCGCCCAGTACCGCGAGCTCGCCGCCTTCGCGCAGTTCGCCTCCGACCTCGACGAGGCCACTCGCAAGCAGCTCGAGCGCGGGCGCATGGTGACGGAGCTCATGAAGCAGCCGCAGTACCACCCGCTGCAGGTGAACGAGATGGCGCTCACGCTCTTCGCCGTCAACAACGGCTACTTCGACGATATCGACGTGAAGAAAGCGCTGGATGCCGAGCGGGCGCTGCGCGAGTTCATGAAGTCCAAGTACGGCGATCTCATGAACCGCATCGAGACCACGAAGGACCTGACCAAGGAAGACGAAACCAAGCTTCACGAAGCCGTAAGAGAATTCAAGAAGAATGCGACGTACTAGTTTCGGGCAGCGGGGCGGTCGTTTGAGCGGACGCTTCGCGCCGCTCAACGACGCATGACAGAGGGATAAGGATGGCCGGCAGCAAAGAGATCCGGAACAAGATCAAGAGCGTGCAGAACACGCGCAAGATCACGAAGGCGATGGAGATGGTCGCCGCCTCGAAGATGCGCAAGGCGCAGGAGCGCATGCGCCACGCGCGCCCCTATGGCGACAAGATCCGCACCATCGCCTCGCATCTCGCGCATGCGAACACCGAGTACCGGCATCCCTTCCTCGTCAAGCGCGAGGGTGTGAAGAAGGTGGGCCTCATCGTCGTCACGTCCGACAAGGGCCTGTGCGGCGGGCTCAACACCAACGCGCTGCGCCTCGCGCTCAACAAGCTGAAGGAGTGGCAGGGCGAAGGGCTCGAGGCGCAGGTCACCGCGATCGGCAACAAGGGCTTCGGCTTCATGCAGCGCTTGAACGCGAACATCGTCTCCCACCTCACCGGCATCGGCGACACGCCGCACATGGAGAAGCTCATCGGCCCGGTGAAGGTGCAGATCGACGCCTTCTCCGAGGGCAAGATCGGAGCGCTCTACATCGTCTACACGCGCTTCATCAACACCATGAAGCAGGAGCCGGTGGTCGAGCAGCTGCTGCCGCTGCCCGACGACCGCCTGCGGCGCGACGAGCGCGCCGCGCGTCCCAACTGGGACTACCTCTACGAGCCGGAGGCCAAGGTGGTGCTCGATCAGCTGCTCACGCGCTACGTCGAGCAGATCATCTACCAGTCGGTGGCGGAGAACATCGCGAGCGAGCAGTCGGCGCGCATGGTGGCGATGAAGGCCGCGAGCGACAACGCCTCCAGCGTGATCGACGACCTCACGCTCGTCTACAACAAGAGCCGCCAGGCCGCGATCACCAAGGAGCTGTCCGAAATCGTCGGTGGCGCCGCCGCCGTCTAGCAATCCAGGGAAAGACTGACATGGACACGAAGCAAACGACCGAAGGGCGCATCGTCCAGTGCATCGGCGCGGTGATCGACATCCAGTTCCCGCGCGAAGAGATGCCCCGGATCTACGACGCATTGACCCTCGTCGAGGAAGGCACCTCCTTCGCCGAGAAGGGGCTCACCTTCGAGGTCGAGCAGCAGCTGGGCGACGGCATCGTGCGCACCATCGCGCTCGGATCGAGCGACGGGCTGCGCCGCGGCATGAAGGTGCACAACACGGGCGCGCCGATCTCGGTGCCCGTCGGACCCGGCACGCTCGGACGCGTCATGGATGTCCTCGGCCGGCCGATCGACGAGCGCGGCCCGGTGAAGACCGCGGAGCGGCGCTCCATCCACGCCTCGGCGCCCAAGTTCGACGAGCTCTCGCCTTCGGTGGAGCTCCTCGAGACGGGGATCAAGGTGATCGACTTGATCTGCCCGTTCGCGAAGGGCGGGAAGATCGGCCTCTTCGGCGGCGCCGGCGTCGGCAAGACGGTGACGATGCTGGAGCTCATCAACAACATCGCCACGCAGCACTCGGGCCTCTCGGTCTTCGCCGGCGTTGGCGAGCGCACGCGCGAGGGCAACGACTTCTATCACGAGATGTCGGAAGCGAAAGTGATCGTGCAGGAAGACCTGAGCAAGTCGAAGGTCGCGATGGTGTTCGGGCAGATGAACGAGCCTCCCGGCAACCGCCTGCGCGTCGCGCTCTCGGGGCTGACCATGGCCGAAAGCTTCCGCGACGAGGGCCGCGACATCCTGCTCTTCATCGACAACATCTACCGCTTCACGCTCGCGGGCACCGAAGTTTCGGCGCTGCTCGGGCGCATGCCCTCGGCCGTGGGCTACCAGCCGACGCTCGCCGAAGAG
>Ga0075436_100002772_pt1 | contig 12014 bp, 10 predicted proteins | sample RhiMethybrSRZTD5_FD_75303 | JGI IMG/M metagenome (GOLD analysis project Ga0075436, IMG submission 75303) | Populus rhizosphere microbial communities from Tennessee, USA - Rhizosphere MetaG P. TD hybrid SRZTD5 | ecosystem: Host-associated > Plants > Roots > Rhizosphere > Soil | place: USA... | reverse complement strand
CTGCGTGAGGAACGGCCCGATCGCGCTCGCCGGAATGCTCGGAATCGCGGTCTGCAGCGGCTCGACGCGGATGCGCGGATCGAGCTTGACCACGTTGGCGGCCGCTTCGGCCTCGGTCCCGCCGCTCGCCCCGCCCTCGAGCGAGAGCTGCGGCCCGCCGGCCGCGGTCTTGTCGAGACGAATGACGTTTCCGGGATAGATCCAGTGCGGATCCTTGATCTGGTCGCGGTTCATCTGCCAGATCTGCGGCCACTTCCAGGGATCCTTGAGGAAGCGCCCCGCGATTCCCCACAGCGTGTCGCCCTTCTGCACCGTGTAGGTGTCGGGAGCGTCGGGCTGAAGGTCGCTCACCGCGACGCGCGAGCTCGCCGGAGCCGGCGCCTCGCTACCCGTCTTCGCGGCTGCCTTTTCGCTCGACGGCGGCATGCCGTCGGCTCTCAGCCACACCGGAACCAAACTGGTCGCGGCGACGACTAAAGTTATAATTGTCTTTCGCATAGACGACACCTTGTGGATATGGCCCGGGGACCCATATTCAGAAAAAGGGTTACGGCCCCTTTTTCAAGTCGTTTAGTAAATTCTGCACATAATTTCTTCAATTAGCAAGCTTTTATGGCGATTCTCGAGATTCTCCAGTACCCCGACACGCGCCTGAATATCCCCGCGAAACGCGTCGAAAAGATCGATGCGGCGGCGCGCAAGCTGATCGAAGACATGGCCGAGACGATGTACGCGGCCAATGGCGTCGGGCTCGCGGCGACCCAGGTCGACGTGCACAAGCAGATCATCATCATCGACGTAAGCGAGGACAAGAGCGACCTGCGCGTCTTCGTGAATCCCGAGATCACCCGCCGCGAAGGCATCGCCGTCAACCAGGAAGGCTGCCTTTCGATTCCGGGGATCTACGACAATGTCGAGCGTGCCGAGAGCGTGACGGTCACCGCGCTGGACCGCAACGGCTCGCGGTTCACGCTCAACGCCTCGGGCATGCTCGCCATGTGCATCCAGCACGAGATGGACCATCTGTCCGGCAAGATCTTCATCGACTACCTGTCGGAGCTGAAGCAGAACCGCGTCCGCGCGAAGCTCAAGAAACGCCAGCGCAAGGCGGCCTGAGACGGCCGCGCCGTTGCGCCTCGCCTTCGCCGGCACTCCCGCATTCGCCTGCGCCGCGCTCGCCGCGCTTCACGGCGCGGGCCACCACATCGCGCTCGTCCTGACGCGTCCCGACAAGCCCGCCGGGCGCGGCATGCGAGTGGCCGAGAGCGACGTCGCGCGCCTCGCTTCGCAGCTCGGCATCGGGACGTTCAAGCCCGCTTCGGTTCGCGATGGCGAGGCGGCGCGGCGCCTGCGCGAAGCCGCGCCCGACGCCATGATCGTCGCCGCCTACGGGCTGATCCTGCCGGAGGAAGTGCTTGCGATTCCGCGCCACGGCTGCTTCAACATCCATGCTTCGCTCCTGCCGCGCTGGCGCGGCGCGGCGCCGATCCAGCGCGCGCTTCTCGCCGGCGACGCGAATACAGGCGTGAGCATCATGCAGATGGAGGCGGGGCTCGATACCGGGCCCGTGCTCATCGAGGCTCAACACGCCATCGCGCCGCGCGAGACCGCCGGGTCGCTCACGGCGGCGCTCGCGCAACTGGGCGCCGATGCGATCGTGCGCGCGCTCGAGGGGATCGATGCCCTGCCGCGCCGACCGCAGGACGCCGCGCGCGCCACGTACGCGCCGAAGATCACGAAGGCCGAAGCGCGCATCGATTGGAGTGCGCCCTCGACCGTCATCGATCGCCAGATCCGCGCCTTCAATCCGGTTCCCGGCGCCGAAACCACGCTCGGCGAATCGAGCGTGAAGATCTGGGACGCGGAGCCCGCGGAAGGCTCCGGAGAACCAGGCGAGATCCTCGAATGCCGCGCCGGTGAGGCGCTCGTCGCCTGCGGAAGCGGCGCGGTGCGGGTTCGCAGCGTGCAGCGTTCGGGGGGGCGTACGATGGCCGCCGATGCGCTGTTGCGCGGCGCCCGGCTCGGTCCGGGCGCGCGATTCGGGTCCGCAGCGCCCGTTCTTTGATCTAATCTATTGATTTAAAGACGATTATTTCTGCCCTCCCATCGCCAGGCTTGCGCGGCCAAGCGCTAGCCAGACTGTTGGAAAGGTGGTAAATTTGTATCCGGGCCGCATCACCTGTATCGCCTGTACCACACTCGATGTCGCGCGTCGTGGCGCATTCGCCATGGCGCGCTGGGCGCGACAGGCTCGATTCCGACGGCCGAGAGAGTGGGATGAGCTTCGCCCTTGTCTTCTGGACGCTCGCGCGCGCCGGTCGTGCCATGGCGCGCGGAGCGCTGCTGCGCGCGCTCGCCGTCGCGATGGCGTTGGCTCTCATGCCGCTCGCGTACGCCGAGGGCATCGCGGTGAAGTCCGCGGTCCTGGAGCCCACCGACGATGGCTGGCAGCTCGATGCGGACTTCGACGTGCAGTTCAGCCCGCGCCTCGAAGAGGCGGTGAACCGCGGCGTGCCGCTCTACTTCGTGGTCGACTTCGAGCTCTCGCGCCCGCGCTGGTACTGGTTCGACCAGAAGCCGGTGCAGTACACGCAGACCTACAAGATCGCGTACACGCCGCTCCTGCGCCAATACCGGCTCTCGGTGGGCAGCGTGTACCAGAACTTCACGCGCTTCGAGGAGGTGACGCGCGTGCTGTCGCGCATTCGCGGGCTCCATGTCGCCGACCCGCAGGCGCTCAAACGCGACATCACCTACCAAGCGGCGGTGCGCATGCGCCTCGACACGTCGCAGCTGCCGAAGCCCTTTCAGGTGAACGCGATCGCGTCGCGCGACTGGACTCTCACGTCGGATTGGCACCACTGGTCGATTAGTCCGTGAGAGTCCTGATCTTCCTGTGTGTGGTCGCCGGCACGGCGCTGGTGTACCTCATGTCGGAAGCGCCGGCGAATACCACAGCTTTCGCGCAGAACCTGAATCTGCTGTTGTTTCTCGCCGGCGCCATGGCGGCGGGCCTCATGGCGCTCATCGTCTACCAGCTGCTCACGCTGCGGCGAAAGTTGCGCGAGCGGGTGTTCGGCTCGAAGCTCACCCTGCGCCTCGTGCTGGTCTTCGCGCTCATGGCCCTCATCCCGGGCGGACTCGTGTACGCGATCTCGTTCCAGTTCCTGCAGCGCTCGATCGAGTCGTGGTTCGACGTGCGCATGGACGAGTCGCTGAAGGCCGGACTCAATCTCGCGCAGAACGCGCTCGCCAACTCGCGCGACCAGCTCGCGCAGAAGGCCGAGGCCATGGCGCAATCGCTCGCGGCCTCCTCGGGCGACGAAATCGCGATGCTCAACCGGCTACGCGAGCAGCATTCGATCGAAGAGGCGACGCTGCTCAGCTCCCGCGGCCGCGTGATCGCGCAGTCCGGCGCCGAGCCCGTCGCGCTCCTGCCCGACTTGCCGAGCCCGAGCGTGCTATGGCAGGTCCGCGCCGGGCAGTCGCAGCGCCTCATCGAATCCATCCCCGACCGCGGCCTTTACCTGCGCGCGATCGTGCCGGTGAAGGTGGCTACGATCGCCGACGAAGGCCGCATACTCCAGGTACTGCAGCGTGTCCCTTCGTCGATCGCGCGGGACGCCGAGCTCGTCAACGCCGGCATCACCAACTACGGCGTGCTCCAGGACCAACGTCTCGGCCTCAAGCGTATTTTCGGGATCACCCTCACCCTCGCCATGCTGCTCACGCTCTTCTCGGCGCTGGCGCTCGCCTTCGTGCTCTCGGAGAAACTCTCGGCGCCGCTCTCGGCGCTCGCGGAGGCCACACGCGCCATCGCAAAGGGCGACTACTCGAAGCTCAATCCGGTGAAGAGCCGCGACGAGTTCGGGGTGCTCACTCAGAGCTTCAACACGATGACGCGCCAGATCGCGGATGCCACCGAGGCGATGGAGCGCAACCAGCAGCAGCTCGAAAACGCCAAGGGCTACCTCGAAAGCATCCTGTCGAACCTGACCTCTGGCGTGCTCACCTTCGACGAGCGGCTATACGTGAAGACCATGAACGCCGCGGCGACCGCCATCCTCGCCGTGCCGGCGGGCGCCTTCCACGGCCTGAAGCTCACCGACTGGCCGCGGCACGTGCACTCGGTGGCGCCCTTCGCCGAGATCGCCATGCGGCAATTCGCGGCGGCGGGCACGCGCCAGTGGGAGGAGCAGATGGAGTTTCACCGTGCCGACGGGCCGCGCACGCTGCTGCTCCGCGGCACGCACCTCGGCACGCGCGGCGACACGGGCTACGTCGTGGTCTTCGACGACATCACGCACCTGCTCCAGGCGCAGCGCGACGCCGCGTGGGGAGAGGTCGCGCGGCGCCTCGCGCACGAGATCAAGAACCCGCTCACCCCGATCCAGCTCTCCGCCGAACGCCTGCAGCAGAAACTGAGCGCAAAGCTTCCGGAGACCGAGGCCGATATCCTGCGCCGCGCGACGGGCACGATCGTGAACCACGTCGCCGCGCTCAAGGGGATGGTGGACGATTTCACGCAGTACGCGCACGCCGCGCGCATGAACGCGCGCGCCGTGAACCTGAACGAGCTGGTGCGCGAAGTGCTCGTCCTCTACGAGTCGATGGGAACCGCGATCGAGGCGCGGCTCGCCGACAACCTGCCGCCGATCCTCGCCGATCCGGCGATGCTGCGACAGGTGCTGCACAACCTCTTCCAGAACGCGATCGATGCGCTCGCGGGCGTCGACAACCCGCGCATTCTCGTGGCGACGAGCCTCGGCACGGGCGGCGTGCTCCTCACGGTGCGCGACAACGGCGCGGGAATCGCCGAAGGCGTCATGGGCCGGATTTTCGAGCCGTACGTCACCACCAAGCCGAAAGGCACGGGTCTGGGGCTCGCGATCGTGAAGAAAATCGTCGACGAGCACCACGGGCGCATCCTGGTCGAGAACGTGAAGCCGCACGGCGCTACCGTGAGCATCGTGCTGCCCGCGAAGGCCGCGTAGGGAGCCGCCCGAGCGCATGTCCGCCAACCAGATCCTCGTCGTCGACGACGAAGTCGGCATCCGCGAGCTGCTCTTCGAGATCCTGCGCGACGAGGGCTACGGCGTGCGCCTGGCCGAGAACGCGCAGACCGCGCGCTCCGCACGCAAGGAGATGCGCCCCGACCTGGTCCTGCTCGACATCTGGATGCCCGACACCGACGGCATCACGCTGCTCAAGGAATGGGCGGGAAGCGGGCTGCTCACGATGCCGGTCGTGATGATGTCGGGTCACGGCACGATCGACTCCGCAGTCGAAGCGACCCGCATCGGCGCGTTCGACTTCCTCGAGAAACCGATCAGCCTGCCGAAGCTGCTCGCGACTGTCGGCAAGGCGCTCGCCGGCGGCAAGGTGCTGCCCAAGACCGGGCTTGCGATCGTCAATCTCGGCCGCGCGCGCGTCGTGCAGGACCTGCGCCAGCGCCTGGAGCAGATCGGCAGGCTGCGCACGCCCGTGCTCCTCACGGGCGAGCCGGGCTGCGGCTTCGAGCTTTGCGCGCGCCACCTTCACCTCGCGAATACCCCCTGGGTAGCGCCCGAGGAAACCGAATGGCTCGGGACCAATCCTTTCGAGCCGCTGAACGAAGCGCGCGAGGGGACGCTCTTCCTGCCGGAGATCTCCAATCTCTCGAAAGCGGAGCAGAAGGGCCTGGGGCAGCTCCTCGGCAAGCTGGAAAAATTCAACGTGCGGCTGGTCTGCGCGGCCACGGGGCCCCTCGCGGCGATGGCCGAGGATGGCCGCTTCGACGCGAACCTCTATCACCAGCTCTCGGGTCTCACGATCCGCGTGCCGTCCCTCGCCGACCATCCCGAGGACATCCCCGACATCGCGACCACGATGCTCACGCAGCTCGTCGACGCGAACGAGGTGCCGCTGCGCACGCTCACCGTGGGCTCGCTCAACGTGATGCGCAACCTCAACTGGCCCGGCAACTTGCCCGTGCTGCAGAACGTCGTGAAGACGCTCGCCCTCACCACGCTCTCGGGAGAGATCGGCGGCGACGACGTGAACCGCGTCGCGCGCGAATTCAACCTGGGGCCCCGCGAGCAGGCGACCACCGAAGTCGCGGTGTCCCTCGACCTGCCGCTACGCGATGCGCGCGAACAGTTCGAGAAGCAGTACTTCCTGCATCACATCCGCCGCGAGGACGGCAACATGTCGCGCGTGGCCGATCGCGTCGGCCTCGAACGCACGCACCTCTACCGCAAGCTCAAGCAGCTCGGCATCCGCCCCTCGGGAAAGACCGAGGACTCCGGCTCCTAGCGCGCCTCGAGGCGGCCGAGCCGAACCGCCGTCAGCCCCGTCTTGATGTTGTTCGGCACCGGCATCACCAGCACGCAGTTGTCGTAGGGCGCGCGCACCGCGTCGTCGCCGTCCCACGCGATGACATCGCCGCGCCGGGGAATGACCTCCAGCCCCGTGAAGGGCTTCGCGAAGCGGAAGGCGGGCGAACGCGCCACCACCGCGTCGGTCACGCGAATGAGCTTCTGGGAAGCCGGCGCGGGCTCGATCTCGCGCTCGGCGAGGGCAGCGTCGACGACTCCGAGCGTCCGCAGGAATCTCCAGGTCGTCTGCCACGCGACGCGCTCCGCGTTTCGCTCCCAATGCTGGCCGCATTCGACCAGGAGGGCGTTCTTCGCGCTCGCCGGATCGCCGAACCCGCCGTAGTCGCGCATGCGCGTGCCGTTCGCGTGGCCGACATCGCTCACCACGTGCTCGGGAATGCCGACCTCGAAGGCGAACGCGATCCCCTTGTCGAGCGGCCCGCAGATCATCACCGGGGGGCTCGGCTCGAGCATCGAGTGGATGTCGAGGAGGAAATCCGCCGCCTCGACGAAGTGCCGCAGCTCGCGCGCGCGCCCGAGCTCCACGCTCTGGCGCGGCCCGTCGAGCACCTGCGGCGTCCAGACGCGATTGAAGTCCTCGTCGACGAAGCGCGATGCATACGGGCTCGCCGGATCGAAGCGCGAGAACGCCTCGATGTTGGCGAAGGCGAGGGTCAACGTTCCGCGGGCCGGCCGCACGCCGCGCCTGAGCAGCGTGTCCACGACGATCGCGCCGCAGATCTCGTTGCCGTGCGTTAGCGCGTTGATGAGCACGTGCGGCCCGGGCTTGCCGCTCTCGAAGCTGTGGACGAAGTCCGTTCCGGTGGCGGACTTGCGGTGCGGCTGGATGTCTGGTGCCTGGAGCTCGACGGCGACGGGCGGCATGGGATCAGTGACCGGTGCGATGGTCGTGGTGGTGATGGTGGTGGTGATCATGGTCGTGATCATGATCGTGGCCGCACGCGTGCGAGCGCTCGGTCGCGTATGCGGCGAGCCCCGCGATGAGGCGTTCGAGGTCCGCGCGCAGCCGATCGAATCCCGCGGATTTCTCGCGCGTGCGCTCGTCCATGTAGAGCCGGCGGTTCACCTCGAGCTGCAGGCTGTGGCGTCCGGCGGCGGGATCGGAGAACGCGCGCACGAGCTCCACGCCCTTGTACGGATCGTTGAGGCGCACGTCGTAGCCCATGTCGCGCAGCCTTTGGGCGACGAGCGCGGTGAATTCCGGCGCGCAGGTCGTGCCGTCGCGGTCGCCGACGACGAAATCGGCGCGCGGCTTGCCCGGGCCTTCCTCGGAGATGCGACCGCTCATCGCGGGCATCGAGTGGCAGTTCACGTGCCACACCGCGCCGAAATGCGCGTGCGCCGCGTCGAGCGCGTCTTTCACCGCACGCTGGTAAGGCTGGTGGTAGCCGACGATGCGGCGCTTCACCTCGTCGACCGAGAGCTTGCGCGCGTAGATCGCCTCGCCCGAGTCGAGCACGCGCCAGATGAGCCCCACGCCGAGCTGGGTCTTGCGTCCCGGGACCGCCGGGCCGGGCCACGGCGCCTCGAGGAGTGTGGCGTCGATGTCGAGCAGCGAGCGGTTGGGATCGATGTAGGTGCGCGGAAAGCGTGCGCTGACGAGCGTGGCGCCGTGCGCGGGAGCGGCGGCGTAGAGCTCGTCGACGTAGCTGTCCTCCGCCTGGCGCAACATGTCGAGGCTCGCCGAAGCGCGGAAGTCGTCGGGATAATCGCGGCCGCTGTGCGGCGAATCGAAGACCAGCGGCACGCGCGCGCCCGAAGGCTCGACCAGCTCGTAGGGAAGTTGGCTCATCGTGGGGAAACGTCGTTGAGGTGGCAGGCCGAATGGCGGCCCGGGGCGATTTCGCGAAGCGACGGCGCATCGACGCGGCAACGCTCGAACGCTTTCGGGCACCGCGGATGGAAATGGCAGCCCGTGGGCGGCGCGAGCGGCGACGGGATCTCGCCGCGGATCGGGACGTAACGGCGATGCCGCGCGTCGACGCGCGGTATCTCGGCGACGAGCGCCGCCGTATACGGATGATTGGGCCGCGAATACACCTCGGCGGTCGGGCCCGATTCCACGACGCGCCCGAGGTACATCACGACGAGGCGGTCCGACAAGTGCCTCACGACGCCGAGGTCGTGGCTGATGAAGAGGTACGTGAGGCCGAGCTCTTCGCGCAATCGCATGAAGAGGTTGATGACCTGCGCCTGAACCGAGACGTCGAGCGCGGCCACTGCCTCGTCGCACACGAGGAACTGCGGCTTCACGGCGAGAGCGCGTGCGATGCCGATGCGGCTGCGCTGGCCACCCGAGAACTGGTGCGGAAAGCGGCGCATGAGGCTCGCGTCGAGGCCGACGCGATCGAGGATCTCGGCGACGTACGCGTCGCGCCGCCGCGCGTCGGTGAAGCCGTGCACCACCGCCGCCTCGCCCACGATCTGCGCGACGCGAAGGCGCGGATTGAGCGACGCGTAGGGATCCTGGAAGATCATCTGCACGGCGAGCCGCTCGCGGCGCGAGGCCTCCGATTCGAGCTGCGCATAGGGCCGGCCCTTCCAGAAGCGCTCGCCCGCGCTCGGCTCGATCACGCGCGCCACCATGCGCCCGAGCGTCGTCTTGCCGCAGCCCGATTCGCCGACGAGCCCGACGACCTCGCGGCTGGCGACCGCGAGGTTCACGTCGTCGACTGCACGCACCGTTTCGTCGGCGACTTTCGCGCCCAGCGCGCGCGCGATGCGCGCCGCGGCATCGGGCCGGCGCACGAAGCGCTTCGACACCGAGCGAAGCTCCAGCAGCGGCGCGGCGGCGTTCATGGCAGGGGATTCACGCAGCGCAGCCGCCGCCCGCCCGCGGCCGCCATCGGCGGAGCCGCGCGGCACGCGTCGAGCGCGCGGGCGCAGCGGCCGCGGAAAGCGCAGCCCTCGCCGAGCGCGAGCAGCGACGGCATCACGCCGCGGATCTGGGCGAGCGGCCTTCCGGGCGCGTTGCGGCTCGGCACCGAGTCGATGAGCCCGCGCGTGTAAGGGTGGCGCGGATTGTCGAGCACGTCGTCGACCGGACCGGACTCGACGATGCGCCCGGCGTACATGACGTAGACCTCGTCGGCGAGGCCGGCGATCACCGACAGGTCGTGGGTGATCCAGATGAGCGCCGTGCCGGCGTCGCGGCACAGCGCCTGCATCTCGGAGAGGATCTGCGCCTGGATCGTCACGTCGAGCGCGGTCGTCGGCTCGTCGGCGATCACGAGGGCCGGCTGGTTGATGAGCGCGATCGCGATGGCGACGCGCTGGCGCATGCCGCCGGAGAACTGGTGCGGATAGTTGCGCAGCCGCTCGTCGGGCGATGCGATGCCGACGCGGCCGAGAGCCTCGCGCGCACGCTCCAACGCCGCGCCGCGCGACACGGCGTGGTGGGCGCGAACGGCTTCGACCATCTGCGTGTCGATCCGCAGCACCGGATTCAGCGTCATCATCGGATCCTGGAAGATCATCGCGACGCGGGCGCCGCGAATCTCGCGCCAGCGCGGCTCGTCGAGGCGCGTCAGATCCACGCCTTCGAGCGCAATGCGCCCCGAGACGATGCGTCCGGGCGGATCCACCAGCCCCAGGATCGAATAGGCGAGCATCGACTTGCCCGAGCCCGATTCGCCGACGATGCCGAGGATGCGGCCGCGCTCGAGGACGACATCGACGTCGTCGACCGCTTTCACGATGCCGGCGCCGGTGAAGAAATGCGTCCGCAGTCCCTCGATTTCGAGGAGCGGGCGAGCGGCGGCGCTCATCGCTTGAGCCTCGGGTTCATCACGTCGCGCAGCTGGTCGGCGACGAGGTTGATGGCCATGATCGTGACGAGGAGCGCCACCCCGGGATAGAAGCTGATCCAGTATTTCCCGGACATGAGGTATTGGAAGCCGTTCGCGATGAGCAGGCCCAGCGAAGGCTCCGTGATCGGAAGCCCGAGCCCGAGGAAGGAAAGTGTGGCCTCGAGCGCGATCGCGTGCGCGACCTGGACCGTCGCCACGACGATGAGCGGCGGCAGGCAATTGGGCAGCAGGTGCTTCACGAGGATGCGCCACTTCGGCAGCGCGAGCACGCGCGCCGCCTCGATGTATTCCTTCTCGCGCTCGACCAGCGCCGCCGAGCGCACGGTGCGCGCGTAGTAGGCCCATTGCACGGTCACGAGCGCCGCGATGATCTTCCCGGTTCCCTGACCGAGCACCGCGAGCAGGATCAACGCGATCAGGATCGCGGGAAACGACAGCTGGATGTCGGCGACGCGCATGATGAGCGCGTCGAGCCAGCCGCCGACGTACGCGCCGAGCATGCCGAGAGCGAGCCCGATCGCGAGCGCGATGACGGTGCTCGTGATGCCGACCGTGAGCGAGATGCGCAGCCCGTAGAAGATGCCCGAGAGCATGTCGCGGCCCTGGTCGTCGGTGCCGAGCCAGTAGAGGCCGCCGGCAGCCGCGGGAGTGCCCGGCGCGAGCTTCGAATCAAGCACGTCGAGCTGGGCGAGGTCGTAGGGATTCTGCGGCGAGATCCACGGCGCGGCGATCGCCACGACGGCGAGAAAGACGAGAAGCGCGAGGCCGAAGAGCGCGATTCGGCTCTCGGCGAACTCCTCTGCGAACCGGCGCCACGGCGCTTGCGCGGCGGCGTCGCGCACGCGCACGGGTATCGGCTCGCCGGTCACGATGCGCATGGCGTCAATGGCCGGCGGCGGCGGGGGCGACGAGGCGCACGCGCGGATCCAGCAGCGAATACAGCACGTCGACCGCGAAATTGATCGCGATGAAGATGGTGACGATGACGAGAAGGTAGGCGACGATCACCGGGCGGTCGAGCTGGTTGATCGAGTCGATGAGGAGCTTGCCCGTGCCCGGCCACGCGAAGATCGTCTCGGTGACGATCGCGCCCGCGATGACCGAGCCGAGCTCCAGACCGATCACGGTCACGATCGGGATGACGATGTTCTTCAGGATGTGAACGCCGATCACGCGGGTCGGGGCGAGGCCCTTGGCGCGCGCGAACTTCACGTAGTCCTGCAGCGCCGCCTCGCGTGCGCTCGCCCGCGTGAGGCGGATGAGGAGCGCGAGGCGGAACAGAGCGAGGTTGAGCGCGGGCATGGCGAGGTGCTTCAGGCCGTCGACGGTGAGGAAGCTCACGGGGACTCCGAGAAGGAGCACCGTCTCGCCGCGCCCGTTCGAGGGCAGCCACCCGAGCTCGACCGAGAACAGCATGATCAGCACGAGGCCGACCCAGAACGTCGGCAGGCTGAAGCCGAGGATCGAGCCGGCCATGATGGTGCGCCCGAGGTATGAATTCGGCCGCAGCCCCGCGAGGAGGCCCAGCGGGATGCCGAGCGCGATCGCGATCACCATGGCGACCGCCGCGAGCTCCAGGGTCGCCGGCAGCTTGTCGAGGATGAGCTGGATCGCGGGGATGTTGTAGACGAACGAGCGGCCGAGATCGCCCTGCGCCGCGCGTACGAGGAAGATCGCGAACTGCTCGAGCACGGGCTTGTCGAGCCCGAGGGCGGCGGTGGCGCGCGCGCGCTCGGCCTCGTCCGCCATCGGATTCACCAGCAGCTCGACCGGATTGCCGATCGCATACACGCCGAGAAACACGATCAACGCCATCGCGGCGAGCACG
>Ga0075436_100002769_pt1 | contig 12024 bp, 12 predicted proteins | sample RhiMethybrSRZTD5_FD_75303 | JGI IMG/M metagenome (GOLD analysis project Ga0075436, IMG submission 75303) | Populus rhizosphere microbial communities from Tennessee, USA - Rhizosphere MetaG P. TD hybrid SRZTD5 | ecosystem: Host-associated > Plants > Roots > Rhizosphere > Soil | place: USA... | reverse complement strand
TCGAGACCGGAGAGTCCGGGATCCACGAGATCGCCGGCCGGTCAATCTTCTTTGATGTGCTGGTTCCGCCACCTCAACTGGTGGTCTTGGGCGCGGGCGACGACGCGCGGCCGCTGGTGCGGTTCGCTGCCGAGGTGGGGTTCCGGGTGGTCGTGGTCGATCGGCGCCGGGCGTTTCTCACGCGCGAGCGCTTCCCCGGCGCGGCGGCCCTGGTCGAGAGCGCGGGCGACGAGCTCGAGGCGGTGCTCCCGCTCGACGTCGAGTGTTACGCCGTCGTGATGAATCACAACTTCGCCGACGATCAGGCGTACCTGCGCGCCCTCTTGAAGACGCCGGTCGCATACGTAGGCATGCTCGGCCCGCGCCAGCGGACCGAGCGCATCCTCCGGAACCTGGCCGCCGAGGGCCCAATGGATGAGGCGCGGGTGTACGGACCCGTGGGGCTGGACATCGGGACCGACGGCGCGGAGCAGGTGGCGCTCGCCGTCATCGCGGAGATTCTCGCGGTACGCTCCGGTCGGCGCGCCCGGTCGCTGCGGGAGCGCCGCGCCGCCATCCATGCCCCGAGCGACTGAGCCCTCTCGCGTCGCGGGCGTGATCCTCGCGGCCGGTGCGTCGCGCCGCATGGGCAAGAACAAGATGCTGCTCGAGCTCGAGGGCGAATCCTTGATCCGCCGGGCCGCGAAGCGTGCCCTCGGCGCGGGGCTGTCGCCGGTGGTGGTGGTGATCGGCCACGAGGCAGATCGATTGCGCGCTGAGCTGAAGGACCTTCCGGTCCAGTTCGCGGTCAATCCCGATTTCACCGGTCCCACGAGCGGTTCATTGCACCGGGGACTGAACGCGCTCGGCGCGGAGGTCGCGGCCGTCGTCATCATGCTGGGTGACATGGTGCGCGTGACGGCGGAGACGCTTGCGATGCTGGTTGTAGCGGCGCGCGGGACCGACGCGCCGCTCGTGGTGTCGCGCTATGGCGACGTGACCGCGCCGCCACTGTTGTTCCGACGGGCGCTGTTCGGCGAACTGCTCGCGTGGACCGGAGAAGGGTGTGGCAAGGCGGTGGTCCAGGCGCACAAACACGAAGCCATGTATGTAGATCGGCCGGTGACGCTGCTCACCGACGTGGATACGCCGGAGGATTTCGCGGCCGCTATTGCCGCCGGGCGGCCCACGGGCTAGTGTGGGATGAGCAAGTATCCGCGGTTCAATGCCGGCGCCGGTGCGTGGTGGCCGTGGTTGGAGCAGGTTGCAGCGGTTGGAGGCCATCACATGAGCAACGAGCTCAGAGACTTTCCGAGCCGGTTCCGCGCGCACGTAGAGCTGCAAGGCGCGACTCTCACCGCCGAAGAGCTATCCCACGTTGGAGAGTGCTACCCACGGTGCCGCGGGAAAGAGCACTGGGACGTGCGTGAATACGCGAGCGGGACCCGTGTTGGCGCCCGCGAGTATCGCGTCGTGCGGGGGACCAGCACTATGGATGTGTATCGCAGCACCGAGCGGGATCACGCCACGGCTGTGCGGGCGGCGCTGAATGAGCTCGAGTCGCAGGACGGCAGGACCGAGAAGGGCGAGCAGCCCTCCAACTAGAGCTGCCCGCCGCTCTCCGCATCGGGTTCGACTCAGAACGCAGAATTTCCCGGCGCCGGCGCATCGAGACGCGTTGGACTGCCCGCGGGCACGTTGTGGTTACGCGATTATTGCGTAACCACGAACTGGTAGCAGCCGCTCTCCAACACGACCGCTCCGCCGGCGTCGATCACCCGAAAATGAATGTCGAACGTCGAACCGACCGGGAACGCCGCCAGATTGCGGAACAGGCCGGCCCGACCAGTGCCACGGGAATCCGTGGTGATTGATTGCGGAGCCGTACCCATCCCCAAGGTGAGCCAATTTGTCCCAGTGCAATCGTCGTTCACGTTCATATCGGTCGCACGCTGCAGTCGATACTCGGTGTTCGGCTTCAGGTCGCGAACCCACGTATCGAGATAAACGATCCGATCCCCGTCGTTCGGCTGCCGAAACTTCACGCGCCCGAAGCCACCGTTTCCGGTAACGTCGCGCAGGATGATCTCATTATTGAACGGCGGTGTCTCCGGGCCCCAGCTGCTTGCGCTGAGGCTCGGGCCGGCGGATTGTCGCGGCGCTACGGGGTCGGGATTCGAGCTGCAAGACCACAGGCAGGCGAAGGCGATGGCTGGCACTGCGGCGGTGATACGCATGATTGCTCCACGAGTGTGAGATAACGTCGGAGGCCGGCGAGCCTCCGACGGCAGTGTTTCGAGTTAAAACGCGCAGTTCCCTGGTGCATCTGCATCAAGCCGCGTTGGACTGCCCGCGGGCACGAAGAAAGTTGCCACTACGGTGGCGGCGACAGTTCCTTCATTGCGCGCGATCCCCACCATCCCGCCGTTCTCAAAGAACGTGGTACCAGCGGGGTGGACGTGTGGGGTGCAGGTGGGATCGTCCCCCATGTAGAACGTGATCGTACCGCTTTTCACGATGACCAGCACGGGACCGGGATGAAAGTGCCAACCGGAATGCCCACCGGGTGCTACGTCGATGCTCACGACGACGATGTCGGTGTTGTCGTGCGATTTGAGCTCGGCGTCGTAAGTACCGGCCTTGGATTGAATGTGAAACGTGCCGAGGTTGCCGCGTCCCACGACCGTGGGCGTAAAGTTCACTGCGGCCGTGTAGCTCGGCCCAGTGATTCCCGCGTTCGAAGCCTCTTTCGGTTTCGTCGTGTCGCTGCACGCGAGCGCTCCGATAGCCACGGCGAGCGCCGATACGATGACGGAATTGCGCAGTAGTCTGGACATGTGAACCTCCATGGGGCACGGCAGTTAGCGAGCTCCGCGGGCGAGCCGGCCCCGACCGGACGCGGGAAACGCTCTGGCGGGTACCCCCCGCGAGCGTACATTCAGCAGACTAGCGTCGGCCAGTGACCCAGCCGTGATCGGAGCGTGACTTGGACGCCCCCGTCGGCGCGACTGCCGCGGCGGTGGCTGCATGATCGAGTTACGCTTGCTGGGGATGCTGGACCTGAAGGGCGCCGAGGGACGCGCGGTCCACTCGATCCTCGCTCAACCGAAGCGCCTCGCTCTTCTCGCCTATCTCGCCGTTCACACTGCCGGTGCCCGCCGCGATTCCGTGGTTGCGTTGTTTTGGCCCGACCTCGACACGGCACACGCCCGCGGGGCCCTGCGGCAATCGCTGCGCTTTCTCCGCCGCGAGCTCGGTGACGGCATCCTCAATGGCCATAGTGACGAAGCGATCGAGTTCGAGCCCGCAACGGTTTGGTGTGACGTGGTGGCATTCGAACAGGCCTGCCAGGCGGGGCAGGCCGCTCAGGCCCTGCACCTGTATCGCGGCGCGTTCCTCGACGGCTGTTTCGTATCGGGCGGCTCCCCGGAGCTGGAACGCTGGATCGCGGCTGAGCGCACGCGGCTCGGCCAGCTCGCGGTCCGGGCAGCCGCCGACGTCGTGGAACGCGCCGCGCGGGAAGGCGATCTGCCGGCGGCTGTACAAGCGGCTCGACATGGAGTCGCCCTCGATCCTGACGACGAGAGTGCGCTCGCGCGGCTCATCGCGCTGTTGGACCGGTCCGGGGATCGCGCTGGCGCGCTGAGTGCCTTTGAGACGTTCCGTCGGCGCTTACAGCAGGAGTATGACGCGAAGCCATCGCCCGAAACCGACGCGCGTATCCAGGCGATTCGGACACGCCAGACTCCGTTTCCCGCTGCCGCGCCGGCTCCCCGACCGATCGCGACGCCCCCTACTCTGGCGCGACGTCGCTCCTGGCGACGGATGTTGTGGCCATTGCTCGCCGGCGCAGTCGCGACCGCGACGATCGGATGGCTGGTGGCCTCGCGACCGCACCGAACCTCGGTGGCGGTGCTTGGCCTCGGTAATGCCACGCGGGACACAACGCTCACCTATCTGGTCGACGGGCTGGCGCAGGGCGTAACCGCTGCCCTGTCCCGTATGCCTGGCCTGCGCGTTGCAAAGCCCGCGGCCATCCAGGATGCCGACGTGGTGGTCGCCTGGACGCTGCGCCGCCAGGGGGACTCCCTGGTCCTGGCGGTCGAGTTGCGGCGCGTGGCCGCGGGTGCGCGTCAGTGGGCCAGGGAGTTCCCGCTGTCGGCCTCGGGCGCGCTCGCCGTCGAGGGCCGCGTGGTCGGCGACGTCGTCCGGGAATTGCAACCCCGCGTCGCCGACTCGATCGACCTGCGGCGGCTGCATCGAACCACCACCAGCGCCGAGGCCTACCTGCTCTACCTCCAAGGCAGGTACTTCTTGGGAAGGCGCGGTTCGGAGTCCGTTGCGCGAGCGCGCGGCCTGTTCGCCCAGGCCATCGAGCGGGACCCGGTTTATGCGGCCGCGTACGCCGGGCTGGGGTACTCGTATGTCGCACTGGCGTACTACTGGGTGATGCCGTCGCGCGAGGCATTTCCCCTCGCGGAGGCCGCGGCACGCCGCGCGCTCCAGATCGATTCCACGCTCGGCTTCGCGTACGCGATCGTCGCAGAGGCGACGGCGAGCTTTCACCGGCAGTGGGCGGCCGCCGAACCACTGTTTCGCCGCGCTCTCGAGCTGGATCCGAACGACCCGGAGCCGCACCAGATGTTCGGCGTGTATCTTCGGACCCTCGCACGCTTCGACGAAGCCGAGGCTGAGACGCGTCGGGCCATCGAGCTAGATCCACTGACTCGCCACTTCTCGTACCAGCTGGGCCGGGTCCTGGCGTGCGCGGGTCGTCCGGCGGACGCAGCGGCGCAGTTCGCGAAGCAGCTCGCGCTCGACTCGATTTATCCGCCGGCCCACTATGAGCTCGCGAAGGCCCTTGCCAGCCAGGGAGACTACGACGCGGCCCTGAACGAGCTGGCGACCGGCGCCCGCCAGTGGGGCGACACCGCATACCAGCGTCTCATCCGCGGGAGCCGGGGGAGCGCCGGCTACGCGGCGGCGCGCGTGCTCGGCGCCACCCGATCCCTCGAGCGGCTGCGGGAGCGAGCGAAGCGCGGTTTCGTTCCACCAGCCGCCTTCGCTCGCGAGTACATCCTACTCGGCCAGCGTGAGCAGTCTATGGCCTGGCTGCGGCGAGCGTTCGAGGAGGGCGATGTCAATTTGGCGGCGGCGGTTAGCTGCGAACCGGAGTACGCCCCGCTCCGGGCTGACCCGCGGTTTCGCGATCTGCGCCGTCGCATGGGGTTGTGACAGCCGGGTCCAGTAAGGCCCCTCAGAACAGCTCTAGCTGAACCCCCACCAATTCCCTGAGCTTCTCCAGCAGCTTTACCATCGCCCACGTATCCCGCTCGCAGTACCGCAACAATGCCTCCCGCAACGCGGCCCGCTCCCCAGGCGGCATCTCGCCACCCTGGAACATCAGCCGCTGCAGGTCCACGGTTGCGACTTCGCCGTCCTGCACCTTGAGATCCGCGTACGACAGTCCTGGCACCAGCGCCGGCAGCGTCTTCTTGATGCTGAACCCGCCGCCGAAGTCGGGGTGGTATACATGGCGCCGAATCGTCGGCAAGAGATCCACCAGCCGCCGCTCGATCCGCTCGAGCTCCTTGTCCAAGTGCGGCGCCGCCTCCCGCAGGCGCCTGATGCACTCGCGCTCGAAGCTCGCGTGGTAGGCGACGATCTTCCGCGCCCCCGCACACACCGCGACCAGCGCCTCCGCCAGCGCGGCGCGCGGATCCTCCGGCCCGTCGGCGATCCACTCATGATGCACCAATCCGCCGCTGCGCTCCTCCACGTGCGCGCTGAACTGCACCGGCACCTGCTGCCACGGCCTGCACCCCGGCCAGCGCGGGATCGCCAGGCTCACCGTCTCGAAATCGACAAACGCGAGCGGCGACACAAACTGGGCGAGCGCCTTCGTGAGCGTGGGCTCCACCACCATCCGCCCGGTCTGCACCGCCTTCACCTGCCGCGCGTGGATCACCGACAGCTCCAGGTCCGACGGCAGGTCGTAGATCGTCGCGTACCCGTCGGCCTCGAGCTCGAGCGCCCGCTTGCGCTCGATGCGGTACAGCTTGCTCACGTGTTGGTCGGGAAGCTTGGGCCAGCAGCGCTCGATGAAGGGACAGTCGTGCGGCGTCGTGCAATGGTCGCCGATGGCCACGTCGGGTAGCGGCCCCTCGAGCATCTTCTGCTGCGCCGCGAGCTCGTCGGGCACGCCGATCAGCGCGGCCTCGACGAGCGGTGTGACATCCTCACGCACGAACAGGTTCGATAGGTCGGGGTGGCGACAGTGCGGGTTGAGGTGCATTACCTCGGCCCGCTCTACCTGAAGGCCGGCACGTCGCAACACATGCACCTGGACCGTCACATCCGGCAAATGCTCCGGCTTGCGGCTGTTCGAGGCCTTCACCTCGATCACCGTGTAGCCCCGGGACGCGCGCTCCAGAATGTCGACCCCTACGTAGGTCTCGTCCGCCAGAAACCAGGCCTCGTAGATCGCCGCGAGGTCACGTTTCAGGGCCTCGCGCGTAGCGGCCACCTTGTTGTCATACTGATAGAAGGGGACATCGATCAGCCCGCCGCCTGGCACGTGGCCCCGGGCTCGCTCGCCCACTTCCCGCCCTTGGTCGAGCAGGTTCTGCTGCCCCGGCGATGGGGACAGTTCCCGCGCCTCGGGCTCGCGCACCCGCCACCACAGCTGCTTGTGGCACTGCAGGCCGGACAGATAGCGCGACTTGGAGAGGCGCGCCGGTTCGGACGGCATACCCGAACAGTAATGGATAACTCGCTACCGGACGGCGACTTCGCGTTTTCCCGTGTCCCGGCCCGCTTGACGCCGGGGCAGGTCGATCCCTATACAGTGATCGCCTGCCTGGGGGGAACAATGTTGCTACGGGTAGTGCTGGCCGACGATCACGTCGTGTTACGGCAGGGCGTGCGCGCCCTGCTGGAGCGGCACGGCTTCGAGGTCGTGGCCGAGGCGTCCGACGGGAGGACGGCGGTTCAGCTGACGCGGCAACATGAGCCGGACGTCGCGGTGCTCGACATCATGATGCCGCTCCTCAACGGCATCGATGCCGCGCGCCAGATCGTGGAGGCGTGCCCTGGCACTCAGGTCGTGATGCTGACGGCCCTCGAGCAGGAACGCCTGGTGACGGAAGCGGTTCAAGCGGGCGTACGGGGGTTCGTACTCAAGACGCAGGCGGGCGAGGACCTCGCCCAGGCCATCCAGCAGGTGTCGCGTGGCGGCTTCTACGTCGGCGCGGGCGTCTCGCAAGCCGTGGTGGATGCCTGCCGGGCTGCCGCGGCGGAGGACCGGAGCCGGCTGACCTCGCGTGAGCGCCAGGTGGCGCAGCTCGTGGCCGAAGGCAAATCCACCAAGCAGGTCGCCGCGCTGCTCGCCATCACCCCCAAAACCGCCGAGTTTCACCGCGCGCGGGTCATGAAGAAGTTGAACGTCCACGACGTCGCCGGTCTGGTCCGCTACGCCATCCGGGAAGGCCTGATCACTCCCTGACCCGGGTGTTCTCCCCGCCCCATCTAGGGGTTTTGCCGGGTTCTCCCCACCAGCGCCGTAGCCACATTCACCGCATCATGCCTCCCCGTACGCCCTTCGCTCGCTCGCCGGTCGTGCTCCTCGCCGCCACGGGGACATGGCTCAACCAGGCGCTCGAAAGCATGTTCGAGCCGTTGGGGTATCGCGTGCTGTCCGTGGCGACGGGACGCGAGCTCTTGGACCGGGCGTCCGCCGCGCGGCCCGACGTCGTGCTCATGGACGCGAACCTCCAGGACCTGGACAGCATCACGGTGTGCCGCACACTCCGCCAGCATCGGTCCGTCTCCTGGCACACTCCCATTTTCATGATCACGTCGACGCCCGCGACCAAGCAGCAACGGCTCGCCGCGCTCGAGGCCGGCGCGTGGGATTACCTGAGCCTGGTGATCAACTCGGAGGAGCTGGCCCTGAAGCTCGACGCCTTGGTCCGCGTCAAGCTCGAGACCGATCGCGCCCTGGAGGAGGCGGCCGTGGAGCCGGCGAGCGGGCTGTACACCATGCGCGGGCTCGAGCGGCGTGCCCGCGAGCTCGTCTCGGACGCGTTCCGCCGTCACGCACCGCTCGCCTGCCTGGCGCTGGCGGTCGAGCTGGAGCCCCAGAGCGCCCGTCCTGCGCCAATCGCGGCACCGCCCGTAGCGGTCGCGTACGCCGGGGAGATCCTTCAGGCGCGCGGTCGCGCGTCCGACGCGATCGGCCGGCTCGGCCGCAGTGAGTTCGCGGTGCTCGCCCCCTCGACCGCCCCCGACGGTGCGGTGCGGATGGCCCGACGGCTGACGCAGGCACTCGAGACCGCAGGCCCGAGACCAGCCGGGCTGCCGCCCTTGCTGGTCCGGGCCGGCTACGAGGCCGTCGCCGACCTGCACGCCACACCGCTCGCTCCGGACCGCCTGCTGGAACACGCCGGCGCCGCGCTGCTCCAGGCACGCGGCGCGGGAAACGGTGAGCGTATCCGCGCTTACCAGGGGTAGATTACCGGCTCCATGACCAGGTTGCCGTAAGTGTCGCCGGCGGTCGCGATCGCGATCGTCGTGCTCGTCGTGCTGCTCGCGCTGTTGCTCTTGCGGGGCAGCGCGGACCAGACTCGCGCGCTGCGCGATGTCCACGAGCGGCTCGGTGCGCTCGGTGAGGCGACGAAACGCCTCGAGACGATGGGCACCGCGGTGACCGAGGTGCAGCACCTGCTCCAGGTCCCGAAGCTGCGCGGCACGCTCGGCGAGGTGTGGCTGGAGGAGCTGCTGCGCCAGATCCTCCCCGCCTCCCACTACCAAATGCAGCATGCGTTCCGGTCCGGCGAACGCGTCGATGCGGTTCTGAGAATCGGCGACCGCCTGGTGCCCGTGGATGCGAAGTTTCCCCTCGAAGCATGCCAGCGGTTGCTCGGTGCGACCGGCGCTGAAGCGGAGCGCGAGGCTCGGGCCTTTGCACGATCTCTCAAAGAGCGGATCGACGAGATCGCCGACAAGTACATCCGTCCCGACGAAGGCACCTATGACTTCGCACTCATGTACATCCCCGCCGAGAACGTGTATTACGAGGCGGTACTGCGGGCGGAGGATCCCGGGGACGCGAAGAGTGTGCTGGGTCACGCGCTGCGGCGGCGCGTGATTCCGGTGTCGCCCCACACCTTCTACGCCTACTTGCTGGTGATCTTGCACGGGCTCAAGGGGATGCGTGTAGACCAGCACGCCCGCGAGATCCAGGAGCAGCTCGGCGGGCTGCGTCAGCAGTTCGAGGCGTTCTGGGCTGCGTTTCAGACGGTGGGCGCACACCTCGCGAATGCCCAGAAACGCTTCGAGGAGAGCGAGCGACAGGCGGGACGCGTACAGGAGCGGTTCGAGCGCATCACGGGCGTGGAAGATGCAACGGAACAAGGCAATTCGCGGCTCGGATCGGCTGGGAGCCCGACCGAGGACGGCAGGGGAGGGGGAGGGGGAGGGGGAGGGCGTTGACCACCGCAGCCGTGACTGTTTAAGCTTCCCAAACGATGCGAAATCCCACGCTTATCCCGCTGTGCGCTCATCGCACCTGTTGTCACGGTCTGCGAATTGCGGAGCGTGATGGGATGCGTGGGATGTAAGGCGTAGCAGGTTCGATCGACCTGGGTGAGACCGACGCCCCCGCGCTACAAGGCAAAAGCGAGGGGGCGTCGGCGTTTTTCAAGGAGCTCGAGGCATGGTGGTGTTACTGGTGATTGGGAAACTACTGCTGACCGTGGCGAGCGCCGGATTCGGCGCCACCCTCGGGTTTGCCGTCAAGACGTGGCTGGACCAGCGCGAGCAGGTCGAGGACTAGAGGGCTGCTACTTCACCGCAAGCGGGACCTGCAAGATGGTCTCGCCCCAATGCAGGTTCAGGAGCGCTCGATCCGCGTTGGCGGCTGGGAAGTAGAACGCTAGGGATTCCATGAACGGCCCCGCCTGCGGCTGCAGCGTGAGACGCAGTGCGTCCTGGGCTGCGCCGGGGTAGGGGATGTGAAATACGTCCGCCGCCCGGCTGAAAATCAGCGTCCACTCGCCGGGACCGGGAATCGCCCACAGGCTGTACTTCCCCGCGGCGAGCGGCTGTCCGCCCACCACCATGTCCTTGCTCAGGGCGATCGTGGTGGCCGTGTCGGCGCCCGGGCACCACACCTTGCCCCACGACACGACTCCTCCCCTCCCGAAGAGCGTCCGCCCGCGCGCGCTCGGCCGGTTGTACACGATCGTCACCTGAGTCGTGCCCATGACCTGGGTGACCGTCGCGTGCTGACTCTGCGGGATCTGCGCCGGCAAGACCGCCGGCACGAAAAGAAGTACGGCGAGCTTCATCGTTTCTCCGCGACGACAGGATTCCGCAGCACACCGACTCCAGGGATCTCCACTTCGACCACGTCGCCGGGCGCGAGCGGCCCCACGCCGGCGGGCGTTCCCGTAGCGATAACGTCGCCCGGCTCGAGCGTCATGACCTGCGAGACGAAGGACACCAGCGCGAGAATGGAAAACACCATCTCAGGCGCCCGGCCGTGCTGGCGCTGTTTGCCGTTCACCCGGCAGAACACCTCGAGTTCGTCCCATCGGGGTGGGTCCACGGGCACCATGCGCGGCCCGATGGGGCAGAAGGTGTCGAACCCCTTCGCCCGGGTCCACTGCTCTTCGGCCCGCTGCAAATCCCGCGCGGTGACGTCGTTGACGCAGGTGATCCCGGCGATACCGGCTTGCGCTTCGCTTTCCGTGACGCGCCGCAGCGGACGTCCGATGACGATGCCGATCTCGCCCTCGAAGTCCACCTGCCGCGATTCCGGCGGCAGCACGATCGCCGTGCCGTCTCCGATCACGGCGGTGGGCGGCTTGAAGAACAGCAGCGGTCTGGCGGGCACCGTGTTCCCGAGCTCGGCGGCGTGATCCCGGTAGTTTCGCCCGATCCCGATGATCTTCCCCGGTCGCGCCACGCTCACGAGCGCGCGAGCCCGGCTAACGCCCCGACGGCAGCGTCTAGCTCGTCCTCCGTGTTGTAGTAGTGAGGCGAGAACCGGAGCACGCTCGTGGCCCCCTTGTCGTCCATGTCCAGCACCCCTGACATCCGATCCGCGGAGCTCGCGTTGATGCCTCGCTGCCGCAGGCGCAGCTTGAGATCGGCGGCATCGCGACCCGCCACGTCGAGGGACACGATGGCGCACCGCTCCCGCCCGCGATCGAGCACCCGCACTCCCGGAATGTCCGCGAGCAGCTGGCGCAGCACGGCGGCGAGCCGATGGGCGCGCTCGCGGCCGACTGAACCCACGGCGAGGGCGTAGCGCGCCGCCGCCCCGAGGCCTGCTACCAGCGCGTAAGCGAACTCCCAGTTCTCGAACCGGCGCGCGCCGTCGGCGAGTCGAAAAGCGTCGGGGTCGGTCCAGTCCGCCCCCCGCATGTCGACGAAGAGGGGAAACGCCCCGCGCTCGAGCATCCGGTCGGACACATAGAGGAAGCCGATGCCACGCGGACCACGTAGGAACTTGCGTCCCGTGCCCGCCAGGAAATCGCAGCGCAGTGCGGCCACGTCCACGGCCAGCTGACCCACGGCCTGACAGGCGTCGATCAGGTACGGCACGCCCAGCTCGGCGCACACCTCGCCCACCGCCCTCGCGTCCTGCACCAACCCCGAGTTGGTCGGCACCCAGCTCAGCGCGACAAGGCGGGTGCGCGCGTGGCGCGCGAGCCGGCGCACGCTCTCCGGATCGACCCCGCCCTCGGGAAGGTCCTCCGCGCGCACCGTCTCGACGCCCGCGCGGCGAGCGAGCGAGAGGTACGTGAGTTGGTTGGAGGGATAGTCCGCACGCGTCGTGACGATGCGGTCGCCGGGACGGAAGTCGAAGGCGGACAGCGCCTGGCTGAAAGCGACCGTCGCATTCTCGACGATCGCCATGTTCCTGGCGGCCGCGCCCACCAGCCGGCCCAGCAGCTCGTACGTCTCCCCTACCTTGGGCTCGACCTCATCCTCTGCCTCGTAGCCCCCGATCGCCGCCTCGCGCTCGAGATGCGCCGT
>Ga0075436_100002768_pt1 | contig 12039 bp, 8 predicted proteins | sample RhiMethybrSRZTD5_FD_75303 | JGI IMG/M metagenome (GOLD analysis project Ga0075436, IMG submission 75303) | Populus rhizosphere microbial communities from Tennessee, USA - Rhizosphere MetaG P. TD hybrid SRZTD5 | ecosystem: Host-associated > Plants > Roots > Rhizosphere > Soil | place: USA... | reverse complement strand
GCTTCGTTGACAGCCGGCCACACGGCGCGCGCGCGGCGCGCGTCGAGTCCCTCGTACGCGCTGCGGTACTTCTGAAGCGCCAGTTCGACGTCGCCTTCGTCGTTGCCGATCGGTGAAACGGCCCGCGTGGAGATCGCGCTCGCAACCGGCGCCGCGTTGGATGGAGCACGCAGCTCCGATTCCGGCACCGGCTGACGCTGAGGGATCGGTGCGTCGACGACCGGCGGCGGTTGCGGCGCCGCGCGTGGTTCGGGCTCGGCCATCGACGGCGCAGGCCTCGCCCCCGGAAGCGGTCGCACCACAGGCGGCAGTTCCGTCGGGGCACTCGCGGGCATCGGACGCTCCACGTCGATCGGCGCGAGTTGGAGGTTACCGACACCGGCGGTCGCAACCGGCGCGGATGGCGGCGCTTCGGCGGTCGGGCCATCGATCGTCGCGGTGACGATGGGTTCGGGCGCACGCGTCTCGACCAGCCCCGTGATCGCGTTCAGCGGATACGACAGCAGCCGATGGTTGTCCTGCAGCCACGACGCGCCGAACACGAGGCCACCGAACACGGCGGCCGAAGCGAGCCACGGGCCGATGCGCTGCCGACGACGATTCCGGCGCGCGGCATCGAATTCGGACGTGATCACCACGAGGTCCGGCAGATTCGGATCGAGCTCGGCGACTTCGCCGATGGCCGCGGCCGCGTCCCGCAGCTTTCCGCGCGCGATGGCGGCGCGCGCCGCTTGAATCTTGCGCTCGACGCGGCGGCGCCGCGCACGCTGTTCGAATCTCGCGTAGCCGTCCGCGCTCACCAACGGACGCTCGGGCGGCGCGATGCTCGCCGCCGGTGGCGCATCGGGGGCGGTCTGGACGCCGGCCGATGCGATCGGTCCATCGGACAGGATTCGATCGCGCAGCGCCACGGCGGCAACGAAGTTCGGATCGATGTCCAAGGCGGCGGTCACTTCCGCCAGCGCCTGTTCCCTGTTGCCGGATTCGAGAGATGTTCGCGCGGCTGTCAGCCGCGCTTGAAGAGCTTGCCAGCGTTCTCGCGCTTCCACGCGTCAGCCGAGGTGCAAGACGAGTTCCAGATGAGGGGGTTGCAGGTCACCCGCGCTGCGCGATCTTCGCCCACGTGTCGCGCAACGACACGGTGCGATTGAAGACGAGCGCGCCCGGCCGTGAATCCGGATCCACGCAGAAGTATCCAATCCGTTCGAACTGCACGCGCGCGCCGACGCTCGAGTTGGCGACGCTCGGCTCCGCCTGGCTTCCGTTCAGCACTTCGAGTGAACGCGGATTCAGATTGTCGTGAAAGGTTTTTCCCTCGGGAACGTTTTCAGGATCCTCGACCGAGAACAGCCGGTCGTACAGCCGCACTTCAACCCGAACCGCATGCGCCGCCGACACCCAGTGCAGCGTCGCTTTCACGCGCCGGCCGTCGGGGGCGTCGCCGCCGCGTGTTGCGGAATCGTAAGTGCAGCGAAGCTCGACGATCTCGCCCTGGTCGTTTTTCACGACTTCGCGACAGGTGATGAAGTACGCGCAGCGCAGCCGCACTTCGCTGCCGGGCGACAGGCGGTAGAACTTCTTCGGCGGGTTCTCCATGAAGTCGTCGCGCTCGATGTAGAGCACGCGGGAGAACGGCACCTTGCGCGTGCCGGCCGAGGGATCCTCGGGGTTGTTGATGACGTCGACGTGCTCGACCTGCCCTTCGGGGTAATTCGTCAGCACCACCTTGAGCGGACGGAGCACCGTCATCACGCGCGGCGCGCGCTTGTTCAAGTCCTCGCGTACGCTGTGCTCGAGCTGGGCGACGTCGATCACGTTCTCCTTCTTCGCCACGCCGATGCGGTTGCAGAAGTCGCGGATCGACTCGGGCGTGTAGCCGCGCCGCCGCAGCCCCGCAAGCGTCGGCATCCGCGGATCGTCCCACCCCGCCACGTAGCGCTGCTCGACGAGCTGCAGCAGCTTGCGCTTGCTCATCACGGTGTAATTGAGATTGAGGCGCGCGAACTCGTACTGACGCGGCTTGTCGCCTTCGATGAGGCGGTCGACGAGCCAGTCGTACAGCGGACGGTGGTCTTCGAATTCCAGCGTGCAGATCGAATGCGTAATCCGCTCGATCGCGTCCGACAGCGGATGCGCGAAGTCGTACATCGGGTAGATGCACCACGCGTCGCCGGTGCGGTGGTGCGACGCGTGGCGGATCCGGTACAGCGTCGGGTCGCGCATGTTCAGGTTCGGCGACGCCATGTCGATCTTCGCGCGGAGCACGTGCGCGCCGTCGGGGAACTCTCCCGCCCGCATGCGCGTGAACAGATCGAGGTTCTCCTCGACCGTGCGATCGTGGTACGGACTGTTGCGACCGGGCTCGGTCAGCGTCCCGCGGTACTCGCGAATCTTGTCGGCGCTCAGGCTGTCGACGTACGCGTGTCCCTGCTTGATCAGCGCCACCGCGAACTGATAGAGGCGTTCGAAGTAGTCGGAGGCGTAGAGCTCGGCGTTCCACGCGAAGCCGAGCCACGCGACGTCTTCCTTGATGGCGTCGACGTACTCGACGTCTTCCTTCGTCGGATTCGTGTCGTCGAAGCGCAGGTTGCACGTGCCGCCGCGCTCTTCGGCGACGCCGAAGTTGAGGCAGATCGACTTCGCGTGGCCGATGTGCAGATATCCGTTCGGCTCGGGCGGAAAGCGCGTCGCGACGCGGCCGTGGTGCTTCCCCGCGGCCAGATCTTCGTCGACGATGGCGCGGATGAAATCAGTAGGCGCAGCAGCGGCGGCCGACCCGTGGTCGTCGGTCATGGTGTTTCTTTATTTTTGCACGAGAGTCGCAAGCCGCGCGAGCGACAGCTCTCCGGCGTGCGCCACGCGCAGATCGGCGCCGCTCAGATCGTGCAGCTCGGTGAGCCAATGAGGGATCGCGACGGTCGGCATGCCCGCGGCGCGAGCTGAGGCGATGCCCGGCGCAGAATCCTCTATCGCGATCGTCCTCGATGGATCGACGCGGAGCCGGCGCGCGGCTTCGAGGTAGACGTCGGGCGCCGGCTTGCGCCGCGCCACCTCGTCACCCGTCACGATCGCGCGGAACACCGAGCGCACGCCGATGCGATCCGCGGTGGTGACGACCCACCGCGCCGGCGCGGTCGACGCGATCGCGAGGGGCACGCCGGCCGAGTCGAGCTCCGCCAGCAGCTCGCGGATGCCGCGCATCGGCTCGCGCGGCACGAGCTCCTCGAACAGTCGACCGAGCTCCGCGTCGTAAGCGGCGCGCTCCGGTAACCGCGTCGTCCGCTCGCACAGCCGGCGATACCAGCCTTCCTCTTCTCCCTCGACGTACGTGCCGATCTGGGCGCACCACTCCTCGACCGTCAGCGCAGCGCCGCATCGTTCGTAGACGCGCCGATGCGACTCGAATCCCGGCGTCTCGCTGTCGATCAGCACGCCGTCGAAGTCGAACACCACCGCCGCGAACATTCCCACGTTCTCAATCGCCTGGACGCTCAAAGGGTCAAAGACTGGTGAGGACGGCGTCCTGCCGCACTGCTCGCACGATCGCCACCGTCACGGCCGCGCCGACGACGAGCTGAATCAGCGAGAGGGTCGTGTAGCCGCCGTGCAGAATCCAGAAGAGCTGCATCGCCTGCGGCTGCGGATCGCGCGGCACGAAATCGAGGCTGCGGCCGACGCGGACGATCATCGGCGTCATGAGATGAAGAACAACGGCGATGGCCAGCATCGCGGCGGCACCGTACCTCGCGCGGGCCGGCGCGGTGTTGCGCAGCAGCAGCACGACGGCGACGCCAATCGCGATCTGGGTGTAGTCCCAGATCTGGAAATAGAGGCGGTTCAGCTCCGACGACAGATAGCGCAGCAGCTCGCGCGCTTCCGCGGCGCCGAGCCGGTCGACGAGCTGCGCGAACGCCGGATTCGAGCGTGCGGCCAGCAGCCGATCGATCGTGTAGAAGTTCTCGGCCGCCACAATCGCCACGGCGATCGTCCCCATCACCCACGCGCCCATGAGCGCAAGCGCCCACCGCTGCTTCATCGCTCACCCTGCACCCTGCACCCTGCACCCTGCCACCCTGAACCCTGCCGCCCTAGTACGCCACCAGCAACCGGGCGGCGCGCTCAATCTGCGCCTCGCTCGGCAGATAGAACTCCTCGAGCGGCGGCGAATAGGGCACCGGCGTGTCGAGGGCGCCGACGATGCGGACGGGCGCGTCGAGGTATTCGAAGGCTTCTTCCTGCACCGTGGCCGCGATGCTCTCGCCGATGCCGCCGGTGCGCGAGTCTTCGTGAACGACGAGCACCCGATGACAGCGTCGCGCCAGCGACAGTATCGCGCGGCGGTCGAGCGGGACGAGGCTGCGCAGATCGAGGACGCTCGCGTGAATCGCGTCAGCCGCCAGCCGCTCGGCGACGCGCAGGCCGACGTGCACGAAGGCGCCATAAGAAATGATGGCCAGGTCGCCGCCGGAGCGCCGCAGCGCCGAACGACCGAGTGGAATCGGCGCTGGCGGGTCATCGCCGATGAGCTGCCTGATGCGCGGATCGCGATAGAGCGCGATGTGCTCGTAATACAACACGGGATCGGGATCCGCGACCGCCGCCGCCATGAGCGCCCGCGCGTCGTGCGGCGTCGACGGCACGACGATCTTCAGTCCCGCGGTCCGATAGAACCACGGCTCCGTGTTCTGCGAATGGTACGGGCCGGCGTGGCGGAGGCCGCCGAACGGCATTCGGACGACCATCGGTACGGCGCCGCCCCAGCGGTACCGGATTTTCGCCGCGTTGTTGACCAGCTGATTGAAGCCGGTCGCGACGAAGTCGTTGAACTGAATCTCGCCGATCGGCCGTTGCCCGGCGAGCGCCGCGCCGACGCAGACGCCGAGCACCGCGCCTTCCGCGAGAGGCGAGTTGATGAGGCGATCGCCGAACTCCTTCAACAGAGGGCGCAGCAGGAGGAATGCGTTGCCGTACGCGCCTCCGACGTCCTCGCCGTAGACGAACACACGCGGGTCGGCGCGCAGCGCATCGCCGACGCCGAGCGTCACAGCTTCGAGAAACGTTCGGCCTTTCGGATCGAACGGCGGAGCGTGCTCCGGTTCCTCGGCGTACTCTGATTCCTCTGCGTGAACTGCGTTTCCGGCGTCCCCTTCGTTTCGCAACCGGATCTCGGGATCCAACACTTCGACGTGGCGTCGCGGCGGTTCGTCCGCGAAGACGCCAGCGCCGGCCTGCGCCCCGTCGGGCCAGGGCGCGTCGATGACCGCCCGCGCCTGCGCTTCGACGATCGCCTCGGCTTCCCGCTTGAAGCGATCGAGATCGCGCGGCTCGACGATGCCCGCCGCTTCGAGCTTCACCGCGTAGGTGTCGATCGGATCGCGTGCGGCCCAGTATTCGTACAGCTCGCGGTTCGCGTATCCGTGCTCCGAGAGCGGCGCGTATTCCCACGACGGGTGCGGATCGCGGCCGAGGTACAACATGTCGTCGTGATGCGCATGGCCGCACATGCGCATCGAGACGGTCTCAATCAGCGTCGGCCCGTCGCCGGCGCGCGCGCGCTCGGCTGCCCAGGTGAACGCCGCGGCGATCGCGTCAGGATCGGTCCCGTCGATCGTGATGCCGGGCACGCCGTAGCCGGCGGCCTTGTCGGCGAAGACGCGGGCGGCGGTCTGTTCGGCGAGCGGCGTCGACAGCGCCGTCTGATTGTTTTCGAGGCAGAAGATCGCGGGCAATCTGCGCGCGGCGCACAGGTTGATCGCTTCGTGCCATTCGCCGAGCGACGATCCCCCTTCGCCGATGAACGAGATCGCCACGCGTCCGGATCCGTCGCGCGCGAACGCCATGGCCATGCCGGCAACCGTCAGCGTCGCCGTCGTGAGCGGCGCCGCCGGCGGCAGGATGCCCCAGCCGAAATCACCGATGTGCAGATCCTTACCATCGAGCGGCGCGCCGACCTTGCCCATCTGCGCGTTGAGGACCATGCGAACGGTATCCGGCGCCGATCGCATGGCGAGCGTCGCGCCGAGATCGCGGATGACGGGCCCGATGACGTCTCCGTTCCAGCGGCCGTCAGCTGCGCGGTAGGCCGCGCCGCGGCGCAGACGGATCGCCGCCGCGTAGATCGCTTCCTGGCCGAGCGATCGGAATCCTTTGCCCTGAAATCCGGCGCCGCCGTACTTGACCTCGCCCGTCGTGAAGAAGGTCTTGAGGCGATTGTCCGTCGCGCGCGTGAGCACCATCCCCCGGAGAATCTCGACGCGTTCTTCGCGGGTCAGCGACGCTTCGATGGCGGCGCGGCGCAGGAACCCGTCGCAGTCGTCGAGGAGCGCCGCGTGCGCCTGGCCGATTCGCCGTTCGACGCTCGTGCGCGGCGTCGTCTCGCCGAGGCCTGGCGGCACCTCGTGCGCCTGGAGGCGGCGCGCGAGCGCGCGGCGAAGCAGGGGCCGTACGGCGTCGATCTCGGCATCGGTGCGCGGCTCGCGCCCAGCCCGCGCCTCCTCGAACGCGTCGAGCGCGTCGGCGAGCGCGAACGGATGCCGTTCGGCGACGAACGCGCCGAACCGGCTCGCAATCCCCGTCAGCTTCTCGAGCTGCGCGCGGCTGGACATCCCGGAAAATCGTAGCAGTTTTTCAGATCACGCGAATGGCGCCCGACCGATCCACCGCGAGCTGCATGCCCGTTTCGAGCGACGCGAAGTCGGCGTCGGCGAGGGCGACGACCGGAAACGCCTTGCCGTACATCAGCTCGGCGACGATCGACGCGAGCGCGAAGAACGAATCGGTGCCGGTGGTGAGGATGGCGGCCGGCGCGGTGCCTGCACGGACCGACTCGAGGAGCACCGCCGTCGTCGTCGACGATCCTTTGCTGAACGGCACGGCGAGGATCCGGCCGGCCGCGCCGACGCCCTCCAGCGGGTGATGACGATCGATGATCGTTCCCGTCCTGAAGTCGTAGCCGCCCCAGAAGGACAGCGACTCGTCGGTGACGAGCGCTTCGCCGCGGGCGTCGCCCGCGACGATCGAGCGGCCGATGATCACGCGCGCTGCCATATCGAATCGTCTCGAACGACGCGCCCTTCGATCGCCGAGCGGACGCAGTCGGCCAGGCTGCCGAAGGTGACGCGCGATCCAAGCAGGCTCGGCGCGTAGTACGCGTACTTCGCCGAGTTCGTCATCAACGTTTTGATCTCGGGCGGCAGCATCGGCGACGCGAGGATGCACGTGTCGAGCGTGATCTCGACGCCGAAATCGACGAGGGGCGCCAGCACGCCGGCCTGCTCCGCCTCCTCTTTCATGACCCGGCTCGACGTGATGAGAAACCTCACGCGAGGGTGTGCGCGGCGTCCCACCACGAGCGGCGCGAGCCGTTTGAACTCCGCGAGCGAAAAATGCGGACTGCCGAGGATCACCATGTCCAGCTCACGACCGTCCGTCGTCGTCAGCTCCGCGCGCGCCGACTGCAGATCGCGCACGGTGATGTCGATCGCCTGCTCCGGGTCGCGCCCGTGAAATGCCGCCTCCACCGTCGGCGCCTCGGGCGTGATGCCGGCGATGTGAAACAGCGCGACGCGCCCGGACGAAGCGACGGCGGCGGCAAACGCTTTCAGATCGTCTTCGATCGGCGATACCGAGACGCCCTCGATGACCGGAACGCGATCCTCCGCCAGCTTTCCGACGAGGTGACCGAGCACGGGGAAGAACTGATCGTCCTGCTGCAGCGCAGCCGGTACGCCGGCGAGACGAAGCAGCAGCTGGCCGGCGCGGTTCTCCGTCAGGTGAAGACCGACGGCGGGAACGCGGCCGGTGATCGCGCAGCAGATGTCGAGGAGATCCGGATAACGTTCGGTCCGCGCGCCGATGACCGAATTGGCAAAGGCGATCGCGTTCGACTCGCCCCACGCAATCTGCTGACCGAACGACGGCCGCATCGCCGTTTGATACGGCGCGCAGGTCCACGTGGGCGCTGCGCCCATCTTTTCGTACGCGAGCATCTGGCGCGCGGCTTTCGCCGCCCATTCCGGCGACACCGCCCAGTTCTTCCACCCGCACTCGTCGACGCCGCTCACGTTGAGGCTCGTCGGAACCGCGACGCGCGCGCCGAGCGAGGCGAGGCGCTCCGCGAACTCGAGCGTCGCGTCGCCGAGATAGATGGCGCTGTCGATGTGGGCGTGCGAGATGTCCATCAGCTCGCGGGCCTGGTAGACGTCGGCCATGCGCACGAGAATCTGCATGGCGAACTGCGCGGCAGGACCGCGACGTCCGTCCAGCATCTCCCTGTCGCGATCGGAGAGGGTGAGCATTCTGATTTCGCCCTGCCCCATCATTTCTCAATCGCATGGGGAATCCACCCCCATGCGCTGACGCCCTCGCGCCGTAACGCTCGGGCGTATCCAGAACAGAACGTCACAGCGCTTCTCACTATAATCCGCGGCATGCGACGGATCCTTACTGCCCTGACTCTTCTCTCTGCGATCGCCGTACCTGCCGCACAGGCGCCGCCCCCCGTCACGGTGCTCAGACCGGCGCGCGTGTTCGACGGCGACGCGATGCACGAAGGGTGGTCGGTGCGCGTGCGCGGCGAACGCATCGAGGCGGTCGGTCCTGACGCGGCCGGCGATGCGGGCGCGAAGGTGATCGATCTGCCGGGCACGACGCTGATGCCAGGCCTCGTCGAGGGGCACTCGCACATCCTGCTCCACGCGTACAGCGAGACGTCGTGGACCGATCAGGTGTCGCACGAAGGGCTGGCGCTCCGCGTGGCGCGCGCCGTCAACCATCTCCACGCGACGCTGATGGCGGGGTTCACCACGGTGCGCGATCTCGGCACCGAAGGCGCGCAGTACGCCGACGTCGAATTGAAGCAGGCGGTGAATCAGGGCATCGTGCCCGGTCCGCGCGTGCTCGCGTCGACGAAAGCCATCGTCGCCACGGGCAGCTATCAACCGAAATTCGTGGCCGAGTGGAACGTCCCGCAGGGCGCCGAAGAAGCCGACGGCGTCGACGGCCTCACGCGAGTCGTGCGCGATCAGATCGGCAGAGGCGCCGACTGGATCAAGCTGTACGGCGATTATCGATGGGGACCGCTGCCGGGCGCGCATCCAACCTTCTCGCTCGACGAGATGAAGCTGGCGGTCGAAACGGCGAAGAGCGCCGGCGTCCCCGTGGCGGTGCACACGAGCACGCCCGAAGGCATGCGCCGTGCGACGCTCGCCGGCGCAGAGACGATCGAGCACGGCGACGGCGGCACCCCGGAAATCTTCAAGCTGATGGTCGAGCACCACGTCGCCTGGTGTCCGACGCTGACGGCCGGCGCCGGACCGTGGCCGCCTGCGGATCCGAACTCACCGGCCGCCACCCGCAAGCGCGCGACGTTCAAGGCCGGCCTCGAAGCCGGCGTCACGATCCTGAACGGCAGCGACGTCGGCACGTTTCCACACGGCGAGAACGCGCGAGAGCTGGAGGCGATGGTCGCCTACGGCATGCAGCCCGCGACGGCGCTGAAGAGCGCGACGTCGATCGCCGCGCGCGTGCTGCACATGGAGACTCAGATCGGCCAGGTGAAGCCGGGACTGTTCGCCGATCTCGCGGCGTTCGACGGCGACCCGACGAAGGACATCGGGGCGCTGCGCCGAGTCAGGTTCGTGATGAAGAGTGGGACGATTTATAAGCAATGAGAGCGGACGTCAGAGGTCAGAGGTCCGGGCCTCCGACCTCTGACCCCTGGACTCCGATCACGAACAGCCGCTCACACACGACCCGCGCGCGTCGAACTCCATCATGACGCCGCTCTTCGGCACGTGCACGATGATGCGACCGCGGTCTTCGTCGCCATGATCGTCGCCGCGTCCGCCGCGTTCGACCGCCGCAATGAATTGGGCCGTTCGCGACCCCGGCGTCACCACGCCTGCTGTCGTCGCGGCTTCGTTCACGTGAGACGGAATGACGGCGCGCGGCCTGACGAGCCGCGTCGTCGCGAACGCCGCTGCCTCGGGTCCGGTGGTGAAGAGATCGCCGATGTTGATGATCATCAGCGACGGCCGATAGAACTCTCGGATGATCGTGCCCATCTCGGCGGTCAACCCGGTGTCGCCGGTGAGGTACACCGACAACCCGTTGGTGAACTTCACGATGAAGCCGTTCGCCGGATCGAGGTACGCGGTCAGCCCATCGGTCGAGAGCTCGGTCTTGAGCGGCTCCGACAGCGTGGCGGCGGCGGCGCTGCTGTCGTGGTTCGCCGGCACGGTCGCGATCTCGACGGCGGGACCGCCGTTCGAGATCGATCGCATGCCGCTGATGCCGAGCAGCGCCGTGCACGCTGTCGATCGCGGGACCGTCATGCGGTTCGAGCCGATACCGGTCGCCAAAATGGGCGGCGGCGGGCACGCGGGCGTCGGAGCGCCGGTGATCGCCTGAATTTTCTTGCCGATGAAACTCGCGAGGTCTGGCGCCGCGACGACCGCCGCATTCTTCGCGGCCGCGATCTGCGGCGTCACTCCGAGGTGATCGCCGTGTCCGTGGCTGACCAGAATGACGTGCACGGCGCCAAGCCTTGAATCGGTCGCCGTCACGGTCGGCCCCGGATCGTACAGAATCCGAATGCCGGTTGGATCTTCGAACAGGACCGCGCGATCGAACGCCCCCAACTCGCCGGCGGTCTGACCGAGCGGTGTGAGCTTCACGGTCTGTGCGTGTGCGGCGCCGGCGCCGCAGGCGAAGCAGAGAGCTGCCACGATCCACTGAGGCAAACCCGTTCTCATGAATGCCTCCTTGCGCTGATGCTGAAGTTTTGTCAGCCCGATTGCGCGGGGCAGTTTAGATCGAACGCCGCTCTTCGGCGCTCGCTTTCATGAAGAAAACTGAAGTCTAGTAATTCAGCCAGTAGGACAGTTTGACCAGGAAGACATTCCGCGGGGTGACGCCGAAGATGTCTCGGACGTCGCGGCCGAACCGGAAGCCGCCGGGGACGGCGTCGTTCTCGCGCGCCTGCTGCCACACGACGAACAGCGTCGATCCCGGCTTGTATTCCCACCGCAGCACGTTGGTCGTGCGGAACGACTTCACGTTGAAGTCGGGATCCCCGTTCGCGTCCAGGTCGTACGCGTACGGCGAGTAGCGGACGCCGTAGTCGCGCCTGCGTCCGTTCGCGAGTTCCTTGAATCTGCTGTAGTCGCCGGCCGAGACGAACGGCTCCGCGTAGAGTTGAATCGAGAGGTTGGGCGTCATCGTGTAGTTCACGCGCTCGGTCAACGCCACCGTCGTCTGGTCGATGTGGGCGAACGCATAGTGATCGCGGGAGTCGGTGACCTTACCGACCCATTGCGAGTCGTTGACCGATCGGTTCAGGCGCGCGCCGCTCGTGATCGTGAGCGCCGACATCGGACGATACGTGACTTCGATCTCGTCGTCGGCGAACGACGAGCCGACGCCATTCCACCCGCGTCCACGGAAGTAATTGACGGACACGCGCCGCCGGTTGTCCGAGTTGAGCCAAGACCAGATAGTGGCGTAACCCTCGGTGAATCCCCCCGGACCGCCGCGGGTCAACCGGTCGTCGAAACCCATCGGCTGATGGTTGATGCCGCCGCCGGCGGACCAGTTGTTGATGAACGTCACGTTGCCGTTGACGTTCTCTCCGGCGAACAAGCGATCGCCCGAATAATTCCAGGTGGCCCACTGGTTGAAGTTGAGATTGCGATTGCGGAACCAGCGGTTCGGCGCGTCGCTGCGCACCTGGAACCAGTTCGCCATCCAACGCTCGTCGGCGCGGCGAAGGAATCCCACGTCGTTCAGCTCGAAGCCCGGCGATTTGAACCCGACCTGTGAATTGAACCGGACGCGCTGCCCGCCAATCTTGCTGACGCCGACGCGGCCGCTCGCGCCGGCGAGCGAGGTCGCCGCCTGATCGAGATGCAGCGCCGTCGCATCGGGACGCTGGAAATAGTGGCGGCTGTTCTCCTCGATGCCGTCGATGGCGTCGGCGCTGCCGCTCACGCTGCTGCCGGCAAGGTAACCGGTGACGCTGTAGCGCGACTTGAAGCGGAC
>Ga0075436_100002765_pt1 | contig 12043 bp, 8 predicted proteins | sample RhiMethybrSRZTD5_FD_75303 | JGI IMG/M metagenome (GOLD analysis project Ga0075436, IMG submission 75303) | Populus rhizosphere microbial communities from Tennessee, USA - Rhizosphere MetaG P. TD hybrid SRZTD5 | ecosystem: Host-associated > Plants > Roots > Rhizosphere > Soil | place: USA... | reverse complement strand
ATTATTGCAGTATCAAGATTATTGCTAGCAAATGTATTAAATAATATCTCTGTGTATTGGGTTGCTCTAGGAAAGAAATTGGCTCAGGTTGCATTATCATATGGTGGTAATGACATGGTTGGGACTGCATTTTCCGAGGAAATTTTCAAGGCTGCAGGCAAAGCCACGGGAATATCTGTCCAGGAGTTAGTTAACTTGATAACGGAAATTAAAAGAGAACCAGCTCAAAGAGATACGTTCTTTAAGATAATTAGAAAATTTAACTAGATATTAACACAAAGACCTTTTTATTGTAATATGAATATAAAATCAAGATCATGCTTTAGTTTTTCAAATGTATTCAAGGTACTTGCTTTTGTAATGAAGATGGAAATATATGTTTAGTGTAATTGTTTGCAAGATACTAACACTGTATTCAGTCTAAGTTACCTCTAGACAACAGAGCCCTGATATAGGAATGGGACCATAACAGACACTACGTTCTCCAGTGTTCTTATTACAATGCTAATGTTATGCAAAATGTAGTCGATCCACTGCTAGTATTCCTCTTTCCTTTGCTATTGCGAACATTTTTTTGATTGATTTCTTGCCTTTAACTCCCATATCAATGGTCATGCTATTCACGTACATTTTAATGAATCTGGTCATCACGTCCCTTGATTGTCCTCTACTATACCTCATTGCAAAATCTACCGCCGCATCAAGATTTTTTAGACTGTATAAGATTGAATTTCTAAAAGTTTTGTCGAATTGTCTGATCTGTTCTAATGTCATTGATTTGGTACTTGCTACATTAATTCCCAATGGCACAGGTAGTCCATTTGTTTGACTAGTCCACCACTCCCCCAAGTCTAGAACATTGTAAAGTTTTGAATTGTCATACGCAATCTGTGCTTCGTGAATTACTAGACCGGCATCTACTTTATCAGTTAGAACTTCATCAGGAATAGTCTGAAAAGATGTCTCTTTTTCCTTGAATTTTCCCAAAGCAAAATTTAGCAGTAAATTAGCAGATGTCATCTTACCCGGAATTGCAATTGTACACTTTCTTAATTCTGAATGTGATAGTTTCTTTTTAGAAATGACTATTGGCCCATACTCTAACCCAAAGCTTCCGCCGCTACGTAGTATAACATAGTTCTTCAAATAAGCATAAGCATGAGCTGAAACTGCAGTGACATCAAGTTCATGCTTTAAGGCGCGTCTGTTGAGAGTTTCAATGTCCTCTATGACATGTTTGATTCTAATATTCGGGGACTTTACCTTACCAGAAGCAATTCCATAGAACATAAAAGCATCGTCAGCATCTGGAGTATGACCTAATGTTATTTCCATTATTATGATGATGTTTTTAGGAAATAATATTTTATTTTTGTTGTGGATACGGTTTATAATACTCAAGGTTATATGGGATGAGATAGCATCGGCTTACCATTACAAAGTAAAAATAGCACTATGACCGATAGAATAGATAACAAGTATTGTGTTTTTAAATAAAATGTAAGGAACATTTAATAGTCCTCCAGCGAATTTTTTTCGCTTGAGTACATGCCAAAGTTCAAATCAACTCAGGATATTTTAAGGATTATTGGTAATAAGGAACAAATCCGTAATTTCGGTGTCATTGCTCACGTTGATCACGGCAAGACCACTATGAGTGATAGCCTCTTAGCTGCATCAGGTATTATTTCTCCTTCTGTTGCAGGTCAGGCTCTGGCACTTGATTCTATGAAGCTTGAACAAAATAGACAAATGACTATCCGTGGAGCTAACGTTACACTGTTTTATGAAAATGAAGGTAAGGAATATGTAATCAATATGATTGATACCCCAGGTCACATTGACTTTACAGGAAGGGTTACTCGTGCCCTTAGAGCAATTGATGGTGTAGTAGTTGTTTCTGATTCTGTTGAAGGGATTATGACTCAGACTGAGACGGTGACAAGACAAGCACTTGAAGAACGTGTTAGACCAGTTCTATATATTAACAAAATCGATAGACTGGTAAAAGAACTAAGATTGGATCCACAATCAATGCAAAAATGGCTTTCAAATATAATTGCCGAATTCAACCGGCTTATTGATATTTATGCTGAACCAGAACTCAAAGAAAAATGGAAAGTTAGCCTACAGGGAAATAGTGTTGCATTCGGTTCTGCAAAAGATAGATGGGGGTTTAATTTCAAAGTTGCTCAGAAGAAAGGAATTAGTTTCAAGGATGTTTATGATGCTTACACTTCCACAGATCCTGATGCTATAAAGTCACTCGCAGATAGATCACCATTGCATGAGGCAGTTTTGGGAATGGTTGTACAACATCATCCGCCACCCCATGTAGCCCAGAGATACAGGATCCCCAAGATCTGGCCTGGAGATTTAGATTCGGACATTGGAAAATCGCTTTTAGCATGTAATGAAAAAGGTCCGGCAGTGATGATGGTTACAACAATCAATGTTGATCCACAGGCCGGTAGAGTTGCAACCGGCAGACTTTTCTCTGGTACTATCAAAGATGGTGATGAAGTATACTTGATTGATGCAAAAAGACCAGGAAAGGTTCAGTCGGTAAACATCTACATGGGCAATACCAGAGAAGTAGTAAGCATGTTACCTGCAGGTAATATTCCTGCCTTGCTTGGACTTGATTATGCTGTTGCAGGTGAAACAATTTCGACTGTCAAAAACATTCCAGCATTTGAATCGATCAAATATGTTTCAGAACCAGTAGTTACAATAGCAGTAGAACCAAAGCATCCAAAAGACCTACCTAAACTTGTTGAAGCATTACGCAGAATTACTGTAGAAGATCCTAATCTCATTGTCAAGATTAACGAGGAAACAGGTGAGACCCTGATGGCTGGCATGGGTGTATTGCATCTTGAAATTGCTACATCACTTTTGCAGGAAGCAGGCCTTAATATTACCACTAGCCAACCGTTGATCAACTATAGAGAAACTATTCGTACGAAAGCAGGCCCAGTCATGAGTAAGTCGCCTAATAGGCATAATAAAATTTTCATGCGTGTAGAGCTTCTTGGTGAAGATATAATCGAGATGATAAAGACTGGCCATATTAAGGAAGATATGGACAAGAAGGAAATGGCAAGGATTCTCAGAGAGAAAGGCTGGAATGCAGATGAAGCAAAAAATGTTGCTGCAATAGATGTAGGTGGTAATATCCTAATTGATGAAACAAAGGGAGTCCAATTTATACAAGAATCGATGGACTCGATCAGATCAGGTTTTGACGATGTAGTCCATTCAGGCCCAATTGCTCATGAATCTGTAAGGGGTTTAAAATTTATTTTACATCATTTTGTCCCACATGAGGATCCAGCTCATAGGGGTCTAGCACAACTAATGCCTGCAGCAAGGAGATCCATGTTAGGCTCAATGCTGGTTGCAAATTCAGTTTTGCTTGAACCTATACTTGGTATAGAGATTAAATGTCCGCAGGAACAAATTGGCACTGTCGCTGGCGTATTGTCATCTAAGAGGGGTAAGTTACTGAATGTAGAACAAAAAGGTTTAATCTCAATTATACAAGGTGAAATACCAGCTTCAGAGACATTTGACCTATCTGAAGTTATGCGTGGAGGAACTGCTGGTAAAGCCATGTGGAATACATATTTTAAGACGTGGCAACCTGTTCCACAATCAATATTCAGAAGTTTGGTTACAGACATAAGAAAGAGAAAAGGTTTAAATCCAGAACCACCAAGCTATGATGAATTTATAGACAAGGAATAAAAATACTCCTTTTTTGATTTGTTTGTATTGCTAAAGACATTTTTTAATAATGCCAGAGAAAACGTTAGATCTTTAACACAACAATGGCAAGACGCATTTATTATACAATATGTAGTTATAGATCGATATACTTCTCCATTACGTAATCTGTAATGTCTTCAATTCTCTAAATTCACATCTACCTCCTTTAGGATAAGTGAGTGATCTAGATGTCTAAACTTTCTAATAACTTGGTTTTCTGGTACCATTGTTGGTTTTCCTTTAAATTTTCTCATATCGTGTATTGTTAAATTGGTAAACAAAAAGTGTTATAAACAAATACTTGTTCTAACTTGTATGAAACTTGACCTACCAAGATATACTGAAAGATTTGGAGCCATAAGCCTCCATGGAGTCCAACGTGTATATGAATTGGATTCAGGATTTAATGATGGTAGGACAACATCTGAAACTATAAGAAGTATTGGAAATGAGGAGATTTCTGAAATTGAAAGGAAAATAGCTATTGTTATACCTATTAAAGGAGAGCGTTTGAAGTTACTTGAAGGAGTATTGAGTGGAATCCCTCATGATTGCTTGACAATTATCGTATCTAATAGTCCAAGACAACCTGTGGACAGATACAAATTGGAAAAAGAGGCGCTTGAACAATTTAATAGATTTGTAGGAAAAAATGCGTTAATATTGCATCAAAAGGATCCTGGATTATATGATGCACTAAAGGAAGTCGATTATACCAGTATATTTGCTCCTGATGACACGGTCAGAAATGGTAAAGCCGAAGGAATGATGATTGGAATGCTACTTGCAAAGATGGCAGGAAAAGAATATGTCGGATTTATTGATGCGGACAATTATGTGCCTGGAGCCGTAAACGAATATGTAAAAATATTTGCATCAGGAATTGCGATGTCTAATACTCCTTATACAATGATTCGTATATCGTGGATTTACAAGCCGAAAGTTTCAGAGAGTGGCGTATATTTTTCAAAATGGGGGAGAGTATCTGAAGTAACAAATCAATATCTTAATTCCTTAATATCGTATTACACTGGCTTTGAGACTGAAATTATGCGCACGGGAAATTCGGGCGAGCATTGCATGTCGATGAAACTAGCAGAGCTTTTAACTTATTCACCAGGTTTTTCGGTAGAAACATATGAAATTGTAAACATACTAGAAGAATTTGGGGGAATCGTACCGACTGAAAATCAGGAAGCCATGGACAAGGGAGTCGAAGTGATGCAGGTGGAAACACGTAATCCACATTTTCATGAAGAAAAGGGAGACCTTCATTTAAAAGAAATGTTTAACGGATCCCTTGGTTGCGTTTACTATAGCAAGATTTGTCCTCCAAGATTAAAAGAGAAGGTGATTGAGGAGCTGCATGGAAGAAGCATATTAGATGAAGGTGAAGAACCATCTGTATTACAGAAAATTAGTCCCTTTAAAAATATAGATACACATCAATTTGCAAATGTTCTCCATAATCGAGCAACAAGCTTTGTTCATTCTGGCTAGAAAAAACCAAAAAAGGAATTGGCATTTATTCAATGCTCAACCATCCGTGTTGTGTATAGTAGTCTAAAGACTTGTTGCCTTCATCGTGACTATCATGAATTACCACCTACACATAGACGATGATAGTTAACTCCATGTTGAAGGAATTCGAATAGTCATATGAAGAAAAAAGGGCAAATCATATCATCAATAAATGCAGCTGTAAAGGAAATCACAAGCCCTTCGAACACTTGTCGGGTTATGTTTTTTTTGGTAAGGATAATGATGGTAATAGTTCTATCCTTTTTTCATTCTAATGGTTATATTATGTTATTTCATGACCTATTAACAAAGTATTTTACAACAAATCGATGTATTAATTATTACTAATTGCCCTAATTGGCGTCCTTTTCGTAATGTGTTGGAATTAAGGAAATTGTTTTGTATATACATTCTATGAGTAACCTCCCCACCTGCCTGCATGTATGCTAACATCTGCAACAACAAGGAAGACAGATTTAATAGCAGATTTGAAGCAAAAAGATGCTATAACAGTAGTAGTGGTGTTAAATTATCGATATTTCTATGACGAAATGGACAATACATCCTGTAATACTCACCGAGTCTAAATTCAACTTTGATGGAATCTGAATTATTGTCAAAGCTCCCATGTATAATGCTTTTAAGTCATTATGACTAAATCTATTGTGATCTGTAGATTGAGATGGCATCCTATCGTTCAAGATGGGAAAATCTGCTCTTCATAAAATTTGGAGAAGATACAACAATATGTGTGGAATAGTAGGTATTTTAAGTAAGAAAGGTGAAAATGTTGTACCACTTATCGAGCCTATGCTTTCTTGTATGGTAAATCGTGGTCCTGATGGAGCAGGAATAGCAGCCAACGACTTTATCATACAGTCAGACTCACTTGAGAATCTTAGATATCATAAACTTTCTGGAAGTAGTGCTTTGGGACACTTAAGACTTGCAATAGTAGGTGGCACTTGCGGACAGCAGCCATTTCGTAGCTGCGATCATAGATTGACTATAGAACACAATGGTGAGATTTACAATTACAAAAAAATTCGAAAAAGATTAGCTAAATGCCACAAATTCGATACCCAAACAGACAGTGAAGTTATTGTTCACTTATTAGAAGATCATCTTATCAAAAGCAATGATTTACTTTATGCAATTAAAAAAACTGTTGCTGAACTTGATGGTGTTTATGGTCTTGTTATCAAAGACGAAGTAACAGGAACGATAGCTTTGGTTAGAGATAAGATGGGTGTAAGACAGATTTACTATGGCGAAACTAATAGTTTTATCGCTTTTGCATCCGAACGAAAAGCACTTTGGAAAGTAGGAATAAAAGAGCCTACAAAATGTGTCTTGCCCGGACATACGATAATTATCACGTCAAATGGCTTATTGCAAGAATTCAAAGTAGCTCATCCTCCAATACATTCCATGAAAATAGCTTATAAAACAATGGCTTCAGCTATTAGCGCATACGAAAAAGCATTAGTTTCATCGATGAAAAAGCGTACGCAGGACTTCGATAGAATTGGAATAATTTTCTCTGGTGGAATTGATAGTGTAATTATCGCTTGGCTCGCAAAGAAAATGGTGCGTGAAGTTATTTGTTATACCGGCGGTATTCAAGATTCTAGTGATATTGTTTTTGCACGACAGATAGCAAAGAAGCTCAAACTTAAACTAAGAGTTAATGAACTCACTCATGATGAAGTAGAACAAATAATTCCAGAGGTTCTCAATGTGATTGAGGATACAAATGCTGGACAGGTGGAGGTTGCAGTTCCAGTATATGCTGCAATAAAGCTTGCACATGATGACGGGATTAAGGTAATGTTCACTGGACAAGGGGCAGACGAGCTTTTTGGAGGATATTCCTGGTATACCAAAGTAGTAGAAAAGGAAGGGTATCAAAAATTACGAGAGCATATGACTGAGGATTTGCTTTTACTTTACAGAGAGACTCTTGAAAGAGAAGATAAAATCGCAATGTCGCATAGTATTGAGATGCGTGAACCCTTTCTTGACATGGAAGTAATCAGAGTTTCAATGCAGATGGATATGAAATTGAATGTAAAATCCAAGGATGACTCCTTTGGCAAACATGTACATAGAAGACTTGCTCAGAAACTAGGCATTCCAAGAAATATAGCATATCGTATGAAGGAAGCGGCACAGCATGGCTCAGGTATGCATAATGTATTTGATGCAATAGCTACAAAACATGGATTTGATGAATCTACCATGCCTACAAGGTATCTTGACGTCCTTAGATCGCGTGAAAAGATAGGTAGCTCGCAAAGATATGGCTATCTATTTGAAAACGAAAAAATGTGGATCGCGGAGCCACATGTACAGATGTATTTGGATAGTATTTCAAAAACGTTACCAACATTCGAGCAAAATTTGATCCCAAAATTAACTAAAAGAGAAGAAAGATTACATTGACTTGCAAGCATAAGACCTTGCTTGGATTACACGTGCAATAAGAAATGGTGTAATTAACAAAACTGGAATACTTATTGCAATGAACAATGTTTGAAATGGTGCAAGAACTGTAAACGTCGCTTCTGCACCAAACCCTAGGAGCGTAGAAAATAAACTGCCTGCACATGTGGGGCAACCCACAAATAGTCCACCTATTGCCCCCACACTTCCAATAAATGAGGTCTTTTTTGCACTTTGCATTTTCGCTAATTTGAAAGCATAAAGATTTAAAGAAATATTGAATCCAACAGACACAGATAGAATAACTGCTAAAATGATGTTGATTGGTATTAACAAGATCAAGAAATGATCCGTAAGATATACTGTATACATAGGAACGTAACCTGGAAGTTTGCAGCATGAAATCACAGTAACTGATGGAACTACAATGCCCTGCTCGGTGAATGAAACATCACCTTTATAAATAAATATCTGGGATAGAAATCCAAAAAAAATACCATAGCACGCTGCAGATATTGCCATAACTTTCCAATATTTTTTATCTGAGAATGCTTCTGTAATATAATACATTAACCTGTTCTTATTTGGAATTCGCAGTTGTTCTGCTTTGAAAATTTTGTATACTCCATATCCAATTGAAATAATTGATAAGATGGTGATCACGAAAATAACATTTCCAAGGTTCTTGAGCTGTGATGCAATCACGACTGGTTGTTGTTCTTTTGAAGGAAAGGTTAACTGTGAGTAAATCACAAAGGCTATAACTAAAGACAATAAGCCAATGATAGCGATTCTAAGTCCACTGTTACGCAAGTTTACCCAATTATCTAAATGAGTCATACTTAGCAGATAACAATAGTTCCAATCGGAAATTAAATTTTATCATTTGGGTTTTTCCTACAAAATAATAATCTACATTGTCGCAATAATATATAAAGACACATATGTTACAATGGGCTTTGTCGAAAGCATCTACTCTTGATAAGACAAAAGATATGTAATGTCGCCATACTAGTATACCGGAATCGAGAATAATCATTCAGATGCATCGCCTACAATATGCATAGCGTGACTAATCTTTTCTTATTGTTAATGATTTCTACTGAGCCGTTACAGTGGTATTCTAGTATGTTTTAGGATACAGACTATAGCATCGGCAAGTCTAATATACCTTGATTCTTTCAATACATAATTGGTAATATACTCTTACAAAGCTTTGATGCGATAGAGGAATTATGGTTTCTACTGAACCGTTATAGTCAGCTATTTGTTCTAATAATAAGATACAATACACTTTAGAGTTAGTATAGTCTTAGGATCGGTGGAATAATAGAATGGATTTTATTTGATTAATTTGTACCAAACAATCTTCATCTTGTAATTAAAATCTGAATTTGTTAAAACCGCTAAAGATACAATAAGAGTATGGAAATAAGATTATAATGAAAACAATGATTTTTATACATCAACTAATCTGATGACAAACCTTAATTCTTAGCAATGTATATCCACATCTACATGCCTAATGCTTTTCCAGAAGAAGACGAAGAGTATGTACAAGTGAAAATAAGCCATGTTGGTTGGATCGATCAGTTGGGCTTAGAAGGCATTGTTATTCTGAAGGCATTCGATGGAAAAGAATTTCCGATGCGTGCTTTTTCAGGTGAAGTTGCCAGACACATCTCACGATTTCAAGAAGGTGATAAAAATACTATACCGACTATCTACAATCTCGTTGAAGAGATAGCGGTTATGCAAGACTTATTGCTCATGGAAGTTAGAGTTTACCAAAGCGGTTCTGTTCTACGTGCAAATCTATATTTCAAAAGCAGAAAGGAATATTTAGTATTAAGAAATTATCGCGCATCAGATTCTATCGCGTTAGCAGCGTATTATGATGCACCAATCAAAATAAGGAAGAATTTATTTGAAGAAGCAATCGAACAATGATTACCATCTAGGTTAGTATTTCTATAAGTTTATCTTGTGTTGTCGCGTTTTTAACTTCCATCGCGATTCTTCGACCAACACCAATAGTATGACCAAAGTAGTATTTTGAATAAGGGCTTGTAGTTGTCATAATCGGATTACCTGGAACTCTCAGCGACACATCATATACCACTAAATTCAAATCTAATGTGACAATACTTTGTAATGAAATTGGTCCGATGATTCCTGGAGGATATTCTCCCTTAACTATTGCAGTAAACTTGTCTCCTATTTCAAATACTTTTTCAAGTAATGACTCACGTATGCTTGCCGGAGTATGGCCTACCTCAATATTCTGTATTTCGATATCAATTTCAAGTTGTTGTCTGGCCGTTAATGAGGTGGTAAAGTCATGTAGGTTAGTTTGCAATCTTCTTTCTATCCCCAGAAACTCTGTTTCGCCTGTTAATGGAGAATGAAAAAAGTTAAAGTTAAAGTAAGTCCCAACTATATATTCCTCTATGACAGCAGAGTTAAGATCTTCTTCTTTAATGAGCCCTTGTTCAACCTTTAACTTTGCCTTTCTCTTGTAATCCTCATACGATGATACAATGAAAAATGCCCTCTCTAATTTGCGCTTTGCTTCCTGAACTTTGACTAGTGCTGGACCATCGATCTCAGAAGGGTTTTTGTAAATCCTTGGATGTCTGATATTTGCCTTTTCAAGAAGATAGTACTGGTTTCTTATTGTATTGCGTTCCTCAGCTCTCAAGAGCAGTCTGTTTCCAAAAATAGGAATCTGCAGATTATTTTCAATATTGTCATACCCAAGATAAGCAGTAAGGGCGCGATGAGTAATCATTATAGTATTCAATTGCTGCAATTTTTTTTGATTTTCACTGCTCATAATATCGGAGAACCGATCAAGTAAAATGATTTCATCAGTAAGCCGTTTGAATCGCTGATATGGAATTTCTCGACCCTTCTGGCATATACAAAGGGTCCTTATATTTTCATCTTTAGCACCATCCATAATATCTAATGCTGAATGGCTTCCTATTGTACCAATGGTAATGTTCTCCAAATCATATTGATTGACAATATTTGTAACCTGCTGTCTACTAATCATTCTTCACAGTATGACCTCACAAATGGGTTTCTAGAGAAAAATTATATCACCAAGATTTATTTATCTATTTTTTGCTCTTGTCAATTTCTGTCTCAATAGAAGTTCTAAGCTCTTCATCGTTTTTGGTTGAATAATCAATTCCCAGTGTATCAGCTATTGATTCAAGCTTTTCTCTATCGACATTCGTTGTATTATGGCTTTTAATTTGTTGAATCTCTTTTTTTGCTTCGATTCTGGATTTTTCATATTCTGTGGATGCCTTGCCGAGAGATCTGGCAAGCTCCGGGATTTTCTTTACACCCAAGAACAGTACCGCAATTATGACTACAATAATTATCACTTCGGCGCTATTAACAATCCCCAACACGAGGCTCGTTAACTCAAACATTTATAGATTAATCCAAACATTAATAATTTAAGTGTTGATTTAATAGGGTTGTAACCCTTTAACATATTATTATCCCCTTTTCCCTTCTGTAATTAGCATAATATCTACGTCACAATCAGATAAAATAATAAACTATATATTTGAAAAAATGTAATTTGTAGCACAAACCAATCTATATTTATCAGGTTACTAGAACCATAAACCTGTAATCTTTAGTATTACCGGTTATGAAAATGCTCCCTAGAATGTCAAGATTTATGACCTCGTTTTGATTATCTAAGCTTTTCATTAACGAAAATCCTCTAGAGCCTTTACCTCTCCGATTTGTTCTCCAATAGTCTGAATAGCTTTTACATCTTGTTCTATTAGTTTGTTTAGATAGACAAGGCTTTACAAGAAGCAAAAATTACCGTACTCGATTGCAAAATCTACTTGGATATGGATGAAGTTATATTTCGGATTGTCCACTTTGAAATATGGGCGATAAAAAGTCAATTTCGGCTCTAGTTAGCGGTGGTGAAGCCAGTGCCGGCCCACCACTTGGACCAGCATTAGGTCCCATAGGTGTGAATGTATTACAAGTTGTAAATATGATCAATGAGAAAACTAAGGACTTTCCAGGAATGAAGGTTCCTGTCAAAGTGGAAGTTGATTCTGAGACTAAGAAATTTACCGTTGTAGTCGGAATTCCTCCAACAGCAGCTTTAGTTGCCAAAGAAGCGAATATAACAAAAGGCTCTGGTAATTCAGGCGTAAACTATGTAGGAGATATAACTATGGATAGTGCTGTTAAAATTGCGAAAATGAAAATTGAAAATTCATATGCGAAGGATATAAAGGGCGTAGTAAAAGAGATAATA
>Ga0075436_100002759_pt1 | contig 12062 bp, 5 predicted proteins | sample RhiMethybrSRZTD5_FD_75303 | JGI IMG/M metagenome (GOLD analysis project Ga0075436, IMG submission 75303) | Populus rhizosphere microbial communities from Tennessee, USA - Rhizosphere MetaG P. TD hybrid SRZTD5 | ecosystem: Host-associated > Plants > Roots > Rhizosphere > Soil | place: USA... | reverse complement strand
GATCGCTCGGCGCGATCGCGATGTCGCCGATCGAGAGGTCGCTGCCGGACTGATCGAACACCGGGTCCCAGGTGACGCCGTTGTCGCGGCTGCGGAACACGCCGCCGCTCGCGGTGCCCACGAAGATGATCCGCGGGTCGTCGGCGACGGCCTCGATGTCATCGACACGGCCGCCGAACGATGCCGGCCCGATCGCGCGCCACGCGGTGTCGGGCCACGCCGCCTGGGCCGCGAGCGGGCCCGACCATATGCCTAACACAACAACGGTGCCGGCTACGACCGCCGGCACCCGGATGCGAAAATGGATCATTGGTGGAACGTGCCTCCTTTGGGCAGTCCGTCCGTGAGCGGCTCGAGCGGCCGAACCTCGATGGCGCCCGTCGTGGCCGGGTCGCCATCCGTACCCGGGTTGCCGCCCTTGATGATGGAGCGCGGCTTCCCGTTGATCTGCCAGCTGTACACGTACCGGCCTTCAGTGAGCGGAAGATTCACGACCCACTTGTCGCCGTCGCGAGTAGCCGGCACCGAGTCCAGCGTGAAGTCGCCCACGATCGCGACCGAGGTGTCGCCCGCCGCTTGCGACACCGGCAGCTCGAGGCGCACGTGCTGGCCCCAGTGCCGCTGCAGCAGCAGGTGGTGCTTCGGATCGACGTGCACCGCGACCACCGAATCCGATCGGCCGAGGGCCACGGTATCGGCGCGAGTCGTTAGGCGGATCTTTTGGTGAATCGTGCCGCCGTCCGCCAGAGTGAGCGCGATGTCCAACGGAAGGTCGAACGGCGGTGTCGCCTGAACCTGCGAGACGATCAGCCGGTGGCCGCTCACTTCGGCGCGGACGTCGGGGACGACTTTTTCGCTGAACCACGGCATCGCGAACGACGTCAGGTCCCGCTTCGCCGCGTGCGACATCGCGGCGATCAGCTCCTGATACCCGGCCGTCTTGCCGTCGGCTTGGCGCTGCACGTACTCGCGAATGCCGCGATCGAACGCGCTGTCGCCCAGCATCTCGTCGAACATGTGGAAAATCCACGCGCCCTTCGAGTAGTGCACGCTCCCGTTGTCGGGGTTGCCGAGGATGCTGATGCGATCCTCGGAGCCGAGCATGTAGCCGTTGCGGAGGCGACTCCAGTAGTCCTGCTCGACGGAGTCGCCGTACATCGCGCGCAGCATCACCGACTCGGCGAACGTGGCCCAACCTTCGCGGAGCATGTTGGCGGCGGGTCCGGTCGCGTTCATGGTCCAGGCGTGCGACACTTCGTGCGCGAACACGAACGACGGGCCACGAATGCCTAACTCGACCAACACGTCCGCCTTGTTCCCCGAGATGACGGCATCGGTCATGCGCACCATGAAACCGCGCGGCCCGAGGCCGCGATCTTCGACCGCCGCGATGTACGGCGGGTGCGGGCCGCCGAAGCGGGCGTTGAGCACGCTGTCGATCGGGCGCAGCGCCTTCGCGAGCGAGTCGTGCGAGAAATGGAATGCCGGCGTGGTGAACGTCACGAACTGCACACCGCGCACATCGGTGCTCACGGGGCGCCAGTCGCGATCGTAGATCAGACTCAACAGCCAGGTGGGGTACGTGCTCTGACCGATCACCGTACGCACGCCGCCCGCAACGGTGTCGTGCTGCGGCAGCGTGGTGGTCAAATAGTATTCGGCCGGCAGGTGCACGGTCATGGTGGCCGGGCCAAGGTCGTTGGCGCTGTTGTAGTCGAAGAACGGATGCCAGGCGTCGGTGTTGTGGAACGCACCGTATGTGGGCGTCGAGTCGGCGGCAGCCGCCGCGACCTCATGCGATGGTCGGCTGCCGTCGCGCAGCCAATACGACATCGTGAGTTGGGCGTGGTCGCGCCTGGGCGCCGCCACCCACAGGACGCCACCGCCTAACGACCAGGCAACCGAGTCGCCGTCGACGTGGAGCCGGGTAATGCGCACCTCGTTGTTGAGCCGCATCGCCAACCCATACGCGCTGCCGACAACGATGGAGATCGTGTCCTCGACGTGGATGTCGCGACCCGGTGCGAGCTCGACGTGCATCACCTGGCCGTGCAGGTAGTCGAGCGAATCGATCGGCACTTGCCGCGCGATGTACCAACCGGGCGTCCCCTCGAGCGCTTCGTAGTATCCCGAGAAATGGCGCACGAGGTTGGCTTCGTCGCCGCCGTTGCCCGCTTTCACCGTGCCGGTGAGGAGCAGCACCGCGCGGTGATCATTCCGCCAGACCACGCGACGTGTGTTCGCTTCCCGGGCCATCTTGCGCTGCACCGCCGCGTGCATCACGGCGCGGCTCAGCGAGTCGGGGTCGACACTGTCGAACGCCGCGAGCGAATTACCGACGAACGCATTCAAGAACAGGGCGGCGAGCGAATCCGGAGTCGGAGCGGTGGCCGCGCCAGCCCGCATGGGCTGGGGCGGCCCCACCGTGGGCCGCGGGCGGCAGGCGCCTAACGTGAGCACGGCCGCCGCGACCGCCGTCCATCGCGCGGATCGCATGGCGTCAGTGCGCCTCCGGCAGCTGCTGCGTGACGTGCCCGTCCGCGTCCAGGAACTGGAGGGACGGCGTTCCTAACGAATCGACCATCAGCTTGATGCGCGGATGCCCCTGGCGGTCGGCGAGCATCACGATCGACTCCTGCGCCGTTCCCTTCCCGATGTACGCGCGCGAGATGCTGCCGAACGCGCCCTTGGCGATCATCTTCTTGCGGAAGGCCTCGAAGCGCTTCGCTTTGTCCGGCCCATCCGGCAGCTTCCGGTACACCATGGCGCTCTCGGCGAACTCCTGGATCGGCACGTTAGGCCGGTCCTGGATGTCCAGGCCGGCCTCGCGCTGACCGTTCTGATCGTGGTACGAGAGCGTGACTGTTTCGTCCTGGTTGTACTGGTCGAACGTCAATCCGGCGCCCGCGGCATAGCCATCGGCCGTTTTCCTTCCGTTGAACGTCAGGCCGCCGTCCTCGTTGCCTTCATCGTTGAAGAAGATGACGCCGGCGCCGCGGCCGCCGTCGCCCGAGCGCAGCGGATACGATTTACCGCCGATGACCGGGTCGGGCAGCTTGTCGTGACCGGACAGCGTCATGCGCAAGCGGCCGTCGGCTTCGACGATGTTGATCCGCTGGACGTCGATCGTGTCGAACTTCGCGTTGCGCGACTGGCGGAACGCCACGATGGAGAGCACGATCACCAGCGACGTGGCGCCGTACGCATACCCTTTCAAGAACCGCAGATCGCCGGCCATGGGGACTCCGCCGTGAAGGTCAAATGCCTAACGGAACGAGCGACGAGGCTCAGCGGTAGTGCCAGGACTCGGTGCGCGCGCCCGCTGGAGCGTTCCGGGCGATCTGCGCGGCCATCGCACGCAGCATGACGCCGGTCGTCGTTGGGCGAATGCCGTGGCCCTTCATCGGCCGCCCGTACTCGAATGTGGCCTCGGCGCGCGGGTTGCTGGCCGTGTCGAGGAACGCCTGCGCCTTGTACACGGCCATGTTCAAGTAAAAGTTGTCCATGTCGCCGGCGTAGAAGTGCATCTTGCCGACGAGCTGGGGGCCGATGGTGGACCAGTGCGCCTGCATGTACGCGGTGAGATCAAAGCCGTGGTTGCGCATGTAGGTCGCGACACTATGATCGATCACACCCGTGGCCTTGTCCCACAGCGGCTTGGGATAGCCGTCGTCGCCCACCGGCCCGTACACGGCCTCCCACGCTTCTTGCTGCTCGGCCGACCGGCCGTGTGAGCCGAGGACCGCTTCGAGCTGGCTCAGTTGCCGCTCGGTGATGAGCACCTGCCCATCGGTGCTGCGGAACATCGGCCGCTCGGGGAGCACCCATTTCGCGTTAGGCGGCGTGAAGGCGTTCGCGTCCTTGTAGATGTCGATGAGCGCCCACTGATGAAAGTCGATCGGATCGGGATAGTAAATCCAGGCGCCGCCGAAAAAATCAGGGTGGTAGAGCTGGAGGGCGGCTGATTCCCAACCGCCGGTCGAGCCGCCCGAGAGCACGCGCGCGTACGGCTCCTTGATGATTCGGAAGTGCGATTCGATGTACGGAATGAGCTCGGTCATGATGGCGTCGCCGTACGGGCCATCGTTCGCCGAGTTGACGGCATACGAGTCGTCGAAATAGGGCGTGGGATGCAGGAACGTCACCATCAGCATCCGCGGGAAATCGTCGGACGTCCAATCCTGATAAAGCCGGTAGCCTTCGACGCGCCGCAGATTCACGACCCACGCGCGATGCCCAACGACGTTGGAGTCGGCGGGTTCGACCGCCTCTTCCTGGAAGTGATACGGCGGGGCGAGGCTGAAGTGATCCTGTTCGTAATCCACCGGATACGAGACATCGGGGTGCTCATCGTAGCCCTTGGGCAGGAGAACCACCGCGCCCAAATACATCGGGTGACCCCAGAATTTCGTGAGGAGCGGGCTTTGGATCTTGATGTGTTTGATCCACTTGGTGTCGGCGGGCACCTGCACGGGCGGAAGCACCTTGTCGAGCGACACGTGCGTGACCGTGCTGGAGCCCGGGTCGAGGTGCACGCGCACGATGCCGCTCACGAGATTGCCGGGCGAGTCTCCGTACTGCTGGCCTTCCCACTGATCCATGTGCACCCAAATGCTATGTCCATCGGCGCGGTGCACATGGGTGTAGACGTTCATCACCGCCTGGGCGTAGTAGTCGCCGGCCGGGACGTCGCCTAACGTAGCGAAGGGAAAGCCGTGCGTCGCGCCGCCGAGCCGGACCGGAGCGTTAGGCGCCAGCTCCGACACATCGGCGCCGAACACCGGGCCGTTGGCGCCGAGGGCGCCGCCCTGGAATCGCGGCTCGGGCGTGCTGTCGGTCGACAGGAACAGCAGCACGCGGCCCGTGATCGGGCCCTGGTGCGCGGACGCCGGGAAGGAGACGTCGAACACCGGGCCCTGTTGCGCAGGCACCGGTGACGCGGCGGCAAGGGTTACGCTCGCCGCGATTGCGACTCCGCGTGGAATGCTCATCATGTCATGCATGGCTATTCATCTATCCGAGTGCTCCTGGTTGCGGCATGCGGGGAGCCGGCACCTACGCTCATGTTGAAACGGACAACGCACGGACAGGGCCGACAACGCACGGATCGCTCGGCTGCACAGGAGACTGTAACGGTGGCGCGAGGGCGCTTCTTGCAGTTCTTTGTTGTTCAACAACGGCTTTAATTGGTCTCGAGGTTAGCGCTCTCCGCCGCAGCCGCGCGGTCCGTGCTTTGTCGGCCCTGTCCGTGCGTTGTCCGTTTCAACGTGAGCGTAGATTTAAGCGCTTGCTGCGCTCGTCATTCCCGGACCGCGCTCGTGGCGATCGGCAATGCACCTACCTTACCGAGCGCGGCGTTGATCGACTTGAGGCCGGCTAACGCTGAGTGCAGGCGTCGGAGTTGGGCGTCGAGACGCGTAGCGAGCTCAGTGAACACCGCATAGTCCTGCGCCGTGGGCCGGGCGTTGCCTTGCCCGGTGTAGGCGGCGAGCTCGGCGAGCTTGTCGTTGAGACCGATCGGATAGTTGAGCGGGTCTTCGCTCGCGCGCGTGCGCACCTGATAGATCGCTTGCTCGATGGTCGTGAGCGAGTCCGCGAGTGCGGACGCAGCAGCTTGGGCATCGCCGAGCTGGGACGAGCGCGCGGAGAGCTGGCTGCGCACGCTGCGGATCGTTTTCACCGCGTTGTTGGCGGCGCCGATCGTGTCGGCGATGTGCGTGAGGAGCGCGAACTGCGCGGCGAGGTCTGCCGGTGTGGCCTTCGAGCGCGGGTCGGGACGCAGCACGAACGACTGGGTTTGCGCGTGTCCGTTCACAGTTAGGCGAACCGCGTAGCGGCCCGGGATGACGCGCGGGCCGACCGGATTTCCCGCCCACAACACCATGCCCTTGAACGACGCCGGGTCGGGCATGCGGAGGTCCCACGCGAACGTATTGAGCCCCGCTTTGCTCGGCGCGATCGGTTGGAGCCGCACCGGCACTTCGACATCCTCGATACCGCTCGCCGTATCCGACGGATTCGCCACTCGGCTGCTGAACGAGCGGAGGACGCGACCGGTCGCATCGAGAAAATCGAGCGTGACCGTGTCGTTGGGCGAACGGAGCCAGTAGTACACGACGGCGCCCGAGCGCGGATTGCCTGCTTTGGGCGGCCCCGCGTCGTGTTGGGCGCCGTTGGTCGGGCCGCCGGAGAACGTGGCGCGATCGACAGGTCGCGGCGTGAACAGATACGCATCGCGTGCAATGACGGCGGGCGTGAGCTGCCGGAGCGGCGAGATGTCGTCCAATACCCAGAATCCGCGACCGTGCGTCGCGGCGATGAGGTCGCCGTTCTTGATCGCGAGATCGTGCACCGGCACGATGGGTAGATTCCGGCGGAGGGACTGCCAGTGTCCGCCGTCGTCGAACGAGATCCACACGCCGCGCTCGGTGCCAACGTACAAGAGTCCGCGGCGTTCCGGATCCTCGCGGATCGTGCGCGTGAATTCCGTGGTTGGGATGCCGGACGCGATCGACGTCCAGTGTTTGCCGTAGTCGGTGGTCTTGTACAGGTACGGGCGGAGATCGTCCATCTGGTAGTGATTTGCCGCCACGTACGCGGTGCCCGCGTCGAAGTGCGACGGCTCGATGATCGAGATCCGCATCCATTCCGGCAGTCCAGGCGGCGTCACGTTGGTCCATGTCGCGCCGCCGTCGCGCGTGAGGTAGATCATCCCATCGTCGGATCCCGTCCAGATCTCGTTGGTCGCGACGGGCGACGGCGCGATGGCGAAGATCGTCCCGTAGTACTCGACCGACGTCTGATCCTTGGTGATCGGTCCGCCCGATGGGCCTAACGTCCGCGGGTCGTGGCGCGTCAAGTCCGGGCTGATCACCTGCCAGCTCGCGCCATCGTTGCGCGAGCGGAAGAGCACCTGCGCGCCCGCGTAGAGGATGTTCGGATCGCGCGGCGACATTGCCAACGGATACGTCCACTGAAAGCGGTACTTGATGTCGCCGGCGCTGTAGCCCATCGGGTTGTCCGGCCACGGGCTCACGACGGTCATCTGGTGCGTGCGCCGGTCGAGGCGCGTGAGGCGGCCATCGTACGACCCGGCGAACACGACGTTAGGCGAATCGGCGCGCGCGACGATGTATCCGCTCTCGCCGCCGCCCACGTCCTCCCATTGCCCGATGTCGATGCCGCCGTCCCAGCGCGTGGGGCCGCAGAGCGTGCCGGCGTCCTGCTGGGCGCCGCACACCTGGTACGGGAAATCGTTGGTCGTCTCGACGTGGTAGAACTGCGCCGTCGGCTGCGCTTCGGGAAGCCACGACCGGCCGCCGTTGATCGAGACGGTGGCTCCGCCATCGTTCGCCTCCGCCATGCGCTGCGGATCGTTAGGCGCGATCCAGAGGTCGTGGTTGTCGGTCGAGGGCGTGGCGATGGCCGTGTCGAACGTGGTGCCGCCGTCGTCGGAGCGGAACACGTGGACGTTGAGGACGTACACGCGGTTGCTGTCCTTGGGATCGGCGAAGATGCGCGAGAAGTACCACGCGCGCTGGCGCAGCTTGCGCTCCGCGTTGGTGCGGTGCCAGGTGGCGCCGGCGTCGTCGGAGCGGAACACACCGCCCGAGTCGGCCTCGACCAGCGCCCACACGCGGTTGGGCGCCGCCGCCGACACGGCAAGCCCGATGTTGCCGATCACTCCGTTAGGCAGGCCGGGAGCGTGCGTGAGCTCGGTCCAGTGCTCGCCGGCGTCACTGGACTTGAAGATGCCGCTGCCCGCGCCGCCGGACGACAACAACCACGGTGTTCGGCCGGCCTGCCAGAGCGCGGCGTACAGGACGTCCGGGTTGGTCGGATCGAGCACGAGCTCGATGGCGCCGGTGGAGTCGTTGCGAAAGAGCATCTTCCGCCAGTGCACGCCGCCGTCGGTCGACTTGTAGATGCCGCGCGCCGTGTCGGGCGCCCACACGTGGCCGAAGACCGCGGCGTACACGATGTTCGGATCGCGCGGATCGACGCGCACGCGCGCGATTTGTCGTGAGTCGGCGAGTCCGGCGACCTGCCAGGTCTTGCCGGCGTCGACCGACTTGAACATGCCGTCGCCGTGCGAGACGTTGCCGCGGATGTCGTACTCGCCGGTCCCGACGTAGACGATGTCGGGGTTGGACGGAGCGACGGCGATGGCGCCGATGGTCCCGCCGAAATACTTGTCGGTGATGGGATTCCAGGTTTCACCGCCGTCGGTCGTCTTGAAGACGCCGCCGCCGGTTGTACCCATGTAGTACTCGTTAGGCCTGGCCGCCGACCCGGCGACGGTCGCCGAGCGTCCGCCGCGGAAGGGGCCGATCTCGCGCCAGTGAAGCGCGGCGAAGGCCGACGTGTCGTACGCCGCCGGCCCGCCGCTTGCGTTAGGCGCTTGCTCCTGCGCGCGCGCCGATGCCGACCCCGCGACACCAAGGGCCAGCACCGACACGGCGGTCACTGCGCGACACGCAAATCCTCGCCGACGGGTTCCGAGCATGCGGCTCCGCTCAGAAGTTCGGGTTGGCGTTCGTCTCCTCCGGCGGAATCGGCGTACAGAAGTTGCTGCCGAACGTGCCGCCGCCCGAGTTCGTGTAGAACGGCGCGCCTGCCGGGTCGGCGAGAATCGCCGTCAACGGCACCGACGGATTGCGCCGGATGTCGCCTAACTTCTTCCCTTCCAGCCAGAAGTCGCGCGCCCGCTGGTTGAGGAGCTCGGAGATGACCGACAGCGTATCGGTACCGCCCGAATACGCGGGCTCGTTTCCGGCCGACCGCCGCGCGGCGATGAGTGTCAGCGCGTCAGCCGTCGAGGCGCTGCCGTGCAGCTCCGCCTCCGCCTGGATGTACTGCGCTTCGAGTCCCGAGCCCAGGCGAATGGGATCGCTATAACTCGTGTATTTGGCCTGGACGACATACGGCAGCTGATTGAGCGTCGCACCGGGCGTCGTGCTGTCGATCGGCATCCGCGGATCGCCGATGCGATAGAGCTTGGGCGCGACGATCTGCCCTTCCAACCCATTGAAGACGTAGGTATTGGCCAGGATGCCGACCGTGCTCGTGTTGGCGGTCGTGACGACGTTGACGACGAAGTCAGGCGGAACGAGCGCCGCGGTCGATGCGGCGTTTGCGTAATCGCCCATCTGCAAATACGCGCGCGCGAGCCCAACGTTCGACGCGTTCACGATCGCGGCGCCGCCCGGTCCGGCCGCCGACGCCACCGTGATGGCTTGCGTAAAGGCGGTGACCGCCGTGTCGAGCAGTTGTGTGTCAGTGAGCTCGGGGCCTCCCTGGATGACGCTCGAGCACATCGTCTCCGCCATCAAGTCGAGGGAGTAGCCGAGGTTCATCGCCGCCGTCGCGAGGTTGAGGTCCGTCGATGCGTTGGCCCCTTTGGCCAGCACCGACACGGCATTCTCGTTCGACGCGACCGCCAGGCTCAGCGGCGCAAAGAAATCGGCGTTGATATCGTCGGTGCCGGCGAAGTTGCGCGCGGACAGGCGATTGGTCTGCAGCCGAACGGCGCCGGTCCACAACTCCTCTGAAATCAAGCCACCGAACATCGCGACGCTCTGGAACGCGATGTAGAAATTCGTTTGCGCCGACAGGGCTAACGTGGCGCCGTCGGAGTTCGGGTTGAATTTGCCCGCGTCGATGACCGACGGGTTGTCGACGTTCATGCTGCACGAGGCGAGTCCGATCACCGCCACGCCGGTCAGGACCGTTGCACGCATCCATCTGGAAAGTGTGGTCATGGTGGTGTCTCTCAGAACTCGAGGTTGAGCCGCAGGATGAAGCGGCGGGGTTGTGGCACCGTGAATTCCTCGGTCGTTGGAAACTGCAGGCTGCCGGTGTTCTGCGTGTTGGACAGCATCTCCGGATCAAAGCCCGTGAACTTGCTGCTCTTCCACAGCGCGAGGTTGCGGCCGGCAAGCGTGAGCGAGGCCGCCGCGGCGTGCAGCTTCGCGGCGATGTCGTTAGGCAGCGAGAGCGTCGCCGACAGCTCCTGGAGGCGGATGAAATCCGTCGGCTGCAGGTAATGATCGAGCACGAGGGGCACCGCGGTGCCGTCGGCCGTTTGGAACGGGCCGAAGCGCTCGATGAATTGGGCCTTGGTGTAACCGCCCTTGCCCGCCGGGAGATTGGTGCCCGCCGAGGTAAAGGTGAGGTCGCCGAGGAGCGGGGTGAGGTTGAGGATCTTGGCGCCGCTCTGTCCGCTGAACGACGCGTAGAGACGGAGGTTGCGGAACAGGGTGACCGTGTTGGCGAAGTTGGCCTGGAACGATGGGAACTGCGAACCATCGTAGACCGGCGTGTTGGTGACCGTTGCGACGCCGGCGGCAGTGTCGACCTTGATGATCTTGCTCGAGTACCACGCGGACAGCGGCTGCCCGATGGCATAGCGCAGCGTCAGGTCCGGGCTGATCTCGCTCCGGTTAGGAATCGTGACGTCGCCGAGGCTGAGCAGCTTGTTCTTCAGCGTGTTCATGGTGAACGTCATGTCCCACGTGGCCGTCTTGTTGCTGATCGGCGTCGCACGCAGGAGCAGCTCGATGCCGCGGTTGTCGACGCTGCCCGCGTTGACGAACGGGTCGGCGGTGAACGCGAGCGACGGCGCGAGCGGGTTCAAGAGCAACAGGTCTTTCGTCTTCTTGTCGAAGTACGTGAGCTCGACGCCGGCGCGGTCCTGGAAGAAGCCCGCGTCGAAGCCTGCTTCGAATTCGGTCCCGCGCTCGGGTTTGAGGTGCGGATTGCCCGGGCTCAGCTGGACGAGGCCCGGCCCAACGCCGCCCGATGGGGTGACGTACGGGAACGGCGCGTACGTGCGCAGCGAAGCGCCCGGGTCGGGGGCGCGCCCGGTGGTGCCGTACGCCGCGCGCAAGCGGAACGTCGAGACGACCGGCGACAGCGATTGCCAGAACGGCTCCTGCGACATCACATAGGATGCGCCGACTTTGGGCAGGAAGAACGCGCCGTAGTCCTGGCCGAACGAGGAATTCTTGTCGACGCGCGCGCCTAACTGGAGGAACAGCGTCTGTCCGAAGGCCAGGCCTTCCTGCGCGAGGAAGCCTAACGACTTGGACTGCGCGAACGTCTGGTGCGATTCGCTCGACGAGGCCGACGACACCAGGTTCGACGAATTGTCCGCCAGGCCGATGCCGACGCCCGCGAGATAGTTGGTGACGGTGTTGATGTACTGGCTGCCGAACGAGAGATCGGAGGCGATGTGGCCGTCCGAGCCGAACGTCAGCTTGATGTCGCCGAGGTAGTCGATGGTATAGATGTGGATCGGGTTCTGGACGTCTTCGACGTATCCGTTGGCCTGGTCGCCGTTGTACCAGTTCTGGTCGTTTTTCGGGAAGAAGGTGAATCCTTGCGTGGACGACAGGTCGCCGCCGATCGTTAGGCGATTGGTGAGCCAGGAGAACGGGTTGTAGTGGGCGGTGGCCGTGGGCGTGAAGCGCAGCGTCGTGAGCTTGTTCTGGATGGCCTCGAGACCCTGGACCGGCGTGCTCAGGCCGCCCGACCGCGTGCCGTCAGGGTTGACCTTGACGGCGAACGGCGACGACAGGAAGTAGCCCTGCGTCAGATAGCCGTAGTTGGCGTCGTCGCCTTCCGGCAAACGGTAGTCGTTGTAGGCCAGTCCGATGGAGGCGTCGAAACTGAGCTGCGGATTCACCACCCAGTCGAAGCTGCTGCGGCCCGTGCGTCGATAGTAGTAGTTGCTCGCGGCCGTGCCGAGCTCGTTGCTCACGCTGCCGGAGACGAAATAGCCGAACGAGTCGCCGCCGCCCCGCGCGCTGTAGTCGAGCGACTTGAGGTTTCCGTTGCGGAACACGCCGGCGTCGACGAGCGGCTGGTCGGAGATGACCGTGCCGACCGGCTTGTTGAGGCACAGGTCCGCCCCGCCCGGCGCCGTGTCGGCGGCGCTGCACGTGCCGAAGACCGAGATGGGCGTAAAGTTCGGCTTCACCTGGTCGTACTCGACGGCGATGTTCTGGGTGAATTTGTGCGAGCCTAACTGACCCTTCTTCGTGATGATCTGGATGACGCCG
>Ga0075436_100002757_pt1 | contig 12075 bp, 3 predicted proteins | sample RhiMethybrSRZTD5_FD_75303 | JGI IMG/M metagenome (GOLD analysis project Ga0075436, IMG submission 75303) | Populus rhizosphere microbial communities from Tennessee, USA - Rhizosphere MetaG P. TD hybrid SRZTD5 | ecosystem: Host-associated > Plants > Roots > Rhizosphere > Soil | place: USA... | reverse complement strand
ACGCAAGAAGCACATGACCCTGAAACTCACCGTCGAGGAGGTCAAGCTCTTAGCGACTCTGGTATCGGATCAGCTATTCCGCAGACAATACATCGATCCGAAAATGCCCGGTTACAGGACCAACCCGGATGAGATAAACCTTGGCAAGTCGCTGGTCGTACGCCTGCGACTGATGCTGGACGAGAACGCACCACTGAAAGCGCCTTCCACAACCGGCGGCTGATGCCCGCTATGGTGGAGGATCATGGCGCTCGGTTTAGCCTCAAAGGTGCAGGCGAGCAGTAGAGCCTTTAACAAGAGCTGGCTCCAGTGGAGTGCCAGCCTGCGCGGAAATGGCTTGCCCCAAAAGTACTCCGGCGACGAGCCACCGCTGCGATCGGAGCTGTTCAGCGCCGATCAGATGAAGCTGCGTGGCAAGACCCTGGCGGCTTCGCACCAGTTGAGTCAGGGACCTGCTCACAATCGGCTTCTAACGCGGCTGGCTGAGAACGAAGGCGTCCTGACCGGGGTCCGGAGCCTGCTGACGGATGCCGTTCAGGCCAACCGGAGAATAACTCCCGCCGGGGAGTGGTTGCTCGATAACTTCTACCTGATCGAAGAGCAGATCCGGACCGCCAAGAGACACCTTCCAAAAGGATACAGCCAGGAACTGCCTGCCCTGCTCAACGGCGTCTCGGCCGGATTTCCGCGCGTGTATGACATTGCGCTGGAGACGATTTCACACGGTGACGGACGAGTTGATCCCGAGAGCCTCACCAATTTCGTAGCCGCTTATCAAACGGTCACTGCTCTGAAGCTGGGCGAATTATGGGCTATCCCCATCATGCTACGCCTGGCCTTGATCGAGAATCTCCGGCGCGTTGGAACACGGGTTGCCGCCGACCGGACCGACCGCAACCACGCCGACACCTGGGCCGACCAGATGACGGAAGTCGCCGAGAAGGACCCGAAAAACCTGATTCTGGTGATCGCGGACATGGCGCGGTCGAACCCGCCCATGGTCAGCTCCTTCGTCGCCGAATTTGCGCGCCGGTTGCAGGGGCAGAGTCCCGCTCTGGCATTGCCGCTCACCTGGATCGAGCAGCAACTGTCCGAGTCCGGCCTGACCATCGAGCAGTTGGTGCGCTCGGAAAACCAACAACAGGCCGCCGACCAGGTCTCGATCAGCAACACCATCGGCAGCCTCCGATTTCTCGGGGCCATGGACTGGCGCGAGTTCGTCGAGACCATGAGCGTAGTGGAGCAGACGCTGCGCGAGGATCCCGGCGGCGTATACGGCAAAATGGATTTCGCCACCCGCGACCGCTACCGTCACGTAGTGGAGAAGGTAGCCAAGAGCAGCCAGCTGTCAGAAGCCGACGTGGCCCTCACAGTGGTCCAACTGGCGCGCGACGTTGTGGACCGGAAAGGCGGCGAAGCTCGAGCGGCGCATGTTGGCTTCTACCTGGTCGATCAGGGACTTCCGCAGCTTGCGCGAATGGCTCACACGCGGCCATCCGTATCCGAGACTGTCCAAGGGATGGCCGGCCGCTTTCCTTTGGCCGTCTATCTGGGCGCGATCCTGGTCGTTACCGTCCTTTTCACAGGAGGTTTGCTGGCCAAGGCTTACGCGAGCGAGTTTCATGGCTGGAAACTTGCACTCACTGGCGTGGTCTCGCTTCTGTGCGCCAGTCAGCTAGCAGTGGCGCTGGTGAACTGGCTGGCAACATTGCTGGCGACCCCCCATCCGCTGCCGCGCATGGATTTCTCCGAAGGAATTCCACCAGAATGGCGTACCGTGACCGTGGTCCCGGCAATGCTCTCCAGCGCCCAAAACGTCGAGGATCTGGTGGAGGCGCTCGAAGTCCGGTTCCTCGCAAATCGGGACGCGAATTTGCACTTCGGTCTGCTGACTGATTTTCAAGACGCGCGCGAGGAAACGCTGCCGGAGGACGAGCGGCTGCTGCGCCTGGCGCGGTCACGGATCGAAGAGCTCAACGAAAAATACCGTGCCGCGAAGAGTGGCACCTTTTTTCTTTTCCATCGCCCGCGCTGCTGGAATCCGCGCGAGCAGCTTTGGATGGGTTACGAGCGCAAGCGAGGCAAGCTTGCGGCATTGAACTCGCTTCTGCGCGGGGGAACATTCGGCCAGGCGGGGGATCCCTTCTCGCTTGTCGTCGGCGAGACAGCGGTCTTGACGGGCGTTAAGTACGTCATCACGCTCGACACGGATACGCAACTTCCGCGCGATGCGGCGCGGCATTTTGTGGAAGCCATGGCGCACCCGCTAAACCGCCCACGGTTCGATGACGACCGCCAGCGCGTTACCGAGGGCTACGGCATCCTGCAGCCTCGCGTGGCGGTGAGCCTGCCGGGCACCAACCGGTCCCGGTATGCGCGGCTGTGGGGGAGTGAACCTGGCATCGATCCATATACGCGCGCCGTCTCCGATGTGTACCAGGACCTGTTTGGCGAAGGCTCGTTCATCGGCAAGGGGATTTACGATGTCGACGCATTCGAGCAGTCCCTCAAAGGGCGCTTTCCCGAGAACCGGATCCTCAGCCACGATCTGCTGGAAGGGTGCTACGCGCGCTCGGGCCTGCTGAGCGACGTGCAGTTGTACGAAGAATATCCCTCTCGCTACAGTGCCGACGTCAGCCGCCGGCACCGCTGGATTCGCGGGGATTGGCAGATTGCGAGGTGGCTGCTGCCGCGCGTTCCCGGCCTGGGCGGCCGCCGCCAGCCCAATCCCCTCTCCGGCCTCTCCCGCTGGAAGATTTTCGACAACCTCCGGCGCAGTCTCGTGCCTTCCGCAATGCTGCTGCTGTTCCTGCTGGGCTGGACGGCTTTGTCTCCGCCCTGGTTCTGGACCTTGTCGGTAATCGCAATCATTCTGATTCCGTCCTTGCTCGGCTCCATTCTGCATCTGTTTCAGAACCCGGACGATGTGCTGCTGAGCCAGCACCTCTCAGAATGGGGGCATTCGACCGGGCGGCATTTTGCTCAGGCGGTCTTCACCCTGGTGTGCCTCCCGTATGAGGCGATCTTCAGTCTGGATGCGGTTGTGCGCACCGCCGGACGGATGTTCTTCACGCATAGGCGACTGCTGGAATGGAATCCGTCGAGCGACCCGGACGGCCGTGGCCGCTCGGACCTGTTCGCCATGTGGAGATCCATGTGGGCCGGCCCCGCCATTGCCAGTCTCGCGCTGATTTATCTGGTGCTTTCGAGACCGGCTTCGTTAGCCGTCGCTGGGCCTTTGTTGGGCCTCTGGTTGGTTTCGCCTGGGATTGCGTGGTGGATCAGCCTGCCGCTCGGTCGCCGGCGCGCCCGGCTGACCGCCGATCAGACTGTTTTCCTAAGGAATCTTTCGCGCAAAACCTGGTCGTTTTTTGAGACCTTCGTGGGCCCGGAAGATCATTGGCTGCCGCCAGATAATTATCAGGAGCATCCCGCGGGCGCCATCGCGCATCGCACGTCGCCCACCAACATGGGACTTGCACTGCTCGCCAATTTGTCCGCCTGCGACTTCGGTTATATTTCCGCGGCGCAACTCATCGAGCGCACCGCGGATGCGGTCCACACGATGAAAACGTTGGAACGGTACCGCGGCCACTTCTACAACTGGTATGACACCCGGTCTCTGCAACCGCTGCCGCCTCTCTACATCTCGACCGTGGACAGCGGAAACCTCGCCGGTCATCTGCTGACATTGCGCGCCGGCCTGATGGCTCTTCCCGATCGAAAGATTCCGGGGCCGCGATTGTTTGATGGGCTCGCCGACACGCTGCGGATTCTGGAAGAGGCCGCCGGAGGAGCTTGTCTGGCCCAATTCCGGCAACTCCACATGAATCTGGAGTCCCGGCCGGCCACTATGGCGGCCACGCGGGCCTGTCTCGAGCGGCTGGCGGCGTCCGCCATCGAGCTGGTGAATCACGTCGATGTTGGCTCTGGGAGCCAAACCAAGTGGTGGGCCGATGCGTTGGCCCGGCAATGCCAGGGCGCCCTGGATGAACTGGCGCTAGGCAGCGGTAATGAAATCGGCGACATCCCGACGCTGCGCGAATTGGCGAGGCTGGAACTGGAGCTTCCCGCCGCAAACCAGCGTGCCGGAGCCATGATCGCGGCTATTGAAAGCCTGGCGCTCGATTGTGGGGAGCTCGCCGCCATGGAGTATGACTTCCTGTTTAACAAGGCTCGCAACCTGCTGGCCATCGGATATAACGTGAGCGACCGCCGGCGGGATGCGAGCTACTACGATCTGCTGGCTTCGGAAGCAAGATTGTGCAGCTTCGTTGCGATTGCGCAGGGGCAACTTCCACAGGAGAGCTGGTTTGCGTTGGGGCGTTTGCTCACGACGGTGGGCGGAGAGCCGACTCTTCTCTCCTGGAGCGGTTCGATGTTCGAGTACCTCATGCCGCTCCTGGTCATGCCTACCTACGAAAACACGCTGCTCGACCAGACGTGCAAGGCGGTGGTGGAGCGGCAGATCGAGTACGGAAAGACGCGCGGCAGGCCGTGGGGAATGTCCGAGTCCGGGTACAACACCATCGACGTTCATCTCAACTATCAGTACCGGGCGTTCGGAGTGCCCGGCCTGGGGCTCAAGCGCGGGCTGGCCGAGGACCTGGTGATTGCTCCATATGCCTCGGCGTTGGCTCTGATGGTGGCGCCTGAAGAGGCGTGCCTCAATCTCGAACGGCTGGCCGCCGACGGATTCGAAGGGAAATACGGCTTCTACGAAGCCATCGACTACACGCCTTCGCGCGTGCCGCGCGGGCAATCGGCCGCCGTGGTCCGGTCCTTCATGGCCCATCACCAGGGCATGACCGTCCTGTCTTTGGCCTACCTGCTGCTCGACCGCCCGATGCAGAAGCGATTCGAGTCGGATCCGTCGTTCCAGGCTACGACGCTGTTGCTGCAGGAGCGGATTCCGAAGGCCACGGCATTCCACTCCGACACCGCTGAACTCTCCGGTTTTCGCGCCGTTTCGAGTTCTCCGGAAGCGCCAGTGCGCGTTTACGCCAGCCCCAGCACGCCAATCCCGGAAGTCCAATTATTGTCCAACGGCAGATACCACGTGATGATCACCAACGCGGGGGGTGGCTACAGCCGCTGGAATGACATCGCCGTCACCCGCTGGCGTGAGGACACCACTTGTGATAACTGGGGCACATTTTGTTATGTCCGCGACACGACCAGCGGCGAGTTCTGGTCAACCGCATTTCAGCCCACGCTGAAACAGCGGAAGACTTACGAAGCGATCTTCTGGGAGGGGCGCGCCGAATTCCGCTCCGGCGGCCGCGTATACGACATGCATACGGAGATCGCCGTTTCACCCGAGGACGATATCGAGTTGCGGCGAGTCACCATTACCAACCGGTCACGGACGCGCAGAACCATCGATGTCACGAGTTACGCGGAGGTCGTTCTGGCTTCAGCCGCCGCCGACACGTTGCACCCGGCGTTCAGCAATCTCTTTGTGCAGACTGAGATTGTCCCCGAGCGCCAGGCGATCCTTTGCACTCGCCGGCCCCGCTCTCGCGACGAGCAGGCTCCATGGATGTTTCACCTGATGGCCGTGCATGGAGCCGATACCGGAGGCGTTTCCTATGAGACGGACCGTATGCGGTTCATCGGCCGCGGGAACACCGTCGCCAATCCGCAAGCCATGAGCGGTCCCTCGGCGCTCTCGGGCAGCCAGGGCTCGGTGCTCGATCCGATCGTCGCCATCCGAAGCCGCATTACGCTCGATCCGGAACAATCGGCAACCATCAATATTGTCACCGGCGTCGGCGCCACCCGCGACGCATGCCTGGGCCTGGTCGAGAAATACCAGGACCAGCGTCTGGCAAATCGCGTTTTCGATCTGGCATGGACCCATGGACAGGTGGTCCTGCGGCAGCTCAACGCCACCGAGGCCGACGCGCAGCTCTACGGCCGGCTGGCCAGCTCTGTGATTTACGCCAACGCTGCGCTGCGCGCCGACGCCAGCGTTCTCATCAAGAACCGCCGCGGCCAGTCCAGCCTGTGGGGCTATTCCATTTCCGGCGACTTGCCCATCGTGTTGCTGCAAATTGGAGAACTCGCGAATATCGACCTGGTGCGCCAACTGGTGCAGGCGCACGCTTACTGGCGGTTGAAAGGACTCGCCGCGGACCTCGTAATCTGGAACGAAGATCACGCCGGTTACCGGCAGCTGCTGCAGGACCAGATCATGGGACTGATTGCCGCGGGCGTCGAAGCTAACTTGACGGACCGGCCGGGCGGCATTTTTATAAGGCCGGGCGACCAGATATCGGATGAGGATCGGATTTTGATCCAATCGGTCGCGCGCGTCATCATCACTGATGGCCGGGGATCGCTAGCGGACCAGATCGACGGCCGGAGCATGGTCGACGTGCCGGTTCCGATGTTCGCTCCGGCCCGGGCCCGCCGTACCGATCCCCCGGCGCCCGCCGCCGCGCCTTTGCGCGAGCTGATCTTCTTCAATGGCCTGGGTGGATTCACTCCCGATGGGCGCGAGTACGTAATCACGATCGCCGAGGGGCAGACGACACCCGCGCCGTGGATCAACGTGCTGGCGAACCCTAACTTCGGAACCGTCTTATCTGACAGCGGGAGCGCCTACACCTGGAGCGAAAATGCGCACGAGTTCCGCCTCACTACCTGGTCCAATGACGCGGTGAGCGATTCGGGCGGTGAAGCCTTCTACCTGCGTGATGAAGACAGCGGCAACTTCTGGTCCCCCACGCCGCTACCCAGGCGCGGAGCAAACCCCTACGTCAGCCGCCACGGATTCGGCTACAGCGTCTTCGAGCATACGGAGAGCGGCATCTATTCGGAGCTGTGGGTTTATGTGGCGCTGGACGCGTCGGTCAAGTTCTCGGTGCTCAAGGTGCGAAACGAGTCAGGACGAACGCGCCGGCTTTCCGCGACCGGTTATGTGGAATGGGTGTTGGGCGATTTGCAGTCTAAATCGTCCATGCATGTAGTCACTGAATTGGATCGCGAGACCGGTGCAGTATTCGTCCAGAATCCATACAACACGGAGTTCACGGGCAGGATTGCCTTCTTCGATGTGGACGACGCGATCCGGACCATAACGGGCGATCGTAGGGAGTTTATCGGGCGCAACGGCACGCTTCGGAGCCCCGCGGCTATGATGCAATCCCGGCTTTCCGGCAAGGTAGGTGCCGCTCTGGATCCGTGCGCCGCCATCCAGGTTCCCTTCGAGCTCGCCAGCGGGCAAGAGCGGGAAATTGTGTTCAGGATCGGCGCGGGGCGAGACGCCGCGGACGCTGGCAACCTGGTGCATCGCTTCCGGGGATCCGATGCGGCGCGCGGCGCGCTCGAAGCCGTTTGGCAGTATTGGAAGCACGCTCTCGGTGCGGTGTACGTGGAAACCCCCGACCCGTCCGTCAATGTTCTGGCCAATGGCTGGCTGGTGTATCAGACTCTGGCCTGCCGTTTGTGGGCGCGGAGCGGATATTACCAGTCCGGGGGCGCGTTCGGTTTCCGAGATCAGTTGCAGGACGTGATGGCCCTCATCCATACCGAGCCGCGCCTGGTGCGCGAGCACCTGCTCCTCTGTGCCGGGCGTCAGTTCCGGGAGGGAGATGTCCAGCACTGGTGGCATCCTCCCTTGGGCCGGGGTGTCCGCACGCATTGTTCGGATGATTATCTTTGGTTGCCGTTGGCCGCGTCCCGTTACGTGTTGAGCACCGGGGACACCGGAATATTGGATGAACCCGTGCGCTTCCTCGAAGGCCGCACGCTGAACGCGGAGGAGGACTCGTACTACGATCTGCCGACCCAATCCGAGGAAACGGCTCCGTTGTACGAGCACTGTGTGAGAGCCATTTTGCACGGCCTGACGTCTGGCCAGCACGGCCTGCCGCTCATGGGTTCCGGTGATTGGAACGACGGCATGAACAAAGTGGGCGAACACGGCAAAGGCGAAAGCGTCTGGCTGGGATTTTTCCTGCATGAAGTGCTCACGCGGTTCGCCGAAGTGGCCCGCAACCGGGGAGACCTGCCGTTCACCGAACGATGCCGGAGCGAGGCGGCTCGAGTGCTCGCGAATATCGAGCAGAACGGGTGGGACGGCGCGTGGTACCGCCGCGCGTACTTCGACGACGGCTCGCTGCTCGGGTCCGCGAGTAATCCCGAATGCCAGATTGATTCGATCGCGCAAAGCTGGTCTGTTCTATCCGGTGTTGGCGATGACAAGCGCTCGCGCGCGGCCATGGCGGCGGTGGATACGCGCCTGGTTCGCAGAAGTGATGCGTTGATCCAGCTCTTGGACCCCCCGTTCGACAAATCCGATATGGATCCTGGGTATATCAAAGGATACGTCCCGGGTGTCAGAGAAAATGGCGGACAGTACACGCATGCGGCAATCTGGACCGCCATGGCGTTCGCCGCATTGCGCGACAGCCGCCGCGCGTGGGAATTGCTGGCCATGATCAATCCGGTGAACCACGGCGCGACTCCCGCGGCGATTGCAACCTACAAAGTAGAGCCGTACGTCGTCGCGGCCGACGTCTATGCGCTCTCGCCCCACACCGGCCGCGGTGGATGGACCTGGTACACCGGCTCCGCCGGCTGGATGTACCGGCTGATCGTGGAATCACTCCTCGGGCTGAAGCTCGAGGTGGATAAATTGCGGTTCGCGCCCTGCCTTCCAGTGCATTGGAAGGAGTTTAAGGTGCATTACCGATATCGGGAAACTGTCTACCATATAGTTGTCCTGCAAACGCCTGCCGCAAGCGGTGGAAGGTTGACGGTTGATGGCGTCGAGCAAGACCACAGGGCTGTTCCCCTTATTGACGACCGTCAAGAACACAGCGTCGAGGTCCAAGTACCCGGCTCCGGCGAGTTGATACAATAAGAAGTGGTACTTTCAGCGCAGACGACACCTGGCCGCATTCTCATCGTTGACGATGACATGTTCCAGCGTGCTGCGCTCGCGACCATTCTTTCCGATCGCGGCTTTGTGACGCAGGTTGCCGCGGACGGCCTCGAAGCCCTGGAGCGTCTCAGTGCCTTCAACCCGGACGTCATTGTTGCGGATCTGGTCATGCCACGCATGGACGGTTTCGAGCTGATCCAGAACTTGAAGCAGCACGGGGACCTTACTCCGGCCATCGTACTCACGGCCTTCGGCAGCATGGAAAAGGCGCTGGCCGTAGTTCATGACCTCAAAGCGTTCTGGTTCCTTGAAAAGCCGGTGGAACCACGCGCGTTCGAGATCCTTCTGGAACGCGCCATTCTCCACAAACGAGCTCTGCAGAAAACGCAAGAGCTCAATCGCGAGTTGACCATTCGTGGCGTACTCGGAGACTTGGTGGGAACCTCCCCGGCGATGCAGGAAGTCTTCTCGATAATCCGGCAGGTAGGGCCCACTTCAGCGGCGGTATTGATCTCCGGAGAGACGGGCACGGGGAAAGAGTTGGTCGCGCGGGAAATTCATAAATTATCCCCGCGCGGTGACGGCCCCTTCGTCGCAATCAATGCGGCAGCGCTACCCGAGAGTTTGATTGAGAGCGAGTTGTTCGGCCACGAGAAGGGTGCGTTCACGGGCGCGATGGAGCGCCGCGCGGGGTGCTTTGAGCAGGCACATAGCGGCACGCTGTTTTTGGATGAGATAGGCGAGATGCCGCTGGCTACGCAGCCCAAGCTTCTGCGTGTTCTCGAAGATTTGCGGGTGCGAAGACTCGGCGGCAAGAGCGAAATTCCCGTAGATGTTCGTCTGCTTGCAGCCACCAGCCGCTCCCAGGTAGCTCACCTGCGCGAAGAGATCTACTATCGGTTAAGCGTTTTCCAAATCGTGCTTCCGCCGCTTCGCGAGCGAAAGGAAGATATTCCGCTCATTGCGGAGGTCATGATCCAGACTCTGAACAAGAAGCACGGCGCCCGCGTTACGGGTCTGGATTCGGAAGTTCTTGACCTGTTTCGTACCTACGACTGGCCCGGCAACGTAAGGGAACTGCGCAATATGATCGAGCGGGCCGTAATCGTCGCGAATGTCGGCACGATCCGGCTCGATCACCTGCCTTCTCCCAGCTTCGATATGAGAGCCGGTCTGAACGCGCCAAAACCGTCCGACGGCCTGGGCCGTCTGATGCTTCAGCCGGGTCAGCCACTCTCGCATGCCGAGGAAGCCTACATCAAACTCACGCTCGAGTACGTAAACAACAACCGCAAGCGCGCCGCCGAAATTCTGGGAATCAGTCTTCGGACACTGCAGAATCGTATCGGTGAATTCCGCAAGGAAGCGCACGCGGCAACCATCAACTCGCAAATGAAACCGGATCTGACGGCCGGCCGCTAGGCAAAACCTGCACTTTCAGTGACATATTCTGCACCTGCCTTGACGGCCACCCTTCTTGGCCCAAGACCTATAATCCGGCTCCGACGGGTCGCTTTGGTCTGTAACCCTGTCCAACACCAATAACCTGCAGCCTGACTATACCGCTTCAGCCGGGAGATACCGAGGTTGGTGCTGGCCGTGCAAGAGCAGAATACATGAGACTGACTATATTTGCTGCTCTGGCTGTTACCCCGCTGCTGGCCAAAGACAATAACGAGGGCGCCAAGCGGCTGAATGAAGCCGCCGTCGTGTTTTCCGAAGTCATGGCCGCGCCGGACAAGGGCATTCCGCAAGAACTGCTTGAGAACGCCCACTGCATCGTGATTGTTCCTGGACTGAAGACCGGGGCTTTCATATTCGGGGGGAAATATGGAAAGGGATATCTGTCCTGTCGGAGGGCGAAGGGCGCCGGCTGGTCGGCACCGGCTACGGTCCGGATTGAGGGCGGTAGCGTTGGTTTCCAGATCGGCGGCTCCGAGACGGACTTGATCATGCTGGTCATGAATCACCGCGGGCAGGACAAGCTGCTGTCCAGTAAGTTCACTTTGGGCGCCGAAGGATCCGTCGCGGCAGGTCCGGTGGGACGCACGACGACTGCTCAAACAGATGCCCAAATGCACGCTGAGATTCTTTCGTGGTCGAGGTCCCAGGGCTTGTTTGCGGGTCTTGCCTTGGAAGGGGCTACCCTGCGGCAGGATCTGGACGATAACGCCGCGCTCTATGGGAGAAGGCTGGAGAACCGGGAGATCGTTACCAAGGGAGTTCGTACGCCCCGTGCGGCCGCGAAGCTGATCTCTGAATTGAACCGTTACTCGCCGCACCACAATGCGGAAGTTTATAAACGCCCCGACTCACGAAGCCGCGAAAAAACGAATTGAGGCAACACAGATGAAGACGATCAGCGCATTGCTCATAACCTGCGGAATTCTGTCGGCTCAGGCGCCGCAGGCGCCCAACCCGACCCGCCAACAGAATGATACCGAGAATGGGGCCAGGATGGCCAATGGGTCGGTGCCCATCTATCGCGTCACTGTCGTGGCACGTACCACCAAGGCAATTAATTACCATCACCGCAGTGGATCGACCAACATCGATTTCCGGGGAACAGCATTGATGCTCGAGGCGCGCGGCCAGGCCCGGGTGGAGAGCAAGCAAGGTGTTATCAAAATCGATGCGCAGATGGAGAGAATGCAGCCTGCCACTAACTATGGTCCTGAGTATCTGACCTACGTGATGTGGGCTATCACACCCGAGGGCCGGGCCACCAACGTGGGCGAAGTGCTGTTGCATGACGGCAAAAGTAAGCTCAACGCCACGACCGAGCTGCAGTCTTTCGGGCTGATCGTAACCGCGGAACCGTATTTTGCGGTCACGCAGCCTAGCGATGTCGTGGTAATGGAGAACATCATCAGAAGAGATACAACGGGAACCATTGAAGAGGTCGACGCGAAGTATGAGCTGTTGCCGCGCGGCCAATACACTTTGAACGTGAACCCGTCCGAGCTCAAGTCCCGGCGGCTGGACCGGAAGGTGCCCTTGGAGCTCTACGAAGCGCGCAATGCCGTCCAGATTGCACGATGGACCGGCGCGGAACGTTATGCCGCGGATACCTTCCTGAAAGCCGTCCAGGGCCTGGAGAATGCCGAGGGCTATCTGCAGGGCAAGGCGGGCCGGAAGCCCATCGGAACGGTAGCGCGCGAGGCCGTTCAAATGGCGGAAGA
>Ga0075436_100002753_pt1 | contig 12084 bp, 13 predicted proteins | sample RhiMethybrSRZTD5_FD_75303 | JGI IMG/M metagenome (GOLD analysis project Ga0075436, IMG submission 75303) | Populus rhizosphere microbial communities from Tennessee, USA - Rhizosphere MetaG P. TD hybrid SRZTD5 | ecosystem: Host-associated > Plants > Roots > Rhizosphere > Soil | place: USA... | reverse complement strand
CGTCGGAAAGGCGATGCGACTGAGGTAAAACCAACCAGGACCGAGGACCAAAACAGCAATCACACACCGGTAAGCGGGACGCAAAGGCTTAGCGTCCGATCGCGTGCAGGCCCAGATGATGAAACCCGCCGGCACTCCGCCGAACAAACTCAAGAACAGAAAACACGGCAACGCAAATAGCCAGAAGCCTAAGTTCTCCCTCGCCATCGCACAGGCAAGAACGAACAGGATGAAATGCGAGAACACAGCACCGGCGGCCGCCTGGCCGGCAAACGTTTTAAGTCGCGGTAGACCCGCCGGCTGCAAGACCACCGCCGGGCGTCGCACTCGCGTATCGATGATCGTCGTGTTCATCATTTCTTTTCGTCTTCTTCCGGCAACGCCGCACGTATCTCGTCCACTAATCGCAGCGCCTGCTTTCGCAGCGGTCGCATGAACGGATTGCTTGCGAGGTGGATCAGTTTGTCGAGCAGGTCAACGGTGTGATCAATCAATCGATACGTGCGGCGATGTTGGGGTGAGGGATCGTGGATCCAGAACAGCACAATGCTCATCTGGTAAACCCAGAGCAGGTATGGCAACTCCGCTTTTAGATCTTTCGGAATGCGCGCCTTCGTGCCTTCGACGACCTTCGCAAACAACTCCATACTCTGATGTCGCACGGGATCCGACTCGTCCGAAAACGGATTTAGCGGGCTTCCCGGATTCGCGGCTGTTTTGAAAAGCACGCCCGCAAACTGGTGATACGGCTTCATCAGATCGAACCTGAGCCGCATCACCGTCAACAAACGTGCTTTCAACGTGCTTTGCTTTTCAAGGGCCGGCAGTGCCGCAGCAAGATGGTCGTCATGCAGGCGTTGATAGAACGCCTGAATCAGATACTCCTTCGAGTGAAAGTAATAGTAGGCATTCCCGAGCGACACACCGGCCTTCTCGGCAATCGCGCGCATGGTCGTCTCCTCGTAACCACGTTCAAGAAAGAGCTCGAGCGCGGTTTCGAGAATGAGCGCCTTCGTCTTATCGCCCTTCTGCGTTTTCGCCGCTTTCTTTTTGCGCATTGCCGCCATGCGTTTTACCTGCTGCTGAGCCCGGCAACTCTGCCGATCTGGTATCGATTCTGCGAAATCGCCGAAACGACGCGTTTAGTAGTCGGCAGGAGTTCCGGAGTGGCGAGTCGATAAGACCAGTCGCGATAACGTGTGAGTGCCCAGAGCACCATCAGCCACGCCTTTGGTCCGAAGTAGACAGCGCCATGGTCGCCAATCACCGTCAGGTCCTGCTTCGTCAGATCGTGGTTGAGTTGGGGAAAACGCTTGCGCGCTTCCTCGGAGGCGCAGGGCACGAAAGTCAGCTCGACCAGCTTCGACTGCTCGGCGAGCCACTCGTGGGCGCGATGGCACAACCCGCATTGAGGGTCGTAAAGCACAGTCAAGGCAAACATGGCTTCACGCCTCCTGTTGGACAGTAGTGAACGTGTCTGGTCCGACGGGCGGATGATGGCCTCGGGCAGTGCTGCGCCGGCGCATGCGACTAAAGACGAACAAGTTGAAGAAGTGCATGCCGCCGAGCACGATCAGCACCATGCCGATCTTCACCGACAGCGCCTCGATGCCTTCTTGGGCGTTGTTAATCACGTAGCCGAGTTTCAGCGCCAGACTGACGTAACCGAAGTTAATCAGGTAGAAGCCGACGACGAGCAGGTGATTGACCGAATCGGCGAGGGCTTCATTGCCGTGGAAGACGTCGACCAGAAACACGCGGCCGTTTTTGTGCAGGGTACGGGCGACCCAGATCGTCAGGGCGATACTGATCGCCAGGTAAACCATGTAGGTGCTTATTCCGATTGTCATGGTCAGCCTCCTTAGCTGAATTTGAACACGTTCAACTAACGGCAGCCTACGCCTGTCGGTGGAGGGTGTCAAGAAGTTTTTTGAACGGGTTCAAGAATATTGCCGATTGTCGATTGCCGATTGCCGATTTGAAGGGCAAGCGGAGAACTGTGGGCTTGGAAGCTGTAAGCAATCGGCAATCGACAATTGGCAATCGGCAATGTTATTGTCCCTGCGGACATTCCCGTTCGTTACCTTCATTAACCAAGGAGAACCTGATTGGCAGCAGAAGATTTAATTCCGGCGGAGGGCACTATCATCGATAAGCAGCCCAACGCCTTTTTCAAAGTCCGCCTCGATAACAGTGAACACGTCGTGCTCGCCGCAATCTCCGGCAAGATGCGCAAGAACCGCATCCGCATCCTCGTCGGCGATCGCGTCGCCGTAGAGATGTCGCCTTACGATTTGTCTCGCGGCCGGATCACCTACCGGTACAAATAAGACCTCTTCCCGATTTGTAACTACGCGGTTTTGTCGCGTTTTCCGTGACGCCCCGTTTCGGGCGTGCTAGTATGCCTTCGTTATGCATGCCGATGTCGTAATCATACGGCTTCTATTTGCAGCAATACTGATCGCAGCGGGTTACATCCTCAAGCCAGTGGCCAAAAACCCCTGGATCTCCGCGGGTGTCGGCGCCCTGATCGCGATCTGCATAGTCCTCTTTGAATTACGAATTCGTCGCGCCACGCTTAAGACCCTCATCGGCGCCGCCGTCGGATCGATACTCGGCATACTCGGCGCTTTTCTCATCGGTTCGCTGATCAGCCACCAGGAGTCGATCGAACCGGAAAAGAAAACGTTTCTAACGATCGCCCTTACGTTCTTCATGGCCTACGTCGGCTTGATGGTCGGAGCGGCAAAGGGCGACTATCTCGATCTCTCCGCGCTGGGCGGCATCTTCAGCGACAAAGTCACGCGTCGCGACATGAAGATTCTCGACACGTCCGTGATTATCGACGGTCGTATCGCCGACGTAGCGGAAACCGGATTCCTAACCGGCACACTCATCATTCCGCAGTTCATCCTGCGCGAGCTGCAACAAGTCGCTGATTCACCCGATTCGTCAAAACGACAACGAGGACGACGCGGGCTCGACATGTTGAATCGTTTGCAGAACAACAGTTCGCTCGATATTCAAATCGTCGAGACTGACTTTCCGTCTGTGCGCGAAGTCGATTTGAAGTTGATCGAACTCGGTAAGCAGCTCGACGCGGTCATCGTCACCAACGATTTCAATCTCAATAAAGTCTCCCAACTCCGCGGTGTCAGCGTGCTGAACATCAACGAGCTGGCCAACGCGCTCAAACCAGTCGTCCTGCCGGGCGAAGCGATGCGCGTGTTCATCCTGAAAGAAGGCAAGGAATACAACCAGGGTGTGGCCTATCTCGACGACGGCACGATGGTGGTGGTCGATAACGCGCGCCGGCTGATCGGCAAGAACGCCGACATCGCCGTGACCAGCGTGTTGCAAACCACCGCCGGCAAGATGATCTTCGGCCGTCTCTGGGAAGAAGCAGAGAACGGTCACAGCGACATTCACCGCACCAATGGCGGCTCGCGACGACAAACGCGCGACTCGCGCAGTGGCCCGCACCCAGTGCGCATCACCGACAGCGAACCGATCACTGAGAGTTGACGCCGTCCGGTCCGCGCTTCCCGTCTCGCTTCATGAACATCGCGATCATTGCCGCCGCCGGAACAGGTTCCCGGATGGCGAGCGATCGGCCAAAACAGTTTCTGCAACTTGCAGGAACGCCGATAATCTTTCACACTCTCAAACCCTTCGAGCTGTGTGACAGCATCCACGAAGTGATAGTAGTTTTACCGGCAGAGGAGTCGGCGGAGTTTCTCGCGCAGGCGGGAAAACGCGGCTTGCGAAAACTCGCGCGCGTAGTTCCCGGTGGGACGACGCGAGCGGATTCGGTGAAGCGTGGTCTACAGGCGATTCGCGCCGCGACGGCGGAGATCGTGGCGGTACACGACGGCGTCAGGCCATTTGTGACCGTTGAAGAGATTGCGGAGACGATCGAAGCTGCGCAACGCGACGGCGCGGCGATTCTGGCAACACCAGCCACGGACACGATCAAGTTGATCGAGGGTACGTCGGTCGCGAAAACATTAGAACGAAGTAAACTGCGCCAGGCACTGACACCGCAATGCTTTCGTTACGACTTGCTGCGTCGCGCCTACGACCAGGCAGATGTTTCGGACCCGTCGCTGACCGACGAAAGCGTGCTCGTGGAGCGGCTCGGACACTCGGTCACGATTGTGGAAGGAAGCGCGAGAAATATTAAGATTACAACGCGTCGCGACCTGCTACTGGCGGAAGCGCTCTTGCACGAAGAATGATCAGGATCGGTATCGGCAACGACACGCATCGGTTGGTTGAAGGGCGGCCGCTTGTGCTGGGAGGCGTACATATCAGTTCGGATCGTGGAGCTGAAGGTCATTCGGACGCGGACGCATTGGCCCACGCAATCGCCGACGCTATTCTCGGTGCGCTGTGCGAAGGCGACATCGGGGTCCATTTCCCCGATCAGGATCCGCACTGGAGCGGCGCCAGTAGTTTGGAGCTGCTGTCGCGCGTGATGTGGCTGGCGAAAGAACGCAGTCTGCACGTCGTCAATGTCGATTCAACGATCCTGCTGGAAAATCCGAAGCTCCGGCCGTACGTTGAAACGATGCGTGAGAACATTGCGCGCGTACTCGGAATCGACGTTGGTTGTGTAAGTGTGAAAGCGAAAACAGGAGAGGGACTCGATGCGGTGGGCCAAGGGCTCGCAGTAACTGCTCAGGCCGCTGTGCTAATGGAAAGCAACTAAGGAAGCAGCTTGAGACCACAGGACGTTATACGAAAGAAACGCGACGGGCGGAGCCTATCGCGTGAAGAGATCGAGTTCTTCATCGGCGGCATCACCACCGGCCGCATCGCCGACTACCAGGTCAGCGCCTTGCTCATGGCCATTTACCTGAATGGCATGGACGAGAACGAGCAGCAGATCCTGACCGAAGCGATGCTTAACTCCGGCAAGATCCTCGACTTCTCCGATATTCCCCAACCAAAAGCCGACAAGCATTCGACCGGCGGCGTTGGCGACAAGACGTCGATCATCATCGCGCCTCTGGTCGCTGCTTGTGGCGTTTGCGTGCCGATGATCTCCGGGCGCGGCCTGGGCCACACTGGCGGGACGCTCGACAAGCTGGAGTCGATTCCAGGTTACAGCGTGAATCTCAGTTTGAGTGTGTTCAAGGACGTGTTGCGCGAGGTCGGTTACGCCATGGCCGGACAAACGGCGGAACTCGCGCCGGCAGACAAGAAGATGTACGCGTTGCGCGATGCGACAGCGACGGTCGAAGCAATTCCTCTGATAGTCGCGTCGATCATTTCGAAGAAAGGCGCAGCCGGACTCGACGCGATGATCATCGACGTGAAGGTCGGTAATGGCGCGTTCATGCGCGACCAGTCGCGCGCGACCGAGTTGGCCCATGCGCTCGTGAGCACCGGCAACTCGTGCGGCATCAAGACGCGAGCGTTGTTGACCGACATGAACCAGCCACTCGGCGCGGCGGTAGGAAACTCGCTCGAAGTAAAAGAGTGCATCGAGATTTTGCGCGGCGAAGCGACTGACGGCGCGCAACCGGTGCTGGATATCTCGCTCGAACTCTGTGCCCACATGTTACTGCTTGCAAACGTCGACGAGACCATCGAAGCAGCGCATGCGCGTTTGCAGAACGTGTTGCGGTCGGGCGAAGCGCTTGAGTGTTTGCGCCGAAACATCGTGGCGCAGGGCGGCGAGCCTCGTGTTTGCGACGCGCCGGCCAAGTTTCTGCCTTTGGTACACGAAAGCGTTAAGGTAGAATCCCCGCGCTCCGGCTACATCACAAAGGTCGACACGACGGAGATTGGGCACGCGATCGCGGCAATCGGTGGGGGGCGCGTGCGCATCGAAGACACGATCGATCCCACAGTGGGCTTTATCGCCGAGCTGAAGTTAGGAGATCAGGTGAAGAGTGGCGAGACGATCGGTCTGGTTTACTGCCGCGAAGCCGCGGCGGCGAGAGAGGCGGCGCAGCGAATTCAGGCCGCGTATCACGTCAGTGATGAGCCGCTCGCGAAAGCGGAGAAGTTAGTCAAGGAAATCATCAACGAATGAAGTACAAGGTCCTGGTTCTGTTTGCATTGCTCGTAGCGTGCGCGTTCGCGTTGGCGGGATGTCACAGTTCGGCGGCGCAGGACGATCGCTCGAAGATCCACGTCGGGATCGTTTTCGATATTGGCGGTAAGGACGATCGCTCGTTCAATGCGGCGGCGTGGCAGGGCGTGCAACGCGCGGCGAAGGACCTACCGATCGTACTGCGCGACATCGAGCCGGGAACACCGAACGCGATCGAGCCGGCGATGCGCGCGTTTGCCGAACGGAATTTCGATCTAATCATCGGTGTGGGCTTTGCGCAGGCGCCGATCATGGAGCAGGTAGCCAAAGATTATCCCAACATTCACTTCGCGATTATCGACGGCGTCAGCGAGCTGCCTAACGTCGCTTCACTCGTTTTCAAAGAACATGAAGGTTCATATCTCGTCGGCATCCTCGCCGCGAAGGCGTCGAAAACCGGCACCATCGGTTTTCTCGGCGGCATGGACATCGGACTGATTCATCGTTTTGCCAAGGGTTATGAAGAGGGCGCGAAGTCTGTAAATCCAAATATCCGCGTGATCGAAAATTATGTTGGCGTGACTGACGGCGCGTGGAACAATCCCGGCAAAGGCAAAGAATTGTCGCTGGCCCAGATCGGCAAAGGCGCTGACGTGATCTTTACGGCCGCGGGAAACTCCGGTCTCGGCGCGTTTGATGCCGTCGAACAACAGGGAAAACAGGACGGGCGCGCCACGCATTTCGTCATCGGCGTGGATTCAAATCAGAACATGGTGAAGCCCGGCTTCGTGCTCACCAGCATGGTCAAACGCGTCGACAACGCGGTGTATGACATCGTCAAGGACGTCGTGAACCATCGCTTCTCACCGGGCCTGCACGTTTTTGGCTTGGACAAAGACGGCGTTGGCTACGCGATGGATGATTTCAACAGAGACCTCATCTCTCCGGAAGCGATTCAGGAGGCAGAAGCCGCGAAGAAGAAGATCATTGCCGGTGAAATCAAAGTGACGGACGCGATCGGATCGTGACAAAGCCACAGACGAACACAGATGAACACTGACTGAGCTTACAAACGGATCTGCAATCGTCTGTGTCTGTCCGTGTTCATCCGTGGCTAAAACCTCAGATGCTCGAACTCAGAGAGATAACAAAACGCTTCGGCGATGTGCTGGCTAACGATCATGTCAACATCGTCGTTAAGCCGGGAACGATCCATGCCATCGTTGGCGAGAACGGCGCGGGAAAGTCGACCGCGATGCGTATCGCTTACGGCTTTTACACGCCCGACTCCGGCGAGATTCTGGTCGATGGCCAGGTACGCGACATTCGTTCGCCGCACGACGCCATCGCGCTCGGCATCGGCATGGTCCACCAGCACTTCATGCTCGTCGAGACGATGACCGTCGCGGAAAACATCGTGCTTGGCGCTGAACCAGGCTCGGCGCTCGAACTCGATCTTAAGAACGCAGCCGCGCAAATTCGCCAACTCTCCGAAGAGTTCAAGCTCGCGGTCAACCCACACGAGCCGGTAGAACACCTTTCCGTGGGCCAGCAGCAGCGCGTTGAACTATTGAAAGCACTGTATCGCCACGCGCGTCTGTTGATTCTCGATGAGCCAACCGCGGTCCTGACGCCGCTCGAAGTGGAAGAGTTCTTCGGCATCCTGCGTCGCATGCGGGAGCAGGGAAAGACCGTCATCATCATCACGCACAAGCTCTCCGAAGTGCTCGCAATCTCCGACGAAGTGACCGTGATGCGCGACGGCAAGGTAGTCGGGCGCGTGCAAACGAAAGATACGAACGCCGCGGAGCTCGCGCGCATGATGGTCGGTCGGGAAGTGTTGCTGCGTGTTGAAAAACCCGAGCCGCACGCCGGTGAGACAGCGCTGGAAGTGCGTAACCTGTCGGTGATCACCAGCACCGGTGCGAAGCGTGTCGATGATATCTCGTTCAAGGTTCACGCCGGCGAGATCGTCGGCATTGCCGGCGTTGAAGGCAACGGCCAGACGGAGTTGATCGAAGCCCTCGCGGGACTCGTCGATCCCGCGTACATCACCGGCGAGATGCTCGCCGATGGCAAAAACCTGAACTCGCTCGGCGCGCGCGTGCGACGCGAACTCGGCATCGCACACATTCCTGAAGATCGACATCGCCGCGGACTGTTGCTCGAATTTAGTCTTGCTGAAAACTCGATACTCGGCGTGCATTATCGTCCACCAATCGCGGCGTACGCCGGAAATATATTTCTCGATGAGAACGCGATTCAGAAACGCGCCACAGAGATCATCGAAGGATTTGACGTGCGTCCACGAAACGCTGCGCTACCCGCACGTGCTCTTTCAGGCGGTAATCAACAGAAACTGATCATCGGCCGTGAGTATCACGTCCATCCGAAAGTGCTACTCGTTTCGCAGCCGACACGCGGCGTCGACATCGGCGCGATCGAGTTTATTCACCGCCAGCTTGTGACGCTGCGCGATCGGGGTTGCGCGATCTTGCTTGTGTCGGCGGAACTGGAAGAGGTGACGAGTCTCTCCGATCGGCTGTTAATCATTCACGAAGGACGCATCGCTGGTGAAGTTGATCCAAAGGTTGCAACGCTGGAAGAAATTGGGTTGTTAATGACGAGAGGCCATTAAACCAAAGTGACCAAGCTCGCGCGTGAACTGCTTTTCCCGCTGATTGCCGTGCTCGCGGCGTTTATTGTCGGCGGCATTCTCATTCTGCTCGTCGGCGACAATCCACTCGACACCTACCGTCTTTTGCTTGGCGCCGCACTGTCGTGGCCCGACGGCATCGGCTATACCCTTTTTCAGGCGACGCCGTTGATCTTTACCGGGCTTGCAGTGCTCGTCGGCTTTCGTTGTGGCCTATTCAACATCGGCGCTGAGGGACAGCTCTACATCGCTGCGTTTGCCACGGCGTGGGTGGGCATCACTTTCGCCGGCTGGTCTTCGTGGTTACTGATTCCGCTGTGCTTTGCCGCGGCGATCCTGACCGGCGCGTTTTGGGGGGCGATTCCGGGTGTCTTGAAGGCGCGCTTTGGTTCACACGAAGTCATCAACACGATCATGTTGAACTTCATCGCGGTCGCGCTGGTGAGTTACTTTACGCAGTATCACTACAAAGTTCCCGGCGATCCGATCATGGAAACGGCAACGATTGGTCCGGGCGCGCACATCCCGCGATTTGGCCGTTTCATTCCCAATTTTCCCGAACGCATTCCACTCAACGTCGCGTTTCTGCTCGCGTTGCTTTGCTGCCTGCTGGTCTATCTTTTCTTGTGGCGCACGAAGTGGGGTTACGAGATTCGCGCGACCGGCAGCAATCCCTCGGCGGCGGAGTACGGTGGCATCTCGATTCGCAAGCAGATAGTGCTCGCGATGGCCGTTTCCGGCGGGCTGGCTGGTATGGTCGCGATCAACGAAGTGCTCGGTTATCGCTATCGTTACTACGACGGCTTCTCTGATAACTACGGGTTTACGGGCATTGCTGTAGCACTGCTCGGACGCAATCATCCGGTCGGCGTGATCCTCGCGGCGTTGTTGTTCGCGGTCCTGCAGCATGGCGGGATCTATGTCGACGGCTTTTCCGAGCACGTTACGAAAGACATCGTGCAGGTCCTGCAGGGAATCATCATTCTCTTTGTCGCGGCTGAGTCGTTCTTCAAATGGCTGGTTGGCAGAGTCAGACCAGTGGAACGTTTGAGGGCCTAACTGAATGAGAGACATCTTCACGTTTTCTTTGATCGCTTCGACCATCAGGCTGGCCACGCCACTCGTGCTCGCCGCACTCGGCGGACTCTTCTCCGAACGTTCCGGCGTTATCAACATCGCGCTCGAAGGAAAGATGCTCGCCGGCGCTTTCACTGCGGCCGCCGTGACGTACGCGGCGGATAACGAGTTGCACCTCGGCAACGCAAGCCCGTGGGTCGGATTACTCGGCGGAATCGTCGCGGGACTTTTCATTGCTGTGATCTATGCGGTGAGTTGCATCAAGTTCAAAGCCGATCAGGTCGTGAGTGGCGCGGCCATCAACATTCTGATGATCGGAATTCCGGGTTTTCTGAGCGGCGCGTTCTTTCTTTCGTCAGGCTCGACGCCGCAATTGCCGAAGGACCATTTGCTGCCGCAGTCGCCGGTGATTATCGCGATCGCCGTTCTCGCGCTCGTGGCGCTCACCTGGTACGTTTTGTACAAGACGCCTTTTGGGTTGCGCTTGCGAGCGGTCGGTGAAAAACCTGAGGCTGCTGATGCGGCTGGTGTGAGCGTCAGTAAAATGCGTTACTCCGGTGTGCTGATCGCGGGAATTCTCGCGGGCGCCGGTGGCGCGTATCTATCGATTGGACAGTCGTCGTTGTTTACCAGGAACATGACGGCGGGCCGCGGTTTCATAGCGCTTGCGGCGCTGATTTTCGGCAAGTGGCGTCCGGTGCAGACGCTGTTCGCGTGCCTTTTGTTTGGTTTCACGGAAGCAGTTTCGATTCAGATGCAGGGTGTGTTTAAGTTGCCGTCGGGTGAAGACATTCCGGTGCAGTTTATTCAAATGGTGCCTTACGTCTTGACCATCGTGGTGCTCGCGGGGTTTATTGGATCGTCGCATCCGCCGCGCGCTTTGGGCGTACCTTATCAGAAAGAGAAGTAGTCGACGATCATGGTTGAGGGAACGGCAGGCACTGGTCTTTACGAACGAGCCGAACATGCTGCGCGCGTGATTCGTGCGCGCACGAAACTTGAACCGCGGATCGCGATCGTGTTGGGCAGCGGGCTCGGCGGTTTTGCCGACGATTTCGAAGAAGCGGTGGCGATTCCGTATGAAGAGATTCCCGGTTTCATGCGCTCGACCGCGCAGGGACACGCGGGGCAGCTCGTAATCGGCAAGGTCGATGCGGTGCCGGTCGTTGCGATGCAGGGCCGGGTCCATTACTACGAAGGCTACTCGCTCGAAGAAGTCACCTTTCCAGTTCGCACCTTCCACCTGCTCGGCGTGAAGACGCTTATCCTGACGAATGCTTCCGGCGGCATCAACGTTCAACTGAGTCAGGGAACGTTGATGGTCATCAGCGACCATCTGAACTTAATGGGCGACAATCCGTTGCGTGGTCCAAACGAGGAACGATTTGGACCACGGTTTCCCGATATGACGGCAGTCTACGCGCCTGATCTGCAGGCGCTCGTGGTTGAGGAAGCGAGAGAGATCGGCGCGGACGTGCGGCGCGGAGTTTACGGTGCGCTCTCCGGTCCGAGTTATGAAACGCCCGCTGAGATTCATCTGTTGCGCACGCTGGGCGCTGACGCGGTCGGCATGAGTACGGTTCCGGAAGCGATCGTTGCCCGGCATATGAGCATGGATGTGCTCGGCATCTCGTGTATTACCAACATGGCGGCGGGCATCAGCGACGAACCAATCAATCACGAAGAAGTGATGGCCACGGGCGATCGCGTGCGCGAGACGTTTGCCCAGTTGCTGCGCGGGGTCGTGAATCGAATTCATAGTCGCGTCTAGGTGTAGCGTGAGTTTAATCATCGGCATTTGCGGGGGTACCGGATCGGGGAAGACAACGGTTGCGAATCGCATTCTTGAGTCAGTCAGCGCCAGCGAAGTAGTTTTTCTTCAACAGGATTCTTACTACCGAAACATTACCGACCTTCCGCTCGATTACCGGAACATCGCGAACTTCGATCATCCTGACGCGCTCGATAACGATCTGCTCGTGAATCACGTGCGCCGGCTTAAGGCCGGTGAAGCAGTGGAGTTGCCCGTCTATGATTTCCGCACGCACACGCGGCTGAATGAGACGCGCCACGTGGAAGCGAAGCCGATCGTGATGGTCGAAGGCATTCTGATCTTTGCCGATCCGCGTTTACTCGAGCAGATGGACATCAAAGTGTTCGTCGATACGCCGGACGACATTCGTTTTATTCGCCGTCTCCGACGCGACCTGGATGAGCGTGGTCGTACGGTCGAATCGGTGATCGAACAGTACGTCGCAACTGTGAGGCCGATGCATATGCAGTTCGTCGAGCCGTCGAAACGGCACGC
>Ga0075436_100002744_pt1 | contig 12115 bp, 12 predicted proteins | sample RhiMethybrSRZTD5_FD_75303 | JGI IMG/M metagenome (GOLD analysis project Ga0075436, IMG submission 75303) | Populus rhizosphere microbial communities from Tennessee, USA - Rhizosphere MetaG P. TD hybrid SRZTD5 | ecosystem: Host-associated > Plants > Roots > Rhizosphere > Soil | place: USA... | reverse complement strand
CGCGCCGGATGGCATGCTGTACGTGGCGACCGGCGACGGCAGCGTCATCGCCCTCGAGCCCCGCACCCTGAAGCTGCGGCGGACATATCGCTCCGGCGGTCCGGGCTTCGTCTCCTCGTCCGTCCTGTTCGATCATCGCGGCCAGCTGCTGATCGCCGGTTCGACCAGGGATGGACGGATCCGGGTGCTCGACAGCCGCCGCGCCGCCTTTACCCGGACGGCGGTGTTCGCCCACACGCCCGCCGCTGCGCTCGCGAGCTGGGCGGACACCAACGACACGCGCTGGCTCGTCGCGCCCGGCGGCACCGTGGTCGCGTGGAAGGTGGTCCAGCACGACACCGTGCCGGCGCTTCAAGCCGGATGGGAGTCGCGCGCTCCGCCGGGGCCGTTCGCGGCGGCGGTCGTGAACGACGTCGTCTTCGTGGTGGCGCGTGGCGCGCGGCCCTCCGCGCCCGGCGTCCTGTACGCCCTGGACGGGGCCACCGGACAGGAGCTGTGGAACAGCGGCACCGCGGTTCCGAGTGGTCTCGGTACCGGCGTGTCGGCCGGCGCGAGTCAGGTGTACGTGGCGAGCGGCGATGGTACGCTATACGCCTTCGGATTCCCGATGGAGCACTGAGGTGCGCGGCGCGGCGGTGGTATGCGCGGCTCTGTTGGGCGCCCGTCCCGCGGCGGCGCAGCTCCCCGATGGGCCGGGCAAGAGCGAGACCGTCCGGCTCTGCTCGCGGTGTCATGCCGCTGAGGTCGTGATGTCGGTGGGGCAGGATCGCGCGGGGTGGGCGGCCACGCTGCGGAAGATGAGCGCGCTCGGCGCCACCGGGACGGACGAGGAGTTCCGTCTCGTACTCGGCTATGTCGCGACGCACTTCCCGGCCCAGGAGCTCCCGCCGATCAATGTCAACACGGCCACGGCGATCGAGCTGGAGAGTGGCTTGACGCTGAGGCGCTCGCAGGCCGCGGCGATCATTGCGTACCGTGCGGAGCACGGCAAGTTCACGTCGCTCGAGGATCTCAAGAAGGTGCCGGGCCTCGATCCCGCGATCATCCAAGCCAAGAAGGATCGCGTGACGTTTTGACCGTGTGAGCCCATGATCCTCTTGATCGACAACTACGACTCCTTCGTCTTCAACCTGGCCCGCTACGTGCGCGAGCTGGGGGAGGAAACCGTCGTACGACGGCACGACGCTACGTCGTACCAGGAAATCGAGACGCTGCGCCCGTCCCACATCATCATCTCACCGGGCCCGTGCTCGCCGGGGGAGGCGGGGATCTCCACCGACGTCGTGCGCCGGTTCGGGCCCACGATCCCCATCCTGGGCGTCTGCCTGGGTCACCAGTGCATCGGCGCGGCGTATGGCGCGGGGATCGTGCGCGCCGGACGACCCGTGCACGGTAAGGCCGCCCGGATCGGCCACGACGGGCGTGGCCTGTTCGCCGGACTCCCGAGCCCGTTCCTGGCGGCACGCTACCACTCGCTCGTCATCGCCCGCGCGGGCCTGCCCGCCGATCTCCGCGTCACCGCGAGCGCGGAGGACGGGGAGATCATGGCCGTCGCGCACGTGCGCCATCCGGTGATCGGCCTGCAGTTCCATCCCGAGTCCGTGCTCACCGAGCACGGCTACGTACTCTTGGACCGGTTCCTGCACGGGCCCGCCTCCTGCCGCGACGCCCTTCCCGACCACGCCGACGGCGCGCGCTCGGGTGTCGCGATGGCGCCGGCGCGGTGATCATCGAGTCCATTCTCACCACGCGAGACGCACGCGGGGCGATCAATTTCGCCCCCATGGGCGTCGAGTGGGGGGAGGACGAGATCGTCATCAAGCCGTTCCTCGAGACGACGACGTTCAAGAACCTGGAGGCGACGGGCGTCGCCGTCGTGAACCTCACCGACGACGTCATGCTGTTCGCGCAGGGGGCGATCGCCGACGTCGAGTTCCCGGCCAAGCCGGCGGCGGTGGTACGCGGGGTCGTGCTCGAGGCGGCCTGCTCCTGGCGCGAAGTCCGGGTCGAGGCCCTGGATGCGACGCCGCCGCGTGCGCGCATCGTGACCCGCGTCGTGCATCGCGGGGTCCAGCGCGAGTTCTTGGGCTTCAACCGCGCCCGCCACGCCGTGCTCGAAGCGGCGATTCTCGCCACCCGCACCCACCTCCTTCCACCCGAGCAGATTCGCGACGAGTTCGCGCGGCTCCAGGTGATCGTCGACAAGACCGCCGGCCCGCGCGAGCGGGACGCGATGGCGCTGCTGAGCGACTACGTGCGCCGGGCGCCACGCGCCGAGCAGTCCACGGCGCGATGAGCGGCGAGCCCGCCCTGTTCGTCGAGGCGCCCGCGCGGCTCCATTTCGGCGTGCTCGACCTGCGGGGGGACCTGGGCCGCCGCTTTGGCGGGATCGGGGCCGCGGTCCCGGCGCCGTCGCTGCTCGTCGAAGCCCGCCCCGCCCCGAGCCTCACCGCGGCGGGACCCGACGCGCCGCGGGTGCTCGAGTTCGCGCGCCGGTTGGCCGCGCACTACGACGTCGAGCCGCGGATCGCGTTCCGCGTCCATCGCACCATCCCGTCGCATGCCGGCCTCGGCTCGGGCACTCAGCTGGCGCTCGCGGTGGCGCGGGCCGCCGCCGAGCTCACCCACCTGCCGACCGAAGTCACCGCCCTCGCCCGCGCCGTCGGTCGCGGCCTGCGCTCCGGGGTCGGGACCTGGACGTTCGCGCATGGCGGCTTCGTGCTCGAGGGCGGACGGGGAGTGGCCGATCATGCCGACCGCGTCGCTCCGCTGCTCGCACGCCTCCCGTTCCCGGACGCGTGGCGCTGCATCGTGGCGGTACCACGTGGCCAGCCCGGGCTCGCGGGCGACCAGGAGGCGGCGGCGTTCGCGCGACTCCCCGCTCCGGATGCGGGCGAGGTGGAGCGAGTCGCCCATCTCGTGCTGATGCAGCTGCTTCCGGCGCTCGCCGAGGCCGACTTGAGCGGGTTCGGGACCGCTCTGGGGGAAGTCCAGCGCATCACGGGCGGCTGGTTCGCGCCGGCCCAGGGGGGCGTATTCGCGCCGGGCGAGACGCGCGAGCTGGTGCAGCGGCTGCGGGCGTGGGGGGCGGTGGGGGTGGGGCAGAGCTCCTGGGGACCCGCCGTGTACGGGATCGTGGGGGATGCGGCCGCCGCGCGGGCGCTGGTGGGGCGGGTGGAGGGCGCGCTGGGGCCGGGTGGGGCCGTCTATGAAGGGGCCTTCAGCCCCAGCGGCGCCCGTATATGGCGGGGTGACCCATCCGTTTCAGGCTGAACGGTCGGCCCTTCCCGGGCTGATTGACAGTCGCCGGAGCCGGGGATATAACCACTATCTCTGGCAAGGCTATCCCAGTGCGGAGGAGTTGCACCATGGGTTTCGCCCGTCGGGAATGTGGCCCACTCCGCGCGGAGCGGTTGGGCGCCCGATGGACGTGGTTTGGCGTAGATCGTTTCTCCCCATCCTCATCCTCAACATGAGGTCAGCTATGAACCGCATCAAACTGTGTTCCGGCGGATTTGCGGCGAGTCTGATGGTAGTCGTCGCCGCGTCTGCCGTCGCCCAGGGTGCGGGCGAGTGGACGATGGCGGGTCGGACGTACGACCTGCAGCGCTACAGCCCGCTCACCCAGATCAGTCGGGCGAACGTGAAGAACCTCAAGGCCGCCTGGTCGTTCTCCACGGGCGTGCTCAGCGGCCATGAGGGCAACCCGCTGGTGATCGGCACCGTGATGTACGTGCACAGCGCGTTCCCGAACGTCGTGTTCGCGCTCGATCTGACAAAGCCGGGCGCGCCGATGATCTGGCGGCACCAGCCCGCGCAGCCGCCCGAGGCCAAGGCGATCGCCTGCTGCGACCTCGTGAACCGCGGCCTCGCGTACCATGCGGGCACGAACCGGCTGTTCATCGAGCTGCTGCAGGGCGACCTGCTCGCGCTCGATGCCAAGACGGGCAAGCAGGTCTGGCGGGTGCCGAACGCCGATTACAAGACGGGCTCGACCATGACGAACGCCCCCATCGTGATCAAGGACATCGTGATCGCGGGCATTTCGGGCGGCGAGTTCGGCGTGCGGGGCCGGGTGACGGCGTACGACGTCAACACCGGAAAGGAAGTCTGGCGGGCCTATTCGACGGGCCCGGACGCCGACGTGAAGATCGTCGGCGACGCGAACCCCAACTACGCGTCGCACCGCGGCAAGGATCTGGGCGTGTCGACGTGGCAAGGGGACGAGTGGCAGCGCGGCGGCGGGACCACGTGGGGGTGGTACTCCTACGATCCGCAGCTGAACCTGTTCTACTATGGCACGGGCAACCCGGGGTCGTGGAATCCCGATCAGCGCCCGGGCGACAACAAGTGGTCGATGACGATCTTCGCCCGCAACCCCGACAACGGGGAGGCGAAGTGGGCGTACCAGATGACGCCGCATGACGAGTGGGACTACGACGGCGTCAACGAGATGGTGCTGTTCGACGCCACGATCGGCGGCAAGCCGGTCAAGGCGCTGGCGCACTTCGACCGCAACGGCTTCGGATACGTGCTCGACCGGACGAACGGCAAGGTGCTGGTGGCGCAGCCGTACGCGCACGCGGCACCAAACTGGGCGTCGAAGATCGATCTCACGACGGGTGTCCCGGTCCGCAATCCGCAATACGGGACGACCTCGAAGAAGAACACCGAGAAGATCTGTCCCGCCGCGATCGGCTTCAAGGATCAGCAACCGTCCGCGTATTCGCCGATGACGAAGCTGTTCTACGTCCCCACGAACAACATCTGCATGGACTACGAGGGCGTGGACGTGAAGTACTCCGCCGGCCAGTGGTACGTGGGCGCCATCGTGCGGATGTACCCCGGGCCCGATGACATCCGGGGCGCGTTCGTCGCGTGGGACCCGAGCACGGGGACCAAGAAGTGGGAGATCAAGGAGAACCTGGCGGCGTACGGCGGCGCGCTGGCGACGGCCGGTGGGATCGTGTTCTACGGCACGATGGAGGGCTGGCTCAAGGCGGTCGACGCCACGACCGGCACCGAGCTGTGGAAGTTCAAGACGCCCTCCGGCATCATCGGGAACCCGATGACGTACCTGGGGCCCGACGGCAAGCAGTACGTCGCCGTGCTCTCCGGCGTGGGCGGCTGGGCGGGAGCGGGCGTGGCTCTGGGGATCAGCCCGGAGGATCCGACCGCCGCGCTCGGCGCGATTGGCGCGTTCGGCGACTACACGAGTATCAGCAACGCGGGCGGCACGCTCATGGTGTTCGCCCTGCCGTAAGGTCGTGACGGCGTAGCATCAATCGCAGGAGGAAGGTGCACCCGGCGCCGAGGCGAACGCGCTTCGGCGTCGGGTGTAGCATGTGGTGCACCGGATACACCCTCTTCGAAATCTGCCGGGAGCACTATGCATCGCACTTGGCTCACGCGTGGCGTGGCGTCGCTCGGCGCTGCCGCCGCGGTCGTCCTGTTCGCGGGCGCGGCCCGGCGCGCGCCCTCGGAGCTGCGGGTGTGCGTCGACCCGTACAACATGCCGTTCTCGAACGACAAGGAAGAAGGCTTCGAAAACAAGATCGCGCACCTCGTCGCGCGGGACCTCAACGCCGGGGTTGTGAACTTCTGGTGGCCCCAGCGCCGCGGCTTTCTGCGCAGCACGATCCTCGCCGGGTTCTGCGACGTCATGATCGAGGCCCCGCTCGGGTTCGACCCGGTGGCCCTGACCAAGCCCTACTACCGCTCGACCTATTATTTCGTGTATCGCGCGGACCGTGGCCTGGCGATCAAGTCGCTCGACGACACGATCCTGAAGCACCTGAAAATCGGCGTCAACATGATCGGGTACGACTACACCAATACCCCGCCGGCACACGCGCTCGGCCCACGGGGCATCGTCGGATTGGTCGGCTTCGGCAACTTCCTCAACCCCGATCCCAAGGCGGACCACCCGGAGGACATCATCGACGCCGTCGCGAAGGACTCGATCGACGTCGCGATCGTGTGGGGGCCGAAGGCGGGCTACTGGGTCAAACGCGCCGCCGTCCCGCTCACGATGGTGGCGCTGCCGGACTCGGATCCGGTGTCGGGCATGCCGTTCGCGTGGAGCATGGCCATGGCCGTGCGACACCGCGACAAGGAGCTCAGGGCTGCTCTCGACTCCGTGCTCGACCGCCGGCACGCCGAGATCATCGGCGTCCTGCAGGAGTTCAACGTCCCCTTGATCGAGATGCACCCGTAGCCGCGCAGCACGTGCACCGCTGACTGGGAGAGACCAGGCGTGACACACAAGCATGTCGTGCGAGGTGGTCTGGTCGGGTTGTGGCTCGCCGTCGCCGGCGCGGTCCTGTGGACGCCGCACGTCCTGCCGGGCGGCGCCGCCGCGGCGGCGGTCCCGGACACGCTGCGGGACAGCCTGCTCGTGTCCGACTCGGTCTACCAGGGCTGGAAGTGGTTCGCCGTGTACTGCTTCCGCTGCCACGGCGAGGACGCGATGCGCCCCATCCTCCCGAACGCGCCGGACCTGCGGTGGGCGGTGAGCCCCACGGGCGCCAACTTCCCGCGCGACAGCTTCGTCAACACGGCTCTGAACGGGCGCCCCGACAAGGGCATGCCGTCGTGGAAGACCCTGCTCGACACGTCCGCAATTCACGAGCTGTACCTGTACGTGAAGGCACGGAGCGACGGCTGGCTCAAGCCGGGTCGACCGCACCGGGCCTCGGACCTGCAAGCCAAGAGTCAGTGATCGCCGGAAGGCGCCTCCTCTCGCGGGCGGCCGTCGCGCTGCTGGCCACGAGCGTCAGCACGACGCCGCTCGGCGCGCAGCAGCGTCTCACACGCGAGCAGGTGGTCAGCGCCCTCGCGGGCGCCACCGCACAGACTCCCGCCGACTTCACCGGCCAGGATCTCTCGGGCCTCGATCTCACCGGCGTGGACTTCAAGCGCGCCAACCTCACGCGCTGCCGGCTGGTGGGGACGAACTTCACCAAGGCCCAGCTGTTCGCCGCGACCTTGACCGATGCGGTGGCGACCGACGCGGATTTCACCGGCGCCACCCTCGACATGGTCGTGATGTATCGCGCCGACCTGCGCCGCGCCGTGCTGCGCGACGCGAGCCTGTTCGCCGTCATCATGCCCGATGCCAACCTGTCCGAGGCCGATCTCTCGCGCGCCAAGGTGGTCTCCCCCATGGCGCGTGCCAAGCTGGTCCGCGCCAAGCTGGTTCACACCAGTCTCGGGGTGGATCCGGGGACGCAGTCGATGGGCGTGCTCCGGACGGACGCGACGTCGGCCGATTTCACGGACGCCGACCTCACCGGGGCCAACCTGCGCAAGGTGCTGTTCGCCTGGGCGGACCTCACGGGCGTGGACCTGACGGACGCGGACGTCAGTGGCGCGGACTTTACGGGGGCGATCCTGAGAGGCGTCCGCGGGCGCGACCGCCTGCACGGGCTCGACCAGGCGCTGCACGTCGACCAGGCCATTTTCAACGACTGAATCGGACGGAGCTCATGTATTCCGCGACATCGCCGAGACGCGCCCTGGCGCTGCCCTTCCTGCTCGCGATCGGTCTGGCCCTGCCGGGGCGCTCCGGCGGCCCCGCGCTCTACGTGAGTAACGAGGTCGACAACAGCGTCGCGGTCATCTCGCCGCAAACGAACAGCGTGGTCGCCACCATCGCCGTGGGCAAGCGACCCCGCGGCCTGGCCGCGAGCCCCGACCGGCGCACCGTCTACGTCGCCCTCGGCCAGGACGACGCCATCGGCGTGATCGATGTCGCCAGCGGCCGGATGACCCGCACCATCCCCGCGGGTCGTGACCCCGAGCTCGTGGTCCTGAGCCCAGACGGGAAAACCGCCTACGTGTCCAACGAAGAGATCGCGCACGCTTCCGCGATCGACCTCGCCACTGGGAAGATCCTGTTCTCGACGCCTGTGGGCGTCGAGCCCGAGGGCGTCGGGCTAAGTCGCGATGGGAAGAAGCTGTATGTCACCGCGGAGACGAACAACACGGTATCGGTGGTGGATACGAAGACCGGACAGGTGCTGCACACGCTTCATGTCGGCGAGAACCCCCGGACCGTGGCCTTCACCCCGGACGGGTCACGCGCCTGGGTCTCCGCCGAGGCGGGGGGAAACGTCACGCTCATCGACGTGGCCACGGACAGCGTGCTCGGCCAGTTCCCGATCAGAGACGGTAAGACCAAGCCGGTTCGGATCGCCTTTTCGCCCGACGGACGACTGGCCTATCTCACGGAAGGCGCCGCCGCGAGCGTCAGCGTCGTGGACGTGGCACGGCAGGCGGTCATCGACTCGATTCGGGTCGGCCGGCGACCCTGGGGCATCGCACTCGCGCCGGACGGCAAGCGGCTGTACACGGCGGACGGGCGGTCCAACACGGTGTCGGTGATCGACACGGAGGTGCGGAAGGTGATCATGGCCATCCCCGTCGGGGAGCGGCCGAACGATCTGCTCTACCTGCCCTAGCCCAGGGGGAGCCGGGCCAGCCACGAGCCCGGGCGATGAGTCCGCACCCACCCGTCCACGCCCCACATCCGACCGGCCCGCGCCCCGAGCAGCGCCACTAGCGTCATGATCAGCATGTAGTGGAACCCCTGTTGCGCCGAGCCCTGCCACTGCACCGCCAGCCCGTAATTCACCACCAGGAACAGGCCGATCGCCGACGCGAGCGTCGTGCAGCAGCCGAACAGCAGCCCGAGGCCCACCGCGGCTTCCCCGAACGCCGTGAGCTGGGCGAACAGCGCCGCGTGCGACACCACCGTCGCCTGCAGGAACTCCCGGAAGAATCCCACCGGGTTTCCGTCGGCGTACTTCGTCACGAGCAGCGGCATCACGTGGATCCAGCGATCCGACGCGGTGGGCAGCGGCAGGAACCCCCACGCCAGCGTGATGCTGAGCTTGGTGAAGATCGCCTTGGCGAACCAGACGCCGACGGCGATCCGCAGGAAGGCGAGCCAGCGCTCGGGTGAGCGCATGGGGACAGCCGTGGTGACCTGATCGTCCATCGGGAGTATCTCCTCACAGGCCCGCCGGTGCTGCGCGTTGATCGGAACAAAAGCGGCGGTCCTCGCGCAAGCGACCGCCGCCGGGTATGCCAATCTACGTTACGAGGTCAGGGTATGGCACCCACCGCCCGCGCCACGTTGACGCGGCCGTGGCCGTAGAAGAGGCTCTGCCCGTTCGTGTCGATGTGGTCCGCCGTCTGCTCGATGCGGGCTTTGATGCGGGCGGGGTTCCTCCCGAGGGTCGAGACGAGCAGCGCGGCGGTCCCCGCGACGTGCGGGGCCGCCATGCTGGTCCCCTGTGCGCCCACGATAAAGATGGGTAACGGGGCACAGTTGATCAGTAAGCTCGTCTGGCTGCACGCCGCCCACACGAATACGTCGCGCGTCGCGGGGCGTGGGAGCGCGGGCCCGAACGAGCTGTTCCCGCCGGGCGCGGCGACATCGATGGCGGATCCGAAGTTTGAGTAGTAGGCGAAGGCATCGGGCGCGGTGAAGGGGCCATCCGTCGCGGTGGCGCTCTGGGTCGGGCCCGTCGCCGCTACGCAGATCACGGCCGGCGTGTCGCAAAACGTCTCATAGGTATTCCCGTTCCGGTTCAAGTTGGCCGCGGCGTTTCCGGCCGAGACGACGATCGTCACGCCTTTACTGCTGGCAAAATTGAAGACCTTCTGCAGCAGGCCGACGAAGCGGCCGTTCCCCGCCTTCGGGAACCCGCCGCCCAGGCTCATATTCACGACGTCGGCGCCATTTTGCGCCGCGTAGATCACGCCGGTCAGGATGGAGCTGAACGGGCACGCGTTGATGTAGCCGCATACCTTCACGGCCACGAGCGTGGTGCCCGACGTGATCCCGGCGGCGCGCACCGCATTGCTGCTCACGGTGGCCGCCGTATGCGTCCCGTGGAAGAAGAGATCGGTGAACGGCTGCCGCGTCGGGAAGTACTTGGCGACCGTGTCCGCTTCGGTGAACGGCACGATCACCGTGTCCTTGTTGACCACCGCCTGGGCCAGGAAGGTGCCGAGCAAGTCGACCGAGCGAGTCAGGTCCACGCGTCCCAACAAGTCGGCGTGCAGGTAGTCGATCCCCGAATCCAACATGAAGATCGACACGCCGGACGACCCCAGGGCCCCGTGCGCCCAGGCGACATCGGCTTGCACGGCCCGCATGTTCCACTGGCGTGCGAAGCGCACCGCGCCTGCGGGGTTGGCGTTGCTCGCGACGCCGCCGTCTGTGGCCGCGTCAGGCGGGGACACCTGTGGCACGTCGAGCGCGATCGCTGCGTCCGCGTCCACCGCCTGAATGCCCGTGCCGGCGGCGAGGGTCGCCGGAGCGGATCCCGTGAGCCCGCTCACGACCGCGAGCCCGCTCCCTCGGGATACCCACAGGACCGTGCCGCCGAGCCCGCTCACGCGCGACGCGAAGTCGAGCGGGACCGCGCCCGAGAACGACACGATGTGCCGACCGGTGCCGCCCGTCGCGGTGGCGCTCATGGTCAGCGCGGAGAGCCGGGGCGCCGGGCGCGACGCCGGCGCGGACGGAATACTCGAGTCGTTGAGACAGGCGCTCGCCGCTAGCGCGCCGAGGACGGCGAATCGGGGTGCTGACCGAAGAAGGGACACGGAACGTCTCGCGAAAAGGGGGAGGGAAAACATGATCCCCTTGGCTACGATCGGCAACTCACTTCCCGACGCAGAACGTGGCGAATACCCGCTCGAGCACGTCGTCCGGCGTCACTGCTCCGATCAAGTCGTCCAGTGCGGTGACCGCGGCTCGCAGGTGCGTGGCCGCCGCCGCGGCCTCCACACCGCCCTGCCTCGCCGCATGAAACGCGTCCAGCTCGGCGAGTGCTCGTTCCAGCGCCGACCTGTGGCGTGCGCGCATCACTATCGGCTCCACATCGCCCATGGCCAGCAGCCGGCCGAACGCGACCTCGGCGAGCCGGCGACGCAGCTCGGCGAGGCCTGCTCCAGTCACGACGGACACGAACGGGACGGGAGACGAGGGACGGGGGACGGGGAGGAGGTCCGCCTTCGTCCGCACGACAACCACCGGGGCTGTGCACGCGGCCAGAAATGCGTCGCGCTCGGCCCCGTCCCTCGTCCCCGGTCCCTCGTCCCCGGCCTCGCAGAACACGACCAGGTCGGCGGCCGCGAGGTAGGTTCGGCTCACCTCGATGCCCATGCGCTCGACGCGATCCTCACTCTGGCGCAACCCCGCCGTATCGACGAGCCGGAATGGAAACCCCTCGAGCACCGCGTACGCCTCGATCGCGTCCCGGGTCGTGCCCGGGACTTCGGTCACGATGGCGCGCTCCCGGCCGAGCAGCGCGTTGAACAGGGAGGACTTCCCGGCGTTGGGGCGGCCGGCGATGACGAGCAGCGCCCCTTCGCGCAGCCGTTCTCCCTCCGGGGCCGTGGCGATGAGGTCCGCGATGCGCTGGCGCGCCGCGCTCCACGCGCGCTCGACGCGCTCGGGCGCCACCGGACCCTCGTCCTCCTCGGGAAAATCGATCTCGTACGCGAGCAGGGCGTCGAGCTCGATCAGCTCGGCCCGCAGCTGCTCGAGCCGGCGGGACAGCCCCCGGTCGAGCTGCTGCAGGGCGCGCCGTGCCTGCGCAGGCGAGCCGGCATCGATTAGGTCGGCCGTCGCCTCCGCCTGGAGCAGATCGAGCTTCCCGTTCAGGACGGCGCGGCGGCTGAACTCCCCCGGCGCCGCCGGCCGGGCCCCAGCGGCCACGAGCGCCGCGACCGTCGCCGCCGGTACCAGCAGGCCGCCGTGCGTCGACAGCTCGAGCAGATCGTCTCCGGTATAGGAGCGCGGCGCGGGAAAGCAGGCGGCCAGCGCATCGTCGATCGGCTGTCCCGTGGCGGGGTGCATCACGCGGACGCGGCGCACGGCGCGCGGCGGGTCCGGGCGGAAGGGCTGCAGCACCCGAGCCGCGACCTCGAACGCGCCCTTCCCCGAGAGCCGGATCAGCGCGATGGCGGAGCGACCGGGCGGGGTCGCGAGGGCGACAATCGGATCAGACAGCACCGTCCCCAGTCCCCAGTCCCTAGCCCCGAGCCCCTAAGTCTTTTTCCCCTGCTCCCGCAGGCGGCGCCGCGCGATCATGTA
>Ga0075436_100002742_pt1 | contig 12116 bp, 6 predicted proteins | sample RhiMethybrSRZTD5_FD_75303 | JGI IMG/M metagenome (GOLD analysis project Ga0075436, IMG submission 75303) | Populus rhizosphere microbial communities from Tennessee, USA - Rhizosphere MetaG P. TD hybrid SRZTD5 | ecosystem: Host-associated > Plants > Roots > Rhizosphere > Soil | place: USA... | reverse complement strand
TGGCCAACTTCACGGGAATGAACGTGGAGATGGTCACGAAGATGCGGCGGAGGCTGCGCGACGGCCACGTGGAGTTCATCGTGGAGAAGAACACGCTCACGAAGCGCGCCCTGGCCGACAGCGGCGTGAAGGAGCTGGACCCTTACCTCGAAGGCCCCACGGGAATCGCCCTGGGAGCGGACGAGATTGCGGGCGCCAAGATCCTCGCCGAGTTCTCCAAGGAATTCGAAAAGCCGGCCTTGAAGGCGGCTTACGTCGGAGGCCAGCTCTACGGCCCCGACGGGATCAAGATTCTGGCCCAACTACCTCCGCGCGAGGTGCTGCTCGGCCAGCTCATCGGTGCGCTTCGGTCTCCGCTCCAGGGATTCGTCGGAGTTCTCTCCGGCTCGATCCGGCAGCTGGTCGGGACGATCGACGCCATCGGCAAGAAGAAACAGGGCTAGGGTCCGCGCACCGCGCTCGGAACCGCCGCGATTTCGGAGGAGGAACGCAACGTGGAAGCATCGACCAAGGAACAGCAGATCATCACGATGTTGGAGGGCATGACGATGCTCGAGGTCTCGGGCCTCGTGAAGAAGATGGAGGAGCATTTCGGCGTCACCGCCGCCATGCCGATGATGGCCGCGATGCCTGGCTCGGGCGCCGGCGCCGCCGCGGCCGTCGAGGAGAAGACGGAATTCGACGTCGTCCTCATGGGCGCCGGCGACAAGAAGATCCAGGTCATCAAGGTGGTGCGCGAAGTGACGGGCCTCGGCCTCAAGGAGGCGAAGGACCTGGTGGACGGCGCCCCCAAGCCGGTCAAGGAGAAGGTGTCGAAGGAAGAGGCTCAGTCGATCAAGCAGAAGCTGGAAGAGAACGGCGCTTCCGTCGAAATCCGGTAATTCCTTCGCGGACCCGATCACGGCCAGCCCGGCCGGGTACCCGTGGGCTTTATCGAAAGGGTGAACACTTGTGATTAAGGCGATTCGCGGCAAAGAGCGGCGGAGCTTCAGCAAGATCGAGCGGGAGTGGGACATCCAGATCCCCAACCTGCTCGACGTCCAGCTGGAGTCGTTTCGGAATTTCATCCAGGCCGACGTCGACCCTCTGAAGCGGAAGAACGAGGGGCTTCAGGAGGTCTTCAACAGCGTCTTCCCGATCAGCGACGCGCGCGAGTACTTCTCGCTGGAGTTCGTGCGCTTCGATCTCGGGGAGCCGAAGTATTCCGTCGACGAGTGCCAGGAGCGGGATCTGACCTACTCGGTTCCCCTCAAGGCGACCCTGCGTCTCCGCGTCCGCGAGGACACGGAAGAGGGGCGGAAGGACAAGAGCATCATCGAGCAGGAAGTCTATCTCGGCGAGCTTCCGATCATCACCGACAAGGGCACCTTCATCATCAACGGGGCCGAGCGCGTGATCGTGAGCCAGCTCCACCGCTCGCCGGGCGTCTTCTTCGACGACCAGATCCACCCGAACGGGAAGAAGCTCTATACCGCGCGCATCATTCCGTACCGCGGCTCCTGGGTGGAGTTCAGCCTGGACGTCAACGACATCATGTACGTGCACATCGACCGGAAGCGGAAGCTCCCGGTGTCGGTGCTCCTCAAGGCCCTGGGCTACGTCACGGACCGCGAGATCCTCGAGCTCTTCTACGACACGGAGGAGGAGGAGATCGGCGGCGCGCGCAGCAAGCGGGAGCCGGACGCGGTCGGAAAGATCGCGGCCGAGGACGTCGTCGACGAGCGGACCGGCGAGGTGCTGCTCGAGGCGAACGAAGTCATCACCATGGAGCGGATCGAGGGCCTTCGGAAGGCCGGGTTCGCCACGGTGAAGACTTTCGTCATCGGGCACCGTGACGAAGCGGACATCGTCCGGAACACGCTGAAGAAGGACTCCACCAAGACCGAGGACGAGGCGCTCACGCGCATCTACAACCTGCTCCGTCCCGGCGAGCCGCCCCGCGCGGACACCGCCCGGGACATCTTGAAGAAGCTCTTCTTCAATCCGAAGCGCTACGACCTGGCGAAGGTCGGACGGTACAAGCTGAACCGCAAGCTGCCCCACGAGTCGCTCCTGGGCTCGAAGGACAAGCGGAAGCGTCTCACGCTCTCGATCCCGGACGACGACCAGACGACGCTCTGCCCGGAAGACTTCATCGTCATCATCGCGTACCTGATCCACCTCCGGCTGGGCTCCGAGGTGCCGGGGCTCCCGGTCACCACGGACGACATCGACCACCTCGGGAACCGCCGGGTGCGCGCGGTGGGCGAGCTCCTCTCGAACCAGTTCAACGTGGGTCTGGCGAGGATGGCCCGGATCATCCGGGAGCGCATGACGCTCCAGGACGCCGAGCAGGTGACGCCGTACGACCTCATCAACGCGCGCACGATCTCGGCCGTGATCCAGAGCTTCTTCGGCTCGAGCCAGCTCTCGCAGTTCATGGACCAGACCAATCCGCTGGCCGAGCTGACGCACAAGCGCCGACTCTCGGCGCTCGGCCCGGGCGGTCTGACGCGCGATCGCGCCGGGTTCGAGGTGCGCGACGTGCACTACACGCACTACGGGCGCATGTGCCCGATCGAGACGCCGGAAGGTCCGAACATCGGTCTCATCTCCTCGCTCGCGACCTATGCGCGCGTGAACGAGCTGGGATTCCTCGAGACCCCGTACCGGCGCGTCTCGGGCGGCGTCGTGGACAAGAAGCAGGTCCAGTTCCTCTCCGCGGACGTGGAGGACCGGTTCAAGATCGCGCAGGCGAACGCGCCGGTCGACCACAGCGGCCATCTCCAGGGCGAGCAGAACGTCCGGGAGAAGGGCGAGTTCCCGATGGTCGAGCCCAGGGACGTGGACTACATGGACATCTCGCCCATCCAGCTCGTGAGCCCCGCGGCCGCGCTCATCCCGTTCCTCGAGCACGACGACGCGAACCGGGCGCTCATGGGATCGAACATGCAGCGCCAGGCCGTGCCCCTGCTCTTCACCGAGGCGCCCCTCGTGGGCACCGGTCTCGAAGGCAAGGTGGCGCAGGACTCGGGCGCCCTGATTCTCGCGAAGCAGGCGGGAGTCGTGGAGTCGGTCTCGGGCGACCAGATCTACGTGCGCTACGACCAGCCCGAGGGCAGGCCGCGCGCGGTGGACTACTCGGAGATGGCGGGCGTCGATTTCTACAAGCTCACCAAGTTCAAGCGTTCGAACCAGGACACGTGCATCAACCAGCGTCCGCTCGTCTCGGAGGGTGACCGCGTCAAGAAGGGTCAGCTCCTCGCCGACGGCGCCGCCACGCGGAACGGCGAGCTGGCGCTCGGCGCCAACGTGCTCGTCGCGTTCATGCCGTGGGGCGGCTACAACTTCGAGGACGCCATCCTGGTCTCGGAGCGCCTCATCAAGGAGGACCGCTTCACCTCGATCCACATCGAGGAGTTCGAATTGCAAGTCCGTGACACGAAGCGCGGCGCGGAGGAGATCACCCGCGAGATCCCGAACGTGAGCGAGGAGGCGGTCAAGAACCTCGACGAGGAAGGGATCATTCGCATCGGCGCGCGCGTGAAGGCGGGCGACATCCTGGTCGGGAAGGTCACGCCCAAGGGCGAGACCGACCTGACGCCGGAAGAGCGGCTGCTCCGCGCGATCTTCGGCGAGAAGGCCGGGGACGTGCGGGACGCCTCGCTCAAGGCGCCTCCGGGCATGGACGGCGTCGTCATCGACACGAAGGTGTTCAGCCGGCGCGAGAAGGACGAGTCGACCAAGAAGCAGGAGAAGCGAAAGATCGACCGTCTCCGCCGCCAGGCCAAGAAGGAGAAGGATCGCATCCACGAGACGCGGAAGCTCGAGGTGGGCAAGGTCCTCCTCGGCGAGTACGTGAACAAGTGGGTGGAGGGAGACGAGGAGAGGCCTGTCGCCCGCGCCGGAAAGAAGATCGACGAGGAGTTCCTCGACAAGGCCGATCTCGACCTGGTCCCGTACAAGACGCAGGTCACGCGGAACGATCAGGCGAACGAGCGCTTCTGGGGGCTCCTGGAAGGCGCCGCGCGCGCGCTCGACCGCGTGGAGAAGAACCTCGAGAAGGAGATCGAGAAGGTGACGCGCGGGGACGAGCTTCCCCCCGGCGTCGTCAAGCTCGTGAAGGTCTATGTCGCCAAAAAGCGCAAGCTCTCGGTCGGCGACAAGATGGCGGGACGGCACGGCAACAAGGGCGTTGTCGCGAAGATCATGCCCGAGGAGGACATGCCGTACCTGCCCGACGGAACGCCCGTGGACATGGTGCTGAACCCGCTCGGCGTGCCGTCGCGTATGAACATCGGCCAGGTGCTGGAGACGCACCTCGGCTGGGCGGCGCAGGAGCTCGGCCTGACGGTGGCGACCCCGGTCTTCGCGGGCGCGACCGTGGACGAGATCAAGAGCTGCCTCAAGGACTCCAACCTGTCGCAGGACGGCAAGAGCTTCCTCTACGACGGCCGGACCGGGGAAGCCTTCGACCAGCGCGTGACGGTGGGCTACATCTACATGATGAAGCTCTCGCACCTGGTCGACGACAAGATCCACGCCCGCTCGATCGGTCCGTACTCGCTCGTCACCCAGCAGCCGCTGGGGGGCAAGGCGCAGTTCGGTGGCCAGCGGTTCGGAGAGATGGAGGTGTGGGCCCTCGAGGCGTACGGAGCGGCCTTCACGTTGCAAGAGCTGCTCACGGTCAAGTCGGACGACGTCGTGGGCCGGTCGCGCATCTACGAGGCGATCGTCAAGGGAGAGAACCCTCCGGCGCCCAGCACGCCGGAGTCCTTCAACGTATTGGTCAAAGAGCTTCAGAGCCTTTGCATGGACGTTCAGCTTCGGGACGAAGCGTAGACGAGGAGGCACGGCACGATGCAGGAACTGTTCGGAATCAAGTCGCCTCTCGCAACGGAACGTCAGCGATTCAGCCTGGCCCGGGTCGACGACCGCGACGTCACGCGGCGGCGGCTCGCGTTCAACTCCATCCGGATCATGCTCGCCTCACCGGAGACGATCCGGGGTTGGTCGCACGGGGAAGTCACGAAGCCCGAGACCATCAACTACCGCTCCTTCAAGCCGGAGCGGGACGGTCTCTTCTGCGAGAAGATCTTCGGACCGGTCAAGGACTGGGAGTGCAATTGCGGCAAGTACAAGCGCATCCGCTACCGCGGCGTCATCTGTGACCGCTGCGGCGTGGAGGTCACGCAGGCCAAGGTGCGACGCGAGCGGCTGGGGCACATCAACCTCGCGGTCCCGGTCTCGCACATCTGGTACTTCAAGGCGGTGCCGAGCCGCATCGGACACCTGCTCGACATGTCGATCCGCGACCTGGAGCGGGTCCTGTATTACGAGTCCTACGTCGTGATCGATCCCGGCACGAGCGGCCTCAAGAAGAAGCAGCTCGTCTCCGAGGACGAGTACTACGAGCTGACGCAGGACGAGACGATCACCATGAACGCGAAGATGGGAGCCGAGGCGATCCGGGATCTCCTGACCGAGATCGACCTGGACGAGCTCTCGGCCGAGCTTCGCGCCATCGCCAAGATCGAGAACTCCGTCCAGCGGAAGAAGGAGACGCTGAAGCGGCTCCGCATCGTCGAGGCGTTCCGCCAGAGCGGGAACCGGCCTGAGTGGATGATCCTCTCCGTGATCCCGGTGCTGCCGCCGGATCTCCGGCCCCTGGTGCCGCTCGAGGGCGGACGCTTCGCGACCTCGGACCTGAACGACCTCTACCGGCGCGTCATCAACCGGAACAATCGTCTGAAGAAGCTGATCGACATCCGCGCGCCCGAGGTCATCTTGCGCAACGAGAAGCGGATGCTCCAGGAAGCCGTGGACGCCCTCTTCGACAACGGCCGCCGCAGCCGCGCGGTCCGCGGGCAGGGCAACCGGCCCCTGAAGTCGCTCTCCGACATGCTCAAGGGGAAGCAGGGTCGCTTCCGCCAGAACCTCCTCGGAAAGCGCGTCGACTACTCCGGCCGCTCGGTCATCGTGGTCGGCCCGGAGCTCAAGCTCCATCAGTGCGGCATTCCCAAGAACATGGCTCTGGAGCTCTTCAAGCCGTTCATCATCCGGAAGCTCGAGGACAAGGGCTTCGTGCAGACCGTGAAGAGCGCCAAGCGTCTCGTCGAGCGCGAGCGTCCCGAGGTGTGGGACATCCTGGGCGACATCATCAAGGGTCACCCCGTGCTCCTGAACCGCGCGCCGACGCTCCACCGGCTGGGCATCCAGGCGTTCGAGCCCGTGCTCGTGGAAGGAAAGGCGATCCGGATCCACCCGATGGTCTGCGGGGCGTTCAACGCGGACTTCGACGGCGACCAGATGGCGGTCCACGTGCCGCTCAGCTTCGAGGCGCAGATCGAGACGCGGCAGCTCATGCTCTCGACCAACAACATCCTGCTTCCCTCGAACGGCCGCCCGGTCGCGTCGCCCAGCCAGGACATCGTGCTCGGGTGTAACTACATGACGCGGAAGCGGCCGCTTCCTGCGGGCCGGAAGCCGAAGCACTACGCCGGGATGACCGAAGTGCGGGCGGCGTACGACCACAAGCAGGCGGGGCTGCACGATCCGATCGTGCTCCACCTCGACGGGCAGCGGCTGGACACCAGCGTCGGCCGCGTGCTGTTCAACGAGATCCTGATTCCGCTGGGGATTCCGTTCAAGAACACCGAGATGGACAAGAAGGCGCTGGAGGAGCTGGTGGGCGACTGCCACCGGAACCTCGGCAACAAGACCACGGCGCTCATCCTCGACTCGCTCAAGAACCTGGGCTTCACGTACGCGACGCAGGCCGGCATCACCGTGGGGATCGACGACATCCTGATCCCCGGCGCCAAGGCCGAGATCATCGGGCGCGCGCAGGACGCCGTCGCGCACATCAACCAGCAGTACCAGCAGAAGGTGATCACCGACGGCGAGCGCTACAACAAGGTGATCGACACCTGGACGCACGTCACGACCGAGGTGGAGGAGGCCACGTTCCAGGGCCTCGCCGCCGACCGGGACGGCTTCAATCCGATCTACATGATGGCGTACTCCGGCTCCCGAGGCACCAAGGAGCAGATCCGCCAGCTCGCCGGAATGCGCGGCCTCATGGCGAAGCCTCAGAAGAAGATCACCGGAGGGCTCGGCGAGATCATCGAGTCCCCCGTCATCCACAACTTCAAGGAAGGCCTCACGGTGCTCGAGTACTTCGTCTCGACGCACGGGGCGCGGAAGGGTCTCGCGGACACGGCGTTGAAGACCGCCGATGCCGGGTACCTGACGCGGCGTCTCGTGGACGTGGCGCAGGACGTCATCGTGAACATCGAGGACTGCGGCACGGTGAGCGGCCTCGAGGTCGGGGCCCTGAAGGAAGGCGAGGAAGTCATCGAGCCCCTGGGCGACCGGGTGCTCGGACGCGTCGCCACCGAGGACGTCATCGACCCGAACACGGGCGACGTGGTCGTCCGCTCGGGCGAGGAGATCAACGAAGAGGGCGCCGAGGCCATCGAGGAGAGCGGGCGGATCGAGAAGGTCGCGATCCGGTCGGTCTTGAAGTGCGAGGCGGTGCGCGGCATCTGCGCCAAGTGCTACGGGCGAAATCTCGCGACCGGCCGGATGGTCGAGCTGGGCGAGGCGACCGGCGTCATCGCCGCGCAGTCCATCGGCGAGCCCGGCACGCAGCTCACGCTCCGTACCTTCCACATCGGCGGCGTCGCGGGCCGCATCGTGGAGCAGTCGCGCATCAAATCCAAGATCACGGGCTCGGTTCGGTTCCGCGAGCTCGAGGTGGTCGAGCGGTCGAACGGATCGCTGGTCGTCGTGGGTCACAAGGGCCAGATCGAGGTCCTGGACTCCGAGGGCAAGGTCCGGCACCGCTACTCGCCGCCCTACGGCGCCACGGTGGACGTGAAGGACCTGGCCCAGGTCAGCACCGGGGACGACCTCTTCGAGTGGGACACCTACAACACGCCCATTCTCACCGAGAAGAGCGGAACGGTCCGCTTCGTGGACATCAAGGAAAAGGTCACCGTCCGCGACGAGGTCGACGAGAACACGGGGCTCCGCCTCATGGTCATCGTGGACGATCGCGAGAAGGTGCTGCAGCCGCATATCGACATCGTGGGCTCGGGCAATCGCCGGATCGCCAGCTATCCGCTTCCGACCGGCGCGCGGCTTCTCGTGCGCGACGGCCAGGAGGTCACGGCGGGCGAGCCGCTGGTCAAGATCCGCCGCGAGATCTCCAAGACCCGCGACATCACGGGCGGTCTGCCCCGCGTGAGCGAGCTCTTCGAGGCGCGGAAGCCGAAGGACGCCGCGACGGTGTCGGAGATCGACGGCCGCGTCGAGTTCGGCGGGGTCAGCCGAGGCATGAAGAAGCTCCTCGTGGTCGGCGAGTCCGGCGACACGCGTGAGTACCTCATTCCTCAGGGCAAGCACATGCACGTCCAGGAGGGGGACTACGTGAAGGCGGGCGACCGCCTGACCGAGGGCCCCGTGAACCCGCACGACACCCTCAAGATCAAGGGAATCCAGGCGGTGCAGGAGTATCTGGTCAACGAGATCCAGGAGGTCTACCGGCTCCAGGGCGTGCGGATCGACGACAAGCACATCGAGGTCATCGTCCGGCAGATGCTTCAAAAGGTCCGGATCGAGGACCCGGGCGACACGAACTTCCTCGAAGGGGAGCAGGTCGACAAGGCCCAGCTCCGGATCGAGCAACGCCGCGTCGAGACCGAAGGCGGGCAGCCGGCCACGTATCAGCCGCTTTTGCTAGGGATTACGAAGGCTTCGCTCTCCACCCAGAGCTTCATCTCCTCGGCCTCGTTCCAAGAGACAACTCGTGTTCTCACAGAGGCTTCCGTGCTCGGTATGACGGATCATCTGCGGGGGCTGAAGGAGAACGTCATCATCGGGCATCTGATCCCGGCGGGGACCGGGATGTCGCGCTACCGCGGCATCGAAGTCATTGCCGAAGAGGAAGATGAGACGGAACGGGTCGCCGGCGTCGAGGAGGAGATAAAAACAGCTTGACCCCGGTTTCCAAGCCTGGGTACAATGCCCGTTCTTTGCGCCCAAACCCCGAGTCATGAGAGGAGTTAAGTGCCGACACTGAATCAACTCGTGCGCCTCGGCCGGAGGAGGCAGCTCAGCAAGACCGCTTCGCCGGCCCTGAAGGGGGCGCCGCAGAAACGCGGCGTCTGCACGCGCGTCTATACCTCCACCCCCAAGAAGCCCAACTCGGCGCTTCGCAAGGTGGCGCGCGTGAGGCTCACGAACGGGATGGAAGTGACCTGCTACATCCCGGGCGAGGGGCACAACCTCCAGGAGCACTCGATCGTCCTGATCCGCGGCGGGCGCGTGAAGGACCTGCCCGGCGTGCGGTATCACGTGGTGCGCGGGACGCTCGACGCGTCCGGCGTCGACGGGCGCTCGCAGAGCCGATCCAAGTACGGAACGAAACGGAAGAAGGGGGCCGCGTAGGCCATGCGCCGCGCCAGCAAGATTCATAAATTCGAAGTCCAGCCCGACGCGCGCTTCAACAACGTCCTGGTCACGCGCTTCATCAACGCGCTCATGATCCAGGGCAAGAAGAGCGTGGCGGAGCGGATTTTCTACGGGGCGGTCGACATCATCGAGAAGAAGGTCGGCTCGGATGGACTCTCCGTGGTGAAGACGGCGCTCGCCAACGTCAAGCCGGTGCTGGAAGTGAAGTCCCGGCGCGTGGGCGGTGCGACGTACCAGGTCCCGGTGGAAGTCCGCCAGGACCGGCGGACCGCGTTGGCGCTCCGCTGGATCATTCAGTACTCGCGTGCCCGTCCGGATCACTCGATGGCCGAGCGGATCGCGGCGGAGTTGATCGCGGCCTCCAAGAACGAAGGCGGCGCGGTCAAGAAGCGCGAGGACACACACAAGATGGCGGAGGCCAACAAGGCGTTCGCTCACTATCGCTGGTAGAGCGGTCGGGGAAGGTTTCGAAGTGCCCAGGCAGTACGATCTTTCTCATATGCGGAACATCGGCATCATGGCCCACATCGATGCCGGCAAGACGACGCTGACCGAGCGGATCCTCTATTACACGGGGAAGGTCCACCGTGTCGGCGAGGTCCATGACGGCGCCGCCACCATGGACTGGATGGAGCAGGAGCGCGAGCGGGGGATCACCATCACCTCGGCCGCGACCACCTGTTTCTGGCACAACCACCAGATCAACATCATCGATACGCCAGGCCACGTCGACTTCACGGTCGAGGTGGAACGCTCGCTCCGGGTGCTCGACGGCGCCATCGCCGTGTTCTGCGGCGTCGGGGGCGTGGAGCCGCAGTCCGAGACCGTCTGGCGACAGGCCGACAAGTACGGCGTGCCCCGGATCGCGTTCGTGAACAAGCTGGACCGTATCGGCGCGGACTTCAATTTCGTCGTCGGCATGATGAAGGATCGCCTGGGCGCTCTGGCCGTCCCGCTCCAGATCCCGGTCTACATCGGGGACTGGTTCACCGGGATGATCGACCTCATCGACATGAAGTCGATCACGTACGAGTCGGACGAGCAGGGCGCCACCTACGTCGAAGGCGAGATTCCGCGGGATCTCGAGAAGATGGCGGCCGAGGCGCGGCACCACATGCTCGAGGCGATCGCGGAGTTCGACGACGAGCTCCTGCACGCGTACCTCGACGGTACCCCGACGACGGCCGAGATGATCAAGCGCGCGATCCGCAAGGGAACCCTGGCCGGGAAGATCGTGCCGGTCCTGGGCGGAACGGCGTTCAAGAACAAGGGCGTGCAGAAGCTGCTCGACGCGGTGTTGTCGTATCTCCCGGCGCCGACGGACGTGGCCGCGGTGAAGGGCGTGAATCCCAAGACGCTGGAGCACGAGCAGCGGTCGCCGTCCGACGACGAGCCCTTCGCGGCTCTGGCGTTCAAGATCATGACCGACCCGTATGTCGGGAAGCTGACGTTCTTTCGCGTCTACTCGGGAACGCTGAAGGCGGGGACCTACGTGTACAACTCGACCAAGGAGAAGGGGGAGCGTCTGGGACGGGTCGTCGAGATGCACGCGAACAAGCGCGAGGATCGCGAAGAGGTCTATTGCGGCGAGATCGCCGCGGCGGTGGGGCTGAAGAACGTCCACACCGGCGACACCCTCTGCGACAAGGACCACCCGATCGTGCTCGAGGCGATGCACTTCCCCGAGCCCGTGATCCAGGTGGCGATCGAGCCCAAGACGAAGGCGGACGAGGAGAAGATGTCGACCGCGCTCGGCAAGCTGAGCGACGAGGATCCGACCTTCCGCGTCAAGACCGACGAGGACTCGGGCCAGACCCTGATCTCGGGCATGGGCGAGCTGCATCTGGAGATCCTGGTGGACCGCATGGTCCGCGAGTTCAGCGTGCAGGCGAACATCGGCAAGCCCCAGGTCGCCTACAAGGAGACCGTGACCCGGAACGTGGAGCAGCGCACGCGCTTCGTCCGCCAGACCGGCGGCCGCGGCCAGTTCGCCGACGTGACGATCATGCTGCATCCGCTCCCGCCCGGCGGGGGCTTCCAGTTCGAGAACGAGATCCGGGGCGGCGCGATCCCCAAGGAATACATCCCCTCGGTGGAGAAGGGCATCGTCGAGGCGATGGAGAACGGGATCATGGCCGGGTACCCGGTCGTGGACGTGAAGGTGGAGCTCCTGGACGGTCAGTTCCACGAGGTGGATTCCTCGGAGATGGCCTTCAAGATCGCGGGCTCGATGGCCTTCAAGGAAGCGGCCTCCAAGGCAGGCCCGAAGCTCCTGGAGCCGCTCATGGACGTCGAAGTGGTGGTGCCCGAAGAGTACATGGGCGACGTCATCGGGGACCTGAGCTCGCGCCGCGGACGCATCGGCGGCATGTTCCAGCGCTCGGACGCGCGCGTCGTCGCGGCGTCGGTGCCGCTGGCGGAGATGTTCGGATACTCCACGCGGCTTCGCTCGATCACGCAGGGGCGCGCCGTGTATTCGATGCAGTTTTCTCGGTACGACGAGATGCCGCAGGCCATGGCCGAGCAGATCGTGACCAAGGTCAAGGGGAGCTGACATGGCGAAGCAGAAGTTTGAGCGGACGAAGCCCCACATCAACGTGGGGACGATCGGACACGTGGACCACGGGAAGACGACGTTGACGGCAGCGATCACGATGGTG
>Ga0075436_100002739_pt1 | contig 12124 bp, 10 predicted proteins | sample RhiMethybrSRZTD5_FD_75303 | JGI IMG/M metagenome (GOLD analysis project Ga0075436, IMG submission 75303) | Populus rhizosphere microbial communities from Tennessee, USA - Rhizosphere MetaG P. TD hybrid SRZTD5 | ecosystem: Host-associated > Plants > Roots > Rhizosphere > Soil | place: USA... | reverse complement strand
TCGACGCGCCCTACGATGGCGATGCCGGTCATGACCGTCCGGTTGCAGTTCCTCAATCAGGATTTCTTTGGGACCGCCTGCTCAAGGCCGGCATTAGCTTCCGGAATTACGGCGAATGGTATTCGCATGAGGATGAGGATCAATCGAAGATTCACGTCTATCTGGCGGGCCTGAAAGACCACTCCGACATGAATTACCGTGATGATATCGGCGATATCACCGACCAGCAGCGCGTCGACGAGTGGGAGCGCGAGTTCAGCGAGTTCGAAGCCAACGGTCAATTGCCGCGCTTCTCCCTCATTTACCTGCCCGATGATCACACCGTCGGCACGAAGCCTGGGTATCACACGCCTACCGCTATGGTGGCGAACAATGATCTGGCACTCGGCCGCGTCGTCGAGAGGATCTCGAAAAGCCGTTACTGGACCGAAAGCGCCATCTTTGTGCTGGAGGATGATGCCCAGGACGGCCCTGATCACGTGGACGCACATCGCTCGCCGCTGCTGGTCATCTCGCCATATACGCGGCGGCATGCCGTGTCACACAGGAGCTACTCAACCGTTTCCGTTCTAAAAACCATGACGCAATTGCTGGGGATCGAGAGCCTGACCTATTTCGACGACCGCGCTCCCAGCTTGCTGAGCGAATTTAGCAGTAAGCCGGCCTCGGAAGTTTATGCCTGTGGTCATCCTGGGGTTTCTCTTGAAGAGCGGAATGCGCCGAATGCACCGGGCGCCAAAGACTCTGCGCGGTGGGACTTTCACGGTCCCGACCGGGCGCCAGCCCTGGAACTGAATCGCGTGATCTGGCAGTCAGTCAAGGGCGCAGCGTCTGAACCGCCGGCCTCAGTGCTGCGCGTCGCGAATCCCTAAAGTACCCATACTTTAAAACACTGACTCGCCTTCCTTGCCAAGTATTAAGTTCTCGTCATTTCCGTGTTTACTGTTGACTGATATTTACAATTCGGACAGGGCCGCCGTCGGCGCGGAACGCATCTATCAAAGCGGAAGACGGAGGTGGAGCGATGGCCCCCCACGCTGAAGTGGATGAAACGAAAACGACGCTGCACAAAGCATCGAGTCTGCCGAGAGTTCCGGAGCCCGCGGATGAGAACGATGTCATGCGTGAACAACTGGAATACTTGATCGGCCATGCAACTGAACGGGGCATCTGCAGTTGTTCCGAGTGCCAGCGGTTCATCCGCGTCCGATCACTGTTGCTCGAAATCTTCAGCGAGCCAGAACCACAGCCAGCGCAGCAACTCACTGCATTGCCCATGGCTGCTTGAAGGCCGAACCGAACAGCGTTCAAGGTCTGCTGCCATTCGTATCGCTTAAGCGACAGCACCCCCCAACCCAACGTATGTTCTCCGCGCGAGGCACCAGTGGCGGAACATCAGGTGGCAAGCGCGCACCGAGCGAATTATAGTGGCTTATTACGAGATTCGGGCTTCCAATGTGGGGATTCGTTCGGGGGCGCGTTGTGCGGTTGGGGTAAAGCGATGGGATTTAGCAGACGATCGTTCTTGAAACATACGGGCATTGGCTCTCTCGCGGCTTTGGGGCGCGGAAGCCTGGCTGCGGCGACACGGGCCGCGATCGACAACACCGAACCAATGAAGATCACCCGGGTTGACGCGATTACGTTCCGCAAGGATCTCCATATCGGCGGCGGCTCTGGCGGGCGGGAGGATGGCGCTGAGTTCTGGTGGGTGCGCCTGCATACTGATAAAGGCATTGTGGGGACGGGTGAAACCTATCCCTTTCCTCAGGCGGAAATCGGTGCTCTCAAAGAGCACGCAGGGTTGATCCTCGGCCGCGATCCTCGTGATATCGACGGGATCTGGAGCGCATTGCACTTCGAAGGTGCAATGAGGACGACCGGCGGCGCCGACATGCGTATGCTCAGCGCGGTGAACATGGCGCAACTCGATATTCTCGGTCAGGCTTCCGGGCTTCCGCTCTACCGGTTGCTCGGCGGGAAGACCCGCCCCCGAGTGCGCGTCTATAACACCACGACCGACTATTGGGCCATCAACGACATGAAGATGGGCCCGGACACAATGAAGATCGTGAGGTTTCTCCTCGATCGCGGGATCACAGGGATGAAGATCTACCCGTTTGAGGCCCCGGATCATTATCTCTCGAACAAAACCATGGAAGAAGGCTTGCGTTGGATTCGTGAGATTCGCGACGGCGTCGGAAACGAGATGGATATCTGTGTCGACTGCTGGGGCCGATTTGACTTTACGAGCGCGGCGCGCATCGCCAAGGCGCTCGAGCCGTATAACATCATGTATCTCGAAGATGCGATGCTCAGCGGGAATGCCAAGGCCTACGCGCGACTTGCGGCTGAAACCAGCGTGCCCATCTGTATTAGCGAGACCCTGGCGAGCCGCTACGCGTACCGCGAGTTCCTTGAGCTGAAGGCATGCGATGTGATCATGTATGACGTTACCTGGTGCGGCGGTCCGTCAGAAGCGAAGCGAATCTCCGACATGGCGGAAACCTATATGATCCCCACTTCTCCCCATACGTGCGGAGGTCCACTCCTCTATATATGTTCTGCACACCTCGCCACGGCATTGCCCGATCTCCTCATCATGGAGAGCAACTACTGGAAGTACGCTCACCAGTATCCTTATTTCGTGAACAACGTTCCAGTTCCGAAGGAAGGGCACGTAACGCCACCCGAGTTGCCAGGCATTGGAGCAGAAATCAAACCAGAACTCTTTCACAACGGCGACGCTACCGTGGAAACCGTGGCCAAGATCTAGTATGCGGCCGAGAGTGCTGCGGGCATGCCTCCTCTTCACGTTGCTTGATTCCGTCGCTCTGGCGTCCGAGCAACCCCTGAATATCCTGCAGGAAGCGTTCGGAATCCGGACGGTCGACCAGAGCCCGTTGCTGAGTCCGCAATTTCCATCCCTATCGCTGTTGCTGGTTAACCGCAAAGCCGAGGTTGACACGCGGCGCAGCGCCGACGATGTAGTCCTTCGTGCGCCTGGTTCAGAAGTCACGTTGCAGGCGCGGTTCACTCGCGAGGGCGGATTTGACATTTGCCGAATTCGCAATGCCCCGGGAACACCCACGCCCGCCGAAGAATTAAAGCTGATATGGGCGTTTCCTATGGAATTCAACGAATCGATGACGCTCGATGCGGGAGCGTTCGAGGGCCATCCGCTGTATCTTCCAGACGCGACCATCCCGCCCGCCCATTTCTTGAATTGGGGAACCCTGTTCTACGATCGCTCTGACAATCTGGCGATTGGGACCATGCTTGAGGGCGCTGCATCCGCCGCCACGCGCTGGGGCCGTCGCACCGGACCAACCGGCTCCACACAACTCCATTTCTGGACGCAGACGGGGAAGCCGGACCTGCAACTCACGATTTTCGCCTACCGGCCGCGGGATCGGCGCCTCTGGTGGGCCGAATGGTATCAGGATCAGGAAAAACGAACACCCGGAACTCATCCGGGCCTCTTTCCAATTGTCAGCACGCTTGAAACAAGCTGGGCGCCCGGCGAACAAGAAACAGTCCAGATCGTGCCGTCGCCCTGGGAAGCGGGAAAGGCGATGGAACTCGTGCTCATTGATGACGTGAGCGGGAACGTCGCGGCCCGCCGCAGATTCGTCTACGAGCTTCCAGTCACCAATTTGAGATTCGAGGCAAGCGACTGGCCTACGGGTCTTTATCGATTGATCGTGGTGCCTGCCGGCGCTACCGTCGATCCCGCCGTGCGCCGCCTGGATGAAAAGAACCTCTCTCTGATCGTGCGCCCCCGGCATCCGCGCGGCACCGTTCTCTTCGTTGCGCCCACGGATATGTGGCGCGCATATGCCAGCAATGGCGGTCACGCCATGACGTCCTGGCGCGACGATTATCATTACACCAGCGTGGGTTATTCGCCCACTGTCCTGAACACCAGATACCGGCGCACGAATCATTATTACTACGGGCTGTACGAGCGCCATTCGGACATCCTTCACTATCAGTTCCTGCGCGAACTGGGCCGGCGCGAAGGCCTCCAGATTGACTATTGCACGCAGGACGATATCGCGCTGGACCGAGTTCGATTGCGCGATTATCGTCTCGTGCTCGTTGGGAGCCACGCCGAATTTACGACCGCCGAAACTTATTTTCGTTTTCGCGATTATATGGCGCGCGGGGGCGCGGTAATGATTCACGGCGGCGATTCGTTCGCGGTCATGGTGGAGTATCTGCCGAGCCTGCGAGACCGCCGCTATATCTGGCAAAAAGACCACATCTGGTGTCACCTGACGGATCAGCCCGACAGTTTCATGCCGCCCGAGTTGCTTCCAGCCGGCGCACCAGCTACCGCGCCCATTACCGCCCCCGTGGCTGGAGATGCCGTTGATTATCTGAATGTGTTCCATGTGACCGTGGGCTACTGGCCCGAGGAAAGCCGCGCCGTAGTTTCCAACGTCGCTCATCCCGTCATGCAAGCGCTGGGTTTGAAGATCGGCGATCCCGTCCCCGGAGTCTGGGCCGGAGAAGCAGATATCGCCTACGAGCCCCGTGCCTGGGACATTCTTGTGCGTTCAGAAAAGGCCGTCACCGAAGCCAACGAGAGTGGGCTCGATCGCGTCCACCAGCCCGCGTTTCATCACACCGGGCTCATGATCCACAAGAATCTGCGATTAGCCGTCATCTCCAGCGAGAGCTTTACCAAGCGGCTGGCCGAGCCGTTGTTTCAGGAGCTGTACGTACGCACTCTACATTACTTGCTGGATTCCCCGGTTGATCTGCGCGGCGGCGAAGTTGTCGAGCCACAACCAGGAAATAATAATGTCGAGTTCACCTTGAATGCGCACGTCACGCTTGGAGCCATCCAATACGAACTGCCCGATTTGATCGATTACAACGACCCGCTATGGTTCCGCAAACCAGCGCCTTACGCTCATTACCTCGTGGAAGGCTCAGTAGACGGCGTGAACTGGCTCGTTCTGGCCGATCGCGCGCACGGGCCATGGCGCGGTCTGCAAACCGACTTTTTTCCTGCGACACAACTTTGCAAGATCCGCTTGCGAGGCAATCTTTCCAACGGACAGTCTTTTGGGGTGAAAAACCTGAAAGCCTTTCCTGCGAAATGAGTTTTGTGGGAAGAGAGCCGACATCGGCCAAGGATGTCGCGGTTACAAGTCGCTGAGCTCGGCGATTCTGTTTTCAACCACCGTGCTGAAGCTTTCCACCTCCTCCGGGGTGTAACCCGCGGAACGGAAGGCATCGCGAATCTGGGCGGGTGAGAGCTGAGCCAGTAATTGTCCGATCCACCTCGCGTCGGACCGCGGGATGTGTTTGCCAATCCACCGCAATCGGAACCGGCTGCAGAATTCCCGCGGATTCACCAGGTAATTAAGCGCCGGGCGGGCGGGCGTCTGGAAGTCCACATAGTCGGCCGTAATCTTGCGGAGAAATTTCGAATGGCTATACGAGTCGAGGTTTCCCTTGGCCTTTTCATGAGGCCGGGTAGCCCCCGCGGTTCCGAAACTCGCCCCCAGGTCGCTCACCATGTAGATCCGCTCAGGGCCATTAGGTCCATCACCGTGTTTTTCCTCATAGACGGCATTGTTAACATCTTTCAGGTCCCAGTTATTGATGAGAGCCATCATCACCCGCAGCCCATTGAGTTCTCGCGTTCCTGTGAACGGATCATGACGCCAGTGCCAGATTCCGATCTTCTCTTCGCCATCCAGATATCTCTTCAGCCGGACGTCGTGTATGGAGCCGTCGCGCGCAACCAGTTTTTGACCCCGGTGCAGATGGGACGGCATGCCACTGATCTGCAAGTCCTGGAGAAAGTAGTCCTCGCTCGCAAAATAACCAACGGCCCATACCAAGCGGGAAGCTACGGTTTCAGGACGCGCTTCCGCACCCAGCTTGACTTTCCACTTCGCGCCATCCTGATCGCGAACGACGTACTTCGGATTTGTCCCATCGAGATCTTCCTTCAGAAAAATAAACGTGCTGTGAGGCTCGTGCTCTTTGCCGCCGGGCCCATAGAAGAGGTTGCGAGTGGCAATATCGGCAGGAGCGCGCCACAGGACGGCAGGTACGTTTCTTGTACTCTCCCCGACAGATTCCGGCGCAGCGTTTCCTTTTTTCACAGCGCCGGCTGCAGAAGAGCTCAGGGCAATAAAAAATACGGATAGTGTAAATAACTTTGTATTCATGACGTTCCAGCGCGTAAGGGATTCCCCGTTCGAAACGGCGCCCCACCTGCCATGTAAAAGCAAGAGCCGTGCCACGGCGGTGACGACCAGCCGTGACACGGTATGGATCAGCACTTAACGGGCCAGACTTCATGGGGACGGTCGCGACACCGGTCATAAAGTTGCACAGGAAAGAACGGGACACCGCATCTGTGACATTGCTGGTGCAGCCTGGTGCGGGCATCACGCCGTTGCTCACAGCCATCGCTGCTGCTAAGCGTAGCGTCGAGATTGCCATCTTCCGTTTTGACCGCAGGGAAATTGAGAAGGCCCTGGCGAATGCGGTCGGCCGCGGCGTTTCGGTGCAGGCGCTCATCGCCCACACTAACCGGTCCGGCGAAGACAATCTGAGAAAGCTCGAGATGCGGCTCCTGGCCGCGGGAGTCACCGTAGCGCGCACTGCCGACGATTTGATCCGCTATCACGGCAAGCTGATGATCATTGACCGGCGCGCGCTGTATCTGTTCGGTTTCAATCTTACGCACCTCGACATCGAGCACAGTCGCAGCTTCGGTGTAATCACAAAAAATCGCAAATTAGTACACGAAGCTGTCAGCCTGTTCGAAGCGGATTCGAAGCGCCAGCCCTACGAGGCAGACCTTGACACCTTTGTTGTCAGCCCCGTGAATGCGCGGAAGCAGCTTTCCTCGTTTATCAAGGGAGCGCGGCGCGAACTTCTCATTTACGACCCGAAAATCAGCGATCCCGCAATGATACGCCTCCTCGAAGAGCGCGCTAAGGCGGGTGTGGACATCCGCGTGATCGGCCGGTTAACGCGGAGAAGCTCGACTCTGGCGGTGCGCAGGCCGCACATGCGGTTGCATACGCGCACCATGATCCGCGACGGCCGTCAGGCGTTTATCGGGAGCCAAAGCCTCCGGCAGGCGGAACTGGACGCGCGGCGCGAGGTCGGCATTATCTTCCGCGATTCCAAGACCGTGGGCCAGGTGGCCAAGACGTTCCACGACGACTGGGGTTTGACCGAACAATCCAAGCCGCAGGTTGTGAAGGAGGAAACCGCCCCCGCGGCGAAAGTGGCCAAAAAAGTGGCAAAGGAAGTGGCCAAGGAACTTCCCCCCGTGGCGCCGGTTTTGGACGTAATCGTAAAAAAAGTGGTCGGTGAGAACTCAGACGTTGCACTCAACGTCGAACGGGTTGAACAAACCGTGAAGGACGCCGTGAAGGAAGCAGTGAAAGAAGCCGTGAGGGATGTCGTCGAAGACGCTGTGGAGCAAAAAGAAGAGGCGCAACCGAAGTGAATTCTGACGCTGCTTGTTGGGAGAGGACATGTTACGTAAGCCGATCATCTCCGAACTCTGTCGCATCGCGCTCGCGTTGACGGCGGCTTTCGCCGTCCGGGCGCAGGGCCCGCCAAACCAGCCTGTAAATCGGGGTGCGCTACTGTCACAGGACTTCGAGCAGCGTGTCACGGACTATTTGAAAATGCGCAAAGCTGTTGAGGCCGGAATGCCCAAGCTCAAGCCGACTGGCTCGCCGGCCGAAATTGCGGAACACGAGCGCGAGCTGGCACGCAGGATTCGTGAGGCCCGGCCGCGCGCCCGGCAAGGCGATATTTTTACTCCGGAGATTGGCGGGGAGTTCCGCCACATCATCGAAATTACGATGCGGGGAGGGCACGCGGCGCGCATCAAGCAAAGTCTCAAAAGCGCCGAGCCCGTCCAGCTGCGGCTTGGCGTTAACGATACATATCCGGCTAGCGTGCCTTTGCAATCCACGCCGCCGGCTTTACTCCTGAACCTGCCCAAACTGCCAGCGCAAGTCGAGTACCGCGTCGTGGGCCATAACCTCCTTCTTCGCGACGTGGGCGCCAATCTGATCGTGGATTGGCTCCCCGCGGCCATTCCCTGACCTTCTTGTTTCGTAGGGAACAAATGCTTTCTCGATTCTTCCTCATCGTTCTCGAAAGTCTGCTTCTGATTCAGACTGCGGACCGCGTCAGCGGACAGCCCGAGGGAGCTAAAGATGAGCTCGCGGTTCCCGTCAAACCAGGGTCCGTCCGCTTCGCCGTCATCGGCGACAACGGAACTGGAGAGAGGCGGCAATACGAAGTGGCCCAACAGATGGCGAAATACCACGAAAGGTTTCCATTCAACTTCGTCATCATGCTCGGAGACAATATTTACGGTGGCAAACGCCCCGCGGACTTTAAGAGGAAGTTCGAGGACCCCTACCAGCCACTGCTCGATGCAGGCGTGAAATTCTATGCGTCCTTAGGCAATCACGACGACCCCAACGAGCGCTTCTACAAGCCGTTTAACATGGGAGGAAAGCGCTTCTACAGCTTCAAGAATGGCAAGGCCGAGTTCTTTGTGCTCGATAGCAACTATATGGACCCCCAGCAGCTCGACTGGCTGGACAAACAACTCCAAGGCTCAACCTCAACCTGGAAGATCTGCTATTTTCATCATCCGTTGTACTCGGAAGGCAAGTTCCACGGTCCTGATACCGGCTTGCGTGCGCTGCTCGAACCCATTTTCGAAAAGTACGGCGTCAACGCTGTTTTTTCCGGACACGAGCACGTTTACGAAAGAATTAAACCGCGGAATGGCATCTACTACTTCGTCTTAGGCAACTCCGGTGAATTGCGGCCCCACAATCTTAAACGGTCGCCGGACACCGCCAAGGGTTTCGACACCGACCAGTCTTTTATGCTGGTCGAAATTTCGGGCGATGAGCTATTCTTTCAAACTGTATCGCGGACAGGCGCAACAGTTGACTCTGGCGTTCTTGAAAAGCAAACCAACGTCAATAGTTCCGGAAGCGCAGGGCGCCTAAATCGCTCTCACTTTAGCGCTGCCTGCCGGACATCCGTTGAAGGAGCGGCGCTCGAATTCCTTCCGTTTTCGACCGGATAGATCAGGCTGGTCTGTGTCGGCAGCGCAAGGGTGGTGCCGGCAGCTTCGACTTCATCTAGAATCCGTAGCAGCAGCTCTTGTTGGATCTCCAGAAATTTGTCGCCGTTTCTGGTCAAAACATAGGCGGATACTTCCAGGTCCAACGAATAAGTGCCCACGCCGATGAAGCGCACCGGCAGGGCGCCAGCCTCCACCTGGGAATGTTTGGCCAGTATCTTCGTGATGGCGTCGAGGAGCGTTCTGACTTGATCCGGCGTGGTATCGCGTCGCAGGTTGAATGTGAAGTGAAACAGCATTTTGTCCCGCTTGTTAAAGTTCTCGAGAACCATGGAAGAAAACTGGGCATTAGGGACGCTGACGAGCGTGCGATCCGGAGTGCGAATGCGTGTGGACCGCAAGCCGATATCTTCCACCGTGCCGGAGCGATCTCCAAACCGGCAGAAATCGCCGACCGACACAGGCCGATCGCTGATGACCGCTACGCCGCCGAACAGATTCTCGATGGTCTTCTGAGCCGCGAGTGCGATGGCGAGTCCGCCCACACCGAGCCCCGCCATGATGGTCGTCGTGTTATATCCCCAGTTGGCTAGCACCGCCGTGATGGTGAGTAGCAGGACCGTTATCTTTAACACCCGCGATACTAGCGGCAGCACGGAATATGAAAAGCTCTGGTGCTTGGCTTCGAGCGCCGTTCGCAGCCTTAGAAGCGCCAGATCGATAAGCACGATGCCAAGCCATGCGAACCCCAAAAAGAGCAGGAGCGTCAGCCCCCGGCTCAGGGCGAGGCGCAATAGCGCTGACGGACCGATCCACTCCATTCCCGCCCGAAACACAGCGACTGACAGCAGCAGCCGAAGTGGACCGGCAAATCCTTCGAGCACGCTCCGATTCAGCCGGGGAGCGACGCGCGTCATCGCCGGCTCTGCCAGCATCAGCGCCCATTGTGTCAGCCACCTGGAAAGCACCACTAGCGCCAGTCCCAACACTGCCAGAGCAATCCATCGCCAGATGGGCATGTCCATCAGTTGCCAGGTTACAAGCGGCGTCGGCAGGTGCTTCTCGATCGGAGAATCGCTCGTGATCCGCGAGAGTTGCGGGATCTCCTCCACGGAGTCCGAAGCAAAGAGCCAGACTGAATAGCCGGAGCGAAGAGTCACGTGCTCCATCTGCAGCGACAGTGTCTGGTTGTTCGACCGGAACGAATCGATAGCCTCGCGATTCGGCGCAAGGCCGTCGTCTGGATCCCCAGCCGGCTTGGGACTCAGCGATGCCAAGTCAAATTGAGTGTCACGATCCAGAATCTCGGCTAGTTGCCGGGCCAGTCCCGGACCTTCCTTCAGACGCTGATCGGCCGGAAGCTTCCGCAGATCCAGGTATCGCCATGCCAGCGTGTAGTTGCGGGCGTGGCACGCTTCCAGAAACGCCACGACGGAACTCTGCGGCGAATCGCGATGCAAAGGATCCCCGGATTTTGGCGGCGCGGCCCCACCGTTGGAAGGTGCTTCTGCGTATATCCTGAAGCAGATTCCCAACACGCAGACGAGGGCACTGACGACGCCCCTCCATCGTCGAGTGAAGAGAAAAATATTACTGGCCATACAGAAAGAACCTTGCAGTTGCCCTTCCAGAAAGCCCCAATCGCCAATCGCTTTGTGACAAAAACCGCCGCACAGTGTAAATTTTCCGCTCTGATTTTAAAGAACCGGTGAGACCCTTCCCACGCGATGGACAACAAAATCCTTGCTTTCCAAAGGTTAGCTTTATTGGCCGCGAAGGTGCATAAGCGATGCCGGAGGTGAAGCCATGATTCGTGCGGAACAGGACACCGTTCTTCCGTTGCCGTTGCGCCACAGCCTCGGCGCAGGCGCGCGGTACACCGGGTATTTGCCGGCCCAGCCGTTGCAAATACGTTGCGAGATGGTTCACAGACAGAACGCTCGCGCTTGCTGGATTCTGCACGTGGTGGGTAGCGTTGACTCCAGGAGTTCGGAGGAATTACTCGAGAAGATCGAACAGTTGCTGGGAGCCGGTCACCAATCGCGCCTCATTGTGGATCTCGATGGCGTGGCGCACATGGATAGTTCCGGTGTCGGGGCATTGTTGGCGGGTTTGCGTGATTCGCAAGACCGGCAAGCGCGGTTCACGCTGTGTGGTTTGCGCAAGCCGCTCCACGACATACTGGAACGCACGCGGCTGGCGGCATTGTTCGAGATTCGCCCGACGGTCGAACAGGCCCTCTGCTGTTAACAAACCTCAAAAATTAGGTAGGAAAGGAACCAATATGCTTTGGACGATTGCTGTGATTTTCGTAGTTTTGTGGCTGCTGGGAATGGTTACGTCGTATACGCTCGGTGGGCTGTTGCACCTCCTGTTGGTGCTCGCAGTGATCGCCGTGCTGATTCGAATCATTCAGGGCCGCAATCCCATTTGAGCTGAGCCGACGATTCGATCGACCGTGGCGGGGCGCGCCAAATGCCCCCGCCACGCTGGCCCCGCCGGAGTGTAAGCCCCCAGTCCTGGAATAGCGTAGAATTTACGTTGGTCATATCGCAGCGATCCCCCACTAAAAAACAAAATGGATGAGACCCAACGCCCCAACTGCGCGGAGCGTCAGCGCCTTCTTGACGAACTAGAGGAAAAAATCAAAGACACCATCAGGGCAAAAGGTAAGCCGGAATCGAAAGCCGCTTATGCCAAATGGCAGGCTGCCAGAAAGGCCCTCATGCGCCACATCGAAGAGCATGGCTGCTGAAAAAGCGTCGAGCGTCACCCGCCCGCTCTTCCGTTACGATGGCGTTCCCGTAGCCGCCGGCGATACCGGAACCTGCTTGGCCGCCAGGGGCCCGGCGATGGGCAGTTGAAACCATTCACCGTTGTATGCCTTGTACATGCAGAACAGCCAGAGTACGAAGCCGGCCAGCCAGATGATCATGCGGAGCGGCAGGAAAATGATCCACATATGCATCGCGAGACCCGCAATCGCGAACACAACGCCGAGAGCGATCGACAGGAGGA
>Ga0075436_100002738_pt1 | contig 12126 bp, 9 predicted proteins | sample RhiMethybrSRZTD5_FD_75303 | JGI IMG/M metagenome (GOLD analysis project Ga0075436, IMG submission 75303) | Populus rhizosphere microbial communities from Tennessee, USA - Rhizosphere MetaG P. TD hybrid SRZTD5 | ecosystem: Host-associated > Plants > Roots > Rhizosphere > Soil | place: USA... | reverse complement strand
AGGCGACTTTCTACACGACCGGCTGGATCTTCGGGCAAGGGGTAGCGGTGCGCGAAGTCGGCCACGAGCTCGGGCATTCCCCGGTGGTCGCGGCGGACCAGCAGGAAGCGGTGGCGAGGGCCCGGCTCGATATGAACGACGCGGATCTGAAGGCGCACATGGAGAAAGCGGCGATGGTGGTCGCGGGCCGCGTGGAACAGGTGCGGCCGGCCGAGTTCGCAGTCGCGCCGGCGAATCGCAGACGTATCTGGGAGCACGACGCCCAGTGGCAGGAAGCGATCATCCAGGTCCAGGACGGCATCAAGGGCGCGCAGGCCGGGGAACAGGTCGTGGTGCGCTTCCCCACCTCCCTCGACGTCGCCTGGGTCGGCACGCCGCGGTTCACCGTGGGGCAGGAAGGCACGTTCGTGCTCCATAAGGACTCGACCAGCGGCTCGCCGAACGCCATGCTCGCCGGCCGGTCGGTGCCCGCGTACACGGCGCTGCACAAGGTGGACGTGCTCAGCCGGCAGGACGCGACGCGCGTCCGCGCGCTGATTCGGAAACCGTAGTGGTGGAGCGGGCCAAAGTCGAGGAGTTCCTGCAGCCCAAAGCGATGCTCACGCCCGGCATCGCGGGCGGCGTCACGATGTTGATCGCCAATGCGCTGTGGGTCGCCTTCGCCCTGCCCCCGCGATGGACGTCGCTGGTGCTGAGCTTCGTGCTCGGTCTGCTCGTCTTCGTCGCCAAGGGCGGCGCCGTTCCGCTGTGGCAACGCGCGGTCTACTATCTGCTCAACTCCTTGATCATTTTCTCGGTCAGCATCGGCACGAATTACGTTGGCGTGGGTGTGACCCATCCCCCGGCGACGCAGACCAACGGGCCGACCGGGCCGGCGGGTGCCCGGTCGTTCTTCACCGACTGGCGCTGACGCCTCACGCGGAGCAGCAGCTCTAACGAACCTTCACCCGGTACCCACCCTCACCATCATCCAATCGCCACTCCTTCACTAGCGCGTAGAGCTCGCCCTGCAGCAGGTTCTTCACTAGCCCGCGCAGCACCGGGCCGTTCGGAGAACCCTTTCCCTTGCCGGTGATGATGAGGACCACAGCTCCGGCCTTGCGCCGCTGCCAGCTCTCGAGAAAGGTCCGCACTGCCGATGGCGCCTCCGCGGCACTGAACCCGTGAAGGTCCAGCTCGGCCTCCGCGCGCGCATCGAGCAGCGAGTCGGTCGAGTCAAAGACAGGATGCCGACCCCTTCCCCGCTTACCCATCCCTCAAAGTACTCGAGCACTCCCACTGTCGTGGCGCGCTTCCGGCCGGCCCGGGTGCGACTATTCCTGTAATGTTTGCCGCTGGAGATCGCGTTAGCGGACTTCGACAAGGCGAGCCGGATCGGTGACCGTTACCGCGGGCCAGCGACCCTCCTGCAGCCAGACCTCTCCCGTGACTCGCGCACGCTTGCCCTGCCATTTCGTGAGATCCCCAAAGCGCTGCCACACGGTATCCGGGACGAACGCGCTCAACGTCTGATGCGGATACGCGGCGCCAAAGTTGAGATACGCCATGTGGCGATGTGCGGCGATCCTCACGTTCGCAATCACGCCCTCGATGGTGACGACCCGGCCGACATAGTGTGCCGCCGCAGTATCGGGTACGAACCTCGAGTCCCCATCCGCCACCCAACGCACGAGATCGGACAAGCCGCTGGGCAGCGGTCCGGGACCGCGCGCGTCCGCGCGCTCGGGCACGACAAACCCGTACTGACGCAACACATCCCGGCCGGTGGACCCGAGCACCAGCTGCACGAATGCCAGCGCGGTCGCCGGATGGGGCGCGGCGGTCGGGATGGTCAGGCCGTAGCGGATTGGCTCCCCCCGGATCTCGATCGAGTCCCGTCCGCCGATCTCGCGCGCGATGCGTACTGAGGTGCCCGCGTACCAGTCCGCGCGCGACGAATCGCCGAGATCCAGCTCCGGCGGTAGCGTCACGAACGGCACGCGCCGGCTCTGGACTTGCGAACGATACGTCCAGAGGCAGTCGACTTCGCCCGCTTCGAGCTGAGTGTAGGGGTCGTGGCCCGGCTGCACACTCTGGATCGGCGCCGCGCGTTCCAGTAATGCGGCCAGCCCTGGGCGGCGATAGAAGCGCTCCGCCAGCCGATAGATGAGGACGACCCGGTACGCGCCCGGGTCGAGCGACGGATCGGCGCGCCAGGTGCGAACGCCGGGACGCAACAGCACGTCCGGCCAGCTGCGTGCGTCGATGTCGTGCACGACACGCGAGCGCGGACTGCAGGCGAGCACCATCGCGTTACCGGCGATGGTGGCGTACCAGACGGCGTGCACGGGGACGAGGAACATCGGGATGAGGGCGTAGTCCGCCACCCCGAGCACGTCCGGCACGCTGGCCGGGTTCCGAGCCCGGCGCGCGGCCTCGACGCTCCCCCCGCTCTCCTGCCGCGGCTCCACGGCGGGGTGCTCGCGCGTGAACCGCGCGAGCAGCTCCTTCAGCGCCGGGGCCAGACTGCCGGCGCTCGAGACGAACAGCGGTCCGCTCACGCTGTCCTGGGCGTGGGCTCCCCCGGCCACCACGACCATGAGCATCACCAGGAACGGGAGCGCGCGCCCGTGTCCGCGGTTAGAACCCATAGCGCACCCCGAACTGGAGGCGCCAACGGGACGCGTCCACGTTGATCGCATCGCGGGCCGGGAGCGTGAGCTGGTAGAGGTTTCGGCCCAATACGGCGTCCTGCCCCCGCAGCTTGAGCAGGGGCACGTTCTCGGTCCCGGCGCCCGCGAAGGTGCCCGTCTGGCGCACCAGGCCCCAATTACTGCTCAACAGATGCAGCACGTTGAACACATCCAGCGTGAGCGACACCGAGTGAGCGCCGGTCAATCCGATGTCCTTGGCGACCCGCGCATTGAGCAAGTTCTGCCACGGATTGCGACAGCGGTTGCGCGGCAGGATCTCTCCCCGAGCGGTGTTGAGACAATCCTGCTGCGAGATGAAGCGCTGGAGTGCGCCAGCCGCTGCCGGGTCTGCGACCAGCACCGTGTTCGAGCCGCTCGTCACACTGTCCCGGACCAGCGAGATGTCCGCCGGCCCGCGCGGCACGTAGACGGGATCGCTCTGCTGGCGGTCGAAGGGGGCGACGAGGTTCCCGACGCCGTCCGCGTTGGCGTCGCCGTTCACGACATACGTGTACGGCAGCCCCGACTGGCCGACATACACCAGCGACACCGCGAGCCCGTAGGGCAGGTTGGCCGTCCCGCTCACCGTGACTTTGTGCGGCGTGGCGAACACCGACGTGCCGAGCGTCCGGTCGGCGAGCGTGCCCTCGAGCGGCACGAACCCGTAGTTCGACACCGTCTGGGCGTCACGCAACGAGAGCCGATCCTGGGCGTAGGTGTAGCTGTACGACGTCGCGAACTCGACCCCGTTCGAGAACCGCTTCTGTCCCTGAACCGTCAGCGTGAACGAGCGATCGCCGTTGCGACTCGTGTTGCGCAGGATCGGCCCGAACCCGGGCGAGACCTTGCTCGGCGTCACGGTGGGGAGTGCACCGTTCGAAGACGACGCCGCGATCGTCCCGTACATAATCCGGCCTCCCTCGCTGGGCAGACCGCCGATCGGCCCCTTCAAGTTATCGTCCACGATGTAGAGCTCGTGCAGCCCGATCTGATAGAGGCCGTCGATCGAGCCGACCACCCCCCACGGCAGCCGCTGATCCGCGCCCAACGCCAGCTTCACCGTCTGGGGGAGCTGGAAGTTCTGATCGAAATAGGTGATCGCTGAGAGCGGCTTGGGTGTGGTCCCGACACACGCGCTCGGCTGATTGGCGGGGTCCGGGACGAAGCTCGGGGCGGCCGCGCCATTGCAGGTGATCAGGGCCGCGTCATTCCCCGTGTTCGAGAACGCGAACGATAGCCACGTGTAGGGGACGCGCCCGGTGAACAGACCCGCGCCACCCCGCAGCTCCGTGCCGTCGCGGGGCGTCCAATTGAATCCCAGCCTCGGTGACCAGAGCACCGTGCTCGGGACGAAGTTTGCCGTGTTGATCGCGAACGGGCTGCTCAGCAGCGAGTCGTTCGTCACGGGATGATCAGGAAACCTCGGCAGGTCGAGGCGCAGCCCACCGGTGAGCACCAGCCGATCCGTCACGCGCCACTGATCCTGCGCGTAGAGGGCGTACTCGTTCGCCCCGAAATTGGCGACCGGACCTCCCGGGCGGAGGGCGATATTGCGCGTAAAGCGGAATGGCCTCCCCGCCGCGAGGGAATCGAGGTTCAAGAACTGGTACTGCCCGATCGAAGTTGCAAAGGACGCGAAATCGAACTGCAAGAACTCCGCGTGCGCTCCGACGGTGACCAGGTGCGCCCCGAACCCGACCGTGGCGTTGTCCGTCAGCTCGAAGCTGCGCTGGGTGAGGGCCAGGCGCTGCGACCCGGGATCGCTCCCGGCGATGAGACGTGCTCCGGCGAATCCCGGATCGCCGACGTTGCTGACGAAGACCGCCGGAGCAATGACGGCGGGCGTGCGGGGCTCCTCGACGTGGAGGTACGCCCCGATCAGCTCGTTCGAGACACGGCCGCCCGCGACGGTGGTCCAGCGCACCCGCGTGCTCCACTGGTTGGACGTGGGCGCGAAGCCCGCCGAGGTGAGCCGGTAGTCGCCGCCCACGGTGCGTGGCGGCGCGAGCGTGTCGGCGATCTCGCCGTGCGCGTAGTTGAGCGACGTCTCGAGGAGGCCGGCGCCGCCGGTGCTCGCGCTCAGCTTCGCGAAGAGATTGCCGCCCAAGTCTTTGGTGGTGTAGGCGCCGAAGCTCCCGGGGTCGAGGCCGTAACCCCGCAACAAGGTGACGAACCGCGTCACGCTGTCGAGCGAGATCCCGACGGCCGACCCGGGAGCGATGGTCGGGCCGCTGAAGGGAGCGGCGCGATGATTGATCTCGCCGGACACGAAGAAGTGCACCCGATCGCGCACGATCGGGCCGCTCAAGGAGGCGCCGTACTGGTACGTCGCGAACTTGGAGACGGCGGCACCGGTGGTGTCATGGCCGACTAGGGCCTGGTTCTGGTAAAAGCCGAACACCGAGCCGTGGACCGTGTTGCCGCCCGAGCGCGTGACCGCGTTGATCTGCCCCCCCTGAAAGTTTCCCTGGCGCACGTCGAACGGCGCGACGATCACGTCGAACTCCTGCACCGCGTCGAGCGGCAGCGAGCGGACGGCGACCTGGCCGCCCGGCGCGCCTGTGCCCCGACTCAGCCCGAAAAAGTCGTTGTCGGCGCCGCCGTCGATCAGGATGCTGTTGTAGCGGTTGTTCACGCCTGCGACCGAGGTCCCCGACACTTCGGGCGCCGTCTGCAACAGGCTTACAAAGTCCCGGGTCAGAAGGGGCAACCGGCGGACGGCCGAGTCCGACACGATGTGCGCGGGACCCGTGCGCCCCGCATGCAGGATCGGATCGGCGGTGGCGCGGACCGTCACTTCCCCCAGCTGCACGGCGGCGGGCGTGAGCGGGACGACGACGCGGTAGCGCTGGCCCAACGCCAGCACGATGCCCTCGGCGCGCGCAGGCGCATACCCAGGGGCGCGGACCTCGATCGTGTACGGCCCGCCCGGCGGAACGTTTTCGAGCGCGAAGCGGCCATCGGCATCGGTCGCCAATCGGAACCGCTGGCCGGTTGCTGCGTTGGTGACAACGACGCTGGCCACCACCGCGAGTCCGGCGCTGTCGGCGCTCCGCGCCGTTCCCTCGACTGCGGCACCGCTCGTTCCCTGGGACCTGAGGGAACCAGGAACTAAGAGCAGGATCGCGACGACGATGACTCGAGGGATGCGAGGGCGCACGGGCTTCTCCACCGTTCCGGGGATAGGCAGGCTCGGTTGCGGCTGCCAAGTATGCGCTTGCCCGAGCCGATGTGCAACGTGCTGCCTATCGCGGCACGATGGCGAGGTTGTGTTTGGCGGGTCAGGCAGCCGAGACGAGCTCCTCCAGTTTCTCCAGCAACTTCACCATCGCCCACGTATCTCGTTCACAATAGTTGAGTAGATCTTTCCGCACCCGGTCGTGCTCGTGCCGCGGGATCTTCCCCGCGACGAAGAGCAGCCGAGCGATTTCCACGCTCGCCACGCGGCCATCCACGATCACGAGGTCGTCGTAGGTCAGCTCCGGGACGAGCGGCGTGAGGATCTCCTTCAAGCTGTAGCTCCCATTGAAGCCGGGATGGTACACGCAGTTCCGCATCACCGGATGGAGATCGAGGAGCTTCGCCTGGAGCGCGGCGAGTTCGGCTGCGAGCTGGGGAACGGCCTGCTGCATTTCCCGGATACGGGTCTTTTCGAAGCTCGTGTACATCACGACCCGGTCGGCCTGGGCCGTGGCGTTGATCATCGCCTCGACCAAGGGCGGGCGCGCGTCCGCCGGTCCCTCCGCCAGGAACTCGGCGTGCGTGTAGGTGCCGTCCGGCTGCCGCTCGTGGTAACTGAACTGGGCCGGCGCCTGTTGCCACGGCGCCATCCCGGGCCAGACGGGCACGGCGCGCATGATCGTCTCGAAATCGAGGAAGCCCAGCCGCTCGGCCGTGTTGAAGGGCTTGAGCTCTTTGGCGAGGGTCGGCTCGACGATGAGGCGATTCTCGGCCATCGCCTTGAGCTGGCGGCGCTGCTGGAAGTTGAGCTTTTCTGTGGGCGGCAGATCGCGGATCCACTGGATGCCGCGTTGGAAGTAGGCCGCGGCCCGCTTGGGTCCCACGCCGCACAGCTGCACGATGTGATCGGGTGAGTCGGGCCAACAGCGCTTCATGAAGGGGCAGTCGCGTGGCTCGAAGCAATGCAGACCGATCGGGACGTCGGGGAGGTCGCCCGCGAGCATCGCTTGCTGCCGAGCGAGCTCGTCTGCGACGTTGGGAAGGAACTTGGCGACCGCCTCGGTCACGTCGGTGCGGGCGAAGAGGTCGCCCACATCCGGATTGCGGAACTCCTTGTTCAGGTGCATGACCTCGGCGCTGTTGATCTCCACGCCGCACGCCGCCGCGATGTATGCCTGCACCGCGACGTCGGGGACGTGTTCCTCCTTCTGCGAGTTCGATGCCTTGACCTCGATCAGGTGGTGCCCCTCCCCGCGCTTCTCGAGCACGTCGATGGCGACATAAGTGTCGTCCGCGATGAACGTCGCCTCGAAGACCGCGGGCGCGTCTGAATCGAGCGCCGCTTCGGTCGCTGCGACGCGCTCCGCCCGGGCCGTGTCCGATCGTTCGATTAGAACGCCACCGGGGTAACGGGTGCGGGCGAGCTCTCCGACTTGGTGGCCCTGATCGAAGAGGTCTTGCAGGACCTTGTCGGGCTGGACCTCGACGGCGTCAGGCTCGTGCACCTCCCACCAGAGCTTCTTGTGGCACTGGAGGCCGGAGGTGAAGCGGGACTTGGAGAGGTGGTGGGGCACGGTAGGCAAGGTCGCGACCTTCGAGCGAAGGGGCTAGGGCGGCAGAAATGGTCTCCCACGCGTTTTCTTGATACCACACGGCGCCGAGCGTACCGTTAGAGTAGTGCCGGTACTCTCCAGGGAGCCCTGGTGCCGGTCACTGCCAAGCTGTCCCGACAATTCTACGAGAAGCTCGGCGACGACGTCGCCAACGAGCTTGTGGAGTGGTTCAACTCTGTGGATGCAACGTACCGGTCCGACCTGAGGGAGCTGAACGAGCTGAACTTTGCGCGGTTCGACGCCAGGGTCGAGCAGCGGTGGACTCAGCTCGACGCGAAGCTCGAGCAGCGGCTGGCTCAACTCGACGCGAAGCTCGAGCAGCGAATTGGGGGAGTATACGCCGACCTGCGCGCCGAGATGCGGGAAGGCTTCGCACGTGTCGACCAGCGGTTCGCGGAATTCGAAACCAAGCTCACAAAGCGGCTGTTCGCCTTCTGGGTCACTCAGGCCGCTACCACGGTGGGACTGGTGTTCGGCGTGGTGAAGTTGCTGAGGTAGTCCCCATTCCTGACCGCGCCGCGGTCACGTGATCCCGGTCACACGCAGGCGCGTCTGCCATCGCCGAATGTGTAGCGATCACCCGAGAGCGAGGTGGGAGGTGCGTCGAGTCGCGACGAGTGCGTTCATGGCCTGCGTGTTGGTCGCCGCTGCAGCGGCCGCCCAAGAGGGGGGACATACCGCACCGCGAGGACCGGCTTGGGTCGGCGATGCGACCGTCGCGACGATGTCTTTCTCCGACAGCACGTCCCTCGGCGCCGTGGGCGGTGTGATCGCTTACCGGCCGTTCCCGTGGCTGACGCTCGGGGCGGCGCCGGCGCTCTTGCAACGCAAGGCAGGAGCCGTCGTGAGCAGTGGGTTCGGAGACCTGCCGTTGGTCGCCGCCGCATCCACCGACCGCGGCAGCGGCCGCGGGCCCAACGTCGGTGCCGCGGTGGTGTTCATGCTGCCGACGGGCAACCCGTCCCTTGGGCTTGGCAGTGGCGTGACGAGCGTCGGCGTAGACCTGGGCGCGGGCATGTCGCTCACGGGCCGGGTTCACCTTTCGGCGGACGCGAGCCGTGGCCTCTCGGCCGTCCCCCTGTCGTCCCTCGATGCGCGAGGGTCCACGTGGCTCGACGTGGACGCCGACGTCGATCTCTTCGGGCCGGCGACAGCGACGGCGTCCCTCGGCGGCGATTTCGGCGGCGCCGACACGACGGCGCGGGCTCGGGAGGTAGGCGCCGGCGTGCGTTACGCGCTGCGCGGGCCGCTTACTCTGAGCGTCGCGGTCACCCACCGCCTCGCTGGCGACTCGCCCGTCTGGGGCCTGGCCGTGTCGCTCGGGACTGCGGGCATCGGGGTGTCGCCCTTGAACCCCAGCTCGCCGTTGCAGACACAGCGCCAGGTGGTCGGTGGCGGGGTCGCGGCCGCCTGCCACGGCAACGGCAGGTCGAGAGTCTGCCCCTAGGCGCGCAATGCCTGCGCGCGCGAAGAGCATCGGCGCCGTGCTGGTCGCGGCACTGCTCATGAGCTGGCCGGCCGTCTACAACGGGTATCCCTTACTGTACCCCGACTCGATGTCTTACCTGCGGCAAGGGGCACCCGTGGCGAAGGCGCTCTTCCTGCACCGACTTGCCGGATACTATGGCGGGCGATCGCTCATCTATAGCGTCGGCATCCTGCCCTTCCACTGGAACGTCACGCCATGGCCCGTCGTCTTCTTTAACGCTGTTTTGACGGCGTACGTGCTGTGGCTCGTCGTCCGATCGTTTCAGCCGGAGCGAACGTTCACGGCGTATTTCGCCCTGGTCGCGCTGCTCAGCGTTTTCACCGGGCTGGGGTGGTTCGTGAGCTGGATCATGCCCGATATTTTCGGACCGGTCCTGTATTTCGCCATCTACCTTCTTGTGTTCGCTCCCGAGACGCTTTCTCGTGCCGAGCGTCGAGCGGTCGTTCTGATCGCATGGTGGTCGTTGACTTCGCATATCACGCATCTCATGCTCGCCGCCGGCCTGTGCGTCCTCTTCGTCGCCCTTCTGGCGGTCCGACGCCAGCTCACCCGGCGCACCTTGCGACCCGTCGGCACAGTGGCGCTGATCGTCTTCTTTGGTGCGGCCGCCCAAATGGCGTTGCACACATATCTGTATGGCGAGCCGTCGCTGAACGGCCAACGGCCGCCGTTCGTGATGGCTCGGATGATCGCCGATGGTCCGGGCCGGTGGTATCTCCGACAGCACTGCTCTACCCTGCACGTCGAGATGTGCCACCACAGTCGCGACCTGCCCGACAACGTGGACGATTTCCTCTGGAGCGCGCACGGAATCTGGCAGAGCGCGTCGCTGGCCCAGCAGGAGCAAATAAGGAAAGAAGAGACGCGGATCGTCCTGGGCACGCTGCGCGCCTACCCCCGAGAGGAGCTGGTCGTGTCCGCCGGACACTTCTGGCGACAGCTGCGCGCGTTCGGACTGTACGATTACGACCCAAACGCGTGGATCCTGGCGATGATCGACACGGTGCTGCCCGGCGCCCGACCGCGATACCTGAAGACCCGCCAGGCGCAGGAGACGCTCCATGAGGATTTCTTCACGTCGGTGCAAGCCGGGACGGTGGTGCTATCACTGGTGGTGATCGCCTGCTGGGGACTGTTCCTGCGTCAGTATTGGTCCCCGCGAGTGATCGGGCTCGCTACCATCGTCGGCTTCGTGGTCGTTGTGAATGCCGCCGTCACGGGTGTGCTGGCCAATGTGGAGGATCGCTACCAGGCGCGCGTCATCTGGCTCGTGCCGCTGCTCGCCGCTGTGCTCGTATTGACGTGGCTCGATGAGCGACGGCGGGAGCGTTTCTAGGGCTCCCGGTAAATCACGCCGGCCTTCATCACGAACCGCACGCGACTCACGGCCGAGATGTCGCTCGTGGGATCGCCGCTGACCGCGACCAGGTCCGCCGCGAGGCCGGGCAGCACCCGCCCGATCCGCTTGTCGAGCCCGAGGATCTTCGCGTTCACAGCGGTGGCGGCGAGCACCGCCTGCCCGGGCCTCATGCCGTCCCGCACCATCCACTCGAGCTCGCGCGCGTTGGTGCCGTGCGTGAATACGCCGACGTCGCTGCCGCAGCCGATGGTCACGCCGTCCTTCAGCGCGAGCTGAAACGCCTGCGCCGCCTGGCGCATGCTGGCGGTGGGCGTGTCCCCTGACTTGTAGTGGTCGAAATATTCCGCGTACGCCTCGACGGCGGTCAGCGTGGGCAGGTACGCGACGCCGTGCTGCGCCATCAGGCGAAACACCGAGTCGGTGCCGCCGAACCCGTGCTCGATGGTGTTCACGCCCGCGAGCACGGCGCGACGCATGCCCTCCGGGGTGGTAGCGTGGGCGGCCACGGGGCGGCCGGACGAGTGCGCTTCCGAGACCAGCGCGTCGAGCTCTTCCTGGCTGAACGTCGGCTCGGCCTCGCCGCGCGGTCCGCGGCCATAGTCGGCGTACACCTTGATCCAGTCCGCGCCCCGGCCCGCCTGCTCGCGCACCGCCGCGAGCACCTGCGGCACGCCGCTCACCGCCTGCCCGCCCTGTGGGAGGTCCAAGTCGGGCCGAAAGCCGCGGGGCCCGGGGCCGTAGCTCGACGTGGCCACGATGGCACGAGTCGCCAGCTCGAGGCGCGGGCCGGGGACGAGACCGTCGTCGATCGTGCGCTTGAGGGACACGTCCTCGAACCCCGCTCCTTCGGTGCCCAGGTCGCGCAACGTCGTGAAGCCCTGCATGAGGGTGTTCCGCGCGTGCAGCACGGCTTCGACCACACGATACCCCAGGGGCTCCTTCAGCACCTGGTCGTTCCACAGCGTCTCGTTGTAGGGATGCAGAAACACGTGCGAGTGGGCGTCGATCAGTCCCGGGAGCAAGGTGAGGCCGGGGAGGGCGATGGTCTGCGCGTCGCGTGGCGCGCGCACGGAAGCGGCGGGCCCCACCGCGGCAATCGAGTCGCCTTGGACGAGCACCACCCAGCCTGCGTGCGTCGCCTCGCTCGTCGCGTCGAACACGCGATCCGGCTTGAGCAGCACCGGATGGCCCGGGGGCAGTGGAACGAGCGGCGCGAATCCCGCGCGCGCAGGCAGCTTCAGTGCCGAGAGCAGCGTGTCGGTCTGAGCGCCGACGACGGAAGCGGGAAGGGCGAGGGCGAGCATGGCGAGCAGCGGGCAAGCGCGGCGCATGAGGCACTCCTTCGATAGTTGACGAACTCAGTAAGTTGGCGCCCGCGGAACGGTCTTGCCACGGGAGCCTCCGGTGCGGTAGGTTTGTCGTACCCAGTAATACCGAGTATGCACAATGGCCTTCACACGGATATCGATCACCCTGCCCCGCGATGTGCTGACGGCGGCCGATCGGCGGGCGCGCGCGCTTGACCGGTCGCGCAGCTGGCTGATCGTCGAGGCGATCCGGGCGTATCTGGCCGAGTCGCCGTCGCAGGTGCGGGAGCCCACTCCATCCTACGGGGTAACGTCTCCCGGCTTGGGACCGCTGCGGCTGGCGCAGCTCGAATCCGACTTCCGGCTGACTCCGGAGCGGCGAATTCGGGCAGCAGAAGAGAGCGCGCGCTTGGGCGAGCTGGTCCGGAAGTCTCACGGCCGGCGTCACCAAGTCCTCTCGTTCGACCGGTACGAGGACTACGTCGCGTGGAAGCGTACCGAGCAG
>Ga0075436_100002733_pt1 | contig 12132 bp, 10 predicted proteins | sample RhiMethybrSRZTD5_FD_75303 | JGI IMG/M metagenome (GOLD analysis project Ga0075436, IMG submission 75303) | Populus rhizosphere microbial communities from Tennessee, USA - Rhizosphere MetaG P. TD hybrid SRZTD5 | ecosystem: Host-associated > Plants > Roots > Rhizosphere > Soil | place: USA... | reverse complement strand
TGGCGTTCGCCGCGATGCTCGCCCGCAGCCGTTCCGTGTCGAAGGCTCCCGGCAGCAAGCAGTTGACGGTGACGTTGTTGCTGGCGGCGGAGCGGGCGATGCCGGCGATGAATGCGGTGAGACCCGCGCGCGCGCCGGAGGAAAGGTCGAGGCCCGGTTGCGGCATTTTCACCGTCACCGAGGTGATGTTGACGATGCGCCCGAAGCGGCGGCGGATCATCGGACCGATCGCCTTTTGGATCAGCTCGATGGCAACGATCATGTTCGCGATCACGCCCTCGATCATCTGCTGACGGGTCAATTCGAGAAAATCGCGGTGCGGCGGCCCCGCGTTGTTGTTGATCAGAATATCCGGTTCAGGGCAGGCGCCGAACAGCGCCGCTTGGCCCTCCGCGGTCGCGATGTCGGCAACGACCGCGGTCACCTTGGCGCCGGTGGATTTGCGGATCTCGGTGGCGACGGCATTGAGCTTGTCGGCATCGCGTCCATTGAGAATGATCCCACATCCGGCTTCCGCCAGCGCTCGCGCACAGGCGCCGCCGAGCCGGCTGCTCGAGGCGCAGACCATGGCCGTGCGGCCGGCAATGCCGAGATCCATGACGGCTGCCGTCGTCGCTCGACGCCTAGTCGACCGACGCGCCGGAGAATTTCACCACCTTCGCCCACTTCTCGGTTTCGGCGGCGAGTAACGTCGCGAGTTCGGCCGGAGACATCGGCATCGGCGTGCAGCCGAGTTCGGAAAGGCGCGCCTGTACACCGGGGTCCTTGAGCGCTGTGCCGACCGCGTTGTTGAGTTTTTCGATGATCGCGGCCGGTGTGCCCTTGGGCGCGACGACGCCGTACCAAATGCTTGCCTCGTAACCCGGCACGGTTTCGGCCACGGTCGGCACGTCGGGCAAAGCCGCCGAGCGCGCGAGCGTGGTGACCGCGAGCGCCCGAAGCTCGCCCGAGCGGATATGCGCGATCGAAGACGGCAGGTTGTCGAACATCACCTGCACTTGACCGCCGATCATATCGGTGAGCGCGGGCGCGCCGCCGCGATAGGGCACATGCACAAGCTTCGTCCCGGTCATCGCCATGAACAATTCGCCGGAAAGGTGGATCGCCGTGCCATTGCCGGCGGATGCCATGTTGATCTTCCCCGGATTGGCCTTGGCGTAGGCGATAAATTCGGCGACCGTCTTGGCGGGAACCGAGGGGTTCACCTCCATGACGTTCGGCGTCCGTGCAATTCCGGCTACCGGTGCAATGTCGCGCAAGAAGTTGAACGGAAGATTTTTGTAGAGCGTGGCGTTGGTGGCGTTGTGCGGGGCGACAAATAGCAGCGTGTAACCGTCGCCCGGCGCGCTGAGCGCCAGTTGGGTGCCGATATTGCCGCCGGCACCGGGGCGATTTTCAATGATGAACGGCCGGCCCAGTTGTTGCGACAAACTCTGCCCGATGATGCGCGCGACAATGTCATTGGCGCCGCCCGCCGGAAAGGCGACGATCCAGCGCACGGGTCGCACGGGATACTCGGCGGCGACGGCCGCGCCAAAAGCATTCGCCGAAACGCAGGCCAAGGCAAAAGCGAGCAATCGAAGGAAACTCATCGCGGCATTTCTCCCGGCCTATCCGATCGGCATCAGCGGGCCGGATACTAGGTCTTGAAGTTTCGGCGGCCTAAGGTCAAAATTGCAAAACCGCTTTCTATTTTTGCAAAATCAGCATGGAATGGGACGACCTCAAGCATTTCCTGGCGGTGGCGCGATCGGGCAGTTTGTCCGACGCCGCGCGCACGCTGAAGACGAGCGCCTCCACGGTCGGCCGGCGAATTGCCGCGCTCGAAGATAAGCTCGGCGTCCATCTCTTTGATCGCAAGGCGTCGGGTTACGCCCTCACCGAAAACGGCACGCTGATCCGCCGCAAAGCCGAGGACGTCGAGGACGCGGCCTTATCCGTCGAGCGCGCGGCGCTTGGCCGCGACAAGCACGCCGCGGGCACGGTTCGCGTGGCGGCATCGGACGATATCGCCGCCCATTTGATCGGACCGCAGCTCGGCGGTTTTCGCGCGCGTTATCCGGATATTTCGCTCGAGATCGTGGCGCAAATGGAACTCGCCAACCTCACACGGCGCGAAGCGGACATTGCGCTCAGAGGCGTGCGGCCGGCGCGCGGAAATTTTGTCATCCGCCGCATCGGCTCCTGGCCTTTCGGCCTCTATGCGGCGCGGCGTTACGCCGAGGCGCATGGGCTGAAGCCCGGGCTCGCCGATCTTTCAACGCTCGACATCATTACCTGGACGAAGGAATGGGCGCACCTGCGGGGTGGGCCGTGGTTTGCCGAATATGCCCGCGGCGCGCCGGTGGCCTTGGCCTCGGACTCCCGGCGCGTCCATCAAGCGGCCTGCAAGGCCGGCCTTGGCGTAGCGATCTTGCCCTGCGCGCTGGCGGATCAAGAGCCGGATCTCATCTGCTTGCTGCCTGCCAAACAAGTCCTGTCGTTGCCGCTTTGGCTCGTCGTCCATCGCGATCTCGTCCGCACCGCGCGCGTGCGTGCGGTCATGGATTTTCTAACCAAGACGGCAGCGAAACAGGGTCGAAAATAAATTGCGCCGATCGCATTTTCGGCAAGTCAGGAGCTCATGACGCCGGCGAGATCGCGGATTGTCGGGCTCTTCCCCGAAAGCGGATTGTCCGGATTCCACCGATAGCGCAGCGTCTCGAAGCGCATCGAGCGGGCGTCTAACATCAACAATTTCCCCACCAGCCCCTCGCCGAAGCCGACGATCTCGCGAATGACTTCGAGCGCGGCGAGCGACCCGGCGACGCCGGCAAGCGCCCCGAGGATTCCCGCCTGCTCGCAAGTGGGCACGGTGCCGGCGGGCGGGGCTTCGGGAAAGAGACAGCGATAGGTCGGGTTCGGCGTTCCGTCGGCACCCTTCTCGTGGGCGCGGATGGTGGTGAGCGTCATATCGAAGGTGCCGAGCGCCGCCGTCACCAGTGCGCGCTTGGCGAAGAAGCAGGCGTCGGACACGAGATAGCGGGTGGCGAAATTGTCCGAGCCGTCGAGCACCAAATCGTGGGCGGAGACGAGCGCGGGCGCGTTGTTCGCGTCCAAGCGTTCGGCATGCGGCTCCACCTTCACATGCGGATTGAGCTTGTGGATCGCGTCGGCGGCGCTTTCGGCCTTGGGCCGGCCGATGTCCGGCGTTGCGTGCAGCACCTGCCGCTGCAGATTGGAGAGGCTCACTTTATCGTCGTCGATCACCGTCAGCCTGCCGACGCCGGCCGCCGCCAGATAGAGGAGCGCGGGCGAGCCGATGCCGCCGGCGCCGACGACGAGGACGCGCGCGGCCTGGAGCTTCTGCTGGCCGGGCCCGCCCACTTCGCGCAGCACGATGTGGCGGGCGTAACGCTCGAGTTCGTCGGCGGAGAAGGCCATTTCGAATTCCGATCCGCTCCATATGGTCGCGCGCGCGCGGCCGTGGCAAATTATATCATGCCTCGCTCGACCACGCGGCGGCGCGCTTGCCTCGCGCTTTTCGCCGGAATGTTCGCCCTCCTCGCCGCGCCTGCGAGGGCCGCCGACAACGAGCGCTGCCCGCGGCTCGTCTCCGAAATTCGCCCGCTTGCCGTCCCCGCCGCCTTCAAGCTCGCCGCGGTCGCGGAGGGCGAAGTGCGCCTCACCTTCGTCGGCCATTCGACCTTCCTGATCGAAAGTCCCGCCGGGGTCAGGATCGCCACCGATTACAACGACCATGTGCGGCCGGCGCTCACGCCCGACATCGTGACGATGAACCGCGCGCACACGACGCATTATAGCGAGCATCCCGATCCCGAAATCAAATACGTGCTGCGCGGCTGGGGCGCGAACGGGGCGCCCGCGCGGCACGATCTCAAATACGAGGACGTGTGGATCCGCAACGTCACCACCAACATCCGCGACTGGGACGGCGGCACGATCTTGGCGGGGAATTCGATGTTCGTGTTCGAGGTCGCGGGCCTCTGCATCGCCCATCTCGGCCATTTGCACCATACGCTGACGCAGGAGCATCTCGACCAGCTCGGGCGGATCGACGTGGTGCTGGTGCCGGTCGACGGCAGCTACACGCTCGGCGTCGACGGCATGATCGAGGTGCTGCGAGCGATCGAGCCGCGGCTGATCATCCCGATGCACATCTTCGGCCCCGGCACGCTCGCGCGCTTCGTCGACAAAATCCGCGCGATCTACCCGGTCGATTTCGGCGACACGGCCTCGATCGCGCTCTCGCGCGCCAAACTGCCGCGAGACACCCGGATGCTGGTGTTGCCGGGACGATGAGCGGGCGCGCGCCGGCGTCGCATTGGCGAAGGCGAAGCGCGTTCGCTAAATGCCAGCGGCAGACCTCAGGACATTCGCTCAGCTCGGGCGGCGACTGCGCGCGGATTGGACCCGTTCTTTGAGCGCCGCGGCGCCGATGGCGCCTGGCACAATCGAATCGCCGATGACATAGCCAGGCGTGCCGTTGATCCCGAGCGCACGCGCGAGCGCAGCACTTTCCTGCAAGGTCTTGGCCACCTCATCGCTCGCCATGTCCACTTCCAGCCGGGCGACATCGAGCCCGGCATCCTTGGCCGCGGCGAGCGCGCTGTCCTTGTTCGCTGGGCCGCGCGCGCCGAGCAGCTTCTGGTGGAATGCGAGATATTTTTCGCCGCCCGGATCCTGCATCCGCACGGCGACGGCGACGCGCGCAGCCTCCGTGGAGCCCGGTCCGAGGATGGGAAATTCCTTGAGCACGAATTTCAACTTGGGATCGTCCTTGAGCAGCGTCTGCATGTCGGAAAGCGCACGCTTGCAGAAGCCGCAATTGTAATCGAAGAACTCCACCATGGTGACGTCGCCGTCTCGGTTCCCGAGAATGACTTGACGCGGCGAGCCGAACAGCAGCGCCTCGTTGCTCTTAATCACTTTACTGTTGTCGACGTTGGCGGCGGCGGGCCGCCCCTTCTTCAGCATTTCGCTGAGCGCTTCCTGCAGCACCTCGGGATGTTTGACGAGATAGTCCTTGACGATGCCCTGCACGTCCTCGGGATGTTGGCTGAGATAGTCCTTAACGATCCCTTCGATTTCGGCGCGCAGGTCTTGAGCATGGAGAGGAGCTGGACCAACCGCTGCCAGGACAATGACACTCGCCAAGCCGGCGACCGAACGGGTGAATTGATTCACGGTTTTTCTCCTCTTTGTGTTCGCTTTGTTACGGCTTGCGGCCGCCGGTGCCGCGCATTCCCGGTAGATCCGAACCTCCCCCCGCGCCGGGCAGCTCCAGCACGGGCGCTTGCGACTTCGGCCGCGCGACCTCGCCTTTCTGCCCGCTCGCTTTAGGCGCCGATGGCCTCACCTGCAATTTGTCGCCCTGACCCGCTTTGAGCGGCACGCATTTGCTCGGATCCTTGGGGTCGCGTTCAGTCTTGCCCGGACAAGTGAGCAGGTAGCCGCCCGACACATTGCAAGAGACACTTGGCTTGGAAGGCGTTGTGCTGGCGGCACCGGGATCACCTGGTTGGGGCTCGTCGTCGGGCTTGCAAACATAAACTTTCTCTTTGGTTTTTTTGTATTTTTTTTCATCGAGCACGAGAATCGACCCGTCAGGGCAGCAACCGTTCTTGTTGCCGCTGGAGCCGGCCGGACAACAACTGCCATCGTTATTTGCCGTTTGGTCGTTCGACACACAGCCATTTTTCTCCGCATGCGATCCGTACGAACAGCACTGGCTGGCACCCTCGTCGCATACCAACCCCGGAGTGCCGGGTTGCTCAACCGTTTTCCAACCCGCTGAGGTGTCTTCTTGCGACACGCAGATGGGAGCCCAGGGTGAAGGCTTCGTGCCCGGCGGGCAACAGAGATGCCCCGCAGCCTGAGAGCCATTGGGACAACACACATCGCCTTGGGCTTGATAGCCATTGGGGCAGCAGTGGTGCCCGTCCGCGTGCGAGCCCGCCGCGCATTTGAGCTTCGTACAGCTCAGCGAGCCCGGCTGCGAGTGCTCGTCACCGGCGCAGGACGGACAAGTGCCGATACTGCTTCCCGCGGCGGTGTAGGTGGCGCGGGTATTCGCCGGACAGACCTGACAGCCGGCGCCGGTCTGCGGCTCGACGGAGCCGAAGGTGCATTCGGGGCCGCAAGCGCAGGTTGATGTGTCAAGCTTCTGTCCCCCAGTACAGAAATTCAGCGGAAGACCGCCTTGGCAGTTTCCCTTGGAATCGACCCCGCCCAGCATTCCAAAGTGACCATCTGCAGTGACGACACAGTGCTGCGGGCATTCCTGGCACTTGCCGCCGAGAAAACCCTGATCGCCCGGGCAGCCGCAAAAGGGGCTTCCATTGGCGTCCTTGCGAGCGACCAAAGGACTCTTGCAGCCGCAGGCGCCGTCGACAAACGGCAGACCGCCGCAGTCGCAGACCAGCTGTCCCGAACTGTCGGTGCGGGTTGAAAAAGGCGCCGGACAATCGCAGCGAATGAGATGCGTGCATCCCCATATTGGGTTGGGCGCAATACCATCGGCGCATACCGGCTGAAAAGCCGGGCCACATGAGCAGGTGCCATCATAAAGGTAAGGCTGGGTCTGATTGGACAACGAACTTACAGGTACCTGCGCGCAATACGCGGACGACATCCCCCCCGGAATCGCGCTGCAGGACTGGCATGAATTCGGTGATTGGAAATAATGCCCATTCAGTTCCGTCGTCTGCCCGCAAATATATTGATTGCCCATCGACGTTGGACACGCTTGCTGACCGTCATAATTCGTGGCCACACAAGAACTCGCAGGCGCGACACTTTGATTCGAGCAATTGGCGGGAGGCTGATCGTCGCCTAGTCCAAGACAGTCGATCGCATCGTCGATCATTCCTTCCAGCTGCTTCCCACCCGAATCCGCAGCGTAACAGGCGCACGCCAACATCTGAAAGACCAACGTGAGATCGCCCGATATGTCTTGCAGCTGTGCCTTCCATTCATCCGGTAAACTATTGAGAATTTGCTGGAATTCGTCGCTTGAAATCGCATTCAATCCTTGGTTGGAAAGATTTTCGATTCCCTGGCAATAATTGTGTGCTGCTTGGCTCTTCGACAGGCTACCGCCTTGTTGGGTGGAATAGGCGTCGACCAGAAGGTATTGGGCGGTAATCGCGCCGGTCAGCGCCCACATCGGCGGGGTAGCCATGAGCGGCACGCAGCTCGGATGTTCGATCATTAATTTTGCGGCATTATAGGCTTGCTCTGGATCGAGGCCGTCACCGATCACCTTTCCGCAGCTTAAGATCGTACTGTATATGTCTGCCTTTGCCGGCGCTGACGGCGGCAGTGAGAACACGGTGGCAAGCAACGTCGCTGCGAGAGCTTGTCTCGCACGTCTTACTATTTTCGCTGTCGCATTCGCGATCATGGCTTGCATTCACCCGTTCGTTGCGCCTCCAGATTCTTTACGGCCGCGAATTTGGAGCGATTGGGCGCCGTAGGTGACAGGGATATCTGTGTCACTCCGGTAAAGTGATTTGCACTTTCGAAAACGATAGAACTTTTGGTAGTCAGGACGGCTTTACCCCTGCACTCGATATCCCAACTCAGGCCGTTATCCTTCTTTTCGAACCTGGCGCGTTTGCAAGTTCCGCGTAGAGCGGATGGCTTCGGCGCTATTCCCATCTCCGGGTCTTGAAGATCTTGCGGCGTCAGACAGGCAGTTTTCGACGCCATGGAACGGATCACGCCCTCACGCTCGGTCGTTGTGGTTATCGTCCATGAGCCGGATTCCGGCGCTGTGGCACCGAGTGCAGGCGCCACACTCATCGTCAACAAAAGAAGGCCAGTGCGAACCGGGCCTCCGCGGATGAGATGGTTCATGGCCTTTCTCCCCGCTAATATTTACGCGCCGCCATCGCCAGGGCTTGGGAGCCGTGAAGCCCGGCCGTGGAAATGTTATGGCTTCCTGCCGCCGGTGGTGAGGCCCGGCCTTCCCGGTTCACTACCGGAGGAAGCGCCAGGCAGGTCCAGCTCGGGCGCCATCGTGCCACCGGTTTTCTTCGTCGGCTTTTCACGTTTTTGGTTTTCGGTCCCCTGCACCCCCGCAGCGAGCTTGCAAGCAGGGGGGGTGTAGCCGGTGCTTGGGTTGCCCGATCTGGGGACGAAGATGCTTCCCGCGGGGCACTTACAAGCGGTCTGGCCTGCGCTCGATGTCGATCCCTTGGGGCAAGTGACGCATCCTTGCTCCATCACGGCGCCATAGGGTTCATAATTGACGGACCCTACTTGTTCATAAAGCCCAGCCGGACACTGACGACATCCATAGCTGGCGACCATGCTGGCCTCGGTCCAGGTTCCCCCTTGCGGCGGGACGTTAAACGTCACCTCTGATCCCTTTGGGCAAAAATTCGCTCCCGGTGGCGGATAAATACAGAAATTGTTGTCTCCGGATCCGTGAGATCTCTTCGAACCCGTAGGACACGGCATGCAAGCATAAACTGCCGAATACGGGTATGCGGGCAGAACGTTCTGTTCGCGAACAAGAACCGTATCGCCGGAACAGAAGCTGCAAGTGCCCGTAGAGCCATCCTGTGTGATGAAGTGCTGCCCGGTCGGACACGGAAACGGGCAGGTGCCATCGGCGTTGTACGGCACTCCGCCACAGTCCGTGCATTTATACACATTGGAGTAAGGGTAATTCTGATCAACCTCCTGCTCCCGTTTCAGCTGCGAACCGGCAGGACAGGTTGCGCCGCAAGAAAAGCTTCCATCGGCTCGTAGAATGTATTTCTGACCAATCGGACAAGGGAACGGACAGGCGTCGCCGGGAAGGGGCGGCAATCCATTACAATCCGTTGCACGCGCCTGCGACGCCGGCAGCAAGACCACGCCGATCGCCAAAAGCGCGGCGCCGATCCGACTTTGGAACGTCGAATTCCAATACATCCGACCCTCCTATGCTTTCCACGACCCCGCCTTGCTGCGGGAGTCGGCTAGCTCATCCGCGTTAGGGCTTGGGCGCCGTGAAGCCGGGCGGCGGGAACGTGAACAGGTTGCTGATCTCGTGGTGATCGCGGGCGGTGAAATTGTCGCGATCCTCGTAGGGCAGCCACGGCGGCGCCGTATAGGAAAACTTCGGCTGCGTCATGTAGAGGACGGTCTTCCGCGCCGCTTCGCTCACCGACGGATCGACGCACTCGCCGGATGCCGTACGCATGTCGGGACAGCGCGTCTGCGCCGATGCCGCGCCCGGCAACAACAAGAGGCCCGCGCCCATCACGATCGCTGTCAATGCACGCATGCCAACCTCCTCAAAACTTCAAGATGCCGCCGAGCGTCACGAGCCAGGCGTCGGTGCCGACATCGGGAAAGAAGAACGGATGCGCGTCTTCATGCAGCCACATCCGCTCGACGCGCAGATTGAATGAAGCCTGTTCGCTTACGGCGTATTTCGAGACGACGCCGGCGGACCATTTTGTCTTCGCCGGCAGGAAGGAGAAGCTGATCGGGCTATATCCGTTGTGATCCCGGAAAAGATACCCGACCGTCGGGCCGATCGAGAAACTGCCCTGGGTATAGATCGTGTCGAAGTTCACCGTCGCAACATCGCTGTTGGTGTTGAAGGCTTCCAGCACGAGCGGCGGCATGCCGAAGGCGTTCAGAATCTTGTTTCGGGCGAAATGCGAGAATGAGCCGGTCAGCCGCGATGCCCATTGATCGGTCCACGCGTAGCCGATGCCGGCGGCGGCGAAGACCCGATCGCCCGATTTGTAATAGGCAATATCATTGAGCGTGGTCGTGGATTCGATCGAATAGGAGATTGACGCCGACAGCGAAAGGCGATCGCCGCGATAGGCGATCGATGCGTTGGCGGTGAACACGTCGCCGGGATCGAAACGCTGCAGCAGCTGCATCGGGCCGACGATCAGTCCTTCGCGGTCAAACGGTCCGCGAACGGTATAGCCCGCGCCCGTCGAAAAGACGGTGGACGTATTCAACGGGACATTGACGCCGACCGTCGGGCCGATGTTCCAGCCCTCGCCGAAGCTCGGGATGCCGACGATATCGGAATCCTGTTTCGAAAAGGTGGCGTTGCTGCGGAAGACCGTTTGCCCCGTCGGCATGTTGACATTGACCGAGGCGAACGGCTGCAGCCCGTTGAAGCCGTTATAGGTCGCGGTGCCGCCGACGGTCGTATCGGTGAAGCCGGAATATTCGCCGACGACCCCGCCCGATTCTTGCCGCGACCACACGTAGCCGCCGCGCACCAACGTTTCGATTTTCCAATCGTCGGTCGGCTTTCCGACTACTTTCAAGCCGAACGGATTGAAAACTTGCTGGCCCTGCGAACGCGTCTGCGGCGCCAGCGGACCGGGCGGATAAGCCTGCGAACTCGTCCACGAGAAATAGCGGACCTCGCTGTTGAAGATTGTTTCCCAGCGGCGATCGTCCGACTGCGTGTTCGCCTGCGGCGGCACAACCGATTGCGCAAGTGCCGACGAATTCGCCGCAACGAGCCCGAGCAAGCTCGCCCAAACGATCGCGGTCCCTCGCCTCTTCACCCTTCGTCCCCCCTGCACGAATTAAGTGATTGCCGAGTATGAGATAAATTATAGGTGCGGCATCCTGCCCTCCTGCGACAGATTGTCCATTAAGCGGTTATTTTATGCGTTGTTGCTTCTCGGCAACTCACCCTCATCGCAATTCGAGCGAAAATCGGGTTTCACGCAGCAGTCGCGGTATCGGGCTATGGAGCGCTGAGGAGCGTTTCACCTTCAGCGCGGTCGATATCAGCGATACGGCCGCGATCGTGCGGGCGCGCGCGAAACTGCCGCGAGAAACCCGGATGCTGGTGTTGCCGGGAAGATGAGCGGGGCGCTTGCCGGAATATGATCTTTCCCAGTTGTCATGGCCGGGCTTGTCATCACAAGTCGGCTGTTGCCGACTTGTGACCTTCCCTAATGCCGAACTCGGGCAAGCCCGAGTTCGGATGCCATCCACGTCTTATTTCTCGGCAAAGACGTGGATGCCCGGCATAAGGTTTACACTTGGGCCGGCCGAAGGCCGGACCCGAGTGCCGGGCATGACAATTAAAAAGAGCGCGCTCAGACGTCGAGATTGGCGACGGAGAGCGCGTTTTCCTGGATGAACTCGCGGCGCGGCTCGACGATGTCGCCCATCAGCTTGGTGAACAGATCGTCGGCCTGATCGCCTTCCTGGCGGCGCACCTGCAAGAGCGAGCGCGCGTTGATGTCGAGCGTCGTCTCCCACAGCTGCTCGGGGTTCATCTCGCCGAGGCCCTTGTAGCGCTGCAGCGTCACACCCTTGCGGCCGGCGCCGGTCACCGCCTCGAAGAGGCTCACGGGCCCGTAGACCGCCGTCTCCTCGCCCTTGCGCACGAGCTTCGCGGGCTTGGCGTAGACCTCTTGCAGGTGCGGCGTCAGCGCGTCGAGCTTGCGCGCGTCGGCGGAGGCGAGGAACGCCTGATCGATCACCGCCTCCTCGCGGACGCCGCGCACCGTGCGCGAGAAGCGGAAGCCGGCCTCATCGGAAGTTCCTTCCCAGCCGCGTTCGGTCTCCTCCGACAGCGCGTCGAGGCGTTTCGCCACATAGGCGGCGGCGGCCTTGGCGCTCTTGGTGTCGGAGAGAATCTTCGGGTCCATCGCGCCGGCGATCGCGGTCTGCTCGACGACCGCGCGGTCGTAGCGCGGATGCAGTCCCCGCAACACGCCGCGCGCGGCGCGCGCCTCCTCGACCAACGCCGCGAGATCGGCGCCCGCGCGCTGCTCGCCGCCGGCGAGCTTGAACACGGTTTCCTCGAGGCCGCCGGTGATCAAATAATCGTCGAGCGCACGCTCGTCCTTCAAATATTGCTCGGATTTGCCGCGCGTCACCTTATAGAGCGGCGGCTGCGCGATGAAGACGTGGCCCTGCTCGATCAGGGACGACATCTGGCGGAAGAAGAACGTCAACAACAGCGTGCGGATGTGCGAGCCGTCGACGTCGGCGTCGGTCATGATGATGATCTTGTGATAGCGCAGTTTCGTCAGATCGAAATCCTCGCGGCCGATGCCGGTGCCGAGCGCGGTGATCAGCGTGCCGATTTCCTGCGAGGAGAGCATCTTGTCGAAGCGCGCGCGCTCGACATTGAGG
>Ga0075436_100002729_pt1 | contig 12140 bp, 8 predicted proteins | sample RhiMethybrSRZTD5_FD_75303 | JGI IMG/M metagenome (GOLD analysis project Ga0075436, IMG submission 75303) | Populus rhizosphere microbial communities from Tennessee, USA - Rhizosphere MetaG P. TD hybrid SRZTD5 | ecosystem: Host-associated > Plants > Roots > Rhizosphere > Soil | place: USA... | reverse complement strand
CAAGTACGCTGCGGCTTCAGGTGTCGCCAAGGGCGGCTACGTTCTGGCCGACGCACAAGGCGGGAAACCTGAGGTTATTCTGATTGGCACCGGCAGTGAACTCTCGTTGTGCGTTGCGGCTTACGAGAAGTTGACGGGTGAAGGTGTTCGGGCACGGGTGGTCAGTATGCCTTCAACAGAAATCTTCGACGCACAGGATGCTGCTTACAAGAATTCTGTGCTCCCACGCGAGGTCAGGGCCCGTGTCTCGGTTGAGGCCGCCTCAGTTTTCGGATGGGAAAGGTACGTTGGAAGCGACGGCGTAATTATCGGTATGACGACTTTCGGGGCCTCGGCTCCTATAAAAGACTTGATGAAGAAATTTGGATTCACCACTGACAAGGTGATCCAAGCAGCCAAAGAGGCTTTGGCGCGGGCAAAGTAACTGACCGCGTGATCGGAATTCCTGGGAGAAAGCATGCGTTTAGGAATGGTGGGGCTGGGCCGAATGGGCGCCAACATGGCGCGACGGCTCATGCGCGGAGGCCACGAGGTGGTGGTCACAGATCTCAGCGCGGATGCAGTCAAGAATATGGCCAAAGAAGGTGCGATCGCGTCTTCTTCGCTGGACGACTTCTGCTCGAAGCTAGGCCAACCGCGAATTGCGTGGCTGATGGTGCCTGCGGGTGGACCGACCGAATCGACGGCACAGGCGATCGCGCAAAAAATGCAATCCGGCGACATTTTGATTGATGGCGGGAATTCATACTTCAAAGATGATATTCGCCGCTCGAAGATTTTCCGCGACAAAGGGATTCATTACGTGGACGTGGGGACCAGTGGCGGCGTTTGGGGCCTGGAGCGCGGCTACTGCATGATGCTTGGCGGGCCCAAAGAAGTGATTGAGCAACTCGATCCGATTTTCAAAACGCTCGCGCCTGGCCGTGGCAACATTCCACCTACACCTGGGCGTGAGAAGCTCGGTGGCACGGCTGAAGATGGATACATCTATTGTGGTCCGTCAGGCGCGGGACACTTCGTAAAGATGGTGCACAACGGCATCGAGTACGGAATCATGCAGGCATATGCGGAAGGGTTTGATATTTTCCGCAACGCGAACAAGACCGAACTGCCCAAGGACCAGCAATACGATCTGAACCTTGCCGATATCGCTGAAGTCTGGCGCCGTGGAAGCGTCATCAGTTCGTGGCTGCTGGATCTGACCGCGATCGCGCTGGCGGAGGATCCGGTGCTCTCTGAGTATTCCGGGTTCGTTCAAGATTCAGGCGAAGGCCGGTGGACGATCGAGGCGGCCATAGATGAAGCGGTTCCGGTGGATGTGCTGTCGGCGGCATTATTCGTGCGCTTCCGCTCGCGGCAGGAACATACGTTTGCGGAGAAGATGTTGTCGGCCATGCGGCAGAAATTTGGCGGACATGTGGAGCCGGCGACAGAAATGAAATCTGCATAAGCGGGCAGCCGTAATCTGTAGAAACGCGACCCAGCATTGGGCTAGAGCAGCTAGTTGTATGGCCGGGCTGTCCCTGAAAAGGAGAAGACCGAATGGCACAAGCTGAAGTGCTCCCTGGAGCGCACCGGCCCCCAGGTCGCGTAGCCGATCCTTGCATTATGGTGATATTTGGCGGGGCCGGCGACCTTACCCGCCGCAAGCTGATTCCCGCGCTCTACAACCTGGCGAAGGCGGACCTGCTTTCGCGCGAGCTTGCCATTCTGGGCATCGCGCATAGTCCGATGTCAGACGATGAATTCCGCACCAAGCTCTCTGAAGACATCCGCAACTATGCCGGAAGCCAGATCGACTCCAAACTCTGGGACTGGTTCAAAGAGCGAATTTATTACGTCAAGGGTGATTTCGAAGACCAGAATATCTACGCTGCGCTGAAATCTACGCTGGCGAAGCTCGACCAGGAACATTCGACGCACGGAAACTATTTCTTTTATCTAGCGACCGCACCCAACTTCTTTGGCCCCATTGTCGAACATCTTGCTTCTGCAGGGTTGATGGACGAGAAAGACGGCTACTGGCGCCGGGTGATTGTAGAAAAACCTTTTGGCCACGATCTCGAGTCGGCGAAGGCCTTGAACCAGCAACTGCTCAAGGTGGCCAAGGAACACCAGATCTATCGCATTGATCATTATCTGGGCAAAGAGACGGTTCAGAACATTTTGGCGTTTCGTTTTGCCAATGGAATTTTTGAGCCTATCTGGAACCGCCGCTACATTGATCATGTACAAATCTCGGTCGCTGAAACTGTAGGGGTTGAGCAGCGGGGCAGCTATTACGATCACGCCGGCGCCTTGCGAGACATGGTCCCAAACCACATCATGCAACTGATCAGCTTGACCTCCATGGAGCCGCCGGTTTCATTCGACGCCAATGCCGTGCGCGACGAGCAGGCCAAAGTGTTGCATGCGATTCAGCCGCTCAGCTCCGAAGAGGTTTTGACGCGTAGCGTTCGCGGACAATACGGGCCTGGAATTGAGAGTGGGCAGCGGGTGCCGGGCTATCGGACCGAGCCCGATGTTCCGCCGGATTCGCGCACGGAGACGTTTGTGGCGATGAAACTGGCAATCGACAATTGGCGATGGGCGGACGTTCCGTTTTATCTGCGCACCGGAAAGCGTCTGGCTGCACAAAATACCCACATCGTGATTCAGTTTCGGCGCGCGCCGTTCGTGCTGTTCCGCGACACTGCGGTTGAGAACCTTATGCCTAACCAGTTGGTGCTTCACATCCAACCGGAAGAAGGTATTTCCCTGCAATTTGCCGCCAAAGTGCCAGGGCCGATCATGAGATTGGGCGCAGTTGACATGAACTTCGAGTATGCTGATTATTTCGGCACACAGCCCAGTACCGGCTACGAACGCCTTTTGCACGATTGCATGATCGGGGACGCAACTCTATTTCAGCGCGCAGATATGGTGGAGGCCGGGTGGTGCGTGGTCAGTCCTGCGTTAGATGTGTGGAAGGCCCTCCCTCCGAGAAATTTTCCCAACTATTCTTCCGGCAGTTGGGGGCCCAGAGAGGCTGACGAGTTGCTGGAGCGGGACGGACGGCACTGGAGGAATTTCGAGAAATGATCCTGGCGGGTGACATCGGGGGCACCAACGCACGCCTAGCCCTGTACGACACACAGAATGGTGGACTGAACCTGGTGAAGGTGGGAGTCTTCCCCAGCCAGCACTATTCCGGGCTGGAAAACATTGTTGCTGAATTCGTTGGCAGCGCCGACGTGAAACCCGCGAAAGCGTGTTTTGGGATTGCCGGCCCGGTCACCAACGGTCGGGTAGTTGCCTCCAACCTGCCGTGGATTGTTGAATCCCGCCTGCTTGCCGATGAACTGAAGATTCCCAGGGCGGAGTTGATCAATGACCTGGAAGCAACTGGCTGGGGAATTGGCGCTCTTTCGGTCAGCGATCTGGTGACTTTGAACGACGTGGCCCACAATACCGGGACCACTTCAACTGGAAATCTCGCCATCGTAGCGGCGGGAACGGGACTGGGCGAAGGCGGTCTTTACTGGGATGGCGTTCGCCATCACGTGTTCGCGTCGGAGGGTGGACATTGCGATTTCGCTCCGTTGGACGATCTTCAAGTTGAATTATTTCAGTACCTCCGATCGCGCTACGGGCATGTGAGCTACGAGCGGGTGCTTTCGGGGCCCGGACTGGTCAACATTTTCGAGTTTCTGCGGGATTCTGGAAAAGGCAAACCGCCGGATTGGCTGGTCGGAGAGATGGTTGAAACCGATGCCGCCGCCGCCATTTCGCATGCAGGGTTGAGTGGCAAATGCGCTATGTGCGTACAGACTTTAGATATTTTCGTGGCTATTTTTGGGGCCGAGGCGGGGAATCTGGGGCTAAAGCTCAAGGCAACCGGCGGAGTTTTTCTCGCCGGGGGAATCGCACCGAAGATTTTGCCGAAGCTCCAGACTTCCACGTTCCTCGAGGCATTCCTTGGCAAGGGGCGGCTGCGACGCCTGATGGAAATCATGCCGGTCAGCGTAATAACTAATGACAAGCTGGCCTTATTGGGCGCGGCCCGCTGCGCCGTACTCGACGGCGCAGCCTGAACTCATGTCGCCGGAGCCTCAAGTCCGGGTTTTCCCTTCCACCGAAGAATTGTTTCGAGCAGCCGCGGAGACGTTCTGTCGAATCGGATCTGAGGCGATTCGTCAGCGTGAAAGATTCACAGTTGCGCTCTCCGGAGGCTCGACTCCTCGCAGCCTGCATCAGCAACTGGCGACAACATTTTCGTCGCAGCTACCGTGGGACCAAGTGTTTTTCTTCTGGGGCGATGAACGGCACGTGCCGCCGGATTTTCCGGAGAGTAATTTCCGTATGGCCAAGGAAACGCTACTCTCGAAATTCCCGGTTCCGGCGGACCACGTTTTACGGATGCCGGGAGAACTGCCGGATGCGAACCAGGCGGCTGGGCTGTATGAGCAAACCCTGCGTGAATTCTTTCATCTCGCGCCCGGGCAGTTTCCGCGGTTCGACTTCGTCCTGCTCGGCATCGGTGGCGATGGTCATACGGCGTCATTGTTTCCCGGTACGAAGGCGCTCGAGGAAAAGCAGCATCTTGTGGCGGGAAACTGGGTTGAGCAGCACAGTACGTGGCGAATCACAGTTACTTATCCTGTGTTGAATAATGCAGCGAATGTGATGTTCCTAGTCGAGGGCAGCGGCAAAGCGGGGATCGTGAGTAAGGCATTGAAAGATCCGTCGGCTAATCTTCCCTGCCAGAGAGTGCGTCCCGAAAACGGGAACTTGATGTGGTATATGGACCAAACCGCTGGGGCAGGTCTTTAATTGAGGAAGCAGACTCTCGGTTAGTTCTGCGTACTAACTTCCGCTTGAGAGTCAGGACTAAAATACTGGCGCGAGATTGTGCATCTTCTGATACAACTTGCGGTCAACCGTTCGCAGGATTTCTTCCAGGCTGGTGCCAGTCACATATGAGGCGACGCCCCAGGTAAACGACAGTTGCGCGGCCCGATCGTTACTCGTATTCCATTCATCCAAAGCCTTCAACAAGCGCTCGATGGGAGGATCAGTTTGTTCTTCAGCGGTGTCGGGCAACACCACCAGGAACTCGTCTCCACCATGGCGGAATATCAGGTCGCCGCCTCGAAAGACTTTCTTCAGGAGACACGCGAACTCTGTAAGCACCCGGTTACCTTCCATGTTTCCGAGCTTGGCGTTAAGTTCCCGGAAGTTGTTCAGGTCCATCATCACAAACGTAAGCGGCTCTCCAGTGCGGTTAGCGCGCGCCAGTTGATGAGCAATTAGCTCGTTCAAGGCCCGGCGGTTTAACAGTTGAGTGAGCGGATCAATGAGCGAAAGACTTTCCAGACGCTCGTTCAGCACCAATTCACTGATCAAAGCTTTGCGGGTTGAATTGAGCGTAACGCGTTGTGAGAGCAAGTAGATGTTGAACAGCACGATCAGGCAGATGAGGCCGAAAAAGAGCTGCGGCAGGTAGGCCTGTTCGATCCGGACCATTCGCTGTGCCCACATCAGGTTGGGCACAACCAGTGCAAGAAAACCTCCGGTCAAGACCAGCACAACAAGGCTGATAATTGACCAAAGCTGCATGTCACGGCTGGACAGGTCGTGGATCTGCCGTTGAATTTCTTCGGCCCTGGCCAACATCGAAGGCTGTTCGTGCCTTACCTGCGACATCGTCTTCTCCATCGAGCGCAGAAACACTAATGCCCGATTCCCATATTTTTAGTGGATTTCAGCCAACAAGTCTGCTCTTTAGCGTCGGTCGCAGTTACCTTGGTAAGCCTTTAGCGGCTGAATCCCGCTAGAATTCTGTCGTGCGCCTTGGAGAAACACTCAATTCAGCTATTCAGCGACTCGGCGAAAGCCAGGTGCCCTCGCCGCGCTTGAATGCTGAACTGCTGCTCATGTTCACGCTGAGATGCGATCGAGCTTATGTGTATGGCCACCCGGAGCGCGAACTTACTCAGGAAGAGCAAAAGCGCTATGCGGAAGCGCTAGAGCAACGGTCCGGCGGAACTCCGGCGCAGTACATCACCGGGCATCAGGAATTCTGGGGCATAGATTTAATCGTGTCACCAGCCGTACTCATTCCCCGCCCCGAGACGGAGCATGTCATCGAATCAGTATTGGATAGAGCTCGTGAAGGACGGGCGTCCTCGCGCGGGGAGCTGGGAATTGTGGATGTTGGAACCGGATCGGGCTGCATCGCCATCGCGCTCGCGAAGGAACTGCCGCAAGCGGAGATTCACGCAACGGAAATCTCGCCCGCAGCGCTCGAAATCGCCCATGCCAACGCAGCCCGACATCAACTGCAGAATAGGATTCGATTTAACCAGACTGATCTGCTGGAAGGGATGCAAGCGGGTAAGTTCGACTTTGTGGTTTCCAATCCGCCTTATGTGGGCGAAGCAGAAGAAGATCAGGTGCAACTGGAGGTCCGTAAATTCGAGCCGCGCCAGGCGGTTTTCGCTGGACACACTGGGATGGAAGTGATCGAACGGCTCATTCCGCAAGCACGCGAAGTGCTTAAGCCCGACGGTTGGCTAGTCATCGAGATCAGTGGAACCATCGCGGAACGGGTCGAGAGGGCTTTGGCAGGATGGGCACGCGTCAAGATCGCAAACGATCTGCAGGGGATTGCCAGAGTTGCTTCAGCACAAAACTCTGGAGCTGGCAGCTAAGGTTTTTCGATCGCCGCCGGCAGTATTTCTTCGATATCTACCAGATTGGTCGGGTACTGGCCGGTGTAGCAGGCTGTGCAGTAGGTGGTTTCCGCGCCATCGCCGCAGGCTTTTTTCAGGCCGGCCATAGAGAGATAGGACAAAGAATCGGCGCCGATATACTTGCGGATTTCTTCGACAGAATTGTTGGCAGCGATGAGTTCTTTCTTGCGCGGAGTGTCGACGCCGTAGAAACACGGCGAAATAGTCGGCGGACAGGAGATGCGCAGGTGCACTTCCTTCGCCCCGGCGCTGCGCACCATACGAACAATTTTTCTACTGGTGGTGCCGCGTACTATGGAGTCATCGATCAGCACCACGCGCTTGCCTTCGAGCAGACTGCGCACGGGATTCAGTTTGAGCTTTACGCCGAAGTCGCGGACCGTCTGCTGCGGCTCGATGAAGGTCCGTCCCACATAGTGATTGCGAATCAAGCCAAAGCGAAGCGGGATGCCGCTTTCAGCGGCATAGCCCATGGCCGCCGTCACGCCAGAATCTGGAACGGGCACGACCAAATCAGCGTTTGCGGGAGCTTCGCGGGCGAGTTCGCGACCGAGCTGTTCCCGACTATCCTGCACGGGACGGCCAAAGATGCGGCTGTCAGGACGAGAGAAGTACACGTGCTCAAAAATGCAGCTCGACTGCTGGAGTGCGGGAGTGTAGCGGCGGCAACTGACGCCTTCCGGGCCAACAATAATCAGTTCACCCGGTTTCACGTCGCGCTCGTAGTCGGCGCCGATCAGATCGAAGGCGCACGTCTCTGAGGCAAAAACAACTGTACCTTCCTCTCCAGCAACCTGCGCAGGAATACGCCCCATTGCCAGTGGCCTGAAGCCACGAGCATCGCGGGCGGCAAAAATGCGATCACGGCTGATCATCACCAGCGAGAATGCGCCTTCAACCCGGCGCAGTGCGTCGGCCATCGCATCGGGAAGAGTTTGCTCTCGCGATTGGGCGATCAGGTGGACGATGACTTCGGTATCGCTGCTGGTCTGGAAGATGGAGCCCTGCGCTTCCATGCGGCTACGAATTTCCTGAGCGTTGGTGAGATTGCCATTGTGGGCCAGCGCGATCATGCCTTTGTTGGATTGCACCATGATGGGCTGGGCGTTCAGCAGGGCGGAGTCGCCGGCGGTGGAATAACGGGTGTGTCCGATGGCCAGGGTGCCGCGGATGCGCGAGAGCTTCTTTTCGGTGAAGATGTCGGCGACCAAACCCATGGACTTGTGTATATGCAGCGACATGCCATCGGAGGTTACGATGCCGGCAGATTCCTGTCCCCGATGCTGGAGCGCATGCAGGCCGAGATAGGCGAGCGTCTCCGCCTCAGGATGCGAGTAGATTGCTACTACGCCGCACTCGTCGCGAAATTTATCGGAGATAGCCATCAGCTCTCAGCCGTCAGCTTTCAGCAAAGCCCTAATCCGCCGCAACCCCGGCCGCTTCGCTCCTAAGCGCCCGCTCCAGGGCATTCTCAAACTCGTCCCGCAACTCAGCAACCGATGCCGACACCACAACTTTTCCATCGACCTTGATTTCTATGTTCCCGGAAGTCGTCTCCCCAAGAATATCCGCTGAAACGCCCGCTTTACCCGCTACTTGTTTGATTCGCGCCAGGTTCGCGGGGTCGCAGGAGATCACAATGCGGCTGGCATCCTCGGCAAAAAGCACGAATTCTGGTGCAAGTTCGTGCGATTTCAGGTCCACGCAGCAGCCGATTCCTTTGGGGAAAGATCCCTTTGCCAGCGCGACCGCCAAGCCGCCTTCCGAGCAATCGTGCGCGGAATCAACCAGGCCGGCGCTGATGAGTTCGACAATAGCCTTCTGAAGCCCGGCTTCTTTCTTGAACTCCAATGCGGGCGGAAAGCCCCAAAGCTCGCCGAGTACCTCTTTCGCGTATTCGGACGATCCAAATTCAACTTCGGCGTCGATGACGTCACCTGGCTCCGATCCACGCAGCAGAACGACGGCACGGCCATGCTCGCGGAAATGTGGGAACGTCGCCTTGGCTACATCGTCGAGAATTCCAACCACGCCCAGCACCGGAGTGGGGTAAATTCCCTCGCCCAGGGTCTCGTTATAGAAGCTGACGTTGCCGCCGGTAATTGGAATTTCGAGTTCCTCGCAAGCTTTGGTGATTCCATCGATGACCTGCGAAAACTGCCACATAATATGCGGCTTCTCAGGATTTCCGAAGTTCAGGCAATTAGTCGCGCCTACCGGCGTCGCTCCCGAACAAGCCACATTACGCGCGGCTTCGGCGACCGCATGCATGGCGCCGACCCGGGGATCGAGATAGCACCAGCGGCCGTTTCCGTCCAGAGCCATCGATAACGCGCGTTGCGATCCCTTAATGCGAATCACGCCCGCGTCGCCGGAGCCCGGCCCTTCCACCGTATTGGTTTGGACCATCGAATCGTATTGCTGATAAATCCAGCGCTTGCTGCAAATGTTCTGGCTGGCGAGCAGTTGTTTTAATGCTTCAGTTAAATTCTGCTGACCGAAGCGAATGTGATCGGGCTTCTCGCGTGAGACCGGCGGCTCCCAGCGCTCGAGTGGACGACGATAAACCGGGGCATCGTCGGTCAGCGCGGTGTTGGGGATATCGGCGACAGTCTGGCCGTGCTCCAACACGCGCATTCGCGGCTCAGGAATCACGCGGCCAACTTCGACTGCGTCGAGTCCCCACTTGCGGAACACGCGATAGACTTCCTCCTCACGCCCTTTTTGTGCGACCAGCAGCATGCGCTCCTGCGATTCACTGAGCAGGATTTCGTAGGCGTTCATGCCGGTTTCGCGCTGCGGCACACGATCCATTTCGATTTCGATTCCTACATGCCCGCGCGCGCCCATCTCGCAGGTGGAGCAGGTCAAGCCTGCAGCTCCCATGTCTTGAATGCCGATGATCGCACCGGTCTGCATGGCTTCGAGGCAAGCTTCGAGCAGAAGTTTCTCGAGGAAGGGATCGCCAACCTGCACGTTGGGACGCTTGGCCTCCGACGCTTCGCTGAATTCTTCGCTGGCCATGGTCGCCCCGTGAATCCCATCGCGCCCAGTCTTCGCGCCGACATAAATTACGGGATTACCTTCTCCGGCAGCTTTCGCGTAGAAGATTTGATCTTTGCGGACCAATCCCAACGCGAACGCGTTCACCAGCGGATTGCCGGAGTAACAGGACTCGAACTTAGTTTCGCCGCCGAGGTTAGGCACGCCGAAGCAGTTGCCGTAAGAGGCGATTCCGCCGACCACGCCTTCGAGGATCGAGTGATTGCGATGGATGTCGGGAGGTGTCGCCGAGCTTTGCTCGGCCGCGCGGGTCTGGAGACCCGCGCCTACATGATCGGTCGCGGAGATCGGCCCGAAGCGAAGCGAATCCATCACCGCAACCGGCCTTGCGCCCATGGTGAAAATATCGCGCAAGATTCCGCCGACACCGGTGGTGGCTCCCTGAAACGGTTCGATGAACGAAGGATGGTTATGTGACTCGATTTTGAAGGCGCAGGCCCAGCCATCTCCAATATCGATGATGCCTGCATTCTCTCCCGGCCCCTGCAAGACGCGCCGGCTGTGGGTAGGCAGGCGCCTGAGGTGCACGCGTGACGATTTGTACGAGCAGTGCTCGCTCCACATCACGCTGAAAATGCCGAGCTCGGTGAACGACGGCTCACGCCCGAGCAGCGATTTTATGCGCTCGTATTCTTCAGTCGTAATGCCGTGATCACGCAGGATTTCGGGAGTAATCGCCAGGGTCGCCGTGGTCATGGAGGGAAACTATATTGTCGCATTTTCGACACGCGGTGAACAGCAGAACTATTTGTCGTCGAGCTTCGCTCGACCGGACGGGCGAGGGCGCCCGTCCCCACATGGCCAGTCTTGCTCCGAATATACTGGCACTCGCATGAAATCCATCATCGTCGGCACCGCCGGCCATATTGATCATGGCAAAACCGCGCTGGTAAAGGCTTTGACCGGAATCGATGCTGACCGACTGGAAGAGGAAAAGCGCCGGGGGATAACTATTGATCTTGGCTTCGCTCACATGGAACTAGCGCGTGAAGATGGAGAGCGCTTGCGCTTCGGTTTCGTGGACGTTCCCGGTCACGAGCGCTTCGTCCGCAACATGCTCGCGGGCGTCGGCGGGATTGACTTCGTGCTGCTGGTCATCGCCGCCGATGAGGGCATCAAGCCGCAGACCCGCGAGCATTTCGACATTTGCCGACTGCTCGCGATCCAGCGCGGAATAACGGTTTTGACGAAGTCAGACACGGTCGATGCCGAGACTCTCGAGGTGGTCCGCCTTGAAGTTGAAGAATTTCTGCGCGGGTCCTTTTTAGAGAATTCGCCAATAGTCGCCGTGAGTTCTCTGAAGAACACGGGCCTGCAAGAACTAAAGAACGCCCTAGTGCAAATGGCCGGCGAAACCCCGGCGCGCGATTCGAACGCCATCGCCCGTTTGCCCATCGATCGCGTATTCACTATGAAAGGCTTCGGAACCGTGGTCACAGGAACTCTGATTGCAGGAACGATTCGCAAAGAAGACGAACTGGAGCTGTTCCCCTCCGGTAAGCGGGTCCGAGTCCGCGGCGTGCAGGTCCATGGCAAGAGCGCGGATCACGCTTCCGCCGGTGAGCGCACGGCGTTAAATCTCTCTGGGATTGAAAAACATGAACTCGAACGCGGTATGGTGCTGGCATCACCGGGGCTGTTGCAGGTTTCGTCGCGAATCGACACAAAGCTTTCACTACTGCCTTCCGCCAAGCCTCTCAAGAGCGGAGCGCGCGTGCACCTGCACACATTCACGTCGGAAGTCATTGCCAGCGTAGCACCATACGATCGCAAGCAACTACCGCCCGGAGACGATGCCTTCGCTCAGCTCCTCCTCAGTGAGCCCTTGCTGCTTTTACCCGGGGACCGCTTCATCATCCGGCAGTTTTCGCCGGTGGTAACCAGCGGCGGAGGTGAAGTGTTGGATGCATTCCCGCCCAGAAAAGCCACGACTTCAGATCGACTGGAGTTCCTGCGCAGCTTGAGCGCTGGAAATGTGAGTGCCTCCGTTTTTGCGCGAATTCAACGGCATGCGCAGCAAGGAGTTACGCTTACTCAACTCACGTCAGAAACGGGGCTGGAGCAAGTTGCTCTGGATCGCTCACTCGCAGATCTCCTTCGCGAGAAGAAAATTATGCGCCTCCGTGATCTTGCGATGGATGCCGCCGCTTTTAGAGCTTTGACAGCAACACTGATCAAGTCGGTTGCGGAGTTTCACGCCAGGAATCCACTGGTAGCCGGGATAGCAAAGGAATCTCTCCGCGAACAGACGGGTCTATCGCAAGTGGCGTTCGAAGCGGGGCTGAGCTTCTGTGTTGGCGAACGCACTCTGGCGATCACCGGTGAACTTCTGCACCTGCCCGG
>Ga0075436_100002727_pt1 | contig 12146 bp, 8 predicted proteins | sample RhiMethybrSRZTD5_FD_75303 | JGI IMG/M metagenome (GOLD analysis project Ga0075436, IMG submission 75303) | Populus rhizosphere microbial communities from Tennessee, USA - Rhizosphere MetaG P. TD hybrid SRZTD5 | ecosystem: Host-associated > Plants > Roots > Rhizosphere > Soil | place: USA... | reverse complement strand
CGGTCCTTCCTATCCTCTGACTTGATCACACGGAAGCAAACTCTGCACGGCCAGCGCCATCTGAGAGGACTCTATGAGATATAGGCAACTTTTCACTTTTATGGTGTTCGCTTTATTTCCTGTTTACATTGCGGCTCAAACGAGGGAGCCCCTGAAGCTGGTGGCGACAATTCCTTTGCCAGGACTAAAGGATGGCGATTTCGACCATTTCGCCTTGGATATCTATGGGCATAGGCTTTTTCTCACGGACGAAGAGAATGACAAGGTCGACGTGCTTGATACAGCCACCAACACGCGTATTCACACGATTGAAGGAGCGAAGGCTCCGCACGCCATTTTGTATCGGAGGGATCTAAAGAAACTCTTTATTGTCGAGGGCGATGCGTCGGCCGTTAGAGTCTATGACAGCGACACATATAAGCCAGTTGGCGAAGTCAAAGTATCCGCCGATGCGGACTCGGCCGCCTTCGACTCCGCGACAAACTACCTATATGTCGTCAATGGCGGCAGGGAGGCGCATACGCCTTATTCCTTGATCAGCGTCATCGATACGAATGCTTCCAAGAAACTTCACGATATCAAAGTCGATTCGAATCGTGTGGAAGCCATCGTGTTGGAAAAATCCGGTCCACGCCTGTTTTGCAATATCACGGGGAAAAACGCTGTCGGCGTTCTCGACCGTAACAAAGGCGCTCTGTTGGCCACTTGGCCTTTGCCAACTGGAGATAAGGTCAACGTTGCGATGGCCTTCGACGAAGCGAATCACCGCCTCTTCGTGTCTACGCGTACTCCAGGGAAGCTGATCGTTTTGAATTCGGACTCCGGCAAGGTCATCGCCGAACTCCCCGCCGTGGGAATGGTGGACGATGCGGCTTACGACGCAAAGTACAAGCGCATCTACCTTGCCGGCGATGGCTACGTTGACGTTTTCGAACAGCAGGATGCTGATCACTACTCACTCCTGGGACGAGTGCAAGGAGCTTTTCGCGCTAAGACCGCAATTCTTGTGCCCGAACTGAATCGCTACTATCTGGCCGTGCCTCATCACGAAGGCAAGGACGCCGAAGTGCGGGTGTACGATATACAACCTTAGGAGATCTGCAGGACCGACTATGATCAGGCGTGAGTTTGGCAAGGCGTCCCTCGCCGCAATAGCTTCGAGTTCGTTTTTCATTTCCTCCAGGGCAGCTGCACATCCTTTGCGCGATGATTTCCCTCAGGCCCCGGGATTGACCAACTACGTAGGCAAGTTCGTTGTTGAGACAAGATATGAAGACATCCCTGCTGCAACCATTGAACTTGGTAAGAAATCAATCCTCGATGGCCTAGGTCTCGCGCTCGCCGGTTCTCGCGCTCAAACGGGCTCGATATGCCGCCGCTACCTCGAATACCTTAGCGTGTGCGGCGGGAAGGCCACGATCGTTGGGACTGGACTCAAGACTTCTCCGCGCTTTGCTGCCTGGACAAATGGCACATCGATTCACGCCGATGATTTCGATGACACGCAACTCTCGGCAGCCAAAGATCGCGTCTATGGTCTCTTGGTGCACCCTACGGCCCCCGTGCTCCCCGCGATCTTTGCCCTCGCGGAAGGCAAGGGCGTTTCGGGGAAAGAATTCATGCTTGCGTACCATCTCGGCGTCGAGGTGGAATGCAAGATAGCCGAGGCGATCTCTCCCCGCCATTACCAGGACGGATTTCATTCCACCGGGACCTGCGGCCCTTTCGGTTCGGCTGCGGCCTGTGCGAAGCTATTGCGATTCAATCTTTCGAAAGTCTTGAACGGCTTTGGTTTGGTGGCCAGCCAGTCCGGTGGACTAAGGGAAAATTTTGGAACCATGACCAAACCGTTTCAGGCAGGTCACGCCGCGGAGAGCGGCGTGGCGTCCGCTGAGTTGGTGGGGCTGGGATGGAGCGCGGCGGAGCAAATTCTGGAGGCCGAACGCGGGTTCTTCCACGCGTTTGGCGGAACGTTCGACCCTAGCGCAATCTTGGATCGCCTGGGAAAACCTTGGACTTTTGCTTCGCCTGGAATATCGCTGAAGCCTTATCCCTCGGGCTCACTCACGCATCCGGCAATGACTGAATTGGCCCGCCTTATCACGGCAAACAATTTCCAGGCGGCTCAAGTAGAAAAGTTGGATGTCGGCGCAAATCACAACATGACGACGACGCTGCTCCACCACCAGCCCAAGACGGGTCTCGAAGCCAAATTCAGCATGGAATTCTGCCTGGCCATTCTTCTTTTGCGTGGGAAGGCGGGTCTGAGCGAGTTTACAGATCAAGTTGTGCAAAGAACAGATGTCCAGGAACTGATTCACCGAATCAATTTCTATGTGGATCCGGAAGCAGAAAGAGCCGGCTATGACAAGATGACCTCCCTGCTCAAAATTCATCTAAAGGACGGACGAGTGATCATGGGCCGTGCTGATTTTGGGAAGGGCAGCCCCGCCGATCCAATGACCTTCGAAGAAGCGGCAACAAAATTCCGTGGCTGCGCCGATTATGCCGAATGGCCAAAAGCCAAGAAGGAAAAAATAATCGATTTCGTTAATGCCCTGGAATCAGCGAGGGATGTTGATGCGTTATCGCCCTTACTATCGTCATAAATAAGGATAGAAACCTTGTCCATCCGGACCTTCAACATCGCGGTGATCGCAGGCGATGGCATCGGCAAAGAAGTTGTACCCGAAGGCATACTGGTGCTCGAGGCTGCGGCCAAGCGTTTTGGATTCCGCTTCGCTTGGCAATGTCTGGATTGGAGCTGCGAAGCCTACATCAAAACCGGCAGGATGATGCCGCCCGATGGCATCGAGCAACTAGGCCGGTTTGACGCCATATTCCTCGGCGCCGTCGGACATCCTGATGTTCCCGATCACATTTCGTTGTGGGGACTCTTGATCCCTATCCGCCGTAGCTTCCGGCAATACGTAAATCTGAGACCGGTGCGACTGTTGGAAGGAATCGAGACTCCGCTCAAGCATTGGAAGCCCGGCCAAATTGAATTTTGCATCGTGCGCGAAAACAACGAAGGAGAATACTCCAACATCGGCGGCCGTCTCTATGAAGGAACCGAAGAGGAGATGGCCGTTCAACAGACGGTCTTCACCCGACGGGGAGTCAATCGCGTGCTGCGCTACGCGTTCGAATTGGCGCGCAAGGGAAACAAGCATCTGACTTCGGCGACAAAATCAAACGGAATCATTCATACCATGCCTTTCTGGGACGAATGTTTTCACGTCATGGCCTCAGAGTACCCGGACGTTCGCACGGACCAATTTCATATCGACATCCTGACCGCTCACTTTGTCCGCCATCCGGACTGGTTCGACGTCGTTGTAGGCTCGAATCTCTTCGGGGACATTCTATCCGACCTCGGTCCGGCCGTCGTCGGATCGATTGGCATCGCCCCTTCGGCAAACTTGAATCCGGAGAAGGAATTTCCATCTATGTTTGAGCCGGTTCACGGCTCTGCTCCGGACATCGCAGGAAAAGGAATTGCCAATCCCATCGGGCAGATTTGGTCCGGCGCCATGATGCTCCGTCACTTGGGAGAGCCAGATGCAGCCGACGCCGTCGAAGCCGCCATTGCGAATGTTTTGGCTGAGAGAACAGTGCGCACAGCCGACATAGGAGGCGCCGCTTCCACTAGAGAGCTAGGCGCGGCTATTGCCGCGCAGGTGAGCCGGGAAAAGTAAGCTCACCAGTCGACACAGTTTGCGCGAAACCCGTCGAGTACCACGTGCCCCTACGATTCCACTTGCCTTTTACCATGCCGTGGGAAATAACATGTCCTTCCAACAACGAGATCGCATGCTTAGCACCTCCGCTCGCAGCGCTAAAATCTGGTCCGTGCTGCGCGTCTCCAGTGGAAATTTCCTGGAGATGTATGACTTCATGGTTTTTGGCTATTATGCCTCCGCTATCGGCGCCGCTTTTTTCCCCACTGGCAATCCGTTTTCCTCCTTGATGTTTGCGCTGATGACCTTCGGGGCGGGCTTTCTGATGCGCCCACTCGGAGCCATAGTGCTCGGGGCGTATACCGACCAACATGGCCGCCGTGCCGGTCTCCTTCTCACCCTTAGCCTCATGTCCGTGGGGATTCTCTCCATCGCCTGCATGCCCGGCTACGCCACCATCGGCCTGCTGGCTCCGCTCTTCGTCCTAGTGGGCAGGTTGCTCCAAGGTTTTTCTGCCGGTATGGAGCTCGGAGGCGTTTCCGTCTATTTGTCAGAGATCGCCACACCAGGCCACAAAGGCTTCTACGTGAGTTGGCAATCCGGAAGCCAGCAAGTAGCGGTCATGTTTGCCGCGCTCGTTGGTGTCCTGTTGAACGCAATTCTTCCAGCGCAGAAAATGGTTGTTTGGGGATGGCGTGTGCCGCTGCTCCTTGGCTGCGCGATTATTCCACTGCTATTCTGGCTCCGGCGATCTCTTCAGGAATCGGCTGAGTTCGTGGCCCATAAGCATCACCCTGGCGCTTCGGAGATCCTCCGCTCGCTTCTAGCGAACTGGAAAATTGTAGTCCTTGGAACCATGCTAGTGACCATGACGACCGTCTCCTTCTACATGATCACCGCGTATACCCCAACCTTTGGCAGTTCCGTTTTGAAGCTTGTCAACAGGGACAGTTTGATCGTCACACTGTGTGTTGGCGCCTCGAACCTCTTCTGGCTTCCGGTCATGGGCGCGCTTTCAGATAGGACTGGGCGGCGCCCCTTGCTCCTTGTTTTCACGATACTCGCGCTGCTCACGGCTTATCCCGTGATGTTGTGGCTGGTTCGCGCGCCTTCATTCGCTAGATTGCTGGCCGTGGAGCTCTGGCTGTCGTTCCTCTTCGGCAGTTACAACGGTGCGATGGTGGTTTTTTTAACGGAGATCATGCCGGTTAACGTTAGGACTTCCGGCTTCTCGCTCGCCTATAGCCTGGCGACCGCCATCTTTGGCGGTTTTACGCCCGCTATCAGTACCTTTTTGATTCATGTCACCGGGAATCGCGCGATTCCCGGCCTGTGGCTTTCGTTTGCGGCTGCTTGTGGATTTCTGGCGGCGCTTCTTGCCAAGCCTCAGCCCGCCGCGATGGAGGCAACATAAAGTCTGGGTCGCATCCAAGGAGACCCTGACAATAGACTAATGCTATTTTCAGGGTACAAAGGGAAGCATTGCGTAACTTCTTGATGAGTGACAACGCCCGCGTATGGGTTGGATCGATTGGTATTTGGCGAACAGGAGAACAGGGATCATGGAACGAGATGCCGGCGACGACAAAAAAGAGCTGTGTACAAGCCCGCCTCTGACCCGGCGCGGCCTTTTTGAGATCGCCGGGCTGGCAATCGCGGCTGCAGCCCTCCCACGCGAGATGGCGCGCGCCAGCACGTCTCCGCTTGTCCCGCGAGTTGTGCCAGAGAGCTCCGTCATGGAACGCCTCAGCGCGTACATGAGCGAAGCCAGCTCCCGCACGCTGCCTGACGAAGTCGTCGAGAAAACAAAACAACATGTGCTCGACACTTTCGCGGCGATGATTTCAGGCTCCGAGCTGCCTCCGGGGCGCACGGCACTACAGTTCGCTCGCGCCTATGGCGGCCGGGATGTTGCCACCGTCGTGGCTTCAAATTTTCTTTGCGGTCCAATCGAGGCGGCACTTACAAACGGCATGCTCTCGCATGCTGACGAGACCGACGATTCGCACTCCCCTTCGCAATCCCACCCTGGATGCGCCGTCATTCCTGCTGCCCTGGCGGCCGGCGAACAGTTCGGCATCAGCGGAACTCATTTTTTGCGCGCCGTAGCCCTTGGCTACGACATTGGGCCGCGCTTCACTATGACTCTGGGTGGTCAGCGTTTTGAAGCCGAAAGCCACTGGAGCACCCATAGCATTTCTCCTCTTTTTGGAGCTGCGGCAGCGGCAAGTTGCGCCGCAAGTCTAAACGCTCAGCAGATGCGCTGGATGCTGGGCTACGCCGCGCATCAATCCTCCGGGCTCGCAGCATGGAATCGCGACACCGAGCATGTGCAGAAAGCCTTTCACTTCGCCGGCATGACCGCGCGCAGCGGAGTCACTTCCGCATTGCTCGTCCAAGCGGGTTGGACCGGCGTCGACGACATTCTCTCCGGAAAAGATAATTTCTTCGCCGCCTACAATCCGCACGCCGATCCGGCAGGCCTAATTGACAAACTCGGCGAGCGCTATGAAGTGACGCGCACGAACATCAAAAAATGGCCCGTGGGTTCACCGATCCAGGCCGCGCTCGACGCACTGGAAATCCTCAGCAAACAGCGTCCCTTGGAACGGTCGCGTGTGCAGCACGTGTTGGTCCGGCTTGCCACGGATGAGGCGGCCATTGTCAACGACCGCGAAATTCCGGACATCTGCCTGCAGCACATGGTCGCGGTGATGCTTCTCGACAGTACCGTGACCTTTTCATCGGCACATGACACGAAACGCCTGAAAGACCCCGTTACGCTGCGTGAGCGGGCCAAAGTGCAGCTCATCCCAGACACGGAGCTGGAGCGCCTCATGCCACTACGAGTGGCCATTGTCGATATAACGCTGTCGGACGGGTCCCACCTCACCCAGCGCGTTGACAACGTTCGTGGCACGCCCGAAAATCCGATGACTCGTGAAGAAATCATCGCCAAGGCTAGTGATCTTATTACACCCATCCTCGGCGCGGCAAAATGCTCGAGCCTGATTGAAAAAGTGTTTCATCTCGAAAGTGTGAGCGACATTCGAGAGCTTCGGCCGCTGTTGCAGCGCAGCTAACCGGCTTTGTTCTCTGCAGGAAAGGAAACCCGTGCGGATCATCGACGTGCGTGAGACCGTTGTGCCCATAAAGTCGGAGATTCGAAACGCCTATATCGACTTTAGCCAGATGACGGTGAGCGTCCTTGCGCTTGTCACGGACATCGTGCGCGACGGCAAGCCCGTCATCGGTTATGGCTTCAATTCGAACGGGCGCTACGCGCCCAGCGGCCTCTTGCGCGATCGCTTCCTTCCTCGCCTCAAGGCCGCGCTCGCGGATTCGCTTCTCGACGAAACGGGCAAGAACTTCGATCCTCATCGCATCTGGGCCGTCGTCATGCGCAACGAGAAGCCCGGAGGCCATGGCGAGCGCTCCGCAGCCGTCGGCGTCCTTGACATGGCGGTCTGGGACGCCGTCGCAAAGATCGCTGGCCTGCCGCTGTATCGCCTGCTTGCGAACCGCTACCGGGCGGGGCGCTTCGAGCAAAAAGTGTTCGTCTACGCCGCCGGCGGTTACTACTATCCGGATAAAGGTCTTTCCGCCTTGCAGGACGAAATGCGGGGCTATCTCGCTCTTGGCTACTCCGTCGTGAAAATGAAGATCGGTGGTGCGCCGCTCTCCGAAGATTTGCGCCGCATCGAAGCCGTACTCAAAATTTTGAAAACACCGAATCAATTGGCGGTCGATGCCAACGGCCGCTTCGACCTGGACACGGCGATCGCCTATGCGCGGGCGCTTGCTCCCTATGGTCTTCGGTGGTACGAAGAACCTGGTGACCCGCTGGATTACGAGCTGCAATCCAGACTGGCGGACAATTACCCCGAACCCATCGCCACTGGTGAAAATCTTTTCTCCATGCAGGATGCGCGAAATCTCATTCGTTACGCCGGCTTGCGCCCCGATCGCGACATTTTGCAGTTCGATTGCGCGCTGAGTTACGGCCTGGTGGAATATCTTCGAATTCTCGAAATGTTGAAGGATTATGATTGGTCTCCGGCGCGCTGCATCCCTCACGGCGGGCACCAGATGTCGCTCAACATCGCTGCAGGTCTCGGACTCGGCGGCAATGAATCCTATCCAGGTATCTTCCAGCCCTTCGGCGGATTCGCAGATAGTATCGCAGTTGAAAACAGTTACGTTACCTTACCCGAAATGTCCGGAGTCGGCTTTGAAGCGAAAAACGAGCTCTATCGTGTCATGAAGACACTGGCGGGGTAACCTGCGGGCCAAGGTCAAGTTCGAAGCAAGCCGCATTCTTTCTAAAGAAAAATTAATCCTTTTTTCAGGTACTAATACCCTCTATGACATATCGTCAGTACGCGGCGGAGTCGTCCTCTGCGCACCGCAGTCATGAATCAGTTTCTTTCGGGTGACGTTTGCCCGACAGGAGAACCGTAAAATGGCGTTTGACCGACGGAGCAACGAGCCTCCCGACAACGCGCCCGCGAATCTTACTCGGCGTGGCCTGTTCGAGCTTGCAGGTCTGGCCGTTGCCTCCGCGGCTCTTCCATCCGGTGTCTCTTTTGCCCAACCTTCAGTTCCGCAGGACCAGCCTCTTCCATCTCCGGCCATCAGCCCCCTAATGGACCGACTTAGCACCTACATGAGTGAGGCTGCGATACGACCATTGCCACAAGAAGTGGTCGAAAAAGCTAAGCATCACATCCTGGACACCTTTGCCGCCATGATCTCCGGCGCCGAATTGTCCCCAGGCCGCGCGGCCTTGCAGTTTGCTCGCGAGTACGGCGGAAAAGAAGTCGCCACCGTAATCGCTTCGAGAATAATGTGTGGCCCCATTGAAGCCGCATTCGCCAATGGCATCCTGGCGCATTCCGACGAGACCGACGACTCCCACGGTCCGTCCCGCTCGCACCCAGGCGTTTCCGTCGTACCCGCTGCATTCGCCGCCGGTGAGAAGTTCGGTATCAGTGGAGCCCACCTCCTGCGCGCTGTGACCCTTGGCTATGATGTCGGGCCGCGAGTAACCATGAGCATGGGCGGTCCTGCTTATCAAGCGGCCACGCATCGCAGTACGCACGGCACAGTTGCTGTGTTTGGTGCTAGCGCAGCGGCCGGCTGCGCGGCCGGTTTGAACGCGCGACAGTTCCGCTTTCTGCTCGACTACTCTGCCCAGCAGACTTCGGGAATCGGCGCTTGGGCGCGGGACACGGAACACATGGAAAAAGCCTTTCTCTTCGGTGGGAGACCCGCTGCCGGAGGCGTGGCTACGGCCATGCTCATTCGCTCGGGCTGGACCGGTGTCGACGACATTTTCTCCGGGCCTGACAATTTTTTTGACGCTTACGCGCCCAGAGAAAATGGCGTTCAGAAAGCCGATCCGGCGCAACTCATCGAAAAACTCGGCGAGCGCTATGAAATCACGCGCACCAATGTAAAGAAGTGGACCGTGGGCTCCCCGATCCAAGCCCCGCTCGATGCACTCGCCGGCTTTTTCCAGAAACAATCGTTCGCTGCTGACGACGTGCAAAAGGTGGTTGTTCGCATCGCCAGCGACGAAGCCAATACCGTCAGTAACCGCGAAATGCCCGATATCTGCATGCAGCACTTGGTAGCCATCATGCTCCTCGACAAAACGGTCACCTTTGCTTCGGCGCATGACAAGGCGCGCATGCAGAATCCTGCAGTATTACGCCAGCGCGCCAAAGTAGAAGTCCTTGCCGACCCGCGCATCGATGCTCGCCGCCCGCGCCGCGAAGCCATCGTAGACCTCTCGCTTGCCGATGGCACGCAGCTCAGCGAGTGGGTGCGCGACGTCCGCGGCACCGCGGAGAATCCTATGACTCGCGACGAAGTAGTTGCCAAGGCTCGCGACCTCATCTCTCCTGTCATTGGGACTACCGCCTGCTCCTCTCTCCTTAGCAAGCTCCTGTCGCTTGAGACTTTGCGCGATATCCGCGAACTCCGCCCGGCGCTTCAAAAGGACTGAGCGATGTTGACCCCTACCAGGCCCCCTAGAGTCTCGCCCTATCGCAAAAAGCCTTTCTATACGGGCCTGTATTTCCAAGTTTTGCTGGGTGTGGTCGTGGCTGTTCTTCTTGGCTATTTCAGCCCATCAATGGCCGTGGCAATGAAACCGCTCGGCGACGCATTTATTCGCCTGATCACCATGATCATCACCTTGGTTATCTTCTGCACTTTGGTAACCGGCATTGCCGGCATGGAAGACATGAAAAAAGTCGGTCGTGTCGGCGGCAAAGCTCTCCTGTATTTCGAAGCCGTCTCCACGCTTGCGCTGCTGATCGGGCTCATTGTCGGCAACGTGGTGCGTCCGGGCAACGGCTTCAATGTCAATCCCGCCACTCTCGACCCTAAAGCTGTGGCCGAATATGCGGGACAGGCCAAAGCCCAGAACGTCACCGAATTTCTCATACACATCATTCCGGGCACAGTCTTTGATGCGTTCGCCAAGGGTGACATTCTGCAAGTTCTTCTCGTCTCTCTTCTTTTCGGCTTTGCTTTATCTCTCGCAGGCTCGCGTGGCAGACCGCTCGTCGATTTCTTGGACACTCTCACACGTATTGTCTTTGGTGTTGTTGCCATTTTGATGCGCTTTGCCCCCATTGGCGCTTTTGGCGCTATGGCGTTCACCATCGGCAAATACGGTTTGGCTTCCCTTGGCCCTCTCGCAAAGTTGATGGCCACGCTCTACCTCACATCCCTGCTTTTCGTCTTTCTTATCCTCGGAAGTATCGCCCGCCTCGCAGGCTTCAACATCCTTCGCTTTCTTTGGTTTCTTCGCGAAGAGCTCCTCGTTGTTCTAGCAACAAGTTCCTCAGAACCGGTCATGCCCTCGCTCATGTCCAAGCTTGAAAAACTTGGCTGCTCCAAGACGCTTGTCGGTCTCGTTGTCCCCACGGGTTACACCTTCAACGCCGACGGCACCAGCCTCTACATGACCCTCGCCGCGCTGTTCGTTGCTCAAGCCACAAACACGCATCTCACTTTGTTCCAGCAACTCACCATCTTGGGCGTTGCGCTTCTAACTTCCAAAGGCGCCAGCGGCGTGCAGGGAGCCGCCTTTATCGCCCTGGTTGCCACGATGATGGTCATTCCAACCATTCCAGTTGCAGGAATGGCTCTGATTCTTGGCATCGATCGTTTTCTTAGCATGTGCCGCGCGATTGTCAACATGACTGGCAATGCCGTCGCCACCCTGGTCATTGCTCGCTGGGAGAACGAACTCGATCGGAGCGCTCTGCAGCACCATTTGCTCGGGGAAATTTCGGAGAAATGAAGCCCTGAGCAGCCCAGACTGCTCGATTTCGTGCGGACGATAAAATGAACCGACTTGTGGCTGAAATGCCAAAGGTTTTTCAACGCGGTCCGAGCCCGAGAACAACTCTTGCGGCGATGTGCGCGCTTGCTTTTGCACTCCTGATTCCTCTCGGGGCCTTTGGGCAGGCACAGGAGAGAAATCTTTCGGGCAAAGTGAAGTCGCTTTCCGGCTCTCCCATTCCAAACGTGCGAGTTTCCGTCAAGAACCTGGCGAACGGGAATGCTTTTTCGGCGCTAACTGGAGAGGACGGGTCCTACACACTAACGAACCTGCCGCCCGGAAATTACGATGTGTCTGCCTCTGCCTCGGGATTTGCGGTCGTCCACACCTCTGTGGTCGTGAACGCGGATCAGGACCAAGTGGCCAACCTTGTTCTGCTTTCTGCAAACGAACAGGGGACTTGGTCTACCGTCAGCGGCGTCGTAAGTTCTCAAACTGTGCGCGAGCTTCCGTTGAATGGGCGCTCTGCGTCCGACCTGGCCGCTCTGGAGCCAGGTGTCGAGACGGCTCGCACGCAATCTTCAGGACAAGGCAAATATGGTTTCGGAACGCAGATGACCATCTCCGGTGGACGGCCTCGCCAGAACGACGCACGTCTGGATGGCATCAGTGTCAACGACTATGCCAACGGCTCTCCGGGGAGCGCTCTGGGGGTAAACCTCGGTGCGGATGCCGTCGAGCAGTTCACTGTCCTGACCAGCAACTACCCTGCGCGCGTTGGCCGCTCCTCCGGTGGGGTCGTGGGCGCAACCACCCGGTCCGGTACAGACAATTTCCACGGTGATGTATTCGAATTCATCCGCAATAGCGCCTTGGACGCAAGGAATTTCTTCGACACGGTGAAGCCACCTTTTCGCCGCAATCAATTTGGCTCATCTGCTGGCGGGCCCATCGGGAAACAGCACACATTTTTTTTTGCAGACTACGAGGGATTGCGCCAATCTCTCGGCATAACTCAGGTCGACACCGTTCCTTCAGCGTCCGCGCGCGCAGGAAATCTTTCCACCGGCGCACTTTCGGTAGACCCAAACGTGCTTCGCTTCGTCAATGCCTTTTATCCTCTGCCGAATGGCGGATTGCTCGCACCTGGCGACACGGGAATTTAC
>Ga0075436_100002724_pt1 | contig 12148 bp, 7 predicted proteins | sample RhiMethybrSRZTD5_FD_75303 | JGI IMG/M metagenome (GOLD analysis project Ga0075436, IMG submission 75303) | Populus rhizosphere microbial communities from Tennessee, USA - Rhizosphere MetaG P. TD hybrid SRZTD5 | ecosystem: Host-associated > Plants > Roots > Rhizosphere > Soil | place: USA... | reverse complement strand
TCGGCAGCTCGAAGGCAACGACTCCCATCCAGGTGGCGACCACTCTCAGCCGGATGGGGCCATCGCCAGCCGGACTGCGGCCTTTGCCAGCCAGATGGAGACGACTCCCATCCGGACGACGGACACCCACGCTGCAGGGCGCTTACTGCCCTGCGGACGCGAATCCCCGGCGCCAGATGGCGATGGTCTCCGGCCAAACGGCGCCCAGCTCCAGTCCATTGCCAGCAGACGCTCAACCCGATAGACTTGTCGCGTTGACTAATAATGGAAGAGAAGGGCGGCTTGCCGTCAGGAGGGCACCTTGCAACATCTTCTGAGAGTCTGTCTCCTCGGGGCCGCCGCCGCGATCCTGGTCGGCGGCGCCAGTCCACTGGTAGCAGCGCCGGGCACCGCCACCCAGGCTAGAGTGGCAGTGGCCTACGGCAAGCTGCCGTTGAGCTTCGAGGCCAACGAGGGCCAAGTTGACAAGGCGGTCAAGTTCCTCTCCCGGGGCCAGGGTTATACCCTGTTCCTGACTCCTGCCGAGGCGGTGCTGAGCCTGCGCGGTCCGCAGCACGAGACCGCCGTGGTGCGCATGCAGATGGCCGGGGGAGTCGGCGGACGCCGGGCGCCGCGCGTCGTCGGCCTCGATCCGCAAGCCACGAAGAGCAACTACTTCCTCGGCAACGATCCGCGCCGGTGGCATACCGGCGTCTCCCACTACGCCCGGGTCCGCTACGAGGACGTCTATCCAGGGATCGATCTGGTCTACCGGGGGAACCAGCGGCAACTGGAGTACGACTTCGTGATCGCAGCCGGCGCCGACCCGGGGCGGATCCGCCTCGCCTTTCAGGGCGTGGACGCCCTCACGCTCGGGGCACACGGCGAGCTCGTCGTGCACACGGCGCAGGGCGACCTCGTGCAGCATCCGCCTGTGCTCTACCAGGAGATGGGGGAGGAGCGACAGCCGGTCGAAGGCCACTATGTCCTCCGCACCGGGCACCAGGTCGGCTTTGCGGTGGGCCGCTACGATCGCGGCCGGCCGCTGATCATCGACCCCGTCTTGGTGTATTCGACCTTCCTGGGGGGTAGCGGGGAAGATCAGATACGGGCCATGGCGGTCGATGCTGCGGGCAATGTCTACGTCACGGGACTGACCACCTCCACCACCTTCCCCGGCGTCGACGGCAGCTCGATCCAGCCGGCCCATGGCGTCAACCCTGGTTTCGCCGACGCCTTTGTCACAAAGATCAATCCAACAGGCACGGCGATCGTCTACTCGACTTATCTGGGCGGCAGCGGGATCGAATGGGGCTTCGCCATCGCGGTCGATGCCGCGGGCAATGCCTACGTCACGGGCTACACCAGCTCCACTACCTTCCCCGGCGTCAACGGCGGCTCGATCCAGCCCGCCCACGGCGGCGGCGTTGACGACGCTTTTGTGACGAAGATCAACGCAACCGGCACGGCGATCGTCTACTCCACCTTCCTCGGCGGCAGCGGGGAAGATCGGGGCCGCGCCATCGCGGTCGATGGCGCGGGCAATGCCTACGTCACGGGGCATACCGACTCCGCCACCTTTCCCGGCGTCGACGGCAGCTCGATCCAGCCCGCCAACGGCGGCGGCGCCTCTCCAGCAGACGTCTTTGTGACGAAGATCAATCCGACGGGCACGGCGATCGTCTACTCCACCTTCCTCGGCGGCAGCGGGAGCGAGCAGGGCTTGGGCATCGCGGTCGACGGCGCGGGCAACGCCTACGTCACGGGTGAGACCTACTCCACGACCTTCCCAGGTGTTAACGGCAGCTCGATCCAGCCCGCCAACGGCGGCGGCTCAGACGCGTTTGTGACGAAAATCAATCCGGCGGGCACCGCCATCGTCTACTCGACCTTCCTCGGCGGCAGCTTTGACGATTCGGGCCGCGGCATCGCGGTCGATAGCGCGGGCAGTGCCTACGTGACGGGCAATGCCACCTCGACCACCTTCCCCGGCGTCAACGCCACCTCCCTTCAACCCGCCAACGGCGGCGGCAACTTTCCAGGCGACGCGTTTGTGACGAAGATCAACCCGACAGGCACGGCGATCGTCTACTCGACCTTCCTGGGCGGCAGCGATTTCGATGGGGGCTTCGGCATTGCGGTCGACAGCGCGGGGAACGCCTACCTCACCGGTGAGACCGCCTCCACCACCTTCCCCGGCGTCAACGCCACCTCAATCCAGCCGGCCAACGCTGGCGGCGTTGCTGATGCCTTCGTGACCAAGATCAATCCAACGGGCACGGCGATCGTCTACTCGACCTTCCTGGGCGGCGGCGGGTTCGATGGGGGCCTCGGCATCGCGGTCGATGGCGCAGGCAATACCTACGTGGCGGGTAACAGCGACTCCACCACCTTCACAGGCGTTGACGGCAGCTCGCTGCAGCCGGCCAACGGCGGCGGCGCCAGCGACGGCTTCGTGACGAAGATCAGCGAGCCCGGTCTCGAGTTCCACACGCTGACGCCTTGCCGGATGGTCGACACCCGCAACGCCGCCGGCCCGCTGGGCGGCCCGGCGCTGCAGCCCGTGGCGGCGCGGGTCTTCGTGCTGACCGGCCTCTGCGGGGTGCCTGCGACGGCCAAGACCCTGTCGGTCAACCTGACCGTCACCCAGCCGTCCGCGCTCGGCTACCTGAGCCTCCTGCCCGGCGACGACAAGCTGGTCCAGCCGTTCACCAGCAACATCAACTTCTCCCCCGGCCAGACCCGCGCCAACAACGCCGCGGCGCTGCTGGCCTTCGACGGCACCGGCGGCCTCAAGGTCTTCAACGGCGCGGCCGGCAGCGTCCACTTCATCCTGGACGTCAACGGCTACTTCGAGTAGAGCCTCCTTCACAGGGGCCCGGAGGTGTCTTGCAACATTCGCTGAGATTCCACTTGCTCTTGGGCGCCGCGGCAATCCTGGTCGGCGGGGCCCTTCCACTGTCGGCAGCGTCAGGCACGGCGACCCAGGCCAGAATTGCGGAGGCCTACGGCAAGCTGCCCTTGAGCTTCGAGGCCAATGAGGGCCAAACCGACGAGGCGGTCAAGTTTCTCGCCCGGGGCCAAGGCTACACCCTGTTCTTGACCCCCGCCGAGGCGGTGCTGAGCTTGCACGGTCCGCGGCACGAGACTGCCGTGGTGCGTATGCAGGTGGTCGGCGGAGCCGGCGGACACCGGGCTCCGCGGGTCGTCGGACTGGAGCCGCAAGCGACGAAGAGCAACTACTTCCTCGGCAACAATCCGAGCCAGTGGCATACCGGCGTCTCCCACTATGCCCGGGTGGGCTACGAGGATGTCTATCCAGGCATCGATCTGGTCTATCGGGGGAACCAGAGGCAGCTCGAGTACGACTTCGTCATCGCAGCGGGCGCCGACCCGGGGCGGATCCGCCTCGCCTTTCAGGGCGTGGACGCGCTCACGATCGGGGAGCAGGGCGAGCTCGTCGTGCATACGGGGCAGGGCGACCTCTTGCAGCATGCGCCGGTGCTCTACCAGGAAGTGGGGGAGGAACGAAAGCCGGTCGAGGGCAGCTACGTGCTGCTTGGCGGCAGGGGTGCACACCGCCAAGTCGGTTTTGTCGTGGGCCGCTACGATCGCGGCCGGCCGCTGATCATCGACCCCGTCTTGGTCTATTCGACCTTCTTGGGCGGCAGCGGGCTCGATCAGGGCAATGGCATCGCGGTAGATGGCGCGGGTTATGCCTACATCACAGGTCAGACCAACTCTACGTCCTTCCCCGGCGTCAACGGCAGCTCGCTCCAGCCGGCCAACGGCGGCGGCTTCCTCGACGTCTTTGTGACGAAGCTGAATCCAGCGGGCACGGCGATCGTCTACTCGACTTTCCTGGGCGGCAGCGATTACGACACGGGCAGCGGCATCGCGGTCGACGGCGCGGGCAACGCCTACGTCACGGGTCTTACGTACTCCTCTACCTTCCCGGTCAGCTTGAGCTCGATCCAACCATCCATCGCGGCTGCCCCCGACGCGTTTGTGACGAAGATCAACCCGACGGGCACGGCAATCGTCTACTCGACCTTCCTGGGCAGCGACGGAGGAGATGACGGCCTGGCCATCGCGGTCGATGGCGCGGGCAATGCCTACATCACGGGTGATACCACCTCCCCCACGTTCCCAGGCGTTAGCAGTGGCTCGATCCAGCCGGCTCCCGGAGATGGCTTGGGCGCCTACGATGGGTTTGTAACGAAGATCAATGCCACGGGCACGGCGATCGTCTACTCCACCTTCCTGGGCGGTAACACGAACGATTTTGGTAACGGCATCGCGGTCGATGGGGATGGCAATGCCTACATCGCCGGCGGAACCAGCTCTACCAACTTCCCTGGCGTCAGCGGCAGCTCGATCCAGCCGGCCTTGGACGGTCCCGGCGACGCATTTGTGACGAAGATCAATGCGGCGGGCACGGCGATCGTCTACTCGACCTACCTGGGCGGCAGCGGAGTCGATGATGGCTTTGGCATCGCTGTAGACGGCGCGGGCAATGCCTACGTCGCAGGGTCTACCGCATCCACCACGTTCCCTGGCGTCAACGCTGGCTCGATCCAGCCGGCCAACGGCGGTGGCAGCTCAGACGCCTTCGTGACGGAGATCAACTCGGCGGGCACGGCGATCGTCTACTCGACCTTCCTGGGCGGCAGCCTGGAAGATCAGGCCAAAGGGATCGCGGTGGATGGCGCGGGCGATGTCTACGTCACGGGTCAAACGGCATCCACCACTTTCCCCGGCGTCGATGGCAGCGCGCTCCAATCCGCCAACGGCGGTGGCTCTCATGACGCCTTTGTGACCAAGGTCAATCCCGCCGGTACGGCGATCCTCTACTCGACCTTCCTGGGCGGCAGCGGGAACGATGGAGGGCTCGGCATCGCGGTCGATAGCGCGGGAAGCGCTTACGTGACGGGTAACACCGACTCGACCGCCTTCCCAGGCGTCAATGGCGGCTCGCTCCAGCCCGCCACCGGCGGCGGCTCCAGCGACGGCTTCGTGACGAAGATCAGCGATCCGGTGCTCGCATTTCATACCGTGACGCCGTGCCGGGTCGTCGACACGCGCGACGCCGACGGCCCGCTGGGCGGACCGGCGTTGCAGCCCGGTGCAGTGCGGGTTTTCGTGGTGACCGGCCTCTGCGGGGTGCCTTCGACGGCCCAGGCCCTGTCGGTCAACGTGACCGTCACCCAGCCGACCGCCGCCGGCTACCTGCGCCTGTTGCCGAACAACCAGTCCACTCAGCCGCTCGTCAGCTCGATCAACTTCGCTCTCGGACAGACGCGCGCCAACAACGCCATCGCACTGTTGGCGTCCGACGGCAGCGGCGGCCTGCAGGTGACAAACGGCGCGGCCGGCAGCGTCCACTTCATCCTGGACGTCAACGGCTACTTCGAATAGGCCCTACGCCTTCGCCTCGTACCAGCTCTTCCCCCACCCCACGTCCACCACCAGCGGCACGGCGAGCTCGGCAACCCCTTCCATCTCCGCCTTGACCAGCTTCGCGACCGGCTCGGCTTCCGCTTCCGGAACCTCGAAGACGAGCTCGTCGTGGACGGTCAGCAGAAGGCGGGCGGCGGGATGCTCGCGGCGCAGGCGACGATCGATCGCGATCATGGCCTTTTTCAAGAGGTCGGCGGCGGTGCCCTGGATGCGCGCGTTGATGGCCATGCGGCGGGCGTTATCGCGCAGCACCCGGTTCTTGCTCTGGATGTCGGGCAGCCAGCGCACACGGCCGTAGAGGGTCTCCACCCGGCCCGTCTTTTCGGCGCTGCTCTGCGTCTCCTCCACGTAGCGCCGCACGCCGGGGTAGCGGTCGAGGTAGGCGGTGATGAACTTGTCGGCCTCCCGGGTGGGGATGCTGAGTGCCTGGGAGAGGCCAAAGGCGCTCATGCCGTAGAGGATGCCGAAGTTGATGGTCTTGGCGGCGCGCCGCTGGTCGCCGGTCACCAGCTCGGGAGCGATGCCGAAGACGGTGGCGGCGGTGGCGCGGTGGATGTCCTCGCCGCGCGCAAAGGCGTCGATCAATGCCTTTTCGTCGGCGATGTGGGCGAGGACGCGCAGCTCGATCTGGCTGTAGTCGGCGACCACGAGGAGATTGCCCGGCGCAGCCACGAAGGCCTTGCGGATGCGCTGGCCCAGCTCGGTGCGGATCGGGATGTTCTGCAGGTTCGGATTGGCTGAGGAGAGCCGCCCGGTGGCCGCCACCGCCTGGTTGAACCGGGTGTGCAGGCGGCCATCCGCGCCCACCAGCGCCGGCAGGGCATCGACGTAGGTCGACTTGAGCTTGGAGAGCTCGCGGTAGCGCAGCAGGAGCTGGGCGATCGGGTAGCCGCGGGAGGCCAGCTCTTCCAGCGTCTCGGCGTTCGTCGAATAGCTCTTGGTCTTCTGGGTCTTCTTGAGGACCGGGAGCTGCATCTTCTCGAAGAGGACGAAGCCGAGCTGCTGCGGCGAGCCGAGGTTGAACTTCTCGCCCGCCTGCTTCCAGATCTCCTTTTCCAGCTCCGCAAGCTCCTTGCCCAGCTCGACGGACATGTCTTTCAGATAGTCCACGTCGAGGCGGATGCCGTCCTCTTCCATGGCCACGAGGACGGGAGCAAGGGGGATCTCGATTTCGGCGTAGACGGCGGCCAGGCCTCCGGCGCCGCCGGCGTCCAGCTCCTGGCGCATGGTCGTGGCCATGGCACGGGCGAGGACGACCCGTTCGGCGGCATAGGCGGCGAGGCGCGAGTCGCCCACCGGCGGCTCCTGTCCCTTGTCCCAGCCGGCCTCCTTGGCGGTGATCGGCTTGCGGCCCAGCCTCTCCAGCGCCATCTCGTCCAGGGTGTGGCCGTGGATCGACGGCTTCAGGAGGTAGGAGACCAGCATGACGTCGAAGAGGGCGGCGCGGCAGAGCGGACCGCTGGCGCAGAGGCGGAGGGCTTCCTTGAGGTCGTGGCCCGCGAGACGGACCGCAGGCGCCTCGATCCAGCGCGCCAGGCTGGCCAGGGCCGCATCGCGAAGCCCTTCGCGGCGGAAGTCGGCGTAGACGACCGGCGCCGATTCGTCCGCACTGGTCACTGCGAGGCCCAGGGGGCGATCCTCGCCCAGCACGGCGACGTAGACCTCACCCCCCTCCGGGAGAAGGGGGAGCTCAAACGCGGAGGTCTTCTCCTGCCAGTCGGCGGCGGTCATGGCCTCGGCCGCGGGTGGAACCGCGCCGGAGCGCTCGGCCTCGGTCGCCTTGAGCTCTTCGACCAGGGAGAAGAACTCCAGCTCGGTGAAGAGAGCGCGCAGAGCGTCGGGGTCCGGCGGATCGTGGTGCAGGGCTTCGGGGTCGAACGGGATGTCCAGGTCGGTATGGATCGTGGACAGCTCTTTCGACAGCCGCGCCTGCTCGGCGTGCTGCTCGAGGCCTTCGCGATAGGTCTTCTTGCTCACCTCGCCGGCGCGGGCGAGCAGCTCTTCGAGCGAGCCGTACTCCTTGATCAGCGCCTTGGCCCCCTTGTCGCCGATGCCGGGGACGCCGGGGATGTTGTCGATCGCGTCGCCCATCAGGGCGAGGACGTCCACCACTTTCTCCGGCGGCACGCCGAAGTCCTCCTCCACGTCGGCCGGGCCGTAGAGCTTGTTGCGCCCGGTGTGGTAGAGGGAGACCCGCGGCGCGACGAGCTGCATCAGGTCCTTGTCGGCCGACACCAGGACCACCTGGTAGCCGGCGTCGGCGGCGCGGCGGGCGAGCGAGCCGAGGACATCGTCCGCCTCGTAGCCCTGGCGCTCCAGGGGCGGGATGCGGTAGGCCTCGAGAGCGCGGCGGATGAACGGGATCTGGCTCCTCAGGTCCTCGGGCATCGGCGTGCGGTTCGCCTTGTACTCCTCGTACTTCTCGCTGCGGAAGGTCTTGCCGACGTCGAGCGCCACGCCCACCAGCTCCGGGTTATCCTCGCGCAGCAGCTTGCGCAGCATCTGGACGAAGCCGTAGACGGCGTTCGTCGGCTCGCCGCGCGAGTTGGAGAGGTTGCGGATCGCGTAGAAGGCGCGAAAGATGTTGGAGTAGCCGTCGATGAGGAACAGGCGGGGAGGGGCGGTGCTCGCAGAGGCGTCGGGTGTGGACATGACCCGGACATTCTATGCGGCTCTGGCACGGCTCTCGCAGTCCTCCCCGATGCGAAAGGAAGGAGGAAGCGATGGGTTTGCTGGCGTGGATCGTCCTGGGCCTTCTCGCGGGGTGGCTCGCGAAGCTCCTGATGCCGGGTCCCGACCCGGGCGGCTGTATCGTCACCATCATCATCGGCATCGTCGGAGCGCTGCTCGGCGGCTTCCTGTCGACCGCCCTGGGCTTCGGCGGGCTCACCGGCCGTCTCGACTGGCGCAGCCTGATCATCGCGGTCCTCGGCTCGATCGTCCTCCTGGCGATCTGGCGCCTGCTGCGCGGCCGGCGGGTCTAGCGCCTACTCGCGCCGCGCCTGCGACAGGAGATGGCCGGCCTCGGGGAGGATGAGCTTCTCCATGGCGAGGGAGACGGCCTTGGGGGAGCCGGGAAGGAGGAAGACGGCGCGCTCGCCGATGACGCCGGCGGCCGCCCGGCTGAGCATGGCCGCGGCGCCCACCTGCTGCCAGGAGAGCATGCGGAACAGCTCGCCGAAACCCTCCACGGTCTTCTCGAACAGGGGCAGCACGGCGTCGAGCGTGACGTCGCGCGGCGCGAAGCCGGTGCCGCCGGTGAGCACGACGACGTCCACCCAGGGCACGGCGAGCATCCGGCGGACGGCGGCGCGGATCGCCGCGACGTCGTCGATCACCAGGATCGGCCCCTCGACGCGGTGACCGGCGACCTGGGCGAGGGCGGCGAGGGAGCGGCCGCTCACGTCGTCCTCCGGCCGCCGCGTGTCGCTGACCGTGATCAGGCCGAAGCCGAGGACGCCCGCCGCCGCGGCGCGGTGCTGCTCGACGCTCGGCGTTCGATCCTCGCGCCTGGACCTGGAAGAAGAGGCGGACATGTCGGGCCAAGGCTAGCACGCCGCTGTTCGCTTCCGGGACGCCGCGTCCCAGCAGCGGACACCCGGGAGGCCTTTCAAGACCCGCGCAACTCTCGCAACAGACTGGTTTCACAGGGCTTGCCAGGATCGGCAACCGGTGGCACGCGCCGTGCGTAAAAGGGGCTCGGCCCGAGGAGACTATGGACAAGCCCCGCACCGGACAAGTCGAAAAGCGCCGCTTGCGGCGCATGATCATCATAGCAGCGCTCGCCATCGTGGTCGGCGGTGTCACCGTCGGCATCTCGCGGCTGCAGCCGGCCGCTCCCCAGGTCGACGCGGAAACCCTGTTCCGCGGCAAGGTGCAGCGCGGCCCCATGCTGCGCGAGGTGCGCGGTCCGGGCCAGTTGGTGCCGGTCGACATCCGCTGGATCGCGGCGCCGCTCGAGAGCCGCGTCGAGCGCATCCCATCGCTGCCTGGCGTCACGGTGACCCCGGAGACCGTGCTGGTCGAGCTCACCAGCCCCGAGATCGAGCAGAACGCCTTCGAAGCGGAGTCGAACCTGCGGGCCGGCGAAGCCGATGCCGCGAACCTCAAGGCCCAGCTCACCAGCTCGCTGCTCAACCAGCAGGCGCAGATGGCGGCGGCCGAGTCGCAGGCCGCGCAGGCCAAGCTGCAGGTCGAAGCCGACCAGAAGCTGTATGACGATCAGATCATCCCCGAGCTCACCCTCAAGCTGTCGCGTCTGCGCTTCGACCAGCTCAACAAGCAGGCCAAGATCGAAAAAGAGCGCTACGTCCAGACCGAGAGCTCGAACCAGGCGCAGATCGCGGCCCAGCAGGCCCGCGTCGCCCAGCTCCGCGCTCTCTACGATCTGCGGCGGCGGCAGGTCGAATCGCTCAAGGTGCGCGCCGGCATCCCCGGCGTCCTCCAGGAGCTGCCGGTCCAGGTCGGCCAGCGGGTGCCCGCGGGCACCAACCTCGCCCGGGTGGCGCGGCCCGAGCTGCTCAAAGCCGAGCTGCACATCCAGGAAACCCAGGCGAAGGACGCCAAGAAGGGCATGTTGACGCAAATCGATACGCGCAACGGGATCGTTCCCGGCCACATCGAGCGCATCGCGCCCTCGTCGCAGGACGGCACGGTGACCATGGACGTCGCGCTCGACGGGCCGCTGCCTCCCGGCGCGCGTCCCAACTTGTCGGTCGACGGCACCATCCAGATCGAGCGCCTGGACAACGTGCTCTTCGTGGGCCGGCCGGCCTTCGGGCAGCAGAGCAGCAAGGTGGAGATGTTCAAGATCGTCGAGAACGGGAACGCGGCGATCCGCGTCCCGGTCACGCTCGGCCGGACGTCGGTCAACACGGTCGAGATCGTCGATGGTCTCAAGGTGGGCGACGAGGTCATCCTGTCCGACACGTCGCAGTACGACGGCTTCGAACGCATCCGCTTGAAGTGATCGAACGCTAGACGGCAAAGAACCGATGGAGGAAACCGATGAATCCGAGTGAGTCTCTCATCCACCTCGACGGCGTGACGAAGGTCTTCCTGACCGACGAAGTCGAGACCCACGCCCTGTCCGGGATCCACCTCGAGATCAAGAACGGCGAGTACGTCTCGATCGCCGGTCCTTCCGGCTGCGGCAAGACGACGCTGTTGTCGATCCTGGGCCTCCTGGACACGCCCTCGGACGGCAAGTACTGGTTGAACACCAAGCAGGTCGCCGACCTTTCGTTCAGCGAGCGCGCCCGCATCCGCAACCAGGAAATCGGTTTCATCTTCCAGGCCTTCAACCTGATCGGCGACCTGACGGTCTACGAGAACGTCGAGCTGCCGTTGACCTATCGCGGCATGCCCTCCAAGGAGCGCAAGGAGCGGGTGCAGGAAGCGCTCGAGCGCGTCGGCATGTCGCATCGCATGAAGCACTACCCCTCGCAGCTCTCCGGCGGCCAGCAGCAGCGCGTCGCCGTCGCCCGCGCCGTGGTCGGCAAGCCCTCGATCCTGCTCGCCGACGAGCCCACCGGCAACCTCGACTCGCGCAACAGCGAGTCGGTGATGGAGCTGCTCGAAGAGCTGCACAAGGAAGGCGCCACGATCTGCATGGTCACTCACGATCCCCGCTTCGCGCGGTACGCGGAGCGTTCGATTCACCTCTTCGACGGTCGTGTCGTCGAGGAGGAGCAGGGAGTCCAGCGCGAAGTCGACCAGCGCGAGGTCGAGCAGCGCGGATTCGCCGTTTAGCAACACACCACGATCACCGTTTCCCTCCAGGGCTGCCGCGGGTGCGGCAGCCTCTTTTTTTTGTTTCAGGTAGAGTTTTCCCATGGCCTCGCCCTCTCCCGCGCACCGCAAGCCCCGCGCGCTGATCGCGGACGACCAGCGCGAGGTCCGCGAGGCTGTGCGCCTGCTCCTCAAGGCGGAAGGCTACGAGACGGAGACCGCCGCCTCCCCGGTGGAGGTCGTGCAATCGGTGACCACGCGGGAGCTCGACGTCGTCCTCATGGACCTCAACTACACGCGCGACACCACCTCCGGCCACGAGGGCCTGGACCTGCTCGCCCGCCTGCGCGCGATCGACGACGCGCTCCCCGTGGTGGTGATGACCGCCTGGGCGAGCGTCGGGCTCGCCGTGGAGGCGATGCGCCAGGGCGCCCGCGACTTCGTCGAGAAGCCGTGGGAGAACAACCGCCTGCTCTCCATCCTGCGCACCCAGGTCGACCTCAGCCGGGCGCTGCGCCGCGGCAAACGGCTGGAGGCCGAGAACGAGCTGCTGCGCGACGGCGCCGACGGCAGCCATCCGATCCTCATCGCCGGCTCTCCGGAAATGCAGCCGGTCCTGGAGCTGGTGGCGCGGGTGGGGCCCTCGGAGGCCAACGTGCTGATCACCGGCGACAACGGCACCGGCAAGGGAGTCGTCGCGCGGGCTCTCCATGCCGTGTCCCAGCGCGCCGGCCTGCCGATGGTGACGGTCAACACCGGCGGTTTCGCCGAGTCGGTGTTCGAGAGCGAGCTCTTCGGCCATGTCCGCGGCGCCTTCACCGACGCGAAAGCGGACCGGGTGGGCCGCTTCGAGCTGGCGGACCGCGGCACGCTCTTCCTCGACGAGATCGCCAACATCTCCCTGGCGCAGCAGGCGAAGCTCCTGCGCGTCCTGGAGACCGGCGAATTCGAGCGCCTGGGGTCGTCCAAGACCCGCACG
>Ga0075436_100002721_pt1 | contig 12153 bp, 12 predicted proteins | sample RhiMethybrSRZTD5_FD_75303 | JGI IMG/M metagenome (GOLD analysis project Ga0075436, IMG submission 75303) | Populus rhizosphere microbial communities from Tennessee, USA - Rhizosphere MetaG P. TD hybrid SRZTD5 | ecosystem: Host-associated > Plants > Roots > Rhizosphere > Soil | place: USA... | reverse complement strand
CCGCGCCACGGGCTGAAGCGGGGGCGCAGCGATTCACAAGCGGCCAGTCGCTTCAGCCGGTGGCTGGTCGTCCCGATGTCAGCGTTCTAGTCCCGGCGAAGGACGAAGCCGAGAACCTGCCGCTCTTCATGGAGCAGGCGGAAGCGGCGTTTCGAAACGCCTCGCACCGATACGAGGTGGTCGTGGTCGACGACGGATCGGTCGACGATACCTGGGACGTCCTGCAGCGGTTGGCGGCAAAATACCCGTTCCTGCGTGTCACTCGTCACGGGATGCGACGCGGGATCGCCGATGCCCTCCGGACGGGCTATCTGCACTCCCGCGGATCAGTGCTGGTGTTCTACCCCGCCGATCTCCAGTACAAGCCGGAAGACATTCCGCGCATCGTCGCCCCGATTCTGGCTGGTGAGTCCGACATGGTCGCCGGCTACAAGGAAGGGAAGTACGAAAAAGCTTTCGTCTCCGGCATCTACAATCGCCTCAGCCGCTCGTTATTCCACGTGCGGGTCCGTGATCTCAACTCTGTTAAGGCGTATCGCCGAGAGGTGATGGAGGCGCTGCCGAATCGTCCTGATTGGCATCGCTACATGGTCGTGATGGCGTCAGCCAGTGGGTTCCTGGTCTCGGAGGTGCCGGTGCCTCTCTATCCGCGCAACGCTGGTCAGTCGAAGTTCGGCATTGGCCGCATCCCGGTCGGTGTGCTGGACATGCTCGCGGTCTGGTTCGAGCTTCGCTTCGCGCGCAAGCCGTTGCTGCTGTTCGGGCTCCTCGGCGCAGCGCTGTTCATCGTCGGTGTGATTGTGGGTATCGTCGCGATTCTGTGGCGCGTGATCGGCGGCGTTGGCTTCCGGCCACTGGTCAATCTTGTGGAGACGTGCGTGACTGTTGGCAGTGTGTTCTTTGCAACCGGCTTGCTCGGTGAGCTGATTGCAGCGCAACGTGCGGAGCTGAGCCAGCTACGCTCGCGCATCGAAGATCTGTCACGCGAACGCGAAGAAACCGACGGCTGAGAAAATGAACGTACTTTTCCTCACGCACTCCTTCCCGCAGGGAGAGGGAGACGCTGCCGGCTCGTTCATCCTCCGGCTCGCTGTCGCCTTGCGCGATGAGGACATCAACGTCCGGGTCGTCGCGCCCGCTGGTGAAGGATTGCCGTCGGCCGAAGTGCTCGAGGGAGTTCCGGTCGAGCGCTTCCGTTACGCACCGCGCCGCTACGAGAGTCTCGCGTACACGGGGAACATGGCGAACGACGTCGCATCTTCGTGGACCGCGAAGCTAGCGCTCGTCGGCTTCCTCGGCTCCGACTTCGTACACGCAGTCCGCGCGCGGCGCAGTTTCGAGCCAGATATTATCCACGCGCACTGGTGGTTTCCAAGCGGCGTTGTGGGAACCTGGGTCCGGGGCCTGTCGCACGTGCCGCTGGTTACCACGCTTCACGGCACTGACGTTCGACTCGCCCGCTCGGTGGGAGTGGCGAAGCCGCTTTTCTCGCACGTTCTCAAGCACTCTGCGGCAGTGACGACAGTTTCCCGTTGGCTGCAGGAAGAAACGCAGGCGATGGTGCCGGGAGTTCGGCCCGTGGTCGCGCCGATGCCAGTCTCGACTGAGCTGTTCGAGCCTGGTGAGTCGCGCAATGGCCAACGTTTGTTGTTCGTCGGTCGACTGAATCAGCAGAAGGGAGTCGACCATCTGCTACACGCGCTCGCCGCGATGAAGACGCCAGCTTCGCTCGATATTGTAGGCGATGGGCCGGATCGCGAGGATCTCGTTCGTTTGGCGCTCGATCTCGGACTCACGTCGCGCGTCCGCTGGCACGGGCAAGTCGCGCAGACCGCGCTGCCCGAACTTTATCGACAGGCAGCAGCGGTCGTCGTGCCATCGATCGACGAAGGACTTGGCCTCACCGCAGTCGAAGCGCTCCTTTGCGAGACGCCAGTCGTCGCCTTTGATTCAGGTGGGCTCCGCGATGTGATCCAGCACGAGAAGACCGGCTTGCTCGTGCAGCCTGGCGATCGCGCTTCTTTGGCGAAGACCCTCGACGATCTGCTTTCGCGCGACGGACACGGCGCACAGCTGGGCAAGGCTGGCCGTCTTTACGCACTCTCGACGTTTGCGCCTGAATCGGCAGCGCGCCGCTACGCCGAGATTTACCGGCAAGTGCTTGGCGGTAACGCGTCGTAACCTTTTCAGGATAGCCCAGTGGGTTTTCGCAGCGGCCGTTTTGTTTTTCGCGGCGCGCTCGCTTATTGGTCAATGGGACAAAGTCGGATCGCGGCTCACTCATCTCCAGTTCCACTGGGTGTGGATCCTGGCGGCGACGGTTCTGGTGCTTGCGTCCTACGTGCTGCTGATCGAAGGGTGGCGGCGGGTGTTGGTTGGCTGGGATTCGCATCTCCCGTTCAGTGACGCCGCGAGAATCTGGTTTCTGTCGAACCTTGGCAAGTACGTTCCGGGCAATATCTGGTCGCTGACGGCGATGGGCGTGATGGCCCGACGTCGCGGCTTGTCCGGGATGGCGGCCGCTGGATCATCCGTCATTATGCAGACAGTCAGTCTTGCCACAGGTACTGGCGTCGTGTTCGTCACGGGCGCGAAACTGCTTGGCCAGCCGCTGCTCGTCGGGCTGACCGTCGCGCTGCTCGTCGTTTTGTTGCTAACGGCGCCGCGATTCCTGCCGCCCGTGGTGAAGTGGGTTGCCGGTCTGATCGGCAGGGAAGTCAGTCCCCCATCGATTCCGCCGACAAGCATCTGGATTGCCGGCGTTACGAGCAGCATCTCGTGGCTCTTCTACGGAGTGGCATTCCAGCTTTTCGTGCGCGGAGTACTGGGAAGCGCGAATGGTGAAACTGCGTCGTACATCGCGGTCTACACCGCTGCCTATATCCTGGGCTTCATCTCACCAATCGCACCCGCCGGCCTTGGCGTGCGGGAGTTTACCCTCGCTGCTTTCATGACTCAGCTGGGTCTGGCGACCGAGGCAGATGCGGCATTCGTCGCGCTGGCCGCCAGATTGTGGCTCACAATCGTCGAGTTAGTGCCCAGCGCGTTGTATATTGCCGCGGGCACGACACGCCGATCACTTCCGAACTGACAGGCATGGCTCAACCTCGAGAGAAGTCTCCGGGCCGGCATCAAACAAACACGATCGAACAGAGCGCGGCGCCTCCAGCGCCGCGTTTCGCGTTGGCGTGGGCCGCGCTCGTTTACCTGTTGGCGGTGCTGATCCTCGGATATCCCGCGCTGGCCGGGCAATTCCTGGTCAACTCCCACAGCGACCAATACATCGCGGGCTACGCCTTCCGCGAGTTCGCCGCGCACACGCTCCGCACGACAGGTCATTTCCCGCTCTGGAACCCGTACCTGTTCGGTGGAATGCCGTACATCGCTGCGATGCACGGTGACATTTTCTATCCCACGTTCCTGTTGCGGATGATCATGCCGACCGATGTCGCAATGACGTGGGGATTCATCATCCACATTTTTCTCGCCGGACTTTTCACCTACGTTTTCCTGCGGGGACTGGGCTACGGGTTTTACAGCGCGCTGATTGGCGGGCTCGCCTACATGATGAGTGGACAAATTGCGTCGGCCGTCTCGCCGGGGCATGACGGCAAGACTTTCGTCAGCGCGCTCTATCCACTTGGCCTTTTCTTTTTGCAGCGGGGAATTCGGGGCGGCAGGAATTGGAGCTGGGGAGCCTTTGCGCTGCTCGTCGGTCTCTGCGTCTTGAGTCCCCATCCACAGCTGCTGCAGTACATGTTACTCTCGTCGGGCGCATACGCATTGTTTCTCGCGTTTGCGACGGTCGACGGGATCAAGCTGCCGAGAAATGTTGCGATTCGGCGACTTGGATTGGCATTGCTTGCAGTGATCGTTGGCCTGGCGATCGGCGCAGTGCAGTATCTGCCGGTGCGCGAGTACGTGAAGTGGTCACCACGTGCGGGCGGCCTCGGTGATTACGACGCGGCGACCTCTTACTCCTGGCCACCTGGCGAGCTGTTGAACGCGTATCTGCCGCAGTTCACCGGGATGCTGGACAAGTACTTCGGCGTCAACGCCATTCACTGGCACAGCGACTACATCGGTGTTGTCGTCCTGATGTTGGCGGGCGCGGCGTTTATTGGTTTGCGAACCGATCCGCGCAAAAAACAGATCTATTTCTGGCTGGGCGCACTGGTCATCGCCTTACTCTGGTCGCTGGGCGGTGCGACGCCGTTTTATCACATCCCTTACGCGATTGTCCCGGGTACCAAATTTTTCAGAGCGCCAGCTACGATTTGGTTCGTCGGCACGCTCGCGATTTCGGTTCTTGTTGCGAGCGGGGTCGAGCGATTCCTACAAGGACGCGTATCTCAAAAATATCTGCTCGGCTGGTTGATTTTCGGCGGCGCGATTGCCGTGCTGGCTTCGGTTGGTGGGCTCTCGACTGTGGCAGTATCGTTTGCGATTCCGCAATGGGTGGATAAAGTGCAGGAGAACGCCCGCGACCTGTTCATCGGCGCCTGGCGCTCGCTGCTGTTCGTCGCGATGGTGGATGCGATCTGGTTCGCCTACACGCGCGGGAAGCTCACAGTCCGTAATGCCGCCTGGGCTCTCGCCCTCGTGACGGTGATCGACTTGTGGAGTATCGAGCGTCTCTACTGGATGTTCTCGCCACCGGCGAAAACGATTTATGCCGGGGATGCAATAACGAAGGCCCTTCAGGCAGACCCGCAGCCATCGCGGATATTGACCCTGCAAGTGCGTGAAATACCAGGCCGCGATGTGTTTCTCAGCGGCGACGGATTGATGTCGCACAACCTGCGAATCGTCTGGGGCTATCACGGGAACCAGATCGGGCGCTACAACACGCTGACTGGTTATCCCGATCCTCAGCAAGCGCTGTCACCGAACGTGCTGGCGGTCACCAATACGCAGTACCTCCTCACGAACATTCCCGAGATTCCTTTCGTCGGCAATCTCACGCGCGTGCAGGGGCCAGTGGTGAACGCCTCGGGAGACACGACCTACCTGTTTCGGTTGAATAGTTCAAACCCATACGCCTGGGTGGCACCCATCGCCGTCAAAGCACCCGACGACCAGGTTCTGGGAACTGTCCTGAATCCGCGCTTCGATGTTACGCGCGCGGCCTTGTTCGACACCTCGGCGCGCGTTGCATCGGCCCAAAACGTTCAGGCGCTTCCGGCGCCGTCTTCGGTTACCGCGAGCGTCGGGTCCTACGCGCCGGGCAAAGTTGATATCAATCTCAGCGCGCCCGCACCTTCCGGATCTGCACTGGTTGTCTCGGAGAATTATTATCCCGGCTGGCTGGCCACGGTCGACGGAAAACCCGCCAACATCGGGCGCGCCGACTATACGATGATCGGCGTCGAGTTGCCGCAGGGAGCGCGCTCGGTTTCGCTTCGTTTTACGAGCCCGAGTTACGAGCGCGGAAAGGTGATTACCTGGCTAGCAATCCTTCTCGGCCTCGTGATGCTCGGAGGCGGGACCTGGCGCGATCGGAGGCGCCTTGCCTGACCGCGCTCTCGTAATCGTTCCGACCTACAACGAACGGTTCAACGTCGCCCGGATCATTCCGGCGATCCTCGCTCAGGACCCGTGCTTTGAGGTCCTGATTGTCGACGACGGATCCCCGGATGGAACCGGCGCCGTAGTGGACGCTATCGCCGCCAACAACGACCGCGTCCACATCATTCACCGTGAGTCGAAGCTCGGGCTGGGCACGGCGTATATCGCCGGCTTCAGATGGGCACTCGCCCGGAAGTACGATCTGATCCTCGAGATGGACGCCGACTTTTCACACAACCCGGATAAACTCCCCGAGCTCCTCGAAGCGATAAAGGACGGCGACGTCGTGCACGGCTCGCGCTATCAGAAGGGGCGAGTCAGTGTCGTGAATTGGCCAATGAGCCGGCTCTTTCTGAGCTATTGTGCGAACCTGTATGCTCGTGGAGTCACCGGCCTTCCACTCTACGACACCACCGCCGGCTTCAAGTGCTTTCGGCGTAACGTGCTCGAGTCCATCGATCTAAGCGCCGTCCGCTCAAACGGTTATGCGTTCCAGATCGAGATGTCCTTTAGGGCCTGGAAGCGCGGCTTTCGGCTCGTTGAGATTCCGATCATTTTCGTCGATCGCACCGAAGGGGAGAGCAAGATGTCCAAGAAGGTCGTCCGGGAAGCGATCTGGATGGTCTGGCGTCTGCGCTGGTGGGGTTTGACCGGGAGGATCTGATGGCGCGAGACGGCCAGCCGTTCTACAAAATGACTGGGTCGGGCAACGATTTCGTTGTCTTCGACTCCACGAACGGCCAGGCGAGCCGCCTCGAGAACGCGGAGACGATTCAGTCCTTGTCGGCTCGCGGGACCGGCGTCGGAGCTGACGGAGTCGTGTTCATCGAGGCAGTCAACGCCGGCGAAGTGCGCATGCGCTACTATAACGCCGATGGCTCCGAGGCCGCTCTATGCGGAAACGCGAGCCTTTGCAGCACCCGACTCGCGGTGGAGTTGGGAATGGTGCCCGGAACTGGTTTTCTGCTCCATACCGCCGCGGGCTCGCTGAAAGCGCGCCTGCGTGATGGTCTTCCGGAAGTCGATCTCGAGCCAGTCACCGAGGTACGGGCAGACGCCTCGGATCTGGGTCGAAAAACCGGCGAGGCGCGCCTGGGCTATGCGGTCGCGGGAGTTCCGCATGTGGTGGTCGAGGTGCCGGATCTCGAGCGAGTCGATCTCAATGGCCGCGGCGCCGAGCTCCGGCATCATCCGGCTTTGCCGGATGGCGCGAACGTGAATTTTGTCAGCAAGGGTCGCGATGGCGGCTTCCGTTATCGGACCTTTGAGCGTGGCGTCGAGGGCGAGACCCTCGCCTGTGGAACTGGAGCTATTGCGACTGCGATCATGCTTTCGGACTGGGGCGAGTCGGGGAAGGAGACCACCCTCTGGACGCGATCTTCCTTGCCGCTGACAGTCACGCTGCGCCGCGAAAACGACAGCTGGTTTCCGTCACTACGTGGCGAAGGCCGAATCGTTTTTGAAGGCCGCTTGCGCGATATCGACTGACAGTCTGTCGCTAGCTGGTCATCCAACTGTCGCTGACAGTTCAGCTCAACCAGTTTCTGAAGTCGTGCGCTCAACAGGCGGTGGGGAGTAGGCTTCCGAAGGGTCCAAGTGGAGAATGTGGGGTTCTCCACATTTTATCCTCCTGTGTAGTTTACATAATCTATCTTATACGCATATGTCCTCTTGAGCTCTAAGCGAGGCAGCAAAAAGGCCACGGACTAATGCCCGTGGCCCTGCAGTGGAATGATCAGCGTTTTACTGAGAATGCCGAGCCGATCCCTCAGACCTTCATTGGCTTTGCGTCCAACTCGCCGAGCCTGACCCGAGCCTCGCCTGCTACCGCGGGATTCTCGCTCTTCGCCAAATCTTGCCATATTCCGATCGCTGCCTTGGTATTTCCAGCCGCCTGGTAATCACGCGCTGCGCTCGCCAGATACTCCGCTTTATCGGCCGCAAATGGAGTCACGTTCGACGCCTGCCGGTACTGCTCAGCTGCGTTCGCGAAGTCCTTTAGACTCTCATATCCGGCTGCTTCGAGGACGTGGATCGAGGCGCGGAACTCGGAAGGCACTTCGCCCTCGACCTTCTTCAGAGCGGCGACGCCTTCCTTGAACTTGCCCGAATCATACAGCGCCTGAGCGAGCGTGAGTGCGGCCTGGCTGCCCGCCGTCGTCCCGCCGTAACGGGTTACGACCTTCTGAAGGTCGGATACCCCCAGAGGCAGGTTCCCCGCTTCGACGGCCTGCCTCGCCTGGAAGTAGGCCGTCTCGGCACGCTGAGATTTTATCGACTGCGATCTCTCGTAAAACCAGAAACCGCCAACAATTACGGCCAGTGCGATCACGGCCCACGTGAGCTCGCGGTTGTGGTCCTTCAACCACTCGGCGATGCCTTCCTCATCAGCGCCGTACTTCTTACGGGCCTGAACGTTCGGTGTCGTCATTTCTGAATTGATCCTGGTTGATCTGGGAGTGCCCCCGGGGTGACTCGAACACCCGGCCAACGGTTTAGGAAACCGCTGCTCTATCCACCTGAGCTACGGGGGCGATATCACCGTTGAAACGTGGCTTCTCCCGCAATTGGCCCTGAATCTACAAGGGCCGACCTCGACTGGGTACCTAGCGTGCGATCTCGAACGGCTGGGGCAAAGAGGCGGCTTCAACGGCTCCCAGATCGCGCACCTCCTCGACGTGTGCGCCGCGTGGCCCCTGCCTCGCCGCAGTCTCTAGCTGGTTGAGCGCATCCCTGGGTCCTGCTGCAGCGATCTCGACGCATCCGTCGCGGCGATTGCGGACCCACCCGGCAAGGTTCAGCTGCTCGGCCTTCTCCACGATAAACCAGCGAAACCCTACACCCTGAACGCGGCCGCGGATTTCGAGGTGAATCGTATCCATCTGCGCTAGCGTCTCACTCCCAGTAGTGCAGCCAGAGTTGCGGCTATCGTTGCCGGATCCGCCACCGAACCGCCGCCCGGCATCGAGAGATCTCCATTCCTGATGCGCTGGGCGATTTGGTCCAGCGCCACCGCGATCGCATCGGCCGGCGTTTTTGTTCGATCGGTCTTCTGCACCGACGGGACATCCCAATTCGTCGTCGCCCAGTCATCTGCCGCATCCGCCTGCACCCGTTCGGCGTCGCCAAGTGCGGCGACAGATTTCCAGTCGTAGCGCTGCCAGTCGGTCTCAACCCAATCCGATTCCGTCCGATCGCGTGATTCGACGTCGGCCGCCTCGTCTGGAAAGTCGCTGGCTGACGAATCGGACGGACTTCGCGCGAATTCAGAGATTGGTGGCAGCGGATCGAGAAAATGCTCCAGCGGCGGGAGCTCGTCCGGCTCTTCTGCAACATCGTCGACGGCAACGTCCACCGGTGCCATGGGAGCACTCCGCTGCGGCACCGCCAGGAATGTCTCGATCGAGGCGATCTGCGAATCGGCCAGTGAAACTTCGGTCGGCGCAGCCGTGTCAAATTGCATTTGGCCGGCAGGCACGAACGGCTTTGCGAGCGCGAAATCCGTCGGTGCAATCGCCGGTTGTCCACGACTCGGCGTGCGATGCGGCACATATGGACGCTGCGGCGACTGCGCCATTACTTGTCCTCCCAACTGTACTTCCCGAGCAACGGTACGAACCTCACCGGTGCGACCTCAGTAGCTTCGAGCCTGTCGCCCCTTCGCGTGAACATGTAAAGAATTTGCTCCTCGCGATCGCCTAGCGGAATCAGTAGCCGTCCACCTTCAGCTAACTGCTCGTGATAGGTGCTCGGCACTTCGGGCGCAGCGGCGCCAACCAGTATCGCGTCGTACGGTGCGTACTGCCTCCAGCCGAGTGTTCCATCGCCGAGCAGGAGCGAGACGTTGCGCGCACCGATCTCGCGCAGTGTTTCCCGCGCCTTGTCGAGTAGCGGTCCGATCCGTTCGATCGAAAAAACCTGCGCCGCGAGCTTCGCCAGCAGCGCGGTTTGATAACCGGACCCGGTGCCGATCTCCAGCACCTTTTCTTTCCCACTCAGCTTGAGCAGCTCGAGGTAGCGGGCGTGGATCGACGGCTGTGAAATCGTCTGCCCGTTTCCAATCGGCAACGCCGAATCTTCGTAGGCGCGATGGCGCACGCCGGTCGGGACGAACAAGTGGCGCGGCACTTCATCTATCGCGTGAAGCACGGCAAGGTCGAGTATCCCCTGATCGTGGAGCTGCTCGACCAGACGGCGGCGCGGTCCGCGATAGTCCGGCTCTACGGCTGTTGCCACCATCTCTCAGCCGACGCCAGCATCGCGTGATGGGTAAGATCGAGGTGAAGCGGTGTCACCGAGATGAAGCCTTCCTGAATGGCGCGGAAATCCGACGTCTCTTCTCCAGACCACGCAATTGAGCCGCCACCGATCCAATAGATCTGCCTTCCCCAGGGGTCCTGCATCGGCTTCAACGAGTCGGAATAGACTCGCCTGCCGAGCCTGGTCAGCCGTACCCCTCTAATGTCGTCGCCGCGCAAAGGCGGCAGGTTGATGTTCAACAGAGTGTTCTCGGGAAACGATGGCAGTGAAATGACGTGCTTCAGTAATCTGCGCAACGGATAGATCTGATCGCTCAGCATGCTGACGTCGGCTCGCAGGTCGCCTCCAGCAAAGGAAATCGCGATCGATGGGATGCCGAGCGAGAGTCCTTCCATCGCCGCGGCAACGGTCCCCGAGTACAGGACATCCTCCCCCATGTTCTGGCCGTGATTGATTCCACTAAGGACAAAATCGGGACGCTGAGGCATCAAGGCTTCGACCGCCAGCATGACGCAGTCTGTCGGGGTCCCGTCAACCTGATAGCGGCGCTCGCCGCGCTCGATCGGTCGAATCGGGTGATGGAGTGTCAGCGAATGGCTGGTGGCGCTTTGCTCCCGGTCGGGCGCGACAACGGTGATCTCACCAAGAGGCTCCGCCGCTTCGATAAGGCACGCCAGGCCATGCGCGAGAATTCCATCGTCGTTGGTACAAAGCAGTCTCAACGCCTGAAGATCCCCGCCTTGTGTCGCCAAAGGACCTTGATCACCAGCCAGGCATCCCTGAATTCGCGGAAGTAGCTGGGCGATCCGTAGATCGTGGAAATAGGCACGTTGACGGTGGTGAATCCAGAGCGTGCAGCGCGGATGATGAAATCAGTCTCGAACTCGTACCGATCACCCTTGGCATCGACTTTACGAAGGACTTCCGCTTTCATGGCGCGATAGCCCGATTGGCTGTCGCGCACTTTGCCGCCTGAGACAGCGCGCGTCGCCGCCGAGGAAATCATGTTGGCGATCCGCCGATGCTTCGGGACATGCGCGCCACTCAGATCTCGCGTGCCGATCACGATATCAGCCCGATCAAGCGCGCGGACAATGTCAGGTGCGAATGCAGGATCGTGCTGGCCATCGGAATCGATGGTGAGCACTGCGGCGGCGCCTTTCTCGAGCGCCTTGGAGAACGCGGCGCGGAGCGCGGCTCCCTTCCCCTTATTGACATCAAATTCGATTGTCTCATCTGCGACGGTGCGCAACAGCTTACGCGTCCCGTCCGTTGACCCATCGTCGACGCCGATGATAAAGGCCTTGGGCAGATTTCGGCGGACGCCTTTCACAACGTTTGCGAGAGTCGGCTCGGCGTTGTAGGCCGGAACGATCACTACCAGCGGTTCGATCAAGTCTCTGCACTCCCTTCAGTCGGGTCAGGCTCGCCGTTCAAAAGCGCGAGGATTGCGCGCAGTTCGGTCTCCATTGTTTCGACGGCTTGCGAATCCAGTGCCGCGCGTGCCACGGAGCGCAGCTCTCCGCTCTTCCGGTACTCCTCGATTTTCTGGCGGGCGCCGTCGATGGTGTATTTCTCGGTGTATAGCAGCTGCTTCACAAGCATGATGAGCTCGATTTCCCGACGTTGATAAACGCGGTTACCCGACCGGTTCTTGGCCGGATGCAGAAACTTGAACTGGCTCTCCCAGTATCGCAGGACGTGGGGCTTGAGATCCGTCAGCGTGCACACATCACCAATCGAAAAGAACTCCTGCACCGGCTCCTTCGCTTTCATCGATCTACCTCCGCGCGTAGCTCCCGTGACATCAGCTCACCGATGGCGCGACGCGCCGGTTGTCCCTCGAATAGCACACGATTGACTGCATCGACAATTGGCATTTCCACTCCCTCACGCAGCGCCAGCTCACGCGCACTTTGCGCGGCCGTCACTCCCTCTGCTACCGTTTCCCTGCTTCGCAAAACCTCATCGAGTGGCTTCCCTTTTCCCAGTTCCACCCCGACGGCGCGGTTACGACTGAGCGTACCGGTACAGGTGAGAACGAGATCGCCCAGTCCCGCCAGTCCAGCGAAGGTGCTCTGCTCCGCGCCGAGTGCGACGCCGAGCCGCGTCATTTCGGCTAGTCCACGCGTGACGAGCGCCGCGCGCGCGTTGAAGCCTAGGCCGAGGCCGTCCGCAATTCCTGTAGCGACTGCCATGACGTTCTTGAGCGCGCCACCGAGCTCGACACCGATCACGTCGGTGTGGGTGTACGCGCGGAAATAGGGCGAGCTGAATACACGCTGAGTTAGCTCCGCCGCGCTCTCGTCGTCCGACGCGGCGACA
>Ga0075436_100002717_pt1 | contig 12165 bp, 12 predicted proteins | sample RhiMethybrSRZTD5_FD_75303 | JGI IMG/M metagenome (GOLD analysis project Ga0075436, IMG submission 75303) | Populus rhizosphere microbial communities from Tennessee, USA - Rhizosphere MetaG P. TD hybrid SRZTD5 | ecosystem: Host-associated > Plants > Roots > Rhizosphere > Soil | place: USA... | reverse complement strand
CTCAATGACGCGGCCACGCTGCTGCTGGTGCGCGGCGCCGACTTTCTCTCCGTCTTCGACAAGCCGCAGCGCGAGGCCATGGCCATGCTCTTCCTCCGCCTGCATCACCATGGCGTCGTGGTGAACGAGGTTTTCTGGGGGCTGTGGCTGCTGCCTTTCGGCCTGCTGGTCTACAAATCGCGCTTCCTGCCCCGCTTCCTCGGCGTCTGGCTGGTGCTCAATTGCTTCGCCTACCTGGCGCAGAGCGTCACCGGCATCATGTGGCCGCAATACGAAGACACAGTCGCGAACTATGCGCTTCCCGTCATGTTGGGCGAGTTGGCCATCATGCTCTGGCTCATCATCATGGGAGCCAAGGAGCGGCAGCCGCTGGCGGCCGCAGCCGCCTGAGCCGCGAAGGAAAAGGAATACCAGGTCCACCATCCGGTTGCTGCTGCGTTTTGCTGATTTGCGGTCTTCTGCACGCATGATTTGTTCTCTTTTCGGCATGTCATCCGGAAAGAGCGCGGCCGAGTGAAGCGATGCGAGCGCGACCGAAGGACATATGCATGTGCCGGCTTACCGTTGGTCGCGCCCTACTCGCCTGAACTTTTTCCTCTCCTGCTGGCCGGAATACCACCTGATTCTGCTATTATGAAAATAGAACACCGAGCCGAGCCCACGCGAGCCGCCACTTCAAATTCCTGGAGCTGGAGTGGCCCCCGCCAAATTCCTGGTTCTAAAGATTTTGTGAGCAAATTCTTTGCTTTCAAGATTTTCAGCGCGCCTGCTCCCTCAACTGCCTGAAAGCAAAGATTCGCCTTCATCAGCCAGGGGGTGTGGGGGCTTGTGACGGTGTGTCTGGTGGTCAGACCACCCCTCAATCGCCGTCACTTTCAACAGCTTGCGCCGATGGATCTCTTTTTCTTCCGGCTACTCGCCGCACCGGGCGCTGTGTGGTAGGCTTTGCGGACGGGCTGAGCCTGCCTTATGGATGAGTCCCTGGTAGTTGAGAAATTTCACGGGTCCCTGGGAACGCAGCGGGTTTACCGCCTGAGCGGGCCGCTCACCTTTGAAACCCTGCCGCCGCTGCAGAACGCCTTGCAGGTGGAAACCGCCAACAGCCTCTTCCTCGACCTCACCGATGTGCCCTATATAGACTCCGCCGGCTTGGGCTCGCTGGTCTCCGCCTGTGTTTCCTGCAACAAAACCGGGCGCCAGTTCGTGCTCAGCGGCGTGCAGCCCCGCGTCGAGCGCGTCTTCCATATCACCGGCGTGGAGCGCCTGTTCGTGATGTTCGATAACATTCAGGACGCCCTCGACGCTCTCACCCGCCCGGCAGACGCCTAGGGAGTATTTGTCAGCCGCCGATTGTCAATGGCACTGCTTGAAACCTGCTCCTCTGCGCCTGCTGCGTTAATCTTTGGCCGCTACGGAATCGTGCGAGGCCACGCACTTCCACTTCCCGCCCCGCTTCACGTACGTATCGGTGAAACGGCCGGCGGTCATGGTGTGCTTGCCGTTTGACTCGCGCCTTTCCGTATAGCTGCCCATGATGACCGCGGCGTCGCCATAGCTCTGGGTTTTCATGTCGGCCAGGTCCACCGCCTTAAGCGTGGGATCGCCTTTGCCAATCCCGTCCAGCACGTCTTTGCGCGCGGTCACGCTGCCATCAGGGTTGGTTTGCACCATGGTGTCATCCAGGTAGGGCGCAATCATCGCGGGATCGGCTTTCACCTCCGCCTCCGCCCACTTGTGCTCGATCTGCTCCAGTTGCGTGCCTACGTCACCCTGCACGGGCGTGCTCGTCTCCGGCGCATTCTTCTTGTGCTGCGCCGCGCTTGCCCCCGCAGCAATGCCCACCGCCAGGACCATCACAATGACTGCTTTCATGGCTGTCTCCTTAGCTTGCAGAGACAATATATCGTATGAAGTAGCTGGCGGCTGGTTAGTAGCTGGCCTAATCACCCGTTACCCTCCCAGCCACCAACCTACCCTTTGCGTTATCCTGAACCAATTCCATCCTGCAAAGGAGACGCACTCATGGCCCAAACGAAGCCCATTCCCGACGGATACCACAGCATCACGCCCTACCTGGTGGTCAAGGGCGCGGCCAAGGCGATTGACTACTACAAAAAGGCGTTTGGAGCGACAGAAATCATGCGCATGGCCGCGCCCGACGGCACGGTCGGCCATGCCGAACTCAAAATCGGAGACTCCATTTTCATGATGGGCGAAGAGATGCCCCAGATGGGCTATCGCGCCCCGCAAGGCAGCACGCCCGTGGGCCTCATGCTCTATGTGGAGGATGTGGACCGCGTCTTCAAGCAGGCAATTGCCGCTGGAGGACGCGTGGACAAAGAAGTGAAGGACCAGTTCTACGGCGACCGCAATGGCACGCTATACGATCCTTTTGGCCACATGTGGACCATCGCCACGCATGTGGAAGACGTTTCGCCAGATGAAATGAAGCGGCGGATGGCCAAGTACATGGCCGAGCAGAAGGCATAGTGCCGAGTATCGGTTCTGTTGGAGAAGTGAACGGCCGAGAGCCGAAGGCCGGCGGCTTTTCGCCATCGGCCTTCGGCCGTTCACCGCGTTTAGGACTTGTTCTTGGCCTGTACCTTGGCGCCCCGCACTGCCGCCAGGAAGCCTTGGGCGGAACGCGGCGCTTTCACCTTACCTGACAGCACCGATTCCGTCGTGACCGCGCGCCCGTAATAAACCCGGTTAGCATCCTGGTCGGGCTGAACATAGGATCCGCCGACGGTCACGCCGGCAAAGGCCCCCTTTGCGCGCGAGTAGGTTAGGATCTGCGTATTGACCTTCCAGTCCGTACCCGCTGAAGCGTGCCGCCCGATGGGTCCGGCGGCCGCTGAAGCTTCGGCTCCCAGTTGGAACTTGGCGTCCAGCAGATGGCGTGCCCCCTGTTCGGTCATGAACATCATGACCAGGTCAACGCCCTCGACGCCAATTTGCGCTCCCCAGTCGCCGCCTGTGATCGTGAAGAATGCGGGCGCGCTCCACCCGCCGGCGGGGAGGCGGCACGTCGCTACTCCATGGCCGCGGCGCGCTCCCACAATGAACCCGCCCTTTAGCATGTGCGGCACTACGGCCACGCATTTGGCGCCGGACATCACCTCTTCCGGGATGCCCTTTTCCGGCGCGTTCATGATGCTGTTCAGCACCGTGGTGGCGCTTTCCAGGCGCAGTTCTGTGTCAGTCTTGTTCTGCTCGCCCCAGGAAAGCGCGGCCAGCCCGGCCACCCCCAGCAGGGCAATGCCGAGCGCAAATTTACGAAATGACGGGTTCATAGACTCAATCTCCGAGCGAAACCAGCAGCTTGACCCCTGGTAGCCGGCAATGGCCGGTGAATAGGGCTGTCAGCTATGCGCAGTCGCTGCTTCATTAGAGGGGCAACAGGCAAGTGGGGTTCGCCCCGCGGGCCATAGAAACCAGTGCTGTCCAGCCAAGGAATTGGCATAATGCGGAACATGGAGGAAGCAGAGAAGAAACCGCCTACCAACCGCACCTCCGGCTCTGTCCCGGAGCAGGGCACACCTGCAACCAACGGCGGAGTAGAAGCCATGCGGGTCTGTCCGAATTGCTCGGCAGAGTTGCGGGAGGTGCGCTGCAAGCTGAGCTGCCCCCGCTGCGGCTTTTTCCTGAGCTGCTCCGATTTCTACTAGGGGTAGCTGTATCGCGCTTGGGCTTCAACGGCTGAGGTGTGTGCCTGCTGCCCTGTGGGCGCGGGCGGCCCAACCTGCATCTTAGGAATGTAGGTGTTTGGGCCAACACTGGCGGGAGCGGGCGGCGACAGGTTTTTATCGTTTCCCTGTCCTGGGCGCGGCCGAAGCACAACGATGTCAGGCCGCCCACGCCCCTCCGCCGGTTCTTATTCTTCGGAGTACCCACTCCTCGCACACATCTTTAGCCCCGGCGCTGCGGAGCTCATCTGCGCGCGGGTTCAGCGGCGGGGGCGGGATGCGCTGCTTTCTGCACCGCCAGAATTTCCTGCAGGACACCGCGCAGCCGCTTCAATTCCAGCGCGTTGGCCCCGTCGGATTTTGCCTGAGCTGGATGGTCATGCACTTCCAGGAACATGCCATCCACCCCCGCGGCCACCGCGGCCCGGGCCAGCAGAGGAATGAATTCGGGCTGACCGCCGCTGACCGCGCCATCGCCGTTGCTGGCGGCGGATGGCAACTGCACGGAATGGGTGGCGTCGAACACTACCGGTGCGAACTCGCGCATGATGGCCAGCGAGCGCATGTCTACCACCAGGTTGTTGTAGCCGAAAGATGTTCCGCGCTCGGTGACAAACACCTGCTCATTGCCGGCGGCGCGGCATTTCTCTACCGCGTGCCGCATGTCCCAGGGCGAAACGAATTGCCCCTTCTTAATGTTGACCGCGCGCCCGCTCCGGGCGGCCGCCACCAGCAGGTCGGTTTGCCGGCAGAGAAACGCCGGAATCTGGATGACGTCGGCGATTTCCGCTACCCGCTGCACGTCCACCGCTTCGTGCACGTCGGTCAATACGGGCACATGCACCGTGCGCGCAATTTTGTTCAGGATACGCAGCCCCTCGTCCAGGCCCGGCCCGCGGTAGCTCTTTAATGAAGTGCGGTTAGCTTTATCGTAGGAGGCTTTGAAGATGTAGGGGAGGCGCAGGGCGCGAGCCACGCCGCCAATCGATTCCGCCATCTTGATGGCGTGCTCTTCGCTCTCAATGACGCACGGCCCGGCGATGAGAAACAATTCACCGCCGCCAATCTGCACATCGCCGACTTTAAAATTCATTTGATTCCCGATAGAACCCCCCGGCATGAATGGAAAGAGTTTTCAGCATCATTCCTTAGGTCTCGGCGGATTCGGCGTTTCGGTCGTGAAGCCTATCGCCGGCCCACTTTCTCTGGCCGCAGGAACAGCTCCACCTCAGCACGCTCTTTCTGCTCCCTCCTCTGCAGTCCATGTTGGTAGGCCGCTCCCACGAATTCTTTAAACAGCGGATGCGGCTCCAGCGGCTTGGATTTGAACTCGGGGTGGAACTGGCACCCCAGGAAGTAGGGATGTCCGGGTATCTCCACGATCTCGACGTAGGTGCCGTCCGGGGTTGATCCGGAAATGCGCAGCCCGGCGGCGGTCAGCGGCCCTTCATACTCGCGGTTGAACTCGTAGCGGTGGCGATGGCGTTCGCTGATTTCCAGCTGTCCGTAAACCTTGTGGGCCAGCGTGCCGGGTTCGAGTTTGCACGGCCACGCTCCCAGGCGCATGGTGCCGCCCAGTTCCTCTACGCCACGCAATTCGCGCAGCTTGTAAATGACGCGGTGCGGCGTGGCGGGGTCGAATTCGCTGGAGTTCGCGTCTTCCAGCCCGCACACGTTGCGCGCGTACTCAATGCACGCCGTCTGCATGCCCAGGCAGATGCCGAAGTACGGCACCTTCTTCTCCCGCGCATAGCGGATGCCGTTCAGCATTCCGGCAATACCACGCTTGCCGAAGCCGCCCGGCACCAGCAGTCCGTCATAATCCTCCAACTGGGCCTCATAGCTGCGGTCGTCCTTGTCCCGGGTTTCCAGCCCCTCGGCCTCAATCCAGTTCACGTTCAGCTTCAGGTTATGGGCCAGCGCCCCGTGTACCAGCGCTTCTTTCAGGGACTTGTAGGAATCCTCGTACTCCACGTACTTGCCCACGATGCCGATGGTGACCTCATCCTTGGGGTTATAGACGCGGTGCACCAGTTCTTCCCAGGGGCGCAGGTCGCGCTCGCGGGCGTCAATGTGCAGATATCTCAGGACGAGCGTGTCCACTTCCTCGCGCGCGAATACCAGCGGCACTTCGTAGATGGAGGCCACGTCCTTGGCCGTGATCACCGCCTCTTCTTCCACATTGCAGAAAAGCGCGATCTTGGATTTGATTTCTTTGCTCAGGAATCGGTCGGTGCGGCAGAGCAGGATGTCGGGCTGGATTCCCACGCTCAGCAGCTCTTTCACCGAGTGCTGCGTGGGCTTGGTCTTGAGCTCGCCGGCAGCGGCGATGAACGGTACCAGTGTGGTGTGCACGAACAGCGTGTTCTCGCGGCCAATTTCCTGGCGCATCTGGCGGATAGCCTCAATAAACGGCAGCGACTCAATGTCGCCCACCGTGCCGCCGATCTCGATAATGGCTACGTCCACCTCCTGCGAGATCTTCTTCATCGCCGCCTTGATCTCGTTGGTGACGTGGGGAATCACCTGCACCGTCTTGCCCAGGTAGTCGCCGCGCCGCTCCTTCGCGATGATCTGCTCGTAAATGCGGCCGGTGGTCCAGTTGTTTTCGCGAGTGAGGCGGGCGTGGGTGAATCGCTCGTAATGGCCCAGGTCAAGGTCGGTTTCGGCGCCGTCGTCGGTCACGAAAACTTCGCCGTGCTGGAAGGGCGACATGGTTCCCGGATCCACGTTCAGATACGGGTCCATCTTCTGCATGTTGACTTTGAGCCCGCGGCTTTCCAGCAGGCAACCGATCGAGGCCGCCGCCAAGCCCTTGCCCAAGGAAGACACTACCCCGCCGGTCACGAAGATATACTTTGCCGACATCGTCGCCTCGCTCTGAGTTGTAGTAGGGATTGCGTGCAGGCTGGTTGCACAATCAATTATGGCAGAATTTCCAGCCGGGAACTAGCCCCAAAAGAGGACGGGGAAATGGCTCTCCTCCCGAGGAGGCGCGACGTTTAATTTGGGGTGGAGCAGGGCCTCGGCCCCTGCGCCGGAAAGCCTTTGCACCCCTATGGCTGAGGACCTACTCCACACCCTCACCAAAGGGGGGCATTACTCTCGTGACTTGGGCAAGTGACTGATTTTCCTTACTATGATGGTGAAATAGCGCAGGTCCCCGTGTGCCCGCAGGACAGGCGCAAGCGCATCTATGTCTTATCTGGCCAGCTTACGAACCAAGCTCCCGGCGATCATGGCCCCGGGGCGGGCCTTGGCCTGTGTTGTCGCTATATTGCTGCTGGCCGGGCTAGGCTGGTGGTTGTGGCCGCTGGGCAGCGGTTCTGGGGCTACTCAGGCCGGCGTGCAGCCCTCTGCGCTGCGGCCCGTAGCGCAACGCGTTGCCACTGGCCCGCCCGCTCCCAAGCTGAAGATCACCGAGGTGCGGCAAACCGGCCAGATCGTGGAAATCAAAGGCACCGCCGAATGCGATGCGGCGGTGATGATCAATGGCGAGCGCGTGCCCCTGATTTTCGAAAACTGTGGCTTTAAGCACTTCCTGGTCCTCCCGGAAGGCCCCTCTACTGTCGCCGTTACCGCGCAGGGACCGGCCGGGGGCGTCAATACTCAACTGCTCAAGGTGACTGTCGAGTAAAAGTCCAAAGCCTTTTTCACCCCGGGAAGCCGAGTTCGCGAAGAACTCCCTAAAATTCTGGCCGAGAAGTTCGAAGGTGATTTCTGCACTTGCCCGTTGTTCCTCCAATCTTATAGAGTGCTGCGCACTTATTTGGCGTTCAGGAATCGAGGCAACAAGGGCCATGGCTGGGCGACAGCAGGCAATCTGTGATTTGCGTCGATTAGCGACCGGCATCCGTTTGAATGCCACGCGCATGGTCGCTATACAAGGCTTCGGCTATCTCGGGCAGGCCTTATCCTCCGCGGAAATATTTGCCGTCCTGTTCGGCAGCGGTTTGCTTCGACCTGGCCGTGACCGGTTCGTCCTGGCGCCCGGCCACTACGTCATTAGCCTCTATGCCGTCGCCGCCGAGGTAGGCCTGCTCGACCCCAGGGAACTTGAGTCCTATGGCAAAGATGGCGCGCTGCTGGAAGCCATCGGCACGGAACGCACGCCGCTGGTGGACCTGGTGTGCGGCTCGCTGGGCCAGGGGCTCTCTGGCGCGATCGGTTTCGCGCTGGCTGCTCATCTCGCCGGTGAAGACCGCGACACCTACGCCTTCGTCAGCGATGGCGAAATGCAGGAAGGGCAAACCTGGGAGGCTGCCATGTTCGCCGCCCACAACCGCCGCCGCATGGGCCGGCTCGTGGTGGTGGTGGACGTTAACAATTCTCAGGTGGATGGCCCGGTCACATCTGTGATTGCCATCGAGCCGCTGGCGGAGAAGTGGCGCTCCTTCGGATGGCGGGTGCTGGAGGTGGATGGCCACGACGTGGATGCGCTCTCCAGTGCTTTGGCCAGCCGCTCTGCCGGATCCGAGCCGCTGGTAATTTTGGCGCGCACGAAAATCTTCGGCCCCGTGCGCTCCCTTCCATCCAGCGCAGATGGCCACTTCATTAAGCTCGACGCCGCTCTGGAGCGCGCCCTGATCGTCGAACTGGAGGCTGCGCTTGCGTAACCCGCCCTACGAAATCACGCTCAAGCCGTATGGCCAGGCGCTGCTGGAGCTGGCGCGGCAAAGGCCGGAAATCATCTGCCTGGGCGCCGACCTGACCCGCCAGACCGAGACCGATATCTTTCGCGATGCCCTGCCCGAGCGCTTCATTAATGTCGGCATGGCCGAAGCCAATATGATGGGCATTGCCGGCGGCCTGGCGCGTGCCGGTCATACGGTGTTCGTCAACACCTTCGGAGTGTTCTGCACCCGCCGCTGCTTTGACCAGGTCGCCATGGCCGTGGCGTATCCCGCGCTGAATGTAAAAATCGTCGGTTTCATGCCCGGCCTGTCCAGTCCGGGAGGCCCCAGCCACCAGGCTACTGACGATGTGGCCCTGATGCGTGCTCTGCCCAACATGGCGGTGGTGGAGCCCGCGGATGCGCTCGAGGTCCGGCAGGCAGTGGCCGCCATTGCCGATCGCCCTGGTCCCGTGTACATGCGGCTCAAGCGCGGCGAGACTCCCATCATCTTCGACGACAATCACCGCCTTGATCTGGATAAGGCCCAGGTGTTGACAGGCAGCGGGCGCAGCGACGTGTGCATTATCGCGGCGGGAATGATGATTCCGGCGGCTCTGGCCGCGGCGCGCTTGTTGGAAAGCAATCAGCTCACTGTCACCGTCCTCAATGTTCCGCTAATTAAGCCGCTCGATACACCCACCATTGTGACCGCGGCAATGCACAGCCGCATAGTCGTCACCGCTGAAAACCACAACATCATCGGCGGACTGGGCTCGGCCGTAGCCGAGGCCTTGGCCGAAGCCGGGCTGGGCGTCCCCTTGCGCCGAGTAGGCATCGGCGACGTTTTTGCCGAATCTGGCAGCCGCGAATTTCTCTTCCAGCGCTACGGCCTGGGAACTCAGAACATTCTTGATGTGGCCTGGCGCGGGCTGGGGCTGGATCGGCCGGTGCCCTCCGCTCCGTTAATCGAAAGCTCGACCGGCGCTTATGCGCCGGTGTGAACGGGTCGAGGGCGACCGAAAAATTGCAAGGAAGGAATCAGGCTATGGCCTTCATTCAAACTCCCGAATTTGAAGAATACCAAGAGCGTTTCAAGGAGCACTATAAATTGGAGCGCCGGGATGACGGCGTCATCCTGGTGCAGGCCCATACCCGCGGCGGCCCCATCCAGTTGAGCGTGGAGAACCACCGCTCACTGGGGCAACTGCTGAAGACCATCGGCGCCGACCCCAAGAACGAAATCATGATTCTGACCGGCTCCGGCGAGGAATTCATGATGGATTCCGACAGCGACGGCTTCAAGCTGGAGCAGGAGGACCTGGCGTATTGGGCGTATGAATACGCTTACAAGGATGGCCGCATCAACGTCAGCGCGCTCATCAACGATCTGGAGATTCCCACCATCGGCGTTTTCAACGGCCCCGGTTTTCACAGCGAAATTTGCCTGATGTGCGACCTCACCATCTGCAGCGAGGACGCCATCATCTACGACCTGCACTACGACATCGGGTCCGTGCCCGGGGATGGCATCCACTGCTGCTTCCAGGAACTGTTGGGGGTGAAGCGGGCCGCCTACGCGCTGCTGACCGGCGAAGCGATTGATGCCAAGAAGGCGCTGGAATACGGAATGGTGAACGAAGTTGTGCCCCGCGCCAAACTCCTGGAGCGCGCCTACCAGTTGGCCGACCACATCATGACCCAGCCGCGCACCACCCGGCGGCTAACCACCCAGATCGTGCGCCGGCCATGGCGGCAGCGCATCACCAATGATTTGGACGGTGGATTTGGCATCCAGATGTTCGGCCACTTGGCGAAGAAGAAGGCCGTGCACAGCCGCAACCACATTGGCGAGACCGTGGCCTACGTGCGGAAAGGGAAGAAGAACAACTTCGACTAGTACATCACCCCCGGGAAAGTTCTTACTGCCGAACCGCCGCGCCGAGAAGGACTTGTTAAACCAAAATCACATCGTTCAAAAATTCCTCTCGGAACTCGGCGTCACAGCGGTGAATAAGATTTACTCCGTCTTCGTTTTCTCGGCTGCGCTGCCGCCCAGGTCTCCAAAGGGCCACATCCCAAACATCTTCAGGATCTGGTCTTCATGTTTTTTCGTGAGCATGGCGGCCGTCTGCTGCGGCGACCAGGGACTGGCCAGCCGCTCCGGCCGGTCCGCAATCCAGAACGCCGTCAAAGCCATCAGCGTCGCATCGCGCGTCAGCAGGTCGGGCTTCACCTTGTCGAAGGTGTCCACAGCCGAGTGGTGCGTGTACTTGTACTCGGGCGAGTCCTGTCCCATGTTGATGCCCGGCAACCCCGCCAGGATGAAGGGCCCGGCATCAGTGCCGAACACGGTGCGGTCGTCCACCTTAACGTCGCCAAACGCCTTCACCGAGTCGGCGAATTTCTTTACCGCTGCAATCAGGTCATCACGCCCGCCCAGGTTCAGGCTGACCACCGGCCCCTGGCCGTTGTCCAGGATCACGGCGCCCACGTGGTTCTTCATCTGGTCTTTGTGCATTTTGGTGTAGGCCAGAGAGCCCAGCAGGCCCTGCTCTTCGCCGGTGAAGAGTACAAACCGCATGGTGCGGCGAGGCCGTTGACCCGATTTCATAATGGCCTCGGCGGCGCCCAGCGTGGTCGCTACGCCCACGCCGTCGTCGGTGGAGCCCTCCGCCAGGTCCCAGGAATCCAGGTGGCCGCCGATCACCACCACCTCTTCCGGATGTTCCGTTCCCGGAACCTCGCCCACTACGTTGGCACTCTCTACCGGGCCAGTCACCCGGTTCTGCACATCCAGCTTCACCCGCACGGTCTTGCCCTGATCGAGGAAGCGCTCCAGTTGCTCCTGGTCCTCCGCAATCATGCTGACCACGGGGATGTCGTAGTAGGTGTCGAAGCCCAGCGCGCCGGTATGCGTCAGGTGCATGCCTTCGGCTGTGGAACCGCCCTGCCCGCCGATTACTCCCGCGGCGTGCGCCGCGTAGGCCGCCTTCAGGAAGGGCCCGAACTTACCGAACATCTTCATCCTCTCTTCGCGGCTCGGCTTGTCGCCCTTTTGCACGATCAGCAGAATCTTGCCCGCCCACTTGCCGCTGTTGTCCTTCATTTCCTGGTCCAGTTGGTACATGTTGACCGGCACCAGTTCGCCCTCAATCCCGCCCTTGGGCGTGGAGCCCACCCAGCCCATCGAATCCACGCTCAGCTTCCGCTGTATGGGGGCGGTGAGTTCGGCGATGGCGGAAAGCCGGGTCCAGCCATGCGAAAGCTGCCACTTCTCAGCATGCACGTTGCTTAGGCCGATGGCCCGCATCCGCGCTTGTCCCCACTCGATGGCTTTGGCCGCCTGGGGCGAACCGGTGAGCCGCCCGCCAATGTTGTCGCTCAGGTCTTCCAGTTCATCGTAGGCATGGGTATCCATCATGCCTTGGCCGGCGATGGCGGTCAGGGCCGGCATGGTGCCGTCCTCAGCCGGAGAGGGGGGCGCCGCCGGCGCGGGGTTCGGCCCAGAGCCGCACAGTGCGACTCCGGGAACCAGGCAGACGGCAAGAATTATGACCAGGTTGAAGCGGGTTTTCATGGTGATCTCCAACTCTTAAGGGCCGAGTGCTGACGGCTAAGTGCTTTTCCGACCGCCCATTGTACTCGACTCCATTTTCTTCGCAGTCGCTTCCCGGCCACCCGCATCTAACCAGCACAGACTTCCTGGAAGCGCGATAATACTGCTATGCGGAGATGGTTCTCCATCGTGGCGGCCGCCCTGCTGGCCCTGGCCCTGATTACGCCCGCCCAGGCGCAGGAACTGGCCAAGCGCCTCATCCTCAACGACGGCTCCTATCAGGCCGTCACCAAGTGGGAGCTCAAGGG
>Ga0075436_100002716_pt1 | contig 12165 bp, 15 predicted proteins | sample RhiMethybrSRZTD5_FD_75303 | JGI IMG/M metagenome (GOLD analysis project Ga0075436, IMG submission 75303) | Populus rhizosphere microbial communities from Tennessee, USA - Rhizosphere MetaG P. TD hybrid SRZTD5 | ecosystem: Host-associated > Plants > Roots > Rhizosphere > Soil | place: USA... | reverse complement strand
AGGACCGGAAGCGCGTAGAGCACGGGGGCTTCGAGCGCGACGCGCTCCACGATCCAGGTGCGCTGCCACAGCGAAGCGGCGGCGAGATCGACGCTCGCGCGCTGCGCTTGCGCAAGGCGCTTGCCGTCGCGGGTGGCGAGATGCACATCGCTCGCTTCGAGCGCGAGGCGAAAGGGCTGCGCATGAAGCGCGCCGATGCGAAGGTCGAGGCCGGCGGCGGCCGAGCGCTCGATGAGCGCGTTGCGGATGAGCCGGGGCACAACCAGTGTCCCGATGAGGGCGTGCGCGCCCACGAGGAGCGCGACCCCACCGGCCGCAATGGCAAGGCGCTTGCGCGTGATGGCCATGCGCCTCGCACGAGCAAAATCCGGCCCCGCCGCCGCGCCGGGCTTTTAGAGCGCCGCCGCCCAGATCACGTAGGCGGACGCCACGAGCAGCACGGCGAGCATCGGCACCGCCACCGGCAGCCATTCAACAATTCGATCGTCCATGCGGCCAATGTAGGCCGCGCCGCTTAAAGGGCGCTTAGGACTTAAATGGTGACTGTCACCATTTAGAAATGGTGACTGTCACCATTTAAGTGCTGCTTTTGAAACGCACAGTGACGCGCAGGCCTTTGCCGTCCGCGCCGTCGTCGAGCGCGACCTGCGCACCGTGCGCGTCGGCGACCTGGCGCACGATGGCGAGGCCGAGGCCGCTGCCCTCCGCGCTCGAGCCGGGCAGCCGGTAGAAGCGATCGAAGACGCGCGCGCGCTCGGCGGCCGGGATGCCGGGGCCGCTGTCCTCGACGATGACGAGCGCCTCACCCTGCTCGGCGAACGCGCTCAGGCGCACGACGCCGCCCGCGGGCGTGTAGCGGATCGCGTTGTCGAGCAGGTTGCGCACGAGCGCGTGCAGCGCCTGCGCGTCGCCCTGCACGGCGCTCGGCTCGAGGCGCTCGAGGCGCAGCTCGATCCTGCGCGCTTCGGCGAGCGGCTCCAGCCCGCCCACCACCTCGGAAGCGATTTGTTCCAGCTGGACGCACGCGCGGGGGGCGAGTTCGCGCCGCGGCTCGAGGCGCGCCATGGTGAGCATCTGCTCGACGAGCCGCCCGGCGCGCTTCATTCCCGAGCGCAGCGCATCGAGGGCGGCGCGCGATTCCTCGGGCGAGCGCGCGCGCGCCATCATGTCGAGCTGCACCTGCAGCGCGGTGAGCGGCGAGCGCAGCTCGTGCGCCGCATCGGCGGTGAAGCGCTTCTGGCGCTCGAGCGCCTCGCGCAGCCGGCCGAGGAGCGCGTTCAGCTCGCTCACCATCGGCGCCACTTCCTCCGGCAGCCCCGCTTGCGGCAGCGGCTGCAGCGTCCCGGGATCGCGTCGGCGGATGGCACCCGCGATCACGGTCAGCGGCCGCAGGCCCTCGCCGACGATGAGCCAGATGAGAAGGCCATAGAGCGGGATCGACGCGAGGATCGGTACGAGGATGCGCAGCGCCATCGCCGCGGCGCGGCCGCTTCGCAGCGTGACGGGCGCTGCGACCTGGATCGTGCGGTCGGGGCTCTGCAGCGTGAAGACGCGCCAGTCTTCGCCGCCGACCGAGACGGTATCGAAGCCCGCGCTACGCAGCGGCAGCGGCGCGCCATTGCGCGAGTAGTAGGCGAGCATGCCGCTCGCGTCCCAGACCTGGATGGCATAGTCCTGGCCGAGCGGCGGCAGGAAATCCACCGGCGCGGCGAGCGGCTGGTCGCCGAGCGACAGCGCCATCTGCTCGAGGTGGTAATCGAAGAGGTCGTTCGCTTCCTTGCGGACCGCGAACCAGGTCGCGCCGCTCGCCGCGATGCCGGTGGCGAGCAGCGCGCCGAGCAGCGCTAGGAGGAGCTTGCGACGGATCGACAAGGCGCCTCGGCTTCGTCGATCACGTAACCCACGCCGCGCACGGTGCGGATGGCCCGATCGCCGAGCTTGCGGCGCAAGTTATGGATGTGCACCTCGATGCAGTTGCTCGCGACCTCCTCGCCCCAGCCGTAGAGGCGCTCCTCGAGCTGCGCGCGCGAGAGCGTCTGTCCGGGCCGGTCGAGGAGCGCCTGCAGGAGCGAGAACTCGCGCCCCGACACGCTGATCTCGCGCCCGAGGTAGCTCACCTTGTGCGTCGACGGATCGACGCGGAAACCGCCGAACTCGATCACGGCCTGCGCGCGGCCCGCGTTGCGCCGCACGAGCGCACGGATGCGCGCGGCGAGCTCGTCGAGCTCGAAGGGCTTCACCAGATAATCGTCGGCGCCCAGATCGAGCCCGCGCACGCGATCCGCGACCGCGTCGCGTGCGGTGATCACGAGCACCGGCACGCGATTGCCGCGCCGGCGCAGGCTCTCGAGCAGCGCGAAGCCGTCCTTGCCGGGAAGCCCGAGGTCGAGGAGCACGAGGGCGTACGCCGGCTCCGTCTTCAGCGCGAGCTCGGCGGCCGTGCCGTCCTGCACCCAGTCGACCACGTAGCCGTCCTGGCGAAGGCCGGCGCGCACGCCGGCACCGATCATCACATCGTCTTCTACGAGGAGCAGTCTCATGGCGCTATCCGAGGTCCACGGGTACGTAGATGCGGGTGTCTTCGCGCTGTACAAGAAGGGCAATATGCTTGCCCGCCGAGTCGACCTGATGGCGCAGGTCGGCCACGCTCTTCACCGGATGGTTGTTCACCGCGAGGATGACGTCGCCTTCCTGCACCCCCGCCTGGGCCGCCGGCCCGGAGGCATCCGCGACGACCAGTCCCTGGTCCGCTTCCTCCACGGTGAGCCCGAGCTTGCCCGAGTTCGCCTGCGCGTTCGTTTCATCGGCGCTCGCGACTTTTTCGTTCGGCATGCGGCCCACCGTCACGCCGAGCGTCTGCTCGTGACCATTGCGCCAGACTTTGGCCTGCGCGTGCTGGCCGGGCGCCGTGTCCGCCACCAGGGCGGGCAGCTCCGCCGACTCGTCGATCGGCTTGCCGTTCCACGCGAGGATGACGTCGCCGGGCTTGATGCCGGCGCTCGCCGCCGGTCCTTTCGGGTCGACCGAGCTGACGAGCGCGCCCTCGGGCTTCGGCAATCCGAAGGACTGCGCGAGGCTCTGATTCACGTTCTGGATGGCGACGCCGATGCGCCCGCGCGTGACGTGACCGCTCTTTGCGAGCTCGTCCTTCACGTGCAGCGCGACGTCGATCGGGATGGCGAACGAAACGCCCATGTAGCCGCCGCTTCGGCTGTAGATCTGCGAGTTGATGCCGATCACATTGCCGTTCATGTCGAAGAGCGGTCCGCCGGAATTGCCCGGGTTCACCGCCACGTCGGTTTGAATGAAGGGCACGTAGCCATCACCGGGCAGCGACCGCGACTTCGCGGAAACCACCCCGGCGGTGAGCGAGTTCTCGAAGCCGAACGGAGATCCCATGGCGACCACCCACTGGCCGACCTTGACGTTCTTCGCGCTCCCGATCTTCACGGTCGGCAGGTTGGCGGCGTTGATCTTGATGAGCGCGACGTCGGTCTTGGGATCGGTGCCGACCACCTTGGCGGTGAACTCGCGCCGATCGGTCAGCTTGACGTGCACTTCCTTCACGCCGTCGACGACGTGCGCGTTGGTGAGGATGTAGCCGTCCGGGCTGATGATGAAGCCCGAGCCGATGCCATGCTCCGGTGCCTGCCGGGGCATCGGCACGGCGAAGCGCTTGAAGAACTGGTACATCGGGTCGTTCTCGTCCATCTGCGGCGCCTGCGCCGCGACTTCCTTGGTGACGCTGATGTTGACCACCGCCGGGCCTTCCTGCTCGGCGAGCTGGCTGAAGTCGAAGCCCGGTCCGCGCACCATTTGCTGGGTCTGGGCGACAGGGGCGGCCGCCGGCGGGTTCGCCGCGGTGGAAGTCGTGCAGCCGGCGACGAACGCCGGCACGAGGGCAGCCAGCACGGCCGCCCGAAGGGTTGGCATCTTCATCTTCATAAATCGTGTCCTCCGCATCGAAGGTTTTCCATGGCTGCGATGCTAGGAGGCCAACCTTAAGCCCTACTTAAGGCCGTCCGCGGCGCAGATTCTTGTCCACGATGGCGGCGAGGATAAGGACGAAGCCGAGGACACGCAGGAGGAAGGTGTAGCCGACGCGCTCGTCCGAGGCCCCGATCCACGAGGCGAGCGCCTGGTTGAGCGCGAGGAGCGCAAAGGCGATGGCGAAGGCGCAGAACAGCCGGTCGCCCGTGCGCCGCCAGAAGCGCAGGAAGAACACCGCAGCGATGGCGTAGCCCATCATCACCGCGCCCGCGAGGAACTCGATCATTCCGCCTCCCAGATGAAGCCGTAGAGAAGGAAGAGAAGGCCGATGAGCGCGCTGACGAGGCGAAAGAGGCGCAGGTCGAGGTCCGTGAATACGACGAGGTCGAGGAAGAGGAATGCGTTGTTCACCGTCAGGCAGACGAAGCAGAGCCCGCTCCAGAGCAGCAGCCGCACGCCGGTGACGGCATAAGCGCGCAGCAGGAACACCGTGCAGGCGAGGCTCGCGAGTTCCGCGAGCCCGGTAAGGACGAAGTCGACCACGACCATGTGTTATTTCCTCATCAGCCGGAAGGCATCGGCGAAGGACTGGATCTTGGTGTCGCGCAGCGCGTAGATGACCCGGATCAGCGTCACCGGGCGCTCGCTATAGGTCTTGCCGAGCTTGTCGACGTGCCCGGCGAGCGCCGCGTCAGCCGGGTGGAACTGCACGCGCCCGTCCGGCGCGGCGGCGACGAGACCGCTCTCCTTGAAGGCGCCGAAGTGCCGCGCCGCCTCGGTTTCGCTCAGCGTGACGCTTTTGCGCAGCGCCGCGACGGCGTCCGCGGCGCTCCACCAGCGCTCGGGCTCGGCCTGCAGCAGGAGAAGCAGCTCGGCGCCGTCGACGCCGCGCACCGCCGCCTGGAGGAAGCGGCAGAACTCGTCGGAGAAGTCGGCATCCTCCATCCGGCCGATTATGCATAGCGCCCGGGTCTTCCGCGGCACGGCACGCTGTGTGCTTCCAGTTCACCGCACGCGATTTTGCGTGTCGGCTGTGCCGTTCCGTACGCGGCTCTGCCCTTCCCTACGCTTTGGAGGATGAAATATATGCAAACCGTAAAACCCCTGATGGTCGCATTCTCGCTTCTCGCCTTTGCCGCAGCGTCGGCCTATGGCGCCGGTGACGCCGCGAAGAGCAGCTCGAGCGGCGCGAGTTCGCCCTCGACATCGCAAAGCAGCAGCAGCCCGTCGTCTTCCGGCGGCACCTCGTCTTCGGCCACGCATTCGCCGTCGGCCGCGGGCGGCTCGTCGGCCTCGGGCGAAAGCCACAGCATGAAGCACGAGGACTTCAGCAAGCTCGACAAGGACGGCAACGGCCAGATCAGCCGCTCCGAGTGGGACGACTTCTTCAAGAGCGGCGCGTCCGGCTCGAGCTCGAGCTCCAGCAAGAGCCCGAGCAGCGCGAGCGGCGGCTCGAGCTCCAGCAGCGGAGCGATGAGCCCCTCCAGCCCGTCCACCTCTGGTGGCGCGAGCTCCGGTGGCGCGAGCTCCGGTGGCACGAGCTCCGGTGGCACGAGCTCCGGCGGCGCGAGCTCCAGCCCGAAGAGCAAGTAAGCTAAGTTCGCTCCTGGGTGAAAGCGGGCCAACCGGCCCGCTTTTTTATTTGCGCCCGAGGAGCGGGCTGAGGAGGTCCATCGGCAGCGGGAAAACGATGGTCGAGGCCTTGTCGCCCGCGATCTGCGTGAGGGTCTGCAGATAGCGTAGTTGCATGGCTTCGGTCCGCTTCGCGAGCATTTCGGCCGCGGCGAGCAGCTTCTCCGACGCCTGTAATTCACCCTCGGCGTGGATGACCTTGGCACGCCGCTCGCGCTCGGCCTCCGCCTGGCGCGCGATGGCGCGGATCATCGACTCGTTGATGTCGACGTGCTTGATCTCGACGTTCGACACCTTGATGCCCCAGGCGTCGGTCTGGTGGTCGAGCACGGTCTGGATGTCGGTGTTCAGCTTCTCGCGCTCGGCGAGGAGCTCGTCGAGCTCGTGCTTGCCGAGGATCGCGCGCAACGTGGTTTGCGCGAGCTGGCTCGTCGCCTCGTTGAAGTTCGCCACCTGGATGATGGCGAGCTGCGGGTCCACCACCCGGAAATAAACCACGGCGTTGACCTTGACCGAGACGTTGTCGCGCGAGATCACGTCCTGTGGCGGCACGTCGAACACCCGGGTTCTCAAATCGACGCGCACCATCTGCTGGATCGGCGGCACGACGAAGATCAGGCCCGGCCCCTTCACCTTGTCGAAGCGCCCGAGGAAGAAGACCACGCCCCGCTCGTACTCGCGCAGGATCTTGATCGACGAGACGGCGAGCACGAAGAGCAGGAACACGACGCCGATGGCGAAGTACATGATTCAGTCTCCCTTAGGCTGTGATTCGGGTTCAACTTCGAGCACGAGCCCATGCATCGCCTTGACGCGCAGCTTCTGCCCGCGGTGCACGGCAGCCGGCGTGCGCACTTTCCACTGCTCGCCGCGCACGCGCGCCCAGCCTTCGCCCTCGAAGTCGCCGAGCGCCTCGGCGCGCGCGCCGATCAGGTGCTCGCGGCCGCTCACCGGCACGCGGCGGCGGCTCTTCACCAGCATGCCGACGACGAAAATCAGGAAGCCGGCGCTCGCGGCCGCGACGCCCGCGATGAGCGCGACCGGAATCTCGAAGTCCGGCAGCTCGGTATCCTGGATCAGCATGATCGAGCCGACCACGAAGGCGACGACGCCGCCGATGCCGAGCGAGCCGAAGGCGGGAAAGAAAGCCTCGGCGATCATGAAGCCGATGCCGAGCAGGATGAGCGCGAGTCCCGCGTAGTTCACCGGCAGCATGTGCAGCGCATACGCCGCGATGAGAAGCGCGAGCACGCCGACGACGCCCGGCAGCATGATGCCGGGATTCATGAATTCGAAGAGGAGCGCATACACGCCGAGGAGCACGAGCAGATAGGCGACGCTCGGGTTGGTGATCACCGCGAGGAAGCGCGTGCGCCAGTCGGGCTGCAGCTCCTGCGCCAGCGCGCCCGCGACGTGTAAAACGTGCTTGGTACCGCCCGCCTCCACCGTGCGGCCATCGAGCTTCTGAAGCAGCGCCGGCACGTCCGCCACGACGAAATCCACGACCTTCTGCTTGAGCGCTTCGTCGGCCGGCAGGCTCACGCCTTCGCGCACCGCCTTCTCCGCCCAGTCGGCGTTGCGGTGCCGCAGCGCGGCGAAGCCGCGGATGTAGGCGACCGCATCGTTGGTCACCTTGCGCATCATCCTGTCCTCGCCGCCCTTCTTCTCGTCCTTGTCGCCGCCCCCCATCAGCGCGACCGGAGACGCGGCGCCGAGGTTTGTCCCCGGCGCCATGGCGGCGATGTGCGAGGCATAGACGATGAACGTGCCCGCGCTTGCCGCGCGCGCGCCGCTCGGCGCAACGAACGCGGCGACGGGCACGGGCGACGCGAGAATGCTTTTTATGATCTCGCGCATCGACGTGTCGAGGCCGCCCGGCGTATCGATGCGCAGCACAACGAGGGCGGCTCCGTCGGTCGCGGCGCGCTCGATCGAGCGGCGCACGAAGTCTGCAGAAGCCGGGCCGACCGCGCCCTCGAGCGGCACGACGACCACCGGCGCAGCGAGCGCCTGGCCTGCGAGAAGAACGGCTGCGAGCAAGATTGAGCGCATGCCCCGCCTAGCCTAGCGTGTTTTGGCCCGGCCGGACCAAAGCTGAATGGACGAGCGCTTACATTGCGCGTCCATGCCAAGCTGCCGGCATGTCCGAGCAGGCGGCACGCATCCGCAGCTACTTCGACGGCGAAGCGCCGCAGTACGCGCGCGAGCGCGAGCACCAGTTCTCGTTCAACGCGCAGCGGAGCATCGCGCTCGAGCTGCTGCCGCGCGCCATGCAGCGCGTGCTCGACGTGGGCTGCGGGCCCGCGGTAATGGCCGATTCGCTCCTTGGCCGCGCGGGCGAATACTGCGGCATCGACATCAGTCCACGCATGATCGCCGAGGGATGCGCGCGGCTGCGGCGCCATCCGGCCGGCGGCCGCGCGCACCTTGTGATCGGCGACGCCGACTCGCTCGCCTTCGCCGAGCACTTCTTCGACGCGGTCGTCTCGCTCGGCGTGCTCGAGTACCTCGTGACCTATGAGCGCGCGCTCGGGGAGATCTGGCGCGTGCTGCGGCCCGGCGGCATTGTCGTGCTCGCGGTGCCCAATCGCACGAGCGCCTACCATCGCGCGCTGCGCGTCACGAACCGCACGCGCGCCGAGGTGAAGCGGCTGCTCGGGCGCCCGCCGCGCCGCTCGGAAGTGTTCGCCTGGAACCCATGCGTGCCGCGCCGGCTCGACCAGAAGCTCGCGCGCGCCGGGTTCTCGGACCTGCAAGGCCGCTGCTGCAACTTCATCTTCCATCCGCTGCACGAGCTGCATGCGGGCGCGTCGCTCGCGCTCAACCGGTGGCTTTCGGCGCGCGCGCCCGAGCGGCTTGCGCCCTGGCTCGGCACGCAGTATCTCGTGCGAGCGGTGAAGCGCGCCTAGCGCTCGCGCGCGACGATCCCGCGCTCGAGCTTCTGCGCACCGCGCAGCACGGTGAGCACGCTTTGCGCGCCGATGCGCTCCACCGTCAGCAGGCGATGCAGGTCATCGATGCCGTTCACCTGCTGGCCGCCATAACCCACGATCAGATCGCCCGCCGCGACGCCGGCGCGTGCCGCGGGTCCCGCAGCCTCGACGGATTCGACGCGCACGGCGCGCTCGTTCGCGAGCTCGAAATGCCGCGCGAGGCGCCGTGCGAGCGGCACGGTCGCGCCGGCAATGCCGAGGTAGCCGCGGCGCACTTTGCCATCGCGCAGGAGCTGCACGACGACGGCCTTCACCGTATCGATCGCCGTGGCGAAGCAGATGCCCTGCGCGCCGGGAATGATCGCAGTGTTCACGCCGATCACCTCGCCGCGCGAGTCGACGAGAGGGCCGCCGGAATTGCCGGGATTGAGCGCGGCGTCCGTCTGCAGCACGTCGTCAATCAGCCGCCCGCTCTGCGCGCGCAGGCTGCGCCCGAGCGCGCTCACCACGCCGGTCGTCACGGTGTGCTGGAAGCCGTAGGGATTGCCGATCGCGATGGCGAGCTGGCCCACGCGCAGCGCGCGCGACGAGCCGAGCACGACCGATGCCGGCGCGCCCCCGCCCAGTCGCACCACCGCCGTATCGGTATCCGGGTCCTCGCCCACGAGATCCGCATCGCGGCTCGAGCCGTCGGCGAACGTCGCGCGAATGCTGCGCGCGCCGTGCACCACGTGGCTATTGGTGAGCAAGAGTCCATCGGGCGTGAACGCGAAGCCCGAGCCGCTGCCGCGCCTGCTTTTGAAATCTACTTCAAGATGCGCCACCGCCGGCGCCACGGCTTCCACCGCCGCGACGACCGCCGCCGAATACGCATCGAGCAGCCGGCCGTCGTCCGGCGCGCGCTGCGCGCCGGGCGCCGCGCCGCCACCATCATCGAGAAGAAACTGGGGAACCGGTTCCACGATGTCCGCCTTCGGCCTTAGTTAGGGCCGCCAGGACGGATTACAAGCCCGCTTGCCTTGCTGCGGCCTCAGGCGTCCTAAATCCAACGGCGCACACTCGCTTTGTAATCCAGATATTCGGTACCGAATTTTGTTTCCAAGTACTCCTCCTCTCTCGGGATGACGATCGCCGCCATGAGGCCGATAGCGATCACGAGCGTTCCCATCATCCACAAATCGTTGGTCCAGACCGCCAAACCGAACTGCAAGAGCGAAAACGCCAGGTAGATCGGATTGCGGCTGAAGCGATAAGGACCCATTCGAACGATGGCGGTCGTTGGACGGTTGCCGGGCACCGGTGTACCTGCTGCCCGGAATTTCGCTCCCGAATAGAAGAACAGCACGACCGCCGCGACGACGACCATGCTGCCAAGCGCGGTGGACACGCCGTCCGGAACGAACCGGCGTGGCCAAACGAACCCGAGGATCCACCCGGTTGCGATCGCGGCGAGATACACGAGTGGCGGCCTGACGACGCCGCGATTCGCGACCTCAGGAGTCGTCGCGCGCTTAGGGGCCAACGTTCTCACGAACGTACCGATTAGCGAGGCGATTGAGCGCCGCCCAGGCAATGAGGAAAACCGGAAAAGCGACATAGACGGCAACATCCGATTGCTGCGGTAACAACTCGAGCACAGCGAGAAGGGCAAGGAAGCTCACGCCGACCGCGCACAACGCCAGAACGCCGGGCAACCATGCTGGACCCTTCAGCACCGAGAGACTGCCGCAGCGCTCACACCAAAACCGAAATAGGGTGCGCCTCGCCAGAGGAAGCCCGATCTGCGCGATAGCCGCGTACGCGTGGTGGCTGCAAGCGGGACACCGAAACCAAATCAGCGGCCATCTTTGGAATCCAGCTGGAGCTCTCATCTTGGCGCCTAAGCTCCGCGTTTCGCCGGGCCGCAGGCGCAGCACAGCCAGGCGCATGCCGTCACCGCCATAGTCGGCGCGGGCGCGTAAATGCATAGCAGCACGTCATTGCCACCGAGTTCCGCGTCGAACACGTGCGTGCGACTCAGCGCGTCGATGTACGTGATCTTGGCGCTAGGTCCGTTCTTCTCGATGCGTATCTTGGCGTCCAACAGACTTGCTCTGAATCTGCGGCAGGAACTGCATTAAAAGTCATTCCTTATTCAGATAGTGTTCTTCCAGGAATTTGGACCTGAACTTTTGCGGCGGCACGGGAATATCCGGCCGGCCCTCGGGCGTGAAGTCCATGAGATTCCAGTACGGCCACACGGTGTCGACGTGATTTCCGGGCAGTTCAGTTGCCCAAAAGTGAAAGATCTTTCCATCGCGCTTCGTGAAGACATGCATGACCGGCCATTGCATGTCATCGGAGTCTCCCTGGCACTTGTAGTCGGCCTGATAGCCTGAATCGAATCCGGAGAGCAGCGCAATCTGCGACCAGCCGCGTTTCTTCGCCCACGCGTTGATTTTATCCGCCGGTGCCTTGGCGATTGCGGCAAACGCGGCGTGCCGAGTGACCTGATACGAGCTGCGATCAAACCCGTCGACGAGCGATGTACACGAAGGACAGGGATTGTCCCAATTCGGGCCGTACATGAACGAGTAAAGCAGCAAAGTGTTCTTGTCCTCGAAGAGCTCGGAGAATTTCACTCGCTTCCCGACTTTCCCGTCGTTGGCCCATTGGAAGACGTAGTCCTCTTTCAACTGTCCGCCGAGCGGGAGCTTGCGGCGCTTTGCCGCGACCGCCTTTACTTTGTCGACGAGCTCCAGCTCGTCCTTGAGCAACGCGTCGCGCGCATCGCGGTACGCCCTACTTTCATTCGGATAGCGTAGTTCGCTCATGTTCGTTTCCTTTTGCAATTGGTCCCATCGAGCGGATTTGTGCGACGGATCAGGCCTGCAAGCCTTCGAAATCCCGCTTGTATTGCTGCTCCAGCACATCGCGATCTGCCCAACGTCCGCGTCCAGAACGAGTCTCGACGAATTCTCCGCTGCGAAACTTGCCCTCCGGCGCGGCATGTGCCTTCGAATCTGCACCGGAAAGAACGGCGCAAAGGACGTCCAGTTGGACATGGGCGCCGGCGATCGCGCCCACGTCGAGGCTTTGCCGTCGATGTGTCAGGACTAGCCTCGCGCCCGAGCTCTCCGGAAAGATCTCCCAGCAAACGGTACCCATTGGGGCCGACTCCAAGTCATCGAGCCACCAAGTGTGCTCGAAGACCCGAGGCGGATCCCAGCGCGTGACTTGTCCGTGGACGTCTACGCCCACGTGGTCATGGTGCTCGACGATCTTGCCCCCGAGGCGGCGCTCGATGTCCACTCGAGCGCAAAACCATGTCTTGATGTCTTCCGGCTGAGTCAGCATGGCCCATACACGTGCCGGCGCATGCGGGATGCGGCGTTCGAAGACCACTTCGTAGCCACCTCGGATTTTTCGAGCTACTCCGCTTTCAGTGATCAGTCTTTCGTCCAAGCTATTGTTCCAGGTACGCCGTGCAATCGGGGCTTTGCCGCGTCCTATCCGAGCTCTTGGGCGAGGCCAATGAGGATGCCCTCGGGCCCACGGATGTAGCAGAGCCGATACATATCTTGGTACTGGGCCACCTCGCCGACGAGCTTCGCGCCGCGTTTGCCAAGCC
>Ga0075436_100002713_pt1 | contig 12181 bp, 10 predicted proteins | sample RhiMethybrSRZTD5_FD_75303 | JGI IMG/M metagenome (GOLD analysis project Ga0075436, IMG submission 75303) | Populus rhizosphere microbial communities from Tennessee, USA - Rhizosphere MetaG P. TD hybrid SRZTD5 | ecosystem: Host-associated > Plants > Roots > Rhizosphere > Soil | place: USA... | reverse complement strand
GGATCGTCGAGGCCCAGGAAGCTGACGTCGACGCCTCGCTCCGCGAGTGCGGGGAGCAGGGTCAGCAGGTGGCGCTCGGAGCCGCCGATCCCGCCGATGCGGTGGACGTGCCGGACCTTCACGCCCGACGCAGGCGCCGGCCGAACACACGCTCGAACACCGCTGCGGCGAGCAGCGCGAGCAGGAAGTCCGTCGAGATGCGGTAGCGCGTCGCGCCTACGAAGACCATCGCGGCGAGCGTCTGGTACGCGAGGATGAGCAGCGCCAGCCCGACGAAGCGCCGCGGCGCGAAGAACAGCCCGGCGATCGCCAGCGCATACAGGACGGACGTGTACAGCGGCTGCGCCCACGTGCGGAGCACGCCGCGTCCGGAGTCCGTCGCGGAGGCAGTCGTGCGCGGGTCCCATTCCATCCGCACGGCGAGCCCGGCGAGCTTCGCCTTCGCGCCGGGATGGTCGCGCACGAACACCCACGCCCTGTGCTGGTAGTACGACTCGTTCGCGCACTCGTCGATCTTGCGCTTGCCGCCGCCGCGCTGGTAGATGACGCGCGCCTCCTCGGGAGTCAGCGGGCGAGCCGGCGGCGGTGGCTCCTTGACGTCGTCGATCCACTTTCCGTGCGTCAACAGGGGATACGTCTGGAGGTTGTTCGCCTTCCACAACGCACGTCCGTCCGTCGTCAGCGCGAAGCAGCCGACCTCGACGCGATTGCGCACCACCCAGGGCGCGACGGCCAGTGCGGCGGCGGCCAGGAGCGCCACCGGCATCCAGCTCCAGCCCGTGCGGAAGAGGAGGTAGGCGGCGAGCACGACCGGCAGCGCCAGCAGCCGGACGTTGCCGAGGATTGCCAGGCCCGCGTAGATGCCTGCCGCCACGGCCCAGCCCGCCGAGCGTCGATCGGCGGCGACGAGCACGCAGAGCACGATCGCCGCAGCGAGCAGCTGGTCGAGGATCTCCCGGTTCAGATGGACGTCGTGCCACACGAGGTACGGGTTGAGCGTGGAGACGACCGCCGCGAACACGCCGGCGCTCCGCGAGAGGATGCGCGCGCCGATGGCATAGACGACGAACGCCGTGGCCGTGGCGACGAGGATCTGCGCGAATCCGACCGACCACCATTCGCGGCCGAAAATCCAGTAGACGGGCACGAGAAAGAAGCCGTAGAGCGGCTGCGTGTAGGCCGACGGCTGGCCAGGGACGAGCCCGAACGTCCCGTGGTGCACGAACGTCAGGGCGAAGTCGTCGCTCTTGTCCGTGAAGGCGCCGAGGATCTTCTCGCGCTCGTGCAGGAGCACGATCACGCGAGGGACGATCGCCGCGAGGGCGACCAGCCACAGGTGAGCGCGCCTCAACCGGCCTCGCTCAGCCCGTCGCCGCTCAAGCGGCGACCAAGGCTGGCGCTTCGACGTGCTCGCGCACCCAGAGCTCGAGCATCAGCAGGCACCACAGCCGGTGGCCGTGGTCGGCGCTGCCGCCTTCGTGCTCGTCGAGCAGGCGCGTCACGGTCTCCGGGCGGAACCAGCCGCGGTCCGTGGGGAGCACGTCGCGCGCGAGCTCGCGCAGGTCGTCGCGGAACCACCGCCCGAGCGGGACGCCGAAGCCCGTCTTGCCGCGCTTCGCGACGTCGGGCGGCAGGTCGTCGGAGAACGCGCGTCGCAGCGCGACCTTGCCCTCGCGCCCGCGGGTCTTGAGGCGATCCGGCAACGCAAGGCCCAGCGCGACGACGTCGTGGTCGAGGAACGGCGCGCGCAGCTCGAGCGAATGCGCCATCGACGCGATGTCCGCCTTCAGCAGGAGGTCGCCCGGAAGGTAGGTCGCGAGGTCGAGCAGCTGCAGCGCCGCGATCCCGCCCGCTTGCGGATCGAGCTGCACGGCTGCCGCCTGGCGCGGTTCGAGCCAGAGCTCGCGGCGCAGCTCGAGCGGGAAGACCTCCATCAGCCGCGCGTAGCGCTCGCTGCGAGCCGTCGCGGCGACGTCGAGGAAGCGCGCGGTGCGGAAGAGTGCCGAGCGCGGCTCGCGCCGCGCCGAGGGAGCGAGCCGCACGGTCGCGGCGCCCGCGCGCGCGGCGATCCCGGGCACGCGCTCCGCAAGTGCGTGCGCGATGTAGCGCTCGTATCCCGCGAATGCCTCGTCGCCGCCGTCGCCGGACAGTGCCACCGTGACGTGGCGACGCGCCTGCTCGGCGATCAGAAAGGTGGGGAGCGCCGCTTCGTCGCCGAGGGGCTCGTCGTATGCCGCGGCGAGTCGCGGCAGCGTCGCGGCCACGTCCTCGACGATCTCGAGCTCCTCGTGCACCGTGCCGTATCGCTCTGCGACTGCACGCGCGTAAGTGCGCTCGTCGTAGCGCTCGTCGGCGAAGCCGACCGTGAACGTCCGTACGGGCCCGGACGACGCCTGCGACATCAGCGCCACGACGATGCTCGAGTCGATCCCGCCGGAGAGCAGCGCGCCGAGCGGCACGTCGGCGACGAGGCGCCTGCGGACGGCTGCGGCCACCGTCGTTCGCACGCGCTCCAGCCACTCCTCGTCACTCGCACTCGCCTCAGCGGGCGCGGCGGACCAGTAGCGCTCGAGCGTCTCGCTCTCGCCTTCGACCACGAGCAGGTGCCCGGGCGGAACCTTGCGCACCCCCCGGAGCGCCGTGCCGTCGCCCGGAACGTATTGCAAGGCGAGGTATGCATCGATCGCCGCGAGGTCGACGTCGCGTGCAAGCCCCGGCAACCGCAGCAGGGCCTTCAGCTCCGACGCGAACGCAAAGGTCCCGTCCGCGAGCCGTGTGTAGAGCAACGGCTTCTTGCCGAGCCGGTCGCGCGCGAGCACCAGCCGCTCGCGCGGCGCATCCCAGACAGCGAGTGCGAACATGCCGTGCAGGCGCTCGACGAAACGCGTGCCGCTTTCCTCGTACAGGTGCGGAAGGAGGGTCGTGTCGCCGGTGCCGCGCACGTCGTGGCCGCGCAGCTCGCTGCGCAGCTCCGCGAAGTTGTACGCCTCCCCGTTGAAGACGGCGACCACGTCGCCGGACTCGTTCGACACTGGCTGGTAGCCAGTGTCGAGGTCGATCACCCTCAGACGCTGGTGGCCGAGGACGCAGCGGCCGAAGACGTCGGTCGAGCCGTCATCCGGACCGCGGTGGACGATCGCGGCGCGCATCGCGTCGACGAGCTCCGGATTCGGCGTGGCTGCGGGCGAATAGAGTCCGGCGATGCCGCACACGGGCTCAATACTGCACGGACGGTACGCCGTCGTCTCGTGTCATGTGGAGCGTCCACTGGACGAGGAGGTGTGGCGGCGCTTCTCGGACCTTCAACGGCGCCGGCCCGGCGGGTTCGCGATCGCCGCGCTGATCCGCCCGCCCGCCGGCGGCGAGAACGAAGGGCTGTGGCTCGAGCGCGCGCGCGAGGCGGAGCAGCTCGGACCCCTCGGGCTGCATACGCACTGGACGGCGCCCGATCATGCCCGGCCGACCAGCGGCGACCCCGCCGGGCTCGTGCGCGAGCAGGGCGAGTGGCTCCGCTCGGTCGGGCTCGACGTGAGGCTTTTCTGCGGCGGCGGCTGGTACTTCGACGGCGCCGTCGCGCGCGTCGTCGCGGAGCTCGGCTACGCGGATTGCACCGCGACGTCTTTCCGTCCTTCCTACCTCGAGGACGGCGCAGCGCACTTACAGCTCCAGGAGCCGACGTGGCTCGAGCTCGGCGACGGGTTGCGGTTGCTCGAGCTTCCGACGACGCACTCGATCGGCATGCTCGCGCGGGGCATCTGGGGCCCGGTTGGACGGCAGGTCGTGCATGTGTACTTCCACGACACCGACCTGCTCGACCGCCGTCGAGCGGGTGCGCTCCGCGTCGGGCTCGTGTTCCTCGGGCTGAAGCGGACCGCCACCGACCTGCGCGAGCTTCAGCGCGGCTTGCGGCCTGCGAACACGATGTCGTTCGCGAACAGCCTCGGGTGAAGCGGCACCAGCCGCCCTGCGACGAAGTGGAGTTGCGGGTCCTCGAGCCCCGAGAGCAGCGTGCGCACGTCGGCGGCGGAGAACATCTGCAGGTGTGTCGGATCCAACTCGGGTGATCGTCCGAACAGAAACCGCAGTCGCCCTTTGAGGCGATACGCGTTCGGCACGGACGCGACGAGGGTGCCGCCGGGACGCAGCACTCGCCGTATCTCCGCGACGAGCGCCTGCGGGTCGCGTAGATGTTCGAGCAGCTCGCCTGCGACGACGACGTCGAAGCTCGCGTCCGGGGCCTCGAGGGGCTGATCGAGGTCGGCCCAGTGGGTCTCGATGCCGAGCCGGGCGGCCGCGGCGAGCGCCTCTCGGTCGGCGTCGAAGCCGACGACCTCGTTCCCGTCGAGGTACGCCCGCGTCAGCGCGCCGTCCCGGCAGCCGAGATCGAGCACGCGCCGACCCGGCCCGCCTACGTAGCGCTTGAACAGGGCCGCGCGCTCGGGGCCGGCGAACACGAAGCCGGCACCGCGCTCGTTGCGGTTGTGCTTGGCATAGCGCTCGCTGAGCTGTTCCAGGCCCACGGAGGCTCCAAAGTACACTTGCGCCGGTGAGCACGAAGCCCGCCGTGCGGTCCGACGAGACGGTGCCCGCGCCGGCGGCGCCCGTCGAGGACATCCGCTCGGCGCGGCCGTACGTCTTCTCGCGCGCGAACCTCGTTGCGGCCGGGCGGCGGCTCCTCAGCGTCGCCGTGCTCGTGACGATCGACCTCGTCGGGCTCGTCTGCGGCCTCTACATCGCGCTGATCTTTCGCGAGCTCTACCTCGGCCAGTGGCCGCCGCTCTGGGGGATCCTGTGGCAGACGGAGACGGACTGGTTGCCGTTCCTCACCGTCATCACAGTGCTCGTGTTCTGGGTCGGCGGGCTCTACCGGCGCCGCGAGTCGCGCGCCGGCGTGGGGCAGATCGTCGCGTCGCTGATCCTGGTGGCGCTGATCACCCTCGCGTTCGGGCTCGGCACCGGATATCACTTCACGACCTACGGGCTCACGCCGACGGCGCTCGTGCTGACCGCGCTCCTCATCTCGCTGCTGCGGTCGAGCTACGACGTGCTCACGCGCGACGTCCTGCAACTCGCGGGCGTCCGTCGCCGCGCGGTGCTCGTCGGCGAAGGCGAGCAGCTGACGAAGCTTAGGCACACGCTCGGCTCGGACCGCAGCGGCATCCGCTACGAGTTCCTCGGCGCGGTCGCGCCGCACGCCCGCGACACCGGGGCGCTGCCCTTTCTGGGCGGCCTGGAGCAGGTGCCGGACATCCTGCGCGACCGCGACGTGCACGAGCTCATCGTCACGGACGGGGGCTTCACCGAGGACGAGCTCTGGGAGCTCGTCGACGAGGCTCACAGCTTCGGCGTGCGCGTCAAGATCGCGCCGCGTACGACCGAGCTCCTCCTGCAGCGCGCCGAGTACATCCCGGGTGAGGGCACGCCTCTGTTCGAGCTGCGCCCGCCTGCCTTCGCGGGTTGGCAGTGGGGCGTGAAGCGGTCGTTCGACGTCGTCGTCTCGACCCTCCTGATCGTGATCGGGTCGCCCCTGTGGGCGGCGCTCGCATGTGCGATCAAGCTGTCGTCGCCGGGGCCCGTGTTCTACCGCGACCAGCGCATCGGGCTCGGCGACCGGCCGTTCGGCATGATGAAGTTCCGGACGATGTACGCGGATGCCGCCGAGCGCCAGGGCGCGCTGGAGGCGTCGAACGAGGCATCGGGCCCGCTGTTCAAGATCAAGGACGACCCGCGCGTGACGCGCGTCGGCCGCTTCCTCCGCCGTTACTCACTGGACGAGCTGCCGCAGGTGCTCAACGTGCTGCGGGGCGAGATGTCCCTCGTCGGCCCGCGCCCGCTGCCGATCCGCGACTACGAGCAGCTGCAGGAATGGCACCGCAAGCGCTATCTCGTGCTGCCGGGGATGACCGGGCTGTGGCAGGTCTCCGGCCGCATCGACCTCAGCTTCGACGACCTGGTGCGGCTCGACTTCTACTACATCGAGAACTGGTCGATCTGGCTCGACATCTCGATTCTCGCGAAGACGCTCCCCGCGGTGCTAGCGCGTCGCGGCGCGTACTAGCTGCGTCAGGCCGTACGGACCGATCGCCGCGACGCGGACCTCGTACGTGCCGCGCACGAGCTTCTTGTGTCCGTCGCGACCGTTCCACCTGACGACGACGGGGCCGGCGCGCCGTAGCCCTTTCGCGACGGTGCGGAGGATCGCGCCGGTCCGCCGCTCGATCGTCACGCGGACGGTCGCGTCGCGCGTCAGCGTGAAGCCGATCGTGCGCGCGTTCGCGCGCACGCGGAGGAAGCCGAGAGTGTTGTCGAGAGCGAACGCCCGGCCGCCCGTGGACACCTGGCCCTGGTCGTCCGACGCCGTGACGTCCCAGCGGTAGCGGCCCTCCGGCGCTCCTGCCCCGTTCCAGGCGAGCTTGTAGCGGCCCGGGGCCTTCGTGCCCACGTCGAGCTCGAGCGCGCTGCGGTCCGGCGCGATCAGCTTCGCGCTCACCGTCGACGGGCGCACGAGCTTGTACGTCAGCGCCTCGACGTCGGAGACGCCGTCGGCATTCGGAGAGAGCGTCGGACCGACGGGCGGAACGTAGACGCCGGTGTACGCGATCACGAGCGCCTCGCCGACGGGCCGTTCGCCGTACGAGTCGGACGGCCGGTTGAGCACCTTCCCGTCGAACGCAATCGTCGTCGAGCCGCCGGAGTCGAGCGCAAACCCCGTCACGCAGCCGTAGCGCACGAGCGTCTGCGCGAGATCCCAGTTCGTGATGCCGATGCTCCAGCCGGGCCGCCGCCCGTCGACCGCGACCATCACGATCGACCCGTCCGCTTTCTGGCCGATCGCCGTGCGCGGATCGCGCCCGTGCAGCTGCACGGGCGTCAGCGCCTCACCGGCGTTGAAGATGGGCTTGCCGTTCCGAACGAGCGTCGGCCCTGCGCTGACGGCGTCGGTCACCGATGCCCAGTCGTTCGGCAGCGGGATGCGCACGTTGATCTGAGCTCCGACGGGAAGCGCTGCGAACGGACGCGCGGCCGTCCCGCGCGCGACGATCACGGCGCCGTCGGCCGGCACGTCGGTGCTCGCGCCGCTGCCGACGGACGCGATCGTCCCGACGAGGTCCGTGCGTGGGCTCGCCGGCGGGAACGGCTCGAGCAGGACGGTCACGCCATTCTTGACGGCGGGGGTGTCACCGCCCCAGACCGGCGTGAACAGCGCTGCGGCGTTCTTGCGCGGCGGCTCGTTGAGCTGCGAAAGCGGAAACCAGACGTTGTCCGGCCCGTGCCAGCGGCCGAACCACCGGACTTTCTCGGTGTGCAGCGTCGCGCTCGTGTCGATGCCGACGGCCGCACGGCCGAGAGCGGACTGATGCTCGACGACGCCGTCTCGGATCAGCAGGCCGCTCGGCCAGCCGCCCGTCCAGTGGAAGAAGTCGCCGTTCACGCCGACCGTGGTCATCTGCGACGACGCATCGCGCTCCATCGACGACACGGTCTGCCGGCCGACGATCGTCCCGTTCGAGAGCAGCGTCGTCAGCCTGTAGAGGCCCAGCGGCCTGGGCGCGGTCACGACGTACATCGCGACGGGGCCGGCCGGTGTCCACCGCAGAATGTGCTGGTAGGAGACGCCCGGCATAAGCTGCGTCACGGCCGCCGGCGCCGGCGGCGCAAACAGCAACACGACGACGACGACGGCGAAGAGAACTGTGCGACGCATACGACCCCGCCTGAAGCTAGCGCACGCAGCGGCGGTCCTCGTCGTTGTTTCCTTTCTCTTTACAACCGTCGGCGGTAACGCGGCCGTCGCGCGACACGACCGTCCGGTGCCGATTCTCATGTACCACGTGATCGCCGACGCTCCCGCAGGCGCGGCGTTCCCCGAGCTCTTCGTGCGTCCGTCGGACTTCACCGGACAGATGGGCTGGCTGGCTGCGCACGGCTTTCACGCGGTGACGCTGCACCGCGTGTACGAGTACTGGCTGCGCGGCACGCCGCTGCCTGCACGGCCGATCGTGCTGACGTTCGACGACGGGACGCTCGGGCAGGACACGCACGCCCTGCCGGTGCTCCGGCGGCTGCACTGGCCCGGCGTGCTGAACCTCAAGGTGAACGCCCTGAAGTCGAAGTACACGATGCCGCCCTGGCGAGTGCGTGAGATGCTCGCCGCCGGTTGGGAGCTCGACGCGCACACGATCACGCACCCCGACCTGACTCACGTGGGCAGCGCGCAGCTCTGGCATGAGGTGGACGGCTCGCGGGTGGAGCTGCAGCAGCTGTTCCACGTCCCGGTCGCGTTCTTCTGCTACCCGTCGGGCCGGTACGACCAGCGCGTGGTCGCGGCGGTGAGGCGCGCCGGCTACCTCGGCGCGACGACCACGAACTACGGCCTCGGTCGCCCGGCCGACATCTACACGCTCGGCCGCATCCGGATCAACGGCTCCGACGGCATCGCAGGCTTCGCACGGAAGCTGCAGGATCTGAGCCGCTAGGAATACTGAGCCGATGCCAGCGGCGCCCAAGATCCTCGCCGTCGCCTCCGCGACGGACCTCGACTTCCGCTACGGCTGCACGCCCGCGTGGTGGCAGATCTGGAAGGGCCTCTACGAGGTCGGTGTCGACCTGATCGTCACGCCCTACCGCGGCCGCGCCGTCGAATCGCCTTGGTGGCGGACGGCGCCGAACCCTCTCTACCGCGAGGCGGAGCTGTTCGCCGGCGCGCGCGGCGTCGCGGCGAGGCTCAAGGGCGACACCCTGCTGCGCCGCGCCGAGGACCAGCCGGAGGACACGCTGGGCGACAGGCTGACGCGCAAGACGATCTGGAGCTACGTGACGCCGCGCTGGCAGCGCCATCTCGACCGCATCCTCGAGCGGGAGCGGGACATCGCGGCGGTGATCGTCTTCACGGTGCCGATGGCGCACCTGCGCGGGATCCCGACGCACCTGCGCGAGCGCTACGGCGTTCCCGTGGTCTTCTACGACGGCGACGTGCCGATGAGCCTGCCGGAGTTCGGCGGGATGGACACCGGCTTCAACTACTACCACGGCGCCGATCCGTCCGAGTACGACCTCGTCATCTCCAACTCCGAGGGCGGTCTCGCGCGGCTGCGCGAGCTCGGCGCGCGACGAGCGGAGGCGGTCTTCTGGGCCGCCGACCCGGAGCTGTTCCAGCCGGCGCCGGTCGAGAAGGACTACGACGTCTTCTTCTACGGCTACGGCGACAAGTTCCGCCGGGAGTGGATGCAGGCGCTGGTCGGCGAGCCCAGCCGGGCCGACGTCGACATCGACTTCGCGCTCGGCGGGAAGGACTTCCGCGGCGACGTCGGCAATGCGCGCCTGATCGGTGACGTGCCCTTCAACGTCTTCTCCCAGGCCATCTCCCGCGCGCGCATCAACCTGAACGTGACGCGCCGCTCCCACGCGACCGTGTACGCGTCGTCCACGTGCCGGCCGTTCGAGCTCGCCGCGTCGGGTGCGGCGATCGTCTCGAATCCACACGAGGGGATCGAGCGCTGGTTCGACGTCGGCTCGGAGCTGCGGGTCGCCTCGTCGGCGGACGAGGCACTCGCGGCGTACCGCGAGCTCCTCGGCGATCCCGGGGCCGCCGAGGCGATGGGACGGCGCGCGCGCGAGCGCGTGCTCGACGAGCACACGTACGCACACCGCGCACGCCAGATCCTCGACCTCGTCGGCTTGCGTGCGCCGGTGGGCGCCCGTGACTGAGCGGCTCCGGGAGCTCGAGCGCATCGCGATCGTTCCGGCGCTGAACGAGGAGGAGGCGGTCGGCCGCGTGATCGACGAGATCCGTGCCTTCGATCCCGGCTTCGACATCGTCGTCGTCGACGACGGTTCGACGGACCGCACGGCTGGTGTCGCCGCCGACCGCGGCGCGCACGTGCTGCGCCTGCCGTTCAACCTCGGGATCGGCGGCGCGATGCAGACCGGCTTCCGCTTCGCCTTCGAGCACGGCTACGACGTCGCCGTGCAGATCGACGGAGACGGCCAGCACGATCCGAGCCAGCTGCCGAAGATCCTCGCCCCTGTGCTGTCCGGCGAGGCCGACCTCTGCGTCGGCTCGCGCTTCACCGGCGACGGCGCGTACCGCTCGTCCTTCGCACGACGCGTCGGCATCAAGATCTTCGCGGGGGTCGTCTCGGCCGTGGTCCGGCAGAAGGTGACCGACACGACGTCCGGGTTCCGCGCCGTGAACCGCAGAGGAATCACGCTCTTCGCCGCGGACTATCCGCACGACTATCCCGAGGTCGAGGCGACCGTGATGCTCGTCAAGCACAAGTTGCGTCTGAAGGAGGTCCCGGTCGCCATGCGCGAGCGCAGCGGCGGCGCGTCGTCGATCACCCCGGTCCGGTCCGTCTACTACATGACGAAGGTCCTGCTGGCGATCTTCGTCGGCCTCTTTCGCCGATATGCCGTCCCACTCGAGGAGGATCACCGATGACCCCACTTCCCGTCTCCATCGCCGCGGCGGTCGCGTCGTTCCTGCTGCTCGTCGTCGTCTTCGAGTTGATCCGCTCGCGGCGGCTGCGGGAGCGATATGCCTTGCTGTGGCTCCTGACCGGAGTCGTGCTCCTGGCGCTGTCGCTCTGGCGCGGCGGGTTGAACACGATCGCCGGCTGGTTCGGCGTCGAGACCTATCCGCCGGCGATTCTCGGCGCGATCGGCGCGCTCTTCATCCTCGTCGTCCTGTTGCACTACTCGACGGTGATCTCTCGCCTCTCGGATCAGAACACGATCCTCGCGCAGCGGCTCGCGCTGCTCGAGCAGCGGCTCCGGGAGGGTTAGGGAAGCGTGACGCCCACGGGCTTCGTGACGACGTACATGTCGCCGAGGGCCGGGTCGTTCAGCCAGTTGGCGGAGACCCCGATCCGGTAGGTCCACCTCCCAGGCCCGGGCCGGTCGGTGAACGCGGTCGAGCGGGTCGTCGCGATCGTCTGTGTCGAGAGGAGGCAGTTGTCGGACGAGCCGTTGAGGCGTCCGGCGCACCCGACGTCCCCGTTCGGGGCATCGCTCCGCAGGACGTTGTAGAAGACCCGTGCCGATCGCGGCTTGAGCCCGCGCCACGTCAGTCGGACCGTGCCGTTCTCGACTGAGGCGTGCACGTTTCCCGCGACGGGGATCAGCGTGTCCGGCGCGCGGACGGCGAGGGCTCCCTGGTCGTGCAGGCGCGGCACCGCCGCGAGCACGCCGATCGGCAACACGGCGAAGACGGCGAACGCCACGGCGACGGCAACCGTCAGGCGCGGGCCCGTGGGCTCCGGCCGCACGGGCGCCGGCCGCGCGCGCGCCCCCGGGACGAGCAGCGCGACTGATGCGGCCAGCAGGATGTAGGCCGGAAACGCGGGCAGCATGATCCTGAAGAAGCTCGCGTCGTCGATCGACGCCGGGATGTACGTGCCCTTGGCGAGCAGGTAGACGACGAACCAGGTGCCGACGAGGAGCAGCCCGCGCCGTGAGCGTGCCAGCAGCCCGACGAGCCCGCCGACCGGCAGCCACTCGATCACGCGGGAGATCCAGAAGTGCTCGCGGAAGCCGAGCAGCACCTGGTGCAGGTGGTTCCAGCTGTTCAGCTTCGGCCCGTGGATGCGGCGCAGAAGGCCTCCGGGCTCGGAGGCGAGGCGCACCGGCTGCGGTGGTGCGGCGGCGAGCTCGCCCAGTCCGCGGTACTTCCAGACCGCGAGGGCGAGCAGGGACGGCGCCAGTCCGGCGGCGAAGGCGAGCAGCGAGCGCCGGCGCTCGACGACGAGCAACACGCCCGGCGCGACGAGGAAGAGCGCGTTCGAGGGCTTGATCGCGATCGAGTAGCCCGCGGCGAGCCCGGCCAGCGCGCCGATCTCCCAGCGCTCGGAATCGAGCGCGCGCAGGCACAGATACGCGGACACGATCAGGGCGACCATCGCCGGAAAGTCGGGCACGGACGTCAGCCCGAGGACCTGCGGCAGCGTCAGCTCCGTGTACTTCTGGTGGTACCCGACCTCGACGAAGACGATCCCGAGGTACGGGACGAGCACCCAGAGCGATGCCGCGAGGTACCCGAACAGGCGGCCGGCGATGCGCGCCCCGATCCCGTACATGCAGAGGAGCGAGACGGGCAACAGGACGAGCGTGTTGAACGACACCATCGCCGGCAGTGCCGCGACGAGGTTCGGCCCCGCGAACGCGGCGACGGGCGCCAGCAGGA
>Ga0075436_100002709_pt1 | contig 12186 bp, 5 predicted proteins | sample RhiMethybrSRZTD5_FD_75303 | JGI IMG/M metagenome (GOLD analysis project Ga0075436, IMG submission 75303) | Populus rhizosphere microbial communities from Tennessee, USA - Rhizosphere MetaG P. TD hybrid SRZTD5 | ecosystem: Host-associated > Plants > Roots > Rhizosphere > Soil | place: USA... | reverse complement strand
CGCCCTGGTCGTGGCGGTTGGTGGTGATCTTGAGCGCCGTCTCGTAGGACGCGACGGCCGCGTCGAGGAGCCGCTTCTGCTCGTCGAGGCCGTGCAGCTCGAAGTAGTCCACCGCGAGCTCCGTCTGGAGGCTCAGGCGGATCGTCTCGACGTCGGCCGCGCTCGCCTGCGCGCTCGCCACGTTCGCTTCGATCCCCCGCCGCACCTTCCCCCACACGTCGGCCTCGTAGGAGACGTCGACCGGCACCTGATAGACGGTCGCGGTCCCCCCGGTGCCTCCCGATGAGGAAGCCGACGACGACGAACGGCCCGCCGAGCCGCGCGAATTGGTCACCGAGGCGCCGACGCTCACCGTCGGGAAGAGCCCGGCGCGCGCCGACTGGACCGCCGCCCGGGCTCCCCGAAACTGCGCCGCCGCCTGCGCCAAGCTCTGGTTGGAGACGCTGACCTGCTCCTCCAGCGCGTTGAGCTGGGGATCTCCAAAGGCCTCCCACCACTTGCCGCGCCGCACCTCGTCCCGCGGCTGCGCCGTCTTCCACGCTGCGGGAGCCTGCTCCTTGAAGGCGGGCGGCGTCTCGACCGGCGGTTTCTTGTAGTTGGGGCCGACGAGACAGCCGGCCAGGAAGCTCAAAGCGATAAGGATGAGCGCGAGCCTATTCCGCGTGTTCATACGTCCTTCCAGAGGCGGCCCTCACGCCACCGCCTCCCGCCGGCGTCCCCGCCGCACCCTCCCCCACCAGAGCTGGAGGCGGTCGAGATAGAGGTAGACGACCGGCGTCGTGTAGAGGGTGAGGAGCTGGCTGAAGAGGAGGCCGCCGACGATCGCGATGCCCAGCGGCCGGCGCAGCTCCGATCCGGTGCCGAGACCGATGGCGAGCGGCAGGCCGCCCAGCATCGCCGCCATCGTCGTCATCGTGATCGGCCGGAAGCGCAGCAGGCAGGCCTGGAAGATGGCGTCCTCCGGGCTCTTCCTGTCCCGGCGCTCCACTTCGATCGCGAAGTCGATCATCAGGATCGCGTTTTTCTTCACGATTCCGATGAGCAGGATGATCCCGATCAGGGCGATCACGGAAAGCTCGGTCTTGAAGAGGAGCAGCGCCAGGAGCGCTCCCACGCCGGCCGACGGCAGCGTCGAGAGGATGGTCACGGGGTGGATGGTGCTCTCATATAGCACGCCGAGCACGATGTAGACGGTGAGGATCGCGGCCAGGATGAGGATCGGCTCGTTCTTGAGCGAGGCCTGGAACGCCTGGGCGGTCCCCTGGAAGCTGCCGTGCATGGTCGCCGGCAGGCCCATCGTCCGTTCCGCTCCATCGATCGCGGTGACGGCGTCGCCGAGCGCGACTCCCGGTGGCAGGTTGAACGACAGAGTGACCGCCGGGAACTGCCCCTGGTGATTGATCGAGAGCGGCGCGTTGGCGCTTGCGTAGTGCGTGAAGACGTCGAGCGGCACCAACCTTCCGCCGCTCCCCTGCACGTACACCGACTTCAAGCCGTCCGGGTTCTGCCAGAACCGCGGCTCGACCTCCATCACGACGTGATATTGGTTGAGCTGCTCGTACATCGTCGAGACCTGCCGCTGACCGAACGCATCGTAGAGCGTCGCGTCGATGGCCTGCGGCGTGATCCCCAGCCGCGCAGCGGTAGCGCGATCGATCACCAGCTGTGCCTGCAGCCCCTTGTTCTGTTGGTCGGTGTTCACGTCGACCACCTGAGGCAATGTGCGCAGCTTCTGCATCACGCGCGGAGCCCAATCGAGGAGCTCCTGCGAGTTGTCCCCCTGGAGCGTGTACTGGTACTGTGCGCCGCTCGCCCGGCCACCGATGCGCAGGTCCTGGACCGGCTGCAGGAACAGGCTGGCGCCGGGCACCCGGGAAAGCTTGGGGCGCAGGCGGGCGATGATCTGGTCCGCGTTGGCCTTGCGGTTCAGCCGGAGCGACACGAACATACGGCCTGAGTTGTTCCCACCGGTGAAGGCGGTCACGGTCTCCACGTCCGGGTCCTGCTGGACGATCGCCGCAAGCCGCGCGAGACGGCCCTGCATCGCCTGGAACGAGCTCGACTGATCGGCCTGGATCGAGCCGTTCAACCGCCCCGTGTCCTGCTGCGGGAAGAAGCCCTTGGGGACTTCGATATACAGATACACCGTGGCCGCCATGGTGAGCAGCGTGACCAGGAGGATCAGCGGCTGGTGCCGCAGCACCCAGGCGAGCGACCTCTCGTAGCCGTCGAGGATCCACTGGAAGCCCCGTTCGCTGGCCGCGTAGAGACGCCCGTGCCTTTCCTGGTCATGCGCCTTGAGGAGCTTGGCGCACATCATCGGCGTCGTCGTCAGGGAGACGACCATCGAGACGGCGATGGCGACCGAGAGGGTGACGGCGAACTCGCGGAACAGGCGCCCGACGATGCCTCCCATGAGAAGGATGGGGATGAAGACCGCGACCAGCGAAAAACTGATCGAGATGACGGTGAAGCCGATCTCCTGCGCCCCCTTGAGCGCCGCCTCGTGCGGCGGCACGCCCTGCTCCAGATAACGGGTAATGTTCTCGATGACGACGATGGCGTCGTCGACGACAAAGCCGGTGGCCACGGTCAGCGCCATCAGCGACAGGTTGTCGACGCTGTAACCGAGAAGGTACATCACCCCGAACGTGCCGATCAGCGACACCGGCACCGCGACGCTCGGGATGAGCGTCGAGCGCACGTTGCGCAGGAAGATGAAGACGACGAGGATGACGAGCCCGATCGACAGGCAGAGCGTGAGCTCGACGTCGCGCACCGAGGCGCGGACGGTCCGCGTGGAGTCCACGACCACCGACAACGTGATCGCCGGCGAGATCGCCGCCTGGAGCTGGGGCATCACGGCGCGGATGCGGTCGACGGTGGCGATGATGTTGGCGCCCGGCTGGCGGAAGATGATGAGGAGGATCGCCGGCTTGCCGTTGGCCAGGCCGCCGGCGCGCACGTCCTCGACCGAGTCGGTGACGGTGGCGACGTCACCCAGGCGCACGCCGGCGCCGTTGCGATAGTTGATGATGAGCGGCTGATACTCCTTGGCTTTGAGCAGTTGGTCGGTCGTGCTGAGCGTCCAGGCGTTTCTGCCATTCGCCAGCGAGCCCTTGGGCCGGTTGGCGTTGGCGCTGGCGAGCGCGGTACGGACGTCTTCCAGGCCAATCCCGTAGCCGCTCAGGAGGGTCGGATTGACATCCACCCGCACGGCCGGCAACGCGCCGCCGCCGACGGTGACCTGCCCGACGCCCTCGACCTGGGCCAGCTTCTGCTGCAGGATGGAGGACGCCACGTCGTACATCCGCGGTTTCTCCACCAGGTCCGAGGTGAGCGAAAGGAGCATGATCGGCGCATCCGCCGGGTTGACCTTGCGATAGTTGGGATTGCTCGGCAGGTTCGCCGGCAGTTGGCCGCGCGCGGCGTTGATCGCCGCCTGGACGTCGCGCGCCGCCGCGTCGATGTTGCGGTTCAAGTCGAACTGCAACGTGATCTGGCTGGAGCCGAGCGAGCTCGTTGAGGTCATCTCGGTGATCCCGGCGATGCGGCCGAACTGGCGTTCGAGCGGCGTCGCCACCGAGGAGGCCATGGTCTCAGGGCTCGCGCCGGGAAGGTTCGCCGAGACCTGGACCGTCGGGAACTCCACCTGCGGCAGCGGCGACACCGGCAGCAGCTTGTAGGCGATGGCGCCCGCGAGGGCGATCGCCACGGTGAGCAGCGTGGTCGCGATCGGCCGGTTGATGAACGGCGCCGAGATGTTCACAGCCCCTCCGCCCCCTGCGGGCGCGCTCCGCGCGGCGCGCGCTCTCCCGCCCTCCGTTCCGAGCGCCGGGTGATCCGCCGCGCCAGGCGGTCGAAGGCCAGATAGACGACCGGCGTGGTGTAGAGCGTCAGGAGCTGGCTGAAGATCAGGCCGCCGATGATGGCGATCCCCAGCGGCCGCCGCAGCTCCGCCCCGATGCCCGTGCCGAAGGCGAGCGGTACGGCGCCCAGCATCGCCGCCATGGTGGTCATGATGATCGGGCGGAAACGCAACAGGCAGGCCTGGAAGATCGCCTCCTCCGGCTCTTTCCCCTCCTTGCGCTCGGCGTCCAGGGCAAAATCGATCATCATGATCGCGTTCTTTTCGACGATGCCGATGAGCAGGATGATGCCGATCAGCGCAATGACGCTGAAATCGGTGCGGCAGAGGAGCAGCGCGAGGAGAGCGCCGACGCCCGCCGACGGCAGGGTCGAGAGGATCGTCAAGGGATGGATATAGCTCTCGTAGAGCACGCCGAGCAGGATGTAGACGGTCACCACCGCGGCGAGGATGAGGAGCGACTCGTTGGCGAGGGAAGCCTGGAACGACCGCGCGGTGCCCTGGAAGCTCGCCTGGATGCTCGCCGGCAGCCCGAGGTCCTGTTGCGCTTTGTCGACCGCCTTCACGGCCTCCCCCAGCGACGTGCCGGACGTCAGGTTGAAGGAGACGGTGGCCACCGGGAACTGCCCCTGGTGGTTGACCGAGAGCGGCGCCGTGACCTGCTCGACTCGCGTGAACGCGCCGAGCGGCACCGATCCCCCCGTGGTCGAGCGCAGGAAGATGCTCCCCAGGTCGTCCGGATTCTGGTGGAAGCCGGGTTTGGTCTCCAGCACCACCCGATACTGGTTGAGCTGGGTGAACATGGTCGAGATCTGGCGCTGGCCGAAGGCGTCGTAGAGCGTGTCGTCGAGCATCTGCGGCGTGATGCCGAGCCGCGAGGCCGTGGTGCGGTCGAAGAGGAGGTGCGCCTGGAGGCCGGCGTTCTGCTGATCGCTCGCCACGTCGGCCAGCTCGGGGAGCTTCTGCAGGCGGGCGACGAAACGCGGCACCCAGGCGGCGAGCTCGTTGGCGTCCGCGTCCTCGAGGCTGTACTGGAACTGCGCGCGGCTCACCCGGTCCTCCACCGTCAGGTCCTGCACCGGCTGCATGAAGAGCGTGATGCCGTCGACCCTCGCGAGCTGGGGCTGCAGGCGGCGGATCAGGTCGCTGGCGCCGATCCCGCGGTCTTCGAGCGGCTTCAGATTGATCTGGACGCGCCCCGAGTTGAGCGTCGTGTTCGTGCCGTCGATGCCGATGAACGACGACAGGCTCTGCACCGCCGGATCGCGGAGGATCACCCGCGTCAGCGCCTGCTGCCGCTCGGCCATGGCGGGGAACGAGACGTCCTGCGCGGCTTCCGAGACGCCGAGGATGACTCCCGTGTCCTGCACCGGGAAGAAGCCCTTGGGGATGACCAGGTAGAGCAGCAGCGTCGCCACCAGGGTGGCCACCGCGACCACCAGGGTGGCCCGCTGATGCCGGAGCACCCAGGTCAGCGTGCGGCCGTAGAAGTCGATGATCGAACGGAACACCTGCTCCGACTTGCGGTAGAAGCGGCCCCGCTGCGCTTCGGTCTTGTGGTGCAGGAGGCGCGCGCACATCATCGGCGTCAGGGTGAGCGAGATGGCCGCGGAGACCAGGATGGTCACCGAGAGCGTCACCGCGAACTCGCGGAACAAACGGCCCACGACGTCACCCATGAAGAACAAGGGGATCAGCACGGCGATCAGCGAGACCGTCAGCGACATGATCGTGAAGCCGATCTGCTCCGCGCCCTTGAGCGCCGCCTTGAGCGGCTCCTCGCCCTCTTCGATGTAGCGCATGATGTTCTCGATCATCACGATCGCGTCGTCCACCACGAAGCCGGTCGAGATGGTCAAGGCCATCAGCGTCAGGTTGTTCAGGCTGTAGCCGAGCGCATACATGGCGCCGAAGGTGCCGATCAGCGACAGGGGCACAGCGACGCTGGGGATGACGGTGGCGGCGAGCGTGCGCAGGAAGAGGAAGATCACCATGACGACGAGCGCGATGGTGAGCATCAGCTCCAGCTCGACGTCCCGCACCGAGGCGCGGATCGTCGTCGTGCGGTCGGTGAGGATCGCCACCTGCACCGACGTCGGCAGCGAGGCCTGGAGCTGCGGCAGCAGCTCCTTCACGCGGTCGACGACGCTGATGATGTTGGCTCCCGGCTGGCGCTGGATGTTGAGGATGACCGCCGGCGTCTCGTTCATCCACGCCGCCTGCTTCACGTTCTCGGCGTCGTCCAGCACCGTCGCGACGTCGGCGAGATGCACCGGCGCGCCGTTCTTGTAGGCGATGATGAGCGGCCGGTACTGGTCGCTCGACAGGAGCTGGTCGTTGGCGCCGATCTGGAACGACTGGCGGCTGCCGTCGAAGGAGCCCTTGGCCTGGTTCACGTTCGCCGCCGCCACCGCCGTGCGGACGTCTTCCAGCGTCAGGCCGTAGGCGGACAGGGCGGTCGGGTTCGCCTGGATGCGCACCGCGGGCTTCTGCCCGCCGCTGATGCTCACCAGGCCGACGCCGGGGAGCTGCGACATCTTCTGCGCCAGGCGCGTGTCGGCGAGGTCCTCCACTTTCGCCAGCGGCAGCGTCTTCGAGGTCAGCGCCAGGGTGAGCACGGGAGCGTCCGCCGGGTTCGTCTTGCTGTAGATCGGCGGATTGGGCAGGTCGCGGGGCAGGAAGGAGCCCGCGGCGTTGATCGAGGCCTGCACCTGCTGCTCGGCGACGTCGATGTTCAAGTCGAGGACGAACTGGAGCGTGATGATCGAGCTCCCCTCGGAGCTGGTCGACGTCATCTGGTTCAAGCCCGGCACCTGCCCGAACTGGCGCTCCAGCGGCGCCGTGATCGCCGAGGCCATGACGTCCGGGCTGGCGCCGGGATAGAAGGTGATCACTTGGATCGTCGGGTAGTCCACCTCGGGCAGCGCCGAGACCGGGAGCTGCCGGAAAGCGACCGCGCCGGCGAGCAGCAGGCCCGCCATCAGCAGCGACGTCGCGATCGGCCGCAGGATGAACGGCCGCGACGGGCTCATGGCCCCGCTTTCCGCGGACCGCCCGGGGCACTGGTGGCGGCGGCGAAAAGCGCCCTCACCCCCGACCCCTCTCCCATCTCCCACCCTCCCTGTCCCCGGGAGAGGGGAGAACCTCTCCAAGAAGCGTCTCTTCCAGGTTGTTTTCTGCCAGATTTCTCCCCTCTCCCGGCGGGGGGTGGAAGGGAGATGGGAGAGGGGCCGGGGGTGAGGGCCGGGGGCCGGCGACCCTGACCAGTCTCTGGAGCGCCGCCTCGCCCGCCCTGCCGCCCCTGGCCCCGGCCGCCACCCGCCGCGTCGGCCATCGACGCGTCCACCTTCATGCCCGGCCGCAGCTTGTCGGCGCCGTCGATGACGACGACGTCGCCGGCGGCGAGCCCCTGGCTCAGCGCCGCGTCGTCGCCTTCCGTCAGTTGGACCTCGACGTTGCGCGTCTCCACCGAGTGGTCCGGCTTGATCAGGTAGACGAAAGTCGACTGCGGGCTGCGCTGGATGGCGGCCGTGGGCACGGTGACCGCTCCCCGCAGGGTGTCGACGAGCAGGCGGGCGTTGACGAACTGGTTGGGGAACAGCGCCTCGTCCTGATTGGGGAACAGCGCCTTCAGGCGGACCGTCCCGGTGGTCGGGTCGATCTGGTTGTCGACCGCCAGGAGCTGGCCGGCGGCGAGCCGCCGGTTGAGGTCGCGGTCGTAGGCCTCCACCGTCAGGCTGCGCCCGGCGTGCACCTGCGGCAGCACCTGCGGCAGGTGGTCCGCGGGGATGGTGAACACGACGTCGATGGGCTGGAGCTGCGTGATGACGACGATCCCGTTGGCGTCGGCGGCGTGCACGATGTTGCCGACGTCGACCTGGCGCAGGCCGACCCTGCCGCCGGTGGGCGCCGTGACGCGGCTGTAGGTCAGGTTGAGCTTCGCGGCCTCGATCTGTGCCTGGTCGCTCTTGATCGTCGCCTCGAGCTGGGCGACCGTGGCCGCCTGGGTGTCGAGCTGCTGCCGAGCGATCGAGTCCTGCGCCACCAGGACCTCATAGCGCTTCAGGTCGACCTTGGCGTTCTGGAGCGTCGCCTCGTCCTTCGCCTTCTGCCCCTCCGCTTGCATGAGCTGCACTTGGAACGGGCGCGGATCGAGCTCGGCGAGGAGAGCGCCCGGCCGCACGACCTGGCCTTCCTTGAAGGCGATGCGCAGCAGCTGTCCGTCGACGCGGCTCTTCACCGTGGCGGTGTTCAGGGGGACGACGGTTCCCAGCCCGGTCAGGTAGACGCCCATGTCCTTCGTCTTGGCGGTCGCCGCCAGCACCGGAACGGGACGGCCGGCGCCGCTCTGTCCGCCGGCGCCGGGCTTCCCCGTGGCGGTCTCCGACTTCGTCCCGCTGTTGTGGCGGGCAAGGAGGTAGACGCCGAGGAGGACGACGACGGCGGCGAGCAGCCACGGCCACCAGCGCCGGCGGCCCGTCCGCGGCTCATCGGGCTCGAACGTGGGCGAAGGGGGCTCCTCCGCCCGCTTGTCTTCCCGGATATCGGATGGGCGCCGCCGTATGCGTTCCCGCTCGTCCGGCGGTGCCTCGGTCTCCACGGTTTCAGGGGGCTCGGAGATCATCGATTGGGCCTCTGGCGTCTGAAGATGCCGAAGATAGTCATCGCTCAAAGACGGGCGGTCGTCGCCCCAGCGCGATTCTAGACGCTCATCGAGCGACAAAGCAGCGGAGAGGAGTAAAGATTCGGTAAAGAGTGGGCGCCCATTCTCCAGGCTCCGAGCAAGCATCGGGCCAGAGCCGCCCTAGCCGCCCGTGAAATCCGCGCTGAAGAAGCCCCCGGCTTCGGGAAAGGCATAGAAGCGCTGGCCGCGGGCGGGGTCCTGCACCAGGATGGGCACCGAGCGGAACATGGCGGGCAGCGGCAGACCGTCGTTGAGCGGCTCCCAGGTGACGCCGCCGTCACGGCTGCGCAGGATTCCGTCTGCTGCTGTCGCGGCGTAGAGGACGTTGCGGCGCTCGCGGTCGAACAGGAGCTCGAGCACCGAGGGGTAGCCCGTCAACGGGAGATGGCCGACGACTTGAAAGCTCACGCCGTCGTCGCGAGTGACGAACAGAGTGTCGCCCTGAACCAGATGCACGGTGCGCGGATGGAAGGGATCGAAGCCGACCGTCTGGTCGCTCCCCGGATGCCAGGGGCGCCAGGTGCGGCCCACGTCGTCGCTACGGTAGTTGCCGGACGAGTCATAGAGGGTGCGCGGGTTGCGCGGGTCCCGCAGCAGGCCTGAGCCTCCGGCGGAGCCTTGCACCTGACGCCAGGTGCCCCCGGCGTCGCCGCTGCGGAAGATCCCCGAGCCGGCGAGCAGCAGCACCCGCGGAGCCGGCAGCAGCAGGTGCACGCTGTTCATGGGAGCGTCGCCGCGGCGGAACCACGTCGCGCCGCCATCCGTGCTGACGAACAGCCCGTTGTGCACATCGAAGCCCAGCGCCCAGAGGCGGTTGCGCACGAACGGATCGAAGACGAGGTCGTAGACGGTCTCTCTGCGTTGCAGCGCATCGGCGAATGGCATGAAAGTGAGCCCGCCGTCGTGGGTCTCGAGGAAGCTTCCGAAGCTGTTCAGGATCCAGTGCGCCGGATCGTACGGATCGATGCGGAAATTGGCGATCGGGTTGCCGCTCAAACCGCCCATCGGCGCCGCCCGCCAGATCCGGCCGCGGCTCGCCGTCGCGAAGAGGCCCTTCCCCGTCGCGGCGAGCGCCTGGCGCGGCCGTGTGGGATCGGTCCTGATCGCTGTGACGCCATAGTAGCCGGTCACATTGATGTTCAGCGGTGGCAGTCCGCGTGTCGCTTCAGTGAACGTCTCGCCGCCGTCGTGGCTCACGAAAAGTCCGCGGAGGCTGCCGCCATAGACCGTGTTGGAGTCCGCCGGATCGACCGCGAGCACGTCGCCGGCAAACGGAAACGGGCCTTGCCAGGTGGCGCCGCCGTCGCGCGACCGCCATGTCGCGCCGCCCTCGGCGCTGTCGCCCGTCTCGTACAGCGTCTGCGAATCGCCCGGCGCCACCACCAGATCGTGGATGAACGGCGGAAAATGATCCGGATCTTCGACGAGGTCCGTCCAGGTGGCGCCGAAATCGGTGCTCTTCGCGCGCCCGAACAGCGTCGCGGAATAGACGGTGCCTGGGTTGCGAAAATCCGGCGTCACCGCGACGAAAAGGTCGGCCGAGGTGAGGCTGATCACGGTCTCGAAGCTGGCTCCGCCGTCGACGCTGCGGAACAGGCGCACGTCGGTGCCGACGAAGACCACACCGGGCGCTCCCGGCGCTCCCGGGGCCACGGCGAGCGACCAGATGGACGAGAAATCCTCCCCGCCGGCGACCTGCGTCCAGTGCGCGCCGCCGTCCTGGCTGCGGTAGATATCCAAGGCATCGCCGATGTCATAGGTCGCGCCGTAGAGGACGTCCGGCTGGCCCGGATCGATCGCCAAGTGCTTGATCACACGCCCTTCGAGGCCGCTTGCCGAGGGGTGGAAGGTCGCGCCGCCGTCCTCGCTCTTGTACACCCTGTCCCCTGCGACCCAGAGCGTCGTGGGCGAGCGCGGATCGACCACGACGTCGGTGATCCGCATTCCGCTCGGGCCGAGTTGCGTCCAGCGGTCGATTCCCGCGACGGCCGGCGCTGCGGCGAGGGCAAGAAGAGCCGGAAACAGGAGCCAGGCGGTCCTTGACGCGGGGTTCGGCATGTCGATCTCCTTGCCGTCAAGTGTCTGCGGACGGGCACATGCTAGATTACCGCAGACCGATGCCGTCACAACGTTTGCGCAGGACGGCAACAAGGAAGCGTGCAGATGACGAAACGACTGATCGCCCTTCTGATCGTGGTGATGCCGGCCGTCGCGGGTTGGGCCGTCGCCGGACCGCAGCGGGAGCCGGGCTCACGAGCGCTCCAGGCGCTGAGCGGCTCCTTCGAGCAGATCGCCGCCGAGGTCAATCCCTCGGTGGTCGAGATCTTCGTGAACGGGTATGGCGTCGATCATGGCTCGTCCGACGTGCTGACCAAAGAGCAGGGCACCGCCTCTGGAACGGTCATCGACGCCGACGGCCTGATCGTCACCAATGCTCACGTCGTCGCCCGCGCGACACGGATCCAGGTGCTGATCCCGGCTGGGGCCGCCGGCGGCTCCGAAGCCGCCATGGCCGTGCCGCAGAGTGCGAAGCTCACCGCCGAAGTGGTCGGCGTCGACACGGCGAGCGACCTCGCATTGATCAAGATCCCGGCCAAGGGATTGAAGCCGCTCGAATTCGGCGACTCGGGCCAGCTCAGGCAGGGGCAACTGGTCCTGGCCTTCGGATGTCCGCTGGGTCTCGGCAACACCATGACGATGGGAGTGGTCAGCGCCGAGGACCGCCAGCTCGATCCGGACGACGTGGCGGCCTACGTGCAGACCGACGCGCCCATCAATCCCGGGAATTCGGGTGGACCGCTCGTCGACCTGAGCGGTCGCGTGGTCGGGATCAACACGCTGATCCTGTCGCGGTCGGGAGGCAGCGAGGGCGTCGGCTTTGCGATTCCGAGCAACACCGTGCGCTACATCGTCGACCAGTTGCGCGCCAACGGGCACGTGCGCCGCACCATGATCGGGGCGGATGTCCAAACGGTGAGCCCGGAGATGGCCGCCGCTCTCAAGCTGCCGCAGGCCTGGGGTGTGATCGTCGCGGACATCGATCCCGACGGACCGGCCGCGAGCTCGGACCTGCGCGTCGGCGACGTCATTTTGAAAGTCGACGGCAGGAGAGCCGCGAACGTCCGCGAATTCGCGACCAGCCTCTACCAGCACCAAATCGGCACCTCCGCGGCGTTGGACCTCTCGCGCGACGCGAAGAGCCTGAGCCTCAGAGTCAAAGTGACGGAACGCCCCGAAGACCCCACGAGCGTTCTCGATGCCGTGCGGCCCGAGCAGAACCTCGTCCCGGAGCTCGACGTCCTGGGAGTCGACGTCGACGCCAACCTGGCGGCGGCGCTGCACGGGCTGCGTGAAGAGAGTGGCGTGCTCGTCGCGGCGATGTCGGCGGAAGCCAGTCCTCCGGGAGATCGCTTCCAGGCCGGTGACGTCATCCACGCGATCAACCGCACGCCCATCCATTCGCTCGCGGAGCTTCGCAAGGCGGTAACCGGCATGAAGGTCGGCGATCCCGTGGTCGTGCAGATCGAGCGCGACGGGAATCTCCTCTTCGTGGCGTTCGAGATCGACTGACGGAGGAGCTATTTGTGAAACCGACTGGAGAAACGCCATGAAAGATGATCCTATCGTCGCAGAG